>Ga0070668_100004308_pt1 | contig 10559 bp, 6 predicted proteins | sample KBSS43metaG_FD_64661 | JGI IMG/M metagenome (GOLD analysis project Ga0070668, IMG submission 64661) | Switchgrass rhizosphere microbial communities from Kellogg Biological Station, Michigan, USA - KBS S4-3 metaG | ecosystem: Host-associated > Plants > Roots > Rhizosphere > Soil ... | reverse complement strand
GCCAGCGCGACATGAGGGCCTGCGCGACATGCCGGCCAGCGCGAGATGAGGGCCGCGCGGGGTGCGGCCGGGACGACGTGCGGTGCACGAAAGAGGCCCGGGCGTCCTGCCCGGGCCTCATCACCTGCCAGAACGTGGGGGCTAGGACTTCTCGCGCAGGGTCATCGGGTCGGCGGTGAGGACGTCGCAGCGCACGTACGCCAGCTTGATCGTCACGTCGGTGAACCACAGGATCGGCAGGGTCAGCGGCGGCGGGTGTTCCGGGGTGAAGGTCACCGGGATCAGGCCGAACAGCTTGCCCTTGAACTCGGGGGTGTAGAACCGGACCCGGCCCTCGGTGACCAGCTCCTTGCTGGTGATCACCGTCTGGGCGTTGCCGGGCTCGTCGATGGTCAGGCTGAACGGCTTGTTCACCGCCTTGTTCATGCTGAACTTCAGCGCCTTCGACGTGCCGCCGGCCTTGTTCGTCAGGGTCACCACGCCGTCGTACGTCGAGTCGTACATGGTCAGCGAGTCGACCTCCATGAGGCCGGGCTTGACCGGTACCGGCGGGATGTCGTCGGCGCTCGCCACCTTGCCGAGCTGCCGGGCGCCGAGGCAGGGGACGTCGTCCGAGTTGCTCGGGGACGGCTGGCCCGACGCCGAGCCGCTCGCGCTGGCGGCGGGTGCCGCGGCGCTGCTGGCGGCCGGGGACTTCGGCGGCTCCGCCGAAGTGCTGGACTTGGCCGGCTCGGGCGCGGCGCTGCTGCTCTCGGACGGGGTCGGCGATCCGCTCGGAGACGGCGACTTGTCGTCGCTGATGCCGAGCAGGTTGCCCACCCCGTCCACGAAGTCCTGGAAGCCGTCGGCGATCGACTTGCCGAGGTCGTCGTCCTTTTTGTCCGCGGCCGCGGGGGCCGCTGCGGAGGTCGAAGCAGAGCCCGCGGGGGCCGCGGACTTGTCCGCGGCCTTTGTCGGGGTGGCGGCGGCGACCTTTCCGTCCCCGCCGGCGACGACCGCGCCGCCGGACGAACTGGCCGGCGCCCCGACCGAGGCCGAGGCCGACCGGAACGGCAGGCCCGGCGGGCAGTCCTCGGCGCTGGCCGGCATGCGGCTGCCGGCCACCAGGAAGCTCGCCGTCACGGTGAGCGCGATCAGGCCGACCACGAACGTCTTCGGGTTTTTGCCGGCCCGGCCGAGGCCGCCGCCCCGAGGCTCCTCGGGTGCGCCGAAGCCGGGCAGGATCGCGGTGGTCTCCACGTCGCGGGTGGCGGGGCGGATCGGGCCCGGCCGGTCGTCGTGTCCGGCGATCTCCATGTCGTGCTGGGTGCCGTACGGCTGGGCGCCGGACGTGCCGGGCTGGTCCTGGCCGAGGCTCGGTCCGCCGGCCGGGGGCTCACCGGTCTGCTCGTCGTCCGGCTTGATCCGGGGCGGGCCCCAGGCGATGACCAGCGAGCCGCCGAAGATGCCGAGCAGCATGCCGACGAAGAAGCCGCCGAGGTTGAGGCCGATGAACGTGTAGAGCGCGGCGAGCAGCGAGACGACGCCGTAGAACAGCCGCTGGGCCGGGGAGAACCAGGACAGCATGCCGCAGATCAGCAGCAGCAGGGGCAGCAGGTAGGACAGGAAGCCCTGCGGCCCGAGGTGCAGCTCGATGCCGTTGAGGTTCATGTTGCCGCTGATGAAGAGCTCAAGCGCGGATAGGACGAGGAGCAGACCACCCCAGAACGGGCGGTGCCGCCGCCACCGGCGGAACTTGCCCCAGAAGTTGTCGGTCGCCACTTGCCCTCCAGAAAATCGCACCAGGTTGTGGAACATGAACAGGGCTCGCGGGTGTTGCCCCCGCGAGCCCCCCGCGCGTCAGATCAGAAACATTCCTTGCCGTTGCCGACGAACAGCTTCAGGCTCATGCCGCTGAGCTTGAAGGTCGACGCCGACGTGGAGTAGGCGACCTGCTTCAGGTTGTTGATGGTCACGCTGTCGGCCTGCTGGCCGAAGCCACCGACCGCGCCGTGGTCCTTGAGGCCGTCCTTGGACAGCGTCGAGGCGTCCTGGCCGATGTCGATGTTCTTGAAGGTCGCGTCGCCGCCCAGCTCGGACATGCCGATCAGCAGGTCGGAGGCCTCGACCGGGTTGGCCGGGTCCTTGCCGGCCTCGATCCGGAGAACGATCGGGCCGACCGCCACCGTCTGGCAGAGGTTGGTGATCTTCGCCGAGTGGATGCCCGACATGGCCGCGGGGATGTCCGAGTTGCTCTTCTGGACGTGCAGCCCGCCGCTGTACTGGGTGAAGCCGGTGCCCTCAAGCTTGTCCGCGGACAGCTTGAACTGGGTGCCGGAGATCGAGAAGCTGGCGGCGAGTGCGCCGGTGGCGACACCGAACACCAGTCCGCCGGCCACCACGGCCGGCGCGGCCACAGCTACGGCGAAACGGCGCCAGTTGGTGCGCCCGTACTCCGTATCGGGTTTCGAATCCTTCACGGATCCTCCTACTTGATGGAAGACGGCTTACGCAGGCCACCCGCCATGGCTCACATCGACGGGCGATCCTGTCGAGCTACCGCCAGCAGAGGAGTCCGTCGATGCCGTCGATTTACGTCTGGGGAATGTTGCCGCTCCGGCCCGGGGGTTACAAGTGGGGGGGCTACCAGTCAGTAACCCTTGTCACTGGATCTTCGTCACTTAGCGTCACGAACACTGTGCCAACTCGGGCGGTTATGTCCGAAAAATTCTCACACTCATCCCAGAGGTATGACGGTCTGGTCACCTTGCGTATAAGGAATGGGGTGCGTTACGGATCGGTAACAAATCCCAGGAACATCCCAGATTTCGGTGCTAACGCTGGATCAACCACGCTCCCACCGGCGGAAGGACCACCGATGACGCCCATCTCCACCGATCGGTCCGGGCGTGCGGGTGCCCTGGTGAGCCTCGGCGGCCTGGTCCTGCTGGTCGGTGTGCTGGTCGCGGTCGCGGCGGTGCCGGCCGGCGCGGTGCTGGTGGCCGCCACCCGTTGGTCCGGCCGGCAGCGCGCCCAGCTGCCCGAGCCACTGCTCAGCCCGCCGGTGGCGCAGGTCACCCGGATCTACGCCGCCGACGGCACGACGCTGATCACCACCTTCTACGACGAGGACCGGCACGACGTCACGCTCGGGCAGATCGCGCCGGTCATGCGCAACGCGATCGTGGCGGCTGAGGACACCCGGTTCTACGAGCACGGCGGGATCGACCTCAAGGGGGCCGTACGCGCGCTGGTCACCGACGCCCGCAGCGGCAGCGCCGACCAGGGCGCCTCGACCCTGACCATGCAGCTGGTGCGCAACGCGCTGAAGGAGGATCCCGGCCTCACCAGCCAGGAACGCGCGGCCGCCACCGCCGACACGGCGTCGCGCAAGCTGCGCGAGATGGGCTACGCGATCGAGCTCGAACAACGGCTGACCAAGTCGCAGATCCTGCAGAACTACCTGAACATCGTGTATTTCGGCGACGGCGCGTACGGCATCGAGGCGGCCAGCCGGCGGATCTTCGGCACCACCCCGGCCCGGCTCGATCTGGCCCAGGCCGCGCTGATCGCCGGCATCGTGCAGAACCCGGAGGCCGACAACCCGGTCGGCGGCGACCGGCAGAAGGCCCGCAGCCGGCAGCTCTATGTGCTGGACGCCATGGTCAAGGCCAAGATGATCACGCAGCGGCAGCGGGACGCGGCGGCCGCCGAAAAGCTCCGGTACGCCGGCACGACCCAGCCGAACGGCTGTATGGACGCGGCCGGGGCGGCCGACGGCTGGGGCTTCTTCTGCGACTACCTGCGCCGCTGGTGGGATGCCCAGCCGCAGTTCGGCGCGACCCCGGCGGCGCGGGACGAGGCCCTGCGCCGCGGCGGCTACTCCGTCGTCACCACGCTCGACCCGCGGGTGCAGAAGGCCGCCGCCGCGCAGGCCCGCGCCGTCTACTCGATCCACAACCGCAAGGCCCTGCCGATCGCCGTGGTGCAGCCCGGCACCGGCCGGGTGCTCGCCCTCGCCGTCAACCGGCAATACGGCACCACCCCCGGCACCACGGCGAACCCGCTGATCAGCGGCGGCGGCCAGTTGTACGGCTATCCGTCCGGCTCCACCTTCAAACTGTTCACCATGCTGGCCGCGCTCGAGGAGGGCCTGCCGCTGAACACCGGCTACGACGCGCCGGCGAAGCTGGCCACCGAGTGGCCGGACCCGGGACCGGACAGCTGCGACGGCCGGTACTGCCCGGGCAACGCCAACCCGGACTGGATGGACGGCCACCGCACCATGTGGGACGCGTTCGGCCGGTCGGTGAACACCTACTTCGTCCACCTGGAGGAACAGGTCGGGCCGTCCGCCGCGGTCGCCGAGGCCAAGAAGCTGGGGATCGCGTTCCGCGCGCCGGCCGACGCCCGGATGGCCGCGACCGGCGCCGGCACGTGGGGCTCCTTCACCCTGGGTGTGGTCTCCACCACGCCGCTGGAGCTGGCCTCGGCGTACGCGACGGTGGCGGCCGGCGGCACCTATTGCGCCCCGCTGCCGGTGCGGTCGATCACCGGCCCGGACCAGGAGCGGGTCCCGGTCCCCGACGGGTGCCGGCAGGTCATCCCGGCGGACGTGGCCCATGCGGCGGCCGACGCGGCCCGCTGTCCGGTCGGCCAGCAGAGCACCTACGGCGAGTGCGACGGCGGCACCGCGCCGCAGGCGGGCCGCATCTTCGGCGACCGGCCGCTGGCCGGCAAGACCGGCAGCACCGAGGACAACACCACCGAGACCTTCGTCGGCTTCACCCCGACCATGGTGGCCGCCGGCATCGCCGCCGATCCGGCCGACCCGTCCGACCATGTGGGCAGCGCCGCCGAGGCCCGGGTGGTGGCGGCGGTCGCGCGGACGTTGAAGGCGGCGGTGGCCGGTCAGCCGTACGCCGATTTCACCCCGCCGAGCGCGGCGCTCGCGAACGGACAATAGAGGCGTCCCGCAGCTCGGCCCAGACCCGGTCGCGGGTCAACGGCAGCGTGGTGAAGCGCACCCCGGTGGCGTCCCGCAGTGCGTTCGCCAGGGCCGGGGCGACCGGGTTGAACGGGCTCTCGCTCATCGACTTGGCACCCAGCGGCCCGATCGCGTCGTCGGTGTCGGCGAACCGCACCTCGGTGCGCGGCACGTCGGCGAAGGTCGGCAGGTGGTACTGCCGGAACCCGGTGGTGGTCACCCGCCCCTCGCCGTCGATGTCCAGGTGCTCGGCCAGCGTGGCGCCGAGCGCCTGGGCCACGCCGCCCTCGATCTGACCGCGGCACTGCAGCGGATTGAGCACCGCGCCCGCGTCGGCGCTGTGCACGCTGCCCAGGATGCGGATCTCGCCGGTCTCCGGGTCGACGGCGACGCGGAACCACTGGCAGTTGAATGCCACCGACCGGGGGCTGCCGTGCCAGTGCCCCTCGGCGCTGACCGGCCCGCCGGCCCGCGCGGCGATCTCCGCCGGCGGCACGCCGTCGCCGCCGTCCAGCTCCTGGATCTTGGCGTACAGGCCGCGGGCGGCGTGCAGCACGGCCTTGCCGGCCACCACCACGCCGGTGGAGGCGAACGCACCGGTGTCGTGCCGTACGAGATCGGTGTCGGACTGCCGGACGGTGATCTGGTCCGCGGTGGTGCCGAGCGCGTCCGCGGCGATCTGGCAGTGCACGGTGGTGCTGCCGTTGCCGAACTCGGCGGTGCCGACCGCGATCTCGTACCGGCCGTCGGGCAGCAGCGTGGCGGTGGCGTCGGCGTAGTGCCCGCCGGGCGGCCCGGCCGCGATCATCGCGATTGCCATGCCGTCGCCGACCCGCCAGCCGTCCGGCACCGGCGGCGCCGGGGTGGCGGCCGCCGCGCGTACGTGGTCGAGGCACTGGTCCAGGCCGTAACTGGCGATGGCGAGATCGTCGGCGTGGTCGCCGGGGGCGAGCAGCGGCTCGCCGGGGCGCACGACGTTGCGTTCGCGCATGGCGACCGGGTCGATGCCGAGCCGCCGGGCCAGCTCGTCCAGGACCGACTCGACGGCGAAGGTCACCTGGCCCAGGCCGTAGCCGCGGAACGCGCCGGCCGGCACGGTGTTGGTGTAGACCGCGTACGCGTCGGTGCGCTTGTTCGGGCAGCGGTACACGGCCAGCGACTCGTGACAGGCGTGATACATCACCGAGGGGCCGTGATTGCCGTACGCCCCGGTGTCCGACAGCACGTCGAGCCGCATCGCGGTCAGCGTGCCGTCGGGACGCGCGCCGGCCTTGAGGGTCACCGTGAAGGCGTGCCGGGTGGTGGCCGAGGTGAACTGCTCGGCCCGGGTGTACTCGTGCCGCACCGGCCGGCGCAGCCGCAGCACGGCGAGCGCCACCAGGTCTTCGACCAGCATCTCCTGCTTGCCGCCGAAGCCGCCGCCGACCCGGCCGGCCACCACCCGGACCCGCTCCTCGGGCAGGTCGTAGAGCGCGGCCAGGGCGCGGCGGGTGAGGAACGGCGTCTGCGTGCTCGACCGGATCACCAGCCGGCCGTCGTCGTCCAGCCAGCCGACCGCGCCGTGCGTCTCCAGGCTGGCGTGCTGCACCCGCGGGGAGTGGAAGGTGGCCTCGTAGACCTCGGCGGCCTCGGCGAACCCGGCGGTCACGTCGCCGAGCGAGGCGTGCAGCTCGCCGACCACGTTGGCCTCGGCCCGGCCGTGGTGCACCAGTGGCGCGCCCGGCGCGATCGCGGCGGACGCGGTGAGCACGGCGGGCAGCACCTCGTAGTCGACCGCGAGCGCGCGGCAGCCCTCCTCGGCCGCGGCCTCCGAGGTGGCCACCACCGCGGCGACCCGCTGGCCCACGTGGCGGACCACGTCGTCGAGCACCCGGGTGTCGGCCGGGTCCTCGGCGACGTTCTCGTGCTGGGCCGTGGAGAAGGGCCGGTCGGGGGCGTCCGCGTGGGTGAACACCGCCTCGACGCCGGGGACCGCGAGTGCCGCCTCGGTGCGTACCGCCAGGATCCGGGCGTGCGGGTGCGGCGAGCGCAGCACCTTGAGGTGCAGCACGCCGGGCACGTCCAGGTCGAACGTGTACCGGGCGGTGCCGGTCACCACCTGCGGCCCGGCGGGCGCGCCCAGGTCGGCGCCGACCGCCGCGCCGGGGGCCGGGCCGGCCACGTTGACCACGCCGGCCACCGCGTCGGCGATGGCGCGATAGCCCGTACACCGGCAGAGGTTGCCTTTGAAGGCGCGCGGCAGGTCGGCGCTCTGGTCCTCGGTGAGCGCGGCGGTCGTCATGATCAGGCCGGCCGTGCAGAAGCCGCATTGGAACCCCTGCGCGTCGAGGAAGCGCTGCTGCACCGGGTGCAGGCCGTCCGGACCGGCCAGGCCCTCGATCGTGGTGATGCTGCGGCCCTGCGCCCGGAACGCCGGATAGAGGCACGAATGTACCGGTGTGCCGTCGATGTGCACCGTGCAGGCGCCGCAGTCGCCGGTGTCGCAGCCCTTCTTGACCCCGAAGCAGCCCTCCTCGCGCAGGTAGGTGCGCAGGCACTGGCCGGGGCGCGGCGGCCGGTCGTGGTCGCTCCCGTTGATCCTCATCGCGCCAGCTCCTGCCGGATCTGCTCGGCGTAGAGCCGGGTCAGGTGCCGCCGCCAGGCCGGCAGGCCGTGCACGTCGTCGACGTAGGCGGTGTCCGGGATCCGCTCGGTGAGCGCCACCTGCACCACCTCCGCCCGCGGCGGCGTCGGGAAGGTCAGGACGAACGGACGCTTCGTCGCGGCGGTCACGGTCAGCGTCAGGCCGGCGCCGTCCCGCCGGCCGATCACCAGGACGCCGGAGCGCCCGTGGGCGTGCAAAGAGCCTTGCCGGTACGCCGTACGCGCCGCCAACGCGGCCGCCGGCAGATGCATCGACCGCAGCAGCTCGCCGTCGCGCAGCACCGTGGTCCCGTCGCCGGTCACGAACTCCCGCACCGGCACCTCCCGGCTGCCGTCCGGGCCGAGCAGCAGGCAGGTGCCGTCCAGCGCGGCGCCGAGCGCGATCATCGGCCCGGCCGGCAGCGCGGCGCACAGGTTGCCGCCGACCGTCGCCACGTTCCAGATCTTGAAGGAGGCCAGGAAGGCATGGCAGCAGCGCTCCACGATGTCGTGGCCGCTGCCGGCGAGCTCGGCGATCGTGCAGGTGGCCGCCACCTCCAGCCCGTCCGCGCGCAGGGTGAGCGCCGGCCAGCCGGCGGTGGTCAGGTCGAGCAGCCGGGTGAGGTGCGGGCGCGGCTCGGCGAACAGGGCGGTGCCGCCGCCGAGCCAGGCGTCCCCGGGGCGCCACTGGCCCACCTCGGCGGGGCTGATCACTTCGGCGACAGTGTTCAGATCCACGTTCGTACGTTACGCGTAAGGTGTTTCAGATCTTCGCCGCTCGGCGTTTCAGGCCGCTCTCTCGAAGATCAACACGGTGAGCGCCACCGCGGCGAGCCAGGCCAGGTAGAGAGCGAGCGGCCGGCGCGGTACCTCGATCCGCGGGGGCGGCGGCAGCGGACTGATCGCGAAGGACCGGCTGCGGCAGTCGCGCAGCGCCGCGACGAGCTGGTCGGCGCTGCGCTGCACGGCCGGCGACGGCCAGGGCGCCGGCACCGCCACGGTCAGCACCGATTCGCCGGCGGTGAGCAGCACCGCGCCGGCGTCGTCGTGCACCACCGCGCTGTCGGTGGCCCACGGCTGCCGGTCCAGGCCGCGGAAACCGATCGCGGCGACGCCGCCGGCGTGCCAGCGCAGCCGCGGGCGCAGCTGGGCCCGCCAGCCGAACTCGAACCCGGCCGCCCCGGCCCCGGCCGCCATCGCGGCCAGCCCGGCGGCCGGCAGTCCGGCGAGCCGGGCCAGTTCCCCGGCGGCCAGGGCGGCGCCCAGGCCGATCGCGACCGTCGCCACCCAGGCCCGCTGCGGGGCGATCCGGTGTTCGCGCGGCTGGAACGCCCCGGCCTGCCGATCCGCGGGCCGCAGCGCCGCCGGGTCGACGAGCTGCTCCTCGTCGTCCTCGATCTCCCGGGGCAGGCCCTGCACGGCATCGTAGGGAACCGTGGTCACCTCGCCCACCGGACCGGTCGGCACGTGCAGCCGGCCGGCCACCTCGACGGCGCACCACGAGCCGGGCCGCGGCGCGCCGTACAGCGTGGCGGGGCGGGTGTGCGGCTCGTCCTCGTCGGGCTCGCCGGGCTCGGCCACCCCGAAGCCGAATTCGCGGGCCGTCACGCCGTCTTCGGCGGGCAGCAACACGTGCAGGTAGCCGAGCTGCTCCACGACCCGGACGGCGTGCACCGGCTGGGGCGAGCCGAACAGCCGGCGCAGCGCCGCCCGGTGCCGCAGCGCGCGGGCGAGCAGCGCGCAGCCCAGCCCGAACGAGGCCATCGCGGCGGACAGCCACGGCGGTTCGCCGCCGGCCAGCACCGCGGCGGCCGGCGGCACCAGCAGGACGAAGCCGGCCACCTCGGCGGGCACCCCGACGTGCGGCAGGCCGGGCGGGGGCGGCGGGCGGCGATGCGGGACCGGCTCCGGGCGGGCGGGCCGGTCGCGGCCGGCGACCGCGAGCGCCACCAGCGCGTACGCCCAGACGGCGAGCACCGTGCCGGACCCGGCGGCCAGCGGGGTCCACAGCACGGCACCGAGCACGGCGGCCCAGGCGGCCGCCCAGCGATGCACGTACGCCATGACGGCCGGCGCCAGCAGCGCGCCGAGGCCGATCCACGGCGCCTCCGCCGCCGGGTCGGCCGCCCCGCCGAACCGCCCGAAGATCAGCAGGAACGCGAGCACGGCGGCGGCCGGCACCAGACCCTCGACGCGCAGCAGGCGACGCATGACCCTATGGTCGGCGGAAACGACCGTCCAGGGAGGCGGAATGGAACAGCCCGCACTGGTGCGCCGGCTCGGCGTCCGGGACGCGGTGGTGATCGGGCTCGGCGCCATGCTCGGCGCCGGCGTGTTCGCCTCGTTCCCGCCGGCCGCCCGGTCGGCCGGCGGCTGGCTGCCGCTGGCCCTGGCCATCGCGGCGCTGGTCGCCTACTGCAACGCGACCTCGTCGGCCCGGCTCGCCGCGATCTATCCGGAGAGCGGCGGGACGTACGTGTACGGCCGGGAGCGGCTCGGCCCGTTCTGGGGTTACCTGGCCGGCTGGACCTTCGTGATCGGCAAGATCGCCTCGTGCGCGGCGATGGCGCTGACCTTCGCCGCCTACGCCGCGCCCGGCTGGGAGCGCCCGGCCGCGGTCGCCGCCGTGCTCGCGCTGACCGCGGTCAACTACTTCGGCGTACAGCGTTCGGTGGCCGCCACCCGGATCATCGTGGCGATCGTCCTGCTCGTGCTGGCCGTCGTGGTGGTGGCGGCCGCGACCGGCCCGCGGGTGCCCGGCCTGGGACTCGGCGGCGACCTGCGGCCGCTCGGCGTGCTGCAGGCAGCCGGGCTGCTCTTCTTCGCCTTCGCCGGGTACGCCCGGATCGCCACCCTCGGCGAGGAGGTCCGCGACCCGGCGCGCACCATCCCGCGGGCCGTCGGCGTGGCCCTGGCCGTCGTGCTCGTGGTCTACGCGCTGGTCGCCTTCGCCCTGCTGGCCGCGCTGGGC
>Ga0070668_100004305_pt1 | contig 10565 bp, 12 predicted proteins | sample KBSS43metaG_FD_64661 | JGI IMG/M metagenome (GOLD analysis project Ga0070668, IMG submission 64661) | Switchgrass rhizosphere microbial communities from Kellogg Biological Station, Michigan, USA - KBS S4-3 metaG | ecosystem: Host-associated > Plants > Roots > Rhizosphere > Soil ... | reverse complement strand
CCCGCCGCAATCAGCGCCTCGGTGCCGCGGCTGATGCCACCATACCGGGCGCGCACCCGGACCATGCCTTCCGCGAGCGGATTGAGCCTCTCCTGCCGGATTTCAGCCCGGCCGGGGCCGACGTACCAAAGCGCCTCCGCCGTTAACTCGCCGCGCGACACGCGTCCTCCTTGGACTCCCTAGCTGTGATGGCCCAATAGGTTGTTTGTGTTCATTCGGACTGAGTCTGAGAGACTGGAAGGTGCGACCCATTCCGCATCTTTCAGGAGCTCAGCCGAATGAACATTCACAAGAATGCCCGACTCACGCTCAGCCGTCGAATCGAAATGGTCCGAAGCATCGTTGACAGAGGGCTGAGGCCGGCCGAGGCGGCGGCGGAAGCTGGCGTCAGCGAGCCAACGGGCCGTAAGTGGCTTGGACGTTACCTGGCTGAAGGCGAATCGGGCTTGCGCGACCGCTCGTCGCGCCCGAAACGCAGCCCTCGAACGATCAGTCCCGAGAAGGCCCTGGTGATCGTGGAACTGCGCCGCCGGCGCCTGACCCAAGCGCGCATCGCCCAAGTGCGCCTGAGCGACCTGCATCCCGCTGAGCCGATCGTGCGCTACGGCATGAGCGCCCCGGCGATCTCATTCACCTCGATACCAAGAAGCTCGGGCGGATTGAGCGCATGGGTAAGCGCATTCATGGCAGCTCGCGATCGCCGATCAAGGCAGGATGGGAATACCTGTTCGTTGCAATCGACGACCATGCCCGAATTGCCTTCACCGACATGTACCCCAACGAGACGAAAGCCAGCGCGGCCCAATTCCTACAAAACACCGTTGCTTATTTCCGCGCCTTGGGAGTGCGACCTCGGCGCATCCTCACGGACAACGGCTCACCATTCCGCTCGAAAGAGTTCGCTGAAGCGGGAGGCGAACGAGAAGTCGGGCGAAAGCATGAAAGCCAAGGGGATGAAGATCAACGATGTATCGCCGCAGGAAATCGCCCGGATGCGTGACAAGGCGAAGCCGATAACTGAGAAATTCACTAAAGAAGGTGGTGAGGCGCTGGCGAAGGAGATGCACGACGATAGATCAACAAGGTCAGGAGCAGTAAGAAGTCGTGATCTGTGTGTTTGCTGGTGCCCACTGCGTCGGTCGCACGGCTGAACGCGGGTGGCTGAAGCCAACGGCGAGATAACATTGCTCGCCGCCTATACTCGGCTTTTAGGTACTTGCCACTGATTGAATTCGAGATTGCGAGCGGGCGGCTAGGGTCCACTTCCGGGCCGGCCGAATGTACAGCCCGAGGGGTCACTCCAGTGTCCGGTACGTTCTGATACCTATGTCTCGGGCCGCTCATAAGGGCTTACAGCGATGTAAGCCCTTTTTTCTACGACCTCCTGGTTTGAGGCCAGGGCGTCGCGGCACAGCACCGCGCTCGGACGTGGGCTTACGTCGTGCTGAATCATGTTGTGCCTCGGTCAATGATCTCGAAGCCGACGTCCACAATTTCCGACGACCCATTGTGGCCGTTCATCCGCGTTAGGATCAACTCCGCGGCCCGCAGTCCGATGGCGGCTCGGTCGACGCGGACGGTCGACATGGGCGGGTACGTGTGCCGGGCGAGTTCGAGATCGCCAAAGCCAATAACTGCGAGGTCGCTCGGTATCGCGATGTCGCGCGATCGCGCCTCCTCCATCACGCCATGGGCGAGGACATCGGAGCTGCAGAAGACTGCCGTGGGTGTCACGCCACGGTCGATCAAAAGCGCGAGTCCTTGTCGACCGAGTGCCAACGTGGACGGCGCCGCCACTGTTACGACCTCGACACTACTACAACCATGTCGTTCGGCTTCTTCTACGAAGCCGCGCCTCCGGGCAAGCGCCCGCGTGTCGTCCGCCCACACCATTCCAAACGTGCGGTGGCCTTTCGCCAGCAGATGACGAGCGACAGCTTCACCGACTTGCTCGTGGGAGAAACCGACCAGCATGTCCATCGGGGTCGGCGTCATGTCCCATGTTTCCACGATGGGAACCTTCGCCGTGAGCAGGCGTTGTCGCGCCTCTGGCGAATGGTTGATCCCGGTTAGGTAGATGGCATCCGGACGCCGACTCAATATGGCGGACAACAAAGCGTCCTCGCGCTGTGACGGGTAGCCAGACAGCCCTAGCAACACTTGATACCCTGCCTCCCACAGACGGTCGGTCAGAGCCTGAATTGTTTCCACGAAGACAACGTTGGTGATCGACGGCACGATCGCTGCAACAAGTCGCGTACGCTTCGAGGCCAGTCCGCCCGCGAGCAAATTGGGTACGTACCCAGTCCGATCGATGACTTGCTGTACCTGGGCGAATGTCTCTGCGGTCACCATATCGGGTCAATTCACCACACGCGAAACGGTTATCGCTGACACGCCTGCGAGTTTGGCGACATCGGCCAGGGTTACGTTGCCTGTCGCGCGGGAAGCGCGTGGGCGTTGTGGTCGGTCGTTCAACGTCGTTGACATTCAGGGCATTCGTCGATTGCAGTGGCGGGGCATTAGTCCGGCTTGATGTTGGCCGTCTTCACGACTTGCCCCCATCGCTTCTGTTCGGAGTCGATGAATTTGGCGAATTCCTCTGGAGTGGACCCCTGCGGGACCGAGCCGTCCGCAGTCATACGTTCCACGACCTCCGGGGACTTGAGAATCCGATTGAGCTCGGTATTGAGCTTCTTGACGATTGCGTCTGGTGTTCCCGCCGGTGCGAGAATTCCATACCATTGCGATGTCTCGAAGCCCGGGAGACCCGACTCTGCGACGGTCGGTACATCGGGGAGCGCAGCGATGCGTTTCGTCCCGCCGACTGCAATAGGACGAAGCTTGCCCTGCTTGATATGCGGTATCAGTGGCGTCGCGCCCGTGAAGGTTGCTTGCGTCTGACCTCCCAATAGATCCGTCACCATCGGGCCCGTACCCTTGTAGGGCACGTGCGTGAGGTCGATGTTGGCAGCTTGCTTGAGGTACTCCATTGCGAGATGGCCAGAGCTGCGTGGAAGCGAGGTGCCGCAATGTGACGCGGCGAAGCGGCCAAGGCCGATGATGGATGCGCGTACGCAACAAGTGGTCGTTCGTTCCCGAATACAGCACATAGCGTTCGAGCAGGAAGAAATCCAGCGTTCCTGGTTGAGGGACGGGCAGTGTGTCACCCAGCTGCCACGCAGCATCGAATGTGGCCTTCGCGGCGTTCGCTTCCGTGCGCCTGCAACGGAACGCCACGACGCCGCCGTCCTCGCCGACTTGCATGCGCGCGTGAAAGAACGCCAGCCGATAGCCGAGCCGCGCAGCCCATACTGCCAGCGGATTGTTGGCATCGAGCGAAAGGAACCACAGGCCGGGTACACCGTCGCGATGCACGTAGGTGCGCACGTTGATCTGATCCGCGTCGCTCAATCCTGGAACCGGCGGCAACAGGGTCGGGCGCATGCGCGAAACGGTGAAAGCGACCAGGCTTACCCATGCCGCTCCTTCGAACAGGTCAAGGTCAAGCGTTGCAGGCACGAAGGACCGAACCACGTCCGGCGCAAGACGCCAATGCAGAAACACCAGCCGGCTCCATCGCTGGTGCAAGACAGGCCAACCCGAAGGCCGACGGCGCGGCGAAATGCGGTCGATCATGCCTGAGCATAATTACACCATCGCTCTCAGCAACGCGAGATGTTAGCGGCCGGCCAGGTACAGAACAGCTGGCTCGTGGTGAGGTGGGATGAATCTTCACACGACGACCTCTGACGAATATGCTAGTTTGCAGTGCCAACAATGCAGTATTCGCCGCGCCGGGAGGGGATTCCGCATGATGAAACGTCGCATCCATCGCGCTTCTCGCTAGCGCAGCGATATGGCCTCTCGCCACACGAGCGCGGCAGATCGAATCCGGTGCGGCGCATCGGCGTTCTCCACGCGGGAACATGCTCACGCTTGAGGGTCGATAGCGCCATCGCAATCAGCGCCTTGGCCGTATAGTCGTCGTTAGCCGCGAACCACCTATTGAGTGATCGACTACCGTCGAAGCACATCGAAACGGGCCAATTCTTGGTAGGTACATTTCATTTGCCGAACAGACAAATTCTATTGTAGGAGACCATCATGCTACGTGTTACAAGGCGCTGGTTAGCCCTTCTGCTCTTGGCTGCGTCGTTTGCAGCAACTGCCACTGAGCAGACGAACTGGGTAACGAGTTGGGCGGCTTCTGTGCAGGGACCCTATCCAGTGGGCAATCCATCGGCGCAGCCCAATCTCTTACTGGTGTTTCCTTCCGCCGAAACGGGGGCGCGCGACCAATCGTTCCGTCTAATCGTCAAGCCCGAGTTCTGGGGCGCCAAGTCACGGATGCGCTTTTCTAACGCGCTTGGCACCCAGCCGGTAACCTTTGACGGCGCGTTCGTCGGTTTGCAGTGGTCGGGTTCGGCAGTGATGCCAGGCACCAACCGAGCAATCACTTTCGGAGGCAAGAAGGGCGTGACCGTCGCACCCGGTGAGTCGGTGTGGAGCGACGCTGTAACGCTGCCCTTCGTGACGAAGGGAAGCGAGTTGCGCGGCCGCAAGCTGGCGGTGAGTTTCCATGTTGCCGGCTCCAGTGGCCCGATGACCTGGCATGCCAAGGCTATGCAGTCGTCCTACGTCACCGCGCCGGGTGCCGGTTCAAAAGGAGGTGACTTGTCCGAGGCCGCATTCCCGTTTGCCTCGGCATCGTGGTATTTCCTCGACGCGGTGGACATGGCTGCGCCCAAAGGGCTGGCCGCCATCGTTGCGTTCGGCGATTCGATTACCGATGGCACTGCGTCGACGATGAACGGAGACGATCGCTGGCCCGACGTGTTGGCGCGGCGCCTCAACGGGCGCTGGGTCGTGGTCAACGCCGGCATTGGCGGCAACCAGGTGATTGGGCCGAGCGAATATTCGCCGCAGAAGCCTTTCCCCGGTGGTCCGTCTGCCCTGCAGCGCCTTGACCGCGATGTGCTCACGCTCTCGGGCGTGAAAGCCGTGATCTGGCTCGAAGGCACCAACGATTTCAGCAAGAATGGCAACGCCGAAGCCGATGCCGTGATCGCTGGCATGCGCGAAGGCGTGGCCCGTATACGTGCCACTATTCCGGGCGTTAGGGTGATTGGTGCAACCGTTACGTCTGCGCTGGGCAGCACCAGCAGCGCGCACGGCTTTGAGTTGCAGGATGAGAAGCGCAAGAAACTCAACGACTTCATTCGCACAAGCGGCATGTTCGATGGCGTGGCGGATTTCGATCGCGCCACGACAGACCCGCAGACTGGCGGGATGAAGGCCGAGTTCGTCCCCGACAACACCGTGGGTGGCCCGGGTGACAAGCTGCATCCGAACCGCATGGGCTATCAGGTCATGGGAATGGTGATCGACCTTGGGATGTTTAACGCTAGCGCCAAGTGAATCGCCGGTCAGAAATGTGGTCTTTTCATGACTCTTCTGGTTGTTAGGCCACCTCCGCGTCTGTCCGCTTCGCTCGCGCGCGGCAGGCAGCAACGGGTCGAACTGCGATCGTCGCCGATCAAGCCGCTCGTGTTTGGGATTTCATTCGTCGTTGACGGCCAACTGCGGTCATAAGCCTATTGCCCCGAAGCGGTCGTTCGACGGCGTAGCCAAACCCGGAGCCGACCGGCCGGGACTTGCAAAGCGTGCAATGTCGCTGCGAGTCACCGCAGCGACACTTGCAACACTTCACAATCCGGCGCAGCCTGCCATCGGAGCCTAGATTAGTTGCTTGTCGCTTGCTTCGCGGGCGTTTCGCAAGGCACTCGAGAAAGGCTTCGTCTACCGGGCGCTTGACTACGCCACGGAACCTACCCACAGGAGACAGAAATGAAAAGGTTAACGCAAGCCCTATTCGTCGCGATCGGCGTAGCCATGGCCGTCGTGGTGCAGGCTAACAACGGAAATCCTCATGGTGGTACGTGCAGTGAGGCGACGCTGAACGGTCTGTATGTGTTCGCCGCTTCCGGATTCAGCATCGTCTCAGGCGATCATCAGCCGAGAGCCGTCGTCGAATTTATTCGCTTCAACGGCGATGGCACATTAAGTGTTCCTGCATCAACCATCAGCATCAATGGCGCGATCTTTCGGGGCGGCGGACCTGGGCAGGCCGGAACGTATTCGATTGCATCCAATTGCACGGGTTCGCTCGCTTTCGGTCCGCCCGGGCCGACTTTCGACCTATACGTGGCACCGAGCGGTTCCCAGGTTCACATGATGTTTACCGGCGGCCCAGTTCCTGTCCTCGGTGTGGTACCCGGCGTGCTTCAGGGCATCGCGGAGCGCGTGTCGCACTGAGCGAATCGCAGTAGCGGGGACCATGGGCCTGCGATAATGTTCGGGGCGACGATGGTTGCACGCGGTCATTCAACGCGTGATTCCAACGTTGCCCCGACTGCCTAACCTGATCCAGGTCACCGTCCCTAGCAACGTCTCAGTCCGGGCCAATTGCGGTCATCGAGCTAGTCGCTTTGAAAACGGTCATTGCGGAAGGTCGTGACCATACGGCGTAACGACCGCAGTGTCAGACGGCGTTGTTCCGAGCTAGAGCATTTGCTGAAGCGGCTGCAGCCGTAACTTCTTTAAGCAGCTCGCGGGACATACGTTCGTCGATTTCCGCGGCATGCTGTACCTGTACGGGATACCGCACTACCGCCTCGACACCCAAAGCGGAGAAGCGTAGCTGCACCTGTGCTTGTGCCTGTGCTTCTGCGCCAGCTTGCAGCGGCGTTGCTTTCTGAATTTCCTTGGTCTGGCGCGCCATGTCTTCGCTGTATTCACTAAGGACCTGGTTGGCAGCAGCTAATAGCTTCTCCTTCATCGCAGAGGGGTCGGCGTTAGTAGGTAGCGTGAGCGTGATGTCGTGCCACGCTAGGTTGACGCCGGGAATCTGCTTAAAGATACCGCCCGAAGCCTGAAAGACGATCGAATTGGCAAAGGCGACGACGCGGCCGGTTGGCCCGAGCGGTGCGTGACCGCTGAGCTCCATCAAATGCAGCCGCACGAGGCCGAGGTCGATCACTTCGCCGGTCACGCTCCCAACCTGCACGCGATCGCCCACCCGGATGCCGTACTTCCCGATGAGGAAGAAGTAACCAACGATGGAGACGAGCACGCTCTGCATGGCTACTGCGATGCCGGCCGTGATGAGGCCGGCAAATGTAGCGAATGATCCCAGGTCCGTGGCGAACGTGAAGCCGACGATGGCCACTGCCAGCGCCCAGCAAACAATTCTGCTCACCAGCAGCAACTGATAGCGTCGGCGCGGGTCGTGCACATACCGAAGTACTCCGCGTCGCCATACGACCGCGGCCGCGAACACGAATGCCAGCAACGCCAGCAATATTGCGACACGCACTCCCAGCGCTTTCAGTGCGTCGATGTACTGATTGTTTGCGTTGTCGCGCCAACTGCTGAGGTTGCGTCGATACTGATCAAGCAGCACGCCTTCCTGGCTCAATGGAAGAAGGATGGCGGCGGTCTGCTTGAAGAGCCACGCCAGCGTGTCGAACTGATCTCGTACTCCTTTCAAGGCCGCGCCCTCGGACGAATCCGCCTGCTCCGCGAGGGCATCACCCCGAGCCGACAGCGCCTTGATCCTTTCCTCTGGCGGAGTGCGTATTTGCGCAAAGGTGTTTTGCAAAGCGGCGGTGCGGCGGTCGACCATATCGATGGTGCGGAGCTTGTCAGAGAGCCGCAGCGCGTTGGAGGCGAGGTCCCAGATGCCGAGCCGTCCCGAACCGTTGTCGCTTCCAGAGCTCGGTGGGCTCGGGGCGGTGGCCGCGGCAACCGATCCTGACGAGGCACCCGCGCCGGGCCCCGGCGGCCCTGCGTTGCCGCTCGAGGACGGGAGCGACGCCGCTATGGCATCGATGTGCGCCTTCAGCGCACTTGCGCCAGTGCCGTTCGCATCGCTTTGATAGGTGAACTGCGAGATCGAGCCGTGAAGATTGCGGCGCGCGTTTACGAGGTCGAGCTCGCTTTGCAGCCCCGAGATTCTCGTTTGCACCTCAGCTCCCTGTGCTTTGGGAGCCGCAGCCAGGCGGCGCTGCATGGATACGATTTGCGCCTGTATCTCCGCGCGCCGCCCATCCAATTGCTGTTGCACCCGCTGCATCGCCTGGGGCAAGGAAGCCGCATCCGCAGCGGCTTTCTGCGTCACGTCAGCTTCGCTGCTCAACAGCTCCGCGTTGGCCCTGGCCAGTTCGAACGCGAGGGCAATGGCTCTATCGGCAATCTGCCGATTGGCGTACAGGATCAGGAGGTCGCTCGGCTGAGTCGCCGCTTGCTGCTGGGCACCCAGGGTGCGGTACCAGTCCACGGTCTCGTCGAGGATCCGCACAACCTGGTCGCCCGTCATCACGGCGCGAGAAGTTATTGCCTCCGCCGGAGGAACTGCATTTGATGAAGCCGGCGCATCGGCCGCGATGGACGCTTCGAGCAACGCTCCCGCCGTGAGCAGGAGCCCGAGTGTTTTCAGCGGTGACATCGCGGAATCGTACCGCAGTAGAAGGCGCGTGACCTCTTCGCTATCCATGGGCGCATTGAGTGACTACGCACTACGTTTTGCCCTTCGTTCGACGGGTGTGAGTTGGCGTCCATCGAACCGACTTAAGGACGCATAGCGATGATTCTCTTAACGATCGCCGTGCAGGTCTGGAATAACGTAACTGATGCAGTCATCCGTGCAGCGTTTTCCACGGAAATGGGTGCCTTGACGGGCATCTAGTTTTTCGAGAAGGCGATTCGCACGTTGGAGCGGCCGAGCGCCTGGGCTAGGCCGGCGGGGTCGTCGACGCGGCCGAGGCGCGTGTACGAGTAGGACGAATCGAAGGTCAGATAGAAGATGACGAGGGTTCTGGAGCCGTACAGCATGAGATCGCCGTTGTGGATAGTACCGGGGCGGCTTGCGCTCGCTGGCAACGCCCTCGGCAGTTCCGCGTGTTTCTCATTGCTGTTCAGGTCGGCCATGTCGACCGTGAGCGGCAGCATCGCGGCAAAGGCGCGAGCTGCTTCCGTAACGGCCAAGGTGACGGCGAAGCGACGTTCGCCGACGGTCATCCACATAGGAGACTCCTCCGGTTGGACGGTTACCGTCGCCGCCGCCGTGGGTGAGGCCGAAGCGTCGAACTGGGCGGCGTGACAAGCGCCGAGGACGAATAGACCGCACAGCAAGCGCAGCGCGTGCATGGCCCGAAAGCCGCGCGTGGGGCGGTGTTCACATGCTACGTGGCGGCGGCCGATGCGAGGGATACTGAGACTTATGGTCATCGCGTTACTCGGGGTGGTGCGCGGCTCAGGCGCTTGCCGTATTGTGAACGCGAAACAGGAAGGTCCCGTGTCAGGTTCCGGACGCGGCCACAACCAGACGGTCGCCCTCACATCTCAATTGGCCAGGAAGCAGCCGTTGATGACGCGACCGGCGCCTGGTGATCGCAGGCCGCCGTCGGGTGGGCCTCTCACCCACTAGAAAGCGCCGCCTTATCACGGCGCACGCCAACAAAGGTTATTCGATTGCCGCGGCACTGGCTAACTGAATATCAGCGGGGACAGCCCGGGTAAGATCAGGCGCTTACGGTGGAGGTGGCATGGCTGACGTGAGAGCAAGTTTCAGCGGTTCGATTCCTGAGTACTACGACAGGTGCCTGGGCCCTGCTTGGTTCGACGCCTTTGCGGCGGATTTGGCGCGGCGGCTACCAGCCAAGCCGCCGGGCGATGTTCTGGAGATCGCTTGCGGAACCGGCCTGGTGACAAGGCGGTTGCGTGAACGGCTCAATGCGACAGTAAGGCTGGTTGCCACTGACCTGAGCAATGCGATGTTGGACTATGCACGTGTAAAGCTGAGCGAGAGCAGAGACATTGAATGGCGCGAGGCCGATGCGGTCAAGCTGCCTTTCGGCGATGGCGAGTTTGGTGCCGTGGTCTGTGCCTTCGGGGTCATGTTCGTTCCCGACAAGCAGGCTGCATTCAGGGAGGCCCGCCGCGTGCTCAAGGAAGGCGGAATTCTCTTGTTCAACGTCTGGGACCGCATCGAAGAGAATCCGCACCACGCGATCAATGCGCAAATCGTCGAGGGCCTTTTCCCTGGTGACGAGGAAATGCGATTCAGGATTCCGTATGAGATGCACAACCCGCGGTTACTTGAGCAGCTGCTCGCCGAAGCGGGATTTCGGGGGGTGCAGATCGAGAAGAGGCAGCTCCCAGTCGACCGAGTCAGTGCGCGCACCCTGGCAACCGGCCAGATTCGCGGCACTCCGAGGTCTTTGCTGATCGAAAAGCGCGGTGTTCCGCTCGATGAGGTGATAGATAAGGTGACTGCCGCGCTGGCGCGGGCCGGCGGAGCAGATCCTTATCGTGGAGTCGCCCAGGCAATCGTTGTAGAGGCGCGACCATGAACACCAGATTGAGTGACCGCTCCGGGTCGAACTCAGCCGTCAACATTCGCGCGAGCTACCGCGACCTATTTCGCGCTGCGGAGACCGTGCGTGCAGCTATTTTCGCTGCCAAGGCGAATTGCTCCCGCGTGGCCTGCCGCTCGGCCCTGT
>Ga0070668_100004303_pt1 | contig 10567 bp, 11 predicted proteins | sample KBSS43metaG_FD_64661 | JGI IMG/M metagenome (GOLD analysis project Ga0070668, IMG submission 64661) | Switchgrass rhizosphere microbial communities from Kellogg Biological Station, Michigan, USA - KBS S4-3 metaG | ecosystem: Host-associated > Plants > Roots > Rhizosphere > Soil ... | reverse complement strand
CCGAGCGGCGACCAGGCGCGGTCTACCGGCAACCGGCGGATCTTTGAATCATCGTGACGGGCCTCATCGATACCGCCCTCACGAACCATCCGCTTGAACGCACGCTTGGTCATATCAGTCCTCCATACGGGACAAGAAAAAAGGGCGAATCCGAAATGGATTGCCCTTGGGTGAAAACAGAGGTGAGTTGGAGAGCTGCCGAGCCCGGGGGCTCGCCTGGTCCGGAACGAGGGGGCCTTGCTGGCCCCCAAAACGCGTTACGCGACACTCAACATCTCCGATCAGGAGTCCGCGCCGCGAACGCCGCTGCGCGGTTGGGCTGTAAGGGACGTTGGCGCGTCCCGAATCGCCCGACTAGAGTGACTGTAGCCTTGCTTAGAGATGGTTAAGCAAGCCGAAACGTCGCGGTCATGGAGGTGTCATTTGCCGATCTACAGTTTGGGCGCCAGAAGCCCGATCCTGCCGCAGGAGGGCCAGTACTGGATCGCGCCCAACGCCCAGGTGATCGGCGCGGTGGAGCTTAAAACCAACGCCAGCATCTGGTTCGGCTGCACGGTGCGCGGCGACAACGACCCCATCGTCATCGGCGAGGGCTCTAACGTTCAGGACGGCAGCGTCCTGCATACGGATGAAGGCGTCCCGCTCTTCGTCGGCGCCGATGTGACCATCGGCCACATGGTGATGCTGCACGGCTGTACGATCGGCGACGGCAGCCTGATCGGCATCGGCTCGATCCTCCTCAACGGGGTGAAGATCGGCAAGGGGTCGATCATCGGCGCCAACACCCTGATCCCCGAGGGCAAGGAATTTCCCGACGGGGTGATGATCATGGGCTCGCCGGGCCGGGTGGTGAAGGAACTGGATCCCGAGCGCTCGAGGGGACTAGCCCTCGCCGCCGCGAACTATGTCGCCAACTGGCGGCGCTATGCCCGCGAACTCAAGGGGCTAGGCGGCTCCTGATCGACATCAGGGGACGCCCGCGCCTGCGAAGTCGAGCGACACGCGTTCGATGCGGCCTTTCCCGGCGGACGTAGCCGCCGACCCCTCGAAGTCCGGAACGGTGCAGACATAGAGCGATCTGCGGTCCGCACCGCCGAAAGCGCAGGCCAGCGCTCGCCGTCCCTTTTCCACGGGAACGAGGTGCGTCGCCTCGTCTCCCTCGACCAGCCGAAAGACGCCGCGGCCCGCGCCGTAGAACGTCGGCGTCCAGGCGACCGGCGAGGCCGCCCAGACCGCGCCCTCACTGTCGAGGCAGATCCCGTCCGGTATGCCGCCGTCGGGCAGAACGCCGAATACCCGGCGGTCGGAAAGGGCGCCGGTGGCGGGATCAAGGGCGAAGGCGGTGATCCGCATCGCCGTGGACTCGGCGACATAGAGGGTTCCGCCGTCGGGGCTCACCGCCATGCCGTTGGGCGACATCAATTCCGAACCGGCGATCTTTGCTCGACCATTCGCCTCGACGACGATCAGGTCGGTGGCCGGCGGCATGCCGTGCGGCTCCTCCGCCCAGATGTCGAAGCCCGGCTGGCTGACGTAGGCGCGGTCGCCGACGACGACCATGTCATTGAGAACGAAGCGGCAAAGCGAACTCAGGTCAGCGAACGCCGTCGGCCCGTCCTTGCCGATGCGCACCAACTGCCTCCCTTTCGACAGGACGGCGAGCAGATCGCCGTCTTGACGGAAGCCGAGGCCGCCGACGAAATCCGCCTGGCTCTCATAGAGCAGCTCCGCCTTGCCGTCCGCGCCGAGGCGATAGATTCGGCCCGCGGCAATGTCCGAGAAGTAGAGGGCGCCGTCTCGCCAGCGCGGACATTCGGGCAGGGTCAGGCCATCGACGACGACCTCAGGCGGCGGTAGAACGATCATTGCCTGCCGCCTTCCTCAATACCGCTGGCCGAGCCCGCCGTCGTGATAGATCGATGCGCCGGTGACGAAGCGGGACTCCTCCGAAGCGAGGTAGACGAAGGCGTGGGCGGTATCTTCGGGATAGCTCCTGATCCCCAGCGGCGCCATCGCGGCGACCGCATCGATGGCGGCGTCGCGCGATTCCCACAGGCCCTGCTCTGCGTATTTCTGGAAGCCCTCGTTAAGCAGCGGGGTGATGGTCAGCCCGGGATGGACGGAGTTGACGCGGATGCGTTTGGGTCCGAGCTCAATAGCCCCGCAGAGGGTCAGCATCCGGGCGGCCGCCTTCGAGACGTGGTAACCCAGGTTGTTCCCGCTCGGCATGTAGGACGCCATCGAAATATTGTTGATGATCGACCCGCCGCCGGGAAATCGCTTCGCCGTTTCGGTCAAGGCGGGGCCGCACAGCTTCATGCCCAGGAACAGGGCGTCATGGTTGACCGCCATCACCTTGTTCAGATCCTCAAGCGAGGTGTCCGCGATGCCGCCGTGGATCGATATGCCGGCATTGTTCACCAGAACGTCGATCCCGCCGAACTCAGCGAGCGTCGTGTCGATGACCTGTCGCCAATCCGCCTCGCGGGTCGCGTCCTGAGTGACCAGACGGAAGCGTCCAGGCCCGTGCCGGGATTCAAGGTCGCTGACGATCTCGGCGGCTTCGTCGGTGCGCAGATCGGTGCCGATCACGGCCCGCGCGCCTTCGCGAAGCAGGGCGTCACAGATGCCGACGCCGATGTTGCCGACCCGTCCGGCGCCGGTGACGATTGCAATCTTGTCTTGAACGCGGCCCATATAGAATCTTCCCTGCTGTTCTGAAGCTTTTGGCGGCCATGGAAGCCGGTTAGGGCCTCCATGGCTAGTTGGCTTTTCGCGGTTTGATCCAAATTGGGCGTGGCGACGTATGGCGATGATGGCTTTTCGAAAATTCCCCGTCATCCCGTCGCTTCTTGCCTTGGGGGCATTGGCGCTGACGGCGTGCAGCCCGCTCACCGCCTTTAACACCCTGACGCCGAAGGACCCGGCGGCGATCGTCGGGCGCGACGTGCCGTTCGGCGCCAACCCGCGGCAAAAGCTCGACATCTATGCGCCGCGCGGCGGGGTCAAGGCGGTCCCGGTCTTGGTCTTTTTCTACGGCGGCGGCTGGAACAGCGGGCGGCGGCAGGACTATAGGTTCGTCGCCAAGGCGCTGGCGGCGCAGGGCTTCTTGACCATCGTCCCCGACTATCGAGTCTATCCGGAAGTCCGTTATCCGGAGTTCCTGGTCGATGGGGCCATGGCGGTCAGGTGGGCTCAGGACCACGCGGCGGAATACGGCGGCGACCCCACCTCGATCCTGCTCGCGGGTCACTCGGCCGGCGCCTACAACGCCGTCGAACTGGCCCTCGACGATCGCTTCCTGAAGGCCGCCGGCGTCGATCTTCGGCGCATCAAGGGCGTCGCCGGTCTGGCCGGGCCCTACGACTTCCTGCCCCTCGACGTCGGCGAGACGAAGGACGCCTTTGGCCAGGCGCCGGACCTGCCCTCGACCCAACCCGTCAACCATGTGCGCAACGACGCCCCGCCGGTGTTCCTGGCCCACGGCGACCGCGACACGGTGGTCGGCCCCTATCACACCGAAAACCTCGCCAAGGCGCTGGTGGGCGTCAACGCACCGGTGGAAAAGCATATCTACGCTGGCGTCGGCCACGGTGGCCTGGTTTTGGCCCTCTCGCAGCCATTCCGGGGCAACGGGCCCGTCCTCGTCGATATGACCCGGTTCCTGAAGGCCGCCGCCGCACGCTAGAGCGTTGGGCGAAAGCGTGAGCAGTTTCGCCCGCCGAACGCGCTCTAAACGAGACATTCTAGAGCACGGATTCAGCGATCAGGCGATTTCGCCTGATCGCATCGTGCTCTAGGGGAGAATTGCGTAAACGTCGTGTTCACCTCGACGTAAGCCTTGGCTGCGACTAATCTCGCATTGAAATATACGGGGTGAATGGCTATATGCCCCTCCCCAATGTTGCGGTGCACACTTGCCGCTGGAGCCACCTAGGGACCCTATCCCATGCTGCTCACCATGATGAAGGCCAAGCTGCACCGCGCGACGGTGACCCAGGCTGATCTGGAATATGAAGGCTCGATCGCCATCGACCGCGACCTGTTGGACGCGTCGGGGATCTTTCCGCATGAGCAGGTGGACGTTCTCAACATCACCACGGGCGCCCGTTTCACCACCTACGCCATCGAGGCGCCGCGCGGCAGCCGTGTGATCGGCGTCAACGGCGCAGCCGCCCGCCTGGTGCAAAAGGGCGACAAGGTCATCGTCGTCACCTACTGCCAGCTCGACGCCGCCGAGGCGCGCAACTATGCGCCCAACGTGGTCCTGCTCGACGACGCGAACCATATCAAAAAGGCCGCCTAGGGTGCGCCCCGGCGCGTTAGGGTTCGTCCTCCTCGTCGCCGTCAGCCTTGCCGGCTGTTCTCCCAAACTCCCCGACGGCGTCGACGCCAAACGCCTGACCGAAACGGTCGGCGCGGTGATCGGCGATCCGGCGACCTGCGTCATCCTGGCTGAAAAGGGGACCGGCAAGGTCCTGTGGCGGTCGTCGCGGCGCTCGATCTGCGCCCAGGAACGGCAGGCCTGCACGCGCCCAGGCGTCACCAGCCCCGAAGCCCTGATCAAGGACGCCGCCAAGGGGGTGACCTTGCAGACCGGTTGCGAGTCCGTCAGCTGGGCCGCCGGCCCGACGCCCCGCGCCGAGGTGGTCTATGCCGCGGTGATGTATGGGGAGCGGGCGCTGCCGGGACGCGAGATCGCCTATCGCCTCGACAGCGCCTTCAAGACCGCCGGATTCTAAAGCCCGTCAGGGTGAAGTGGATACCGGTTCACCCGCCCGGACGGGCTCTAAACCCTAACGATTCAGCTCGTAAAGCCCGTTGATATCGATCCGCACGACGATCTCGCCGCCCGAGACCGGCGTCGAGGCCTCGTCCTTGGCGAAGCCGCCGCGGGCCATCATCGCCATCGGCATGGGCGGCGGGACCGAATAGCCGCCGCCTTCCGACAGGGTGACCAGCCGTCCGACGCGGTGGCCGGTGGCGCCCGCATAGAGGCTCGCCTTGGCGGTCAGGGCCTGGACCGCCTTTTGGCGGGCGGCGTTCTCGGCGGCCTGCGGGTCTTTCAAGCCAAAGCTGATGCCATTGATCTGATTGGCCCCGACGCTGACAACGGCGTCGAGCGCCGCGCCGATCTTGTTCAGGTCGAGGACGCGGATCGTCACGGTGTTCGACGCCTGATAGCCGGTCAGCTGCGGCGGCTTGTTTTCCTCATAGTGATACTGCGCGCTGAGATTGAGGTTCGAGGTCTGGATGTCCTTCTCGGCGATGCCGCTGCGGCGCAAGGACGCGACGACCTCGGTCATCCGGGTCGCGTTCTGGCGCATGGCTTCGACGGCGGTCTTGGCCTCGGTCATGACGCCAAGGCTGATGGTCGCCATGTCCGGCGCGGTCCTGACCTCGCCATAGGCGGAAAGGTTCAGGGTCGTGGTCTGGAACATCGCCTCGGCGGCGGGCGCTGGGGGAGGGGTCTGGGCGTGGGCGGCCATGGCCGTGGTGGCGAAAAGGGCGCCGATCATGGCGGCGCGGGCGAGGGTCTTCATGGGCGTTCTCCGACGGGTCCGAGTGGCAGTTTGGACCTTGGCTTCACGGCTTATATGCGGCGCGATGAACCGTGGCTGTATGCCGCCGTCAGCGCCGGGCCATCCGGCTCTGGCTTCAACCCCAGAGGCCGTGCTAGCCAACCCCCAATAGGCCCGTAGCTCAATGGTTAGAGCCGACCGCTCATAACGGTCTGGTTGCAGGTTCGAGTCCTGCCGGGCCTACCAATTTCAATTCTCTTCGCCTTGTCTCGGAAACGGCCTATGAAACAGGACGAGCCGCCGCGGCCTATTGGCCACGGCGGCTCGCTGATCTTTAGGATGTCGGCTGAACGACTATTCCTTGGGGGCGGAACCGGACGCGCCCGCTTCCGAGGCAGCGCCTGAATCCCGCACGGTGGCGGAGGCCGAAGTCGCATTGCCGGTGTTGGCGGCCGAGATACGGGCGGCCAGAGCCTTGTCGCTGGCGGCGGCCGAGGCGATCTCGTTATAGCGATCGATGGTGAGGCCATGCTTGGTCAGGGAGGCCTGGATGGACGTATCGAGGTCCTTCTGCACGGCTTCCTTGGCGGTGGCGTCGGCGGCTGCGGCGAGTTTCGGCTTGGCCGCCTCGTTCAGCTTGCGCACATCGGCCGCGAGGGCCGCGACTTGCTGGACTTCGGCATCGGTGACAGCCGTGGCGCCCACGGAGGCCGAGGCCGAAGGCTGCGTCGCGGAGGATTGAGCAGGCGCGGATTGAGTCGCCGCGGACGGTTGAGCGGCCGCGCCCGGTTTGGACGTGGTTGCGTCCTGGGCGAAGGCGGCGCCGGCGAGGGTTAGGGCCGCGGCGGAAGTCAGCAAGAGGTACTTCATAGATCGTCTCCCATTAGGTTTAGAATTCTATGGGAAGCGTATAAAACGCCGTCCCGTTCCAAAACTAGTTAGCCAGGGAAATCTGGCCAATCTATGTCGCGATAGTTGAAGTATAATAAAGTAATTATCGTAGATATTGTCTTGAGTATAACGAATAATATCGGGAGGATGGCTTCTTAACCAAATTAAGTTGCAGGAAAAATCCGCGGTGTTGCAGTCGCCGCGAAATTGCCTTCTTAAGGTCAAGCTTTCCTGAGGCTCGGATTTAGCCCGGCCCGTCAGTGGCTTAGCGCGTGGCCATGGTCTTGCAGTGCGCCACTGGAACCGCCTTTGGGGCGCCAGGATCAAGCGTGATGAAGACCGCCAGGAACGGCATCAAGGTCGAGATAGCGACAGGGGCGGGCCTTGCGCCGAGCGACGCCGACGCATGGAGTTCGTTCCAGGTGGTCGAGCCGAGATTCGCTAACCCATTGTTTGGGCCTGGGTTTTTCAGCGCCGTCAGCCGCGTTCGCGAAGACGCGCGGGTGGCGATCTTCCGGCGCGGGACCGAGGTGGTGGGCTTTCTTCCCTACCACGCGCGCTCATTTGGCCTCGCCCGCCCCATCGGCGCGCCGTTCTCCGATTACCAGGCGCTTGTTTCGAAAAGAGACATCGGCCTTTCAGGACGGGACGCCTTGCGCCTGGCCGGCCTCAGCGCCTTTCGTTTCAATGGGATGGTCGATCCCTACGGGCTTTTCGGCGCACCGAGCGAGAGCGGAACCGACTGCTATGCCATGCAGCTTGACGGTGACGCGGACGCCTATCTCGAAGAGGTTCGCGCCGGCAGTCCAAAACGATTTAAGAATTACCGCCGCCTGGAGCACCGACTGGAGCGGGAGATCGGCCCCTTGCGGATGGTCGCCAACGACACCTCGGACTCGGTCTTCAACCAGATCATGACCTGGAAGAGCGAGCAGTTTCGCCGCACCGGCCTGCAGGATGTCTTGCGGCCGGAATGGACCAAGGCGCTGATGCGGGACCTGTTCGAAACCCGCGAAGGGCCGATGCGCGGCCTGATGATGACCCTCTATGCCGGCGACGTCCTGATCGCCGGCCATTTCGGCGTTCGCTCAGAGACGACCTTCCATCCGTGGATCGCCTCGGCCAATCCCCACCTCGCCGCCTATTCGCCGGGCCAGGCCTTCCTCGGCCACGCCATCGCCGCCATGCCGCAACTTGGCTTGAAGGTTTACGACCTTGGCCCCGGTCATGATCACTACAAGCGCCATTACGCCAATGTGCGCCGCACCGTCGGCGCCGGCCTCGTCACCGCGACAGGTCCCCTTGGGCTGGTCGCCGGGGCCGGGGAGGGCGCCTATCGGGCGTCCGGCCTGGCGCGCATCGGCGCGGTCGACAAGATCCGCCGCCGCCTCGATCACATCGCCGCCGTCGACCCGTCGCTCACTGGCCTTGGCCGCGGTCTCGCCGAGGCCGCCGCTGGCATGCGCAAGCGTAGCCTTGGCAACGATGCGCTAAGCGACGCCGTGGCATAGGGGCGACCGTGACCTTGTCGATCTCGATCATCATTCCGACGCAGCGTCGGCCAGGCCCGCTACAACGAGCGGCGCGTTCGGCCATGGCGCAGCGCGGCGTCGACGCGGCCGCGATCGAACTCGTCGTCGTCGACAATGATACGACGCCGACCGCCAAGCCGGTGGTGGACGCCTTACGCGCCATGTCGCCCTTTGCCATCACCTACGTTCATGAACCCCGCGCCGGCGTCGCCTACGCCCGCAACGCGGCCATGACGGCGGCGAGCGGCGCCTTCATCGCCTTCCTGGATGACGACGAAGAAGCGCCCGAAGGTTGGCTCGCCGCGCTCCTTGCCGTCCAGTCGCGCCATGCCGCCGATGTGGTTTTCGGGCCGGTGCGGGCCAGGGCGCCGGACACGCTCGCCCGCCATCGCGGCTATCTGGAGCGGTTCTTCTCGCGTCTCGACGACGCGCCCGAGGGGCCGATCGCCCACTACTATGGTTGCGGCAACAGCCTGGTGCGGCGCGCCGCACTGCCGGACTCTTGCCGCCCCTTCAGCCTCGCCCGCAATCATATCGGCGGCGAGGACGACCTTCTCTTCGGGCACATGCAGGCCAAGGGCGCCGTTTTCGCCTGGGCCCCCGAGGCCTGGGTCCATGAAGACCCGGCCCCCAGCCGCCTGACCTTGCGTTACACCATCGCCCGGGCCTTCGCCTACGGCCAGGGTCCGACCGAGCACTGCGCTTCGTCCTCGCCGCCCAACTATGCCGGCGTCGCCAAGTGGATGGCCGTCGGCCTGGTTCAGGGCGGTCTCTTCGGTGCCGTCGCGGCGCTGAAGTGGCTCGTCCGGGCGCCGGATCGCGCCGAGGCCCTCGACCGCGCGGCCCGCGGCTTCGGCAAGACCTTCTGGGGCGGCCCCTTCAAGATCGCCTTCTACGGCCTGCCCGCGAGATCGGTGTGATGCGCGTCATTACCGATTGGACGGCGCAGAAAGCCCGCGACTTCTCCAAGGCCAACCTCGCCTTCGAACACGGCCTCCACCGCGACCCGATGTTCTCGGACCAGGGGCTCGCTTCGCTGCTCGACCGCTATCCGCGCGACAAGCTCGGCGTCTTCACCATGGGCGAGGATCCGGTCGACTGGAAAAGCTGGCGCAAGGGCTCGGCGGGCGACCTCTCCGGCGCCGAACTTCTGGAAGCGGCGATGGCCGGGCGCATCTGGCTGAACCTGCGCCACGCCAACGATTACCTGCCGGAATACGCCGCTCTCGAGGAAACGATCTTCGCCGACAAGCGGAAGGCGACCGGCGTTCGCACCTTCAAGCGCGACCTCGGCGTGCTGATCTCCTCGGCCAACGCCCAGGTCTTCTATCACCTCGACGTACCGCTGGTGTCCCTGTGGCAGATCCGCGGGCAAAAGCGCGTCTGGGTCTATCCCGTGGCCGATCCCTATATCGGTGACGAGCAGCTTGAACGCATCGTGCTTAAGGAAACCGCCGAGCAGTTCGCCTACGATCCCGCCTGGGACGCGGGCGCCGAGGTCTATGACCTCACACCGGGCAAGATGGTCACCTGGCGCCAGAACGCGCCGCACCGGATCGAGAATGGCCCGATGCTCAACGTGTCGCTGTCGATCGAATTCATGACGCCGGCGGCGGTGATGCGGGCCAACGTCCTCTATGCCAACGGTGCCTTGCGCAAGCATGGCCATCGCCCGAAGGTCCACGCCGCGCCTCATCCGGCGGCCCTGGCCAAGGTGGCCTATGCGCGGGGGCTGAAAGCGGTGGGGGCGGCCCGCACGTTCGAGAAGAAGCTCGCCACGACCTTCAAGCTGGATCCCGAACGGCTGGGCCAGCTGCAGCCCGTATAAAATATCCGCCGAGCGGTGGGAGTTAGGTCCGCTTGGGCTTATCCCGCTTGGGCTTGAAATCCCCGCGCGGCTTGAAGGGCGGGCGAGGCTTACCCTGCGGCTTGTCCCCCGGTCCGCGCGGACCCTTCTGGAACGGACGGTCCCCCGGTTCGCGCGGCGGCCTTGGCCCTGGCGCGGCGGCCGGCTCGACCTTCATGTCTCCTTCCATGGTCGCGGTCTTGATGGCCTCGACAAACCGCGCCTCGGCGTCGCGGGTGATCTCGAACTTGGTTTCGCGATCGAAGATGCGAATCGAGCCGATGTCCTTCTTGGTGACATGTCCCAGCCGGCAGATCAGCGGCAGCAGCCATTTCGGGTCGGCGTTCTTATTGCGCCCGATGGTCAGGCGGAACCAGGCCATGTCGCCCGCGCCTTCTTCCATCGGATCGAACCGGCGCGAGGGCCGCGGTTCACGCGCCGGATAAGGATCCCCCTTCATCTCCCGGACATTGTTGAACACTTCTTCCGGCTCTGGCAGGCGCGAGCGGTGCAGCCGGATCAGGGCCGCGGCGACGGCTTCGGGGCTGCGGTCGGCGAGGATGCGCTGCGCCAGGACCAAATCCTCGGCGGAAGGTTCCTCGTTCAGGATCGGGTCGGAGAGCAGGCGCGTCTGGTCGAGCGCGCGGATTTCCTCGGCCGACGGCGGGCCCGCCCAGTGGGCCTCGATATTGGCCGAGGCCAGCAGTTGGTCGGCCTTGCGCTGCTTGGTGTAGGGCACGACCAGGACGGACACCCCCTTCTTGCCGGCGCGCCCG
>Ga0070668_100004298_pt1 | contig 10569 bp, 7 predicted proteins | sample KBSS43metaG_FD_64661 | JGI IMG/M metagenome (GOLD analysis project Ga0070668, IMG submission 64661) | Switchgrass rhizosphere microbial communities from Kellogg Biological Station, Michigan, USA - KBS S4-3 metaG | ecosystem: Host-associated > Plants > Roots > Rhizosphere > Soil ... | reverse complement strand
ACGCGCGCGTGCTCATCCTCGACGAGCCGACGGCGTCGCTGTCGAAGGAAGACACGGACAACCTGTTCCGCGTCGTACGCGAGCTGCGCGCGCAGGGCGTGGGGATGATCTACATCTCGCACCGCCTCGAGGAGCTGCCGACGATCGCCGACCGCGTGACCGTGCTGCGCGACGGGACGACGATCGCAACGCGCGACATGGCGGAGGTCAACCGCGAGCAGCTCATCCAGATGATGGTGGGGCGCGAGCTCGCGGCGGTGTTCCCGAAGCGCACCGTGCCGCTGGGAGACACCGTGCTCGAGCTTCGGGGTGTGGGTTGCGGGGAGAGTGGCGTGCGCGACATCGATCTCACTGTCCGAGCAGGAGAGATCGTCGGATTGTCGGGGCTCGTCGGCGCGGGACGCTCCGAGCTGGCGCGGACGATCTTCGGCCTCACGCCGTGCGACAAGGGCGAGATTCGCGTGCGCGGACAGACCGTGCGGATCAATTCTCCCGCGGATGCGATTCGGAATGGCATCGCGTATGTGCCGGAGGATCGGCGGCGCCATGGCGTCGTGCTCGAGATGCCGGTGAGCCAGAACGTCACCCTCGCCGCGCTCGACAATCTGTCGCGGTTCGGCGCGCTGGACTTTCGCCGAGAGCGCGAGCTCGCCGCCGACTACACGAAGCGGCTCGGCGTGAAGACGGCGTCGATCCGCTCGCTGGTCTCGACGCTGTCCGGGGGCAACCAGCAGAAGGTGGCGCTGAGCCGCTGGCTGCTGACGAAGCCGACGCTTCTGATTCTCGACGAGCCGACGCAGGGGATCGACGTCGGCGCGAAGTCGGAGATTCACGAGCTCATGACTGAATTGGCCACGCAAGGCGTGGCCATACTCATGATCTCGTCAGAGCTGCCCGAGATCCTCGGCATGAGTGATCGCATCGCCGTGATGCACGGCGGAACGATCGTCGGCGTGCTGGATCGGAGCGAGGCGACGCCGGAGCGCGTGCTGGCGCGTGCGCTGGGGCAACAGACGAGCGAGTTCAAGACGCTCGTCGCGGCGGGAGGCGGCGTTACATGAGCCGGCGGGGCGCGCTGCGCGCACGAGAGCTTCCTCCCGCGATCGCACTCGCCGCCGTGCTGCTCGGCGTGCTCGTTGTCGCGCCGTCGTTCTTCGGGGCGGGCAACCTGCGCGACCTCGCGCTCAACAACGCGCCGGTGCTGCTCGTCTCGATCGGAATGACGCTCGTCATCCTCGTCGGTGAGATCGACATCTCGGTGGGGTCGCAGTTCGCCGTGTGCAGCGTGGCGGCGGGCGTGCTCGCGAAGGCGGGGCTGCCGATCGCGCTGGTGCCTGTCGTGGTGATCGCCGTCGGCGCGTGCATGGGCGCGGTGAACGGATTCCTCGTCGGCACGCTCGGGCTGCCGTCGATCATCGTCACGCTCGCCATGCTCGTGGCGTGGCGCGATGCGCTGCGGTGGGCGACCGAGGGCGCGTGGGTGCAGGGGCTGCCGGCGAGCTTCCAGTGGTTCGGCCTGGCGCCGGCGGCGGCGCAGGCGCTGATCGTGGGCATCGCGCTCGTCGTGCTCCTGGCTTCGGGATGGGCGCTGCGCAACCTGCAGCTCGGCCGAACGCTTTACGCCGTCGGATCGGACGAGGAGGCGGCGCGGCTGGCCGGCATCGAGCCGAAGCGCGTCGTGTTCGGCGTGTTCACTCTGACCGGCGCGCTCGTCGGATTGGCGGCGACGCTCAACGCCGTGCGCTTCGACGCGGTGCCGAGCAATGCGGGACTCGGGCTCGAATTGCAGGCGGTGGCGGCGGTGGTCGTCGGCGGCACGGCAATCACCGGTGGGCGCGGGACGGTGCTCGGCACGCTGATCGGCGTGCTGCTGCTCGGGACGATCGGCACCGCGATGACGTACGTCGGCATCAGCCCGTTCTGGGCGAAGGCGATCCAGGGGCTCATCATACTCGCTGCGCTCGTGGCCGATGCCGCGATGGCGCGAATCGAACGACATGGAAGCCTCTTCGGTCGCGGCCCAGTCGTCGCCCGCTGACGCGGCGGCGGGCGCGCGCGGCTCGCTCGCGGAGCGACTGTTCCCGAACAACGAGTGGGTGCTGCTCGTCGTGATCCTCGTCGAGTGCCTCGTGTTCGGCATGGCGGGGCACAACTTCGCGACGGCGGGCAATGCGTTCGAGATCACGCGTCTGGCCGTGGAGATCGGCCTGCTCGCGCTGGCGCTGACGCCGATCATCGTCACCGGGGGGATCGATCTCTCGGTCGGCTCGATGATGGGGCTCGCCGCGGTGGTGCTTGGCGCGCTCTGGCACGACGCGGGGCTGCCGATGCCGCTGGCGATCGTGTTGACGCTGCTGCTCGGCGTCGCCGGCGGAATGCTCAACGCGGTGCTGATCACGCGGCTCAAGTTCCCGCCGCTCATCGTCACGCTCGGCACGCTCTCGCTCTTTCGAGGCATCGCCGAGGGTGCGACCGGAGGTATCCAGCACTACTCCGGATTCCCGGAGTCGTTTCTGAGGCTGGGCCAGGGCTACGTCGGCGGCGTCGTGCCGACGCAGCTGTTCATCTTCGTCGCGGCGGCACTTGGCACGGCGTGGTGGCTGCACCGGACGAGCGCGGGGCGCGCGCTGTACGCCATCGGCCACTCGCCCGAGGGGGCGCGCTACGCGGGCATCCCGGTGACGCGGCGACTGGCCGCGGTGTACATCCTCTCGGGATTCGCGGCGAGCCTCGCGGCGGTGATCTACGTCGCGCACCTGGGACAGGCGAAGTCCGACGCCGGCACCGGCTACGAGCTGATGGCGATTACCGCGGTGGTGCTTGGCGGCGCGTCGATCTTCGGTGGCCGCGGAACGATCCTCGGCACGGTGCTCGGCCTGTTCGCCATCGTGCTGCTGCAGAACGGGCTCCGACTCACCGGGCAGCCGGCGGAGCTGGCGGGCATTCTCACCGGTGTGCTGCTCGTCGCCACGATCGTCGTGGACCTGCTCTCGCGGCAGGCCAAGTCGCGGCCCACGTTTCCCACCATCGCAACGGAACAGGACGAAGTGCGGAACTCACAGGTAGCGGTCCTCAGCGCGGTCATCATTGCGGGCGCACTGATCGTCGCGGCGAGCAACTGGATGCTGGTCAAGTCGCTGCGGCCACTGCCGAGCCCCGGCTGGGTGGGGGGCGGCGCGCCCGTGATCTCTGCGCCGTCAGCGACGCCGAGAACCACGAAGCCGGTCGTCGCCATGATGCCCAAGGCCAAGGGCGATCCGTACTTCATCAGCGCGCGCAAGGGCGCCGACTCCGCGGCGAATGCGCTCGGCGTCGAGCTGCTGTGGGACGGGCCGACCGACCTCGACCCGGCGAAGCAGAACGAAGTGGTCGAGGCGTGGATCACGCGCGGCGTCGACGCGATCGCGGTGAGCGTGGAGAACAAGGAGGCCATCTCCACCGTGCTGCGGAAGGCGCGTCAGAAGGGCATCAAGGTCGTGACGTGGGACGCCGACGCACAGAAGGATGCGCGCGACTTCTTCGTCAATCAGGCGACGCCACAGGGGATCGGATATACACTGACGGACGAAGCCGCGCGCATCATGGGCGGCAAGGGCGAGTTCGCGATCATCACGGCCAGCTTGAGCGCGGCGAACCAGAACGAGTGGATCAAGTACATCAAGGAGCGACTGGCGAAGTATCCGGAGATGAAGCTCGTCGCGATCCAGCCGAGCGAGGGCGACCGCGACCGCGCGTTCACGGAGACACAGACGGTGCTGAAGGTTCACCCGAACGTGAAGCTCATCATGGCCATCGCGGCGCCGGCGGTGCCGGGCGCCGCCGAGGCGGTGAAGCAGTCGGGGAGGACGGATGTGAAGGTGACCGGGCTCTCGCTGCCGAACATGAACCGACCCTACATCAAGTCGGGAGTCGTGGAAAGCATCGTGCTCTGGAACACGATGGACCTCGGCGCGCTCGCCGTGCGCACGGCGGAGGCGCTGACGACGGGCGAGCTGAAGCCAGGCGCGACGTCGCTCGACGCGGGGAAGCTCGGCAAGTTCGAGGTCGTCGGTGACGAGGTACGGCTCGGCAAGCCGTTCGTGTTCAACAAGACGAACATCGACAACTTCAACTTCTGATCGATGGCGTCCTCCGTCGCGCTGTTCGTCCCCTGCTACGTCGACCAGTTCTTCCCGCACGTCGCGATCGCGGCGCTGACGGTGCTCGAGCGGCTCGGCATCAAGGCGGACGTTCCGGAGGGCGCGGCGTGCTGCGGGCAGCCGGCCGCGAACGCGGGGTTCGCGCGCGAGGGACATTCCACGATCGCGCGGTTCGTCGATGTGTACGCGCCGTACGAGCGGATCATCGTGCTGTCCGGCAGCTGCGCGGTTCACGTGAAGCAGCACGCCGGCGAAGTCGCTGCGCACGGCCGTAAGGTGGACACCGCCGGGGCCGGCGTCGCGGAACGGACGACGGAGCTGTGCGCCTTCCTGCACGACGTCGTCGGTGTGGATCGGATCTCCGGGCTCGCGGCGACGTACAGCGGCAGAGTCGCCGTCCACATCGGCTGCCACGCACTGCGCGGGCTGGGGCTGGCGCGGCCGAGCGAGCTCCAGGTAGGTCCGTTCGACAAGGTGCGCGCGCTGCTGGGCGCGGTGCGCGGGCTCGAGTTCGCGGACCTCGCGCGGCCGGACGAGTGCTGCGGCTTCGGCGGCACCTTCGCCGTCGGCGAGCCGGCCGTGTCGACGAAGATGGGGCGCGACAAGCTGCGCGACGCCACGACGCACGGCGCGCAGGCGGTGGTGTCGACCGACATGTCGTGCCTGATGCACCTCGACGGTCTCGCGCGGCGCGAGCGCATGGGACTCCCGATGTATCACGTGGCCGAAGTGCTGGCGGGAACGGCGGGCGCACGATGACGCAGCGGAGCTTCGAATTGCCGGTCGTGGGCGCGGGCAAGCGCGTCGATCATGCGGCGGCCGCGGAGGCGTTCAACGCCGACGTCGCGCGTACCGACTGGCACGACGCGTCGCTCTGGTTCGTCCGCGAGAAGCGCGATCGCGCCGCGAGCGCCGTTCCCGATTGGGAGGCGCTGCGCGAGCGGGCGTCGACGATCAAGGAGCATGCGCTGACGCATCTCGACGTGTACCTCATGCAGTTCGAGGAGAACGCCACTCGGAATGGGATGCAGGTGCACTGGGCGCGCGATGCGGACGAGCACAACCGGATCGTGCATCGCATTCTGGCGGCGGCCGACGCGCGAAAGCTCGTGAAGAGCAAGTCGATGCTCACCGAGGAGTGCGGCCTGAACCCGTACCTCGAGGAACGCGGCATCGAGGTCGTGGACACCGACCTCGGCGAGCGGATCGTCCAGCTTCGAGGCGAGGGACCGAGCCACATCGTGATGCCGGCGATCCACCTCAGGAAGGAAGAGGTGGGAGAGACCTTCCACGACAAGCTGGGGACGCCGGCCGGGATGGCGGATCCGAACGCACTCGCCGGCGCGGCGCGCGAGCATCTGCGCAAGCGCTTTCTCGCCGCGGACTGCACGCTGACCGGGATCAACTTCGCGATCGCCGAGACGGGCGGGTTCGTCGTCTGCACGAACGAAGGGAATGCGGATCTCGGGATGGCGCTCGCGCCGATCCACATCGCGTCGGTTGGGATCGAGAAGATCATCCCGCGCGTCGAGGACCTCGGCGTGTTTCTTCGACTGCTCGCGCGGAGTGCGACAGGGCAGGCGGTGACGGCGTACAGCACGCACATTCACGGGCCGCGGCCCGGCCAGGCGCTGCACGTCGTGCTGGTGGACAACGGCCGCACGCGCCAGCTCGCGCGCGAGGAGTTCTGGCGCTCGCTCAAGTGCATCCGCTGCGGCGCCTGCATGAACACCTGCCCGATCTACCGACGCTCGGGTGGGCACAGCTACGGCTCGACGGTGCCAGGCCCGATCGGCAGTGTGCTGACGCCGGGGCTCGATCTCGATCGGTATGCGTCGCTGCCATTCGCGTCGACGCTGTGCGGGTCGTGTACGGCGGTGTGTCCAGTGAAGATCGACCTTGATGCGCAGCTGTTCCGCTGGCGGCAGCACGTCGTGGAGAGCGGCAAGGTGTCGCTCGTGAAGCAGGTGGCGATCGGCGGCTCGACGGCCGTGCTCGATCGACCGCGGCTGTTTCGCGTCGCTGGTGCGCTGGTGCGGTTCGGTCTGAGGCTCCTTCCGGAGCCGCTCGCCCGTCGCGCTGCAGGCGCGTGGGGACGTACGCGTGAGGCACCCGTTCCGCCGCGAGAGAGCTTTCGCGCCTGGTATCGGAAGCATCGCGGAGGTTCGACGTGAGCGGGGCGGAGCAGAGCGCACGCGACGCGATCCTCAGCGCGGTGCGTGCGGCGCGCCCACCGGTGGTGCTGCGCGGCGAGTCGGTGACGTCGGCTGCTCGCATGCTCGGGGCCCTGGGCACCTCACTGGTCGACGCGTTCACGGGAGCGGCGATTGCCTCGGGCGCCAGCGTGACGGTGTGCTCACGCGACGAGGTCGGCCGCGTGATCGAGGGGGCGGTCGCCGGCGCGCGGTCGGTGTTGTCGTTCGCCGATGGAATCCCGTCGCACCACGCACCCACGGGGGACCTGCACGACCTCGCCGATCTGGATGCCCTCGTCTGCGAGCCGGAGCTTGGCGTCGCCGAGAATGGCGCGGTCTGGATCGCGTCGTCGAGCGATCGGCTCCGCGCGGCGCTGTTTCTGGCGGCGCGCGTGGTGGTCGTGGTTCAGGAGAATGATCTCGTCGCCGACCTGCACGCTGCGTATGCGCGCATCGACGTGACGGCGCACCCGTTCGGGGCGTTCGTCGCCGGTCCGTCCAAGACGGCGGACATCGAGCAGTCGCTCGTGATCGGCGCGCATGGGCCGAAGGCGCTCGCCATCGTCGTGGTCCGCGCGTGAGGCGGCGCGACTTCCTCCGCTTCACCGGCGCTGGGCTCGCGCTGGGCCGCGTGCCTCTGCTGCTTCCCGATTACGACGCGAATGAAGTGCGAAGTGCCGGGGAGGCGATCGACCGGAAGGCTCGCGTGGCGCGACACTCACCGGTCGTGCGCGTCTTCGACTCGTTCAGCGCACTGAGCGTCGGCAATGGCGGGTTCGCCTTCACGGCAGACGCGACGGGGCTTCAGACCTTTCCCGAGCGCTACCGCGAGCTGCCGCTCGCCACGCAGGCCGAGTGGGGTTGGCACACGGAGCCCAACATCGGCGGCTACAAGCCCGAGGACGCGTCGGTGCTCTACGACGCGCACGGCAGGAAGGTGCCGTACCTGAGCGCGCAGAACGGACCGGCTGGCACGTATCTGCGCGAGAACCCGCGCCGGATCTCGCTGGCGCGTGTCGGCTTCCTGCTCAATCGCGCCGACGGCACGCCGGCGCAGGCGGCCGACCTCCTGTCGGTCGAACAGCGGCTCGATCTCTGGACGGGAACGATCGACAGCCGCTTCACGCTCGACGGACGCGCGGTGCGCGTGCGCACGTGGGCGCATCCCGAGCGCGACCAGATCGCGGTGCGCGTGGAGAGTCCGGGGCTGGATCCGTCACGCATCGCGATTCGCATCATGTTCCCCTTCGTGAGCGCGACGCACACGGGCGACCCGGCAGACTGGGAGCACGCGGCGCGCCATCGCACACTCGTGCTCGATCGGGCGCGCCGCTCCGTGACCTGGCAGCGCATCCTGGGTGGCGACGGGTATTGGGCGCGCGCCGCCTGGAGCGACGGCGGCTCGCTGACGCAGGTCGGCCCGCACGAGTTCCGTCTCGATCCCGCTGCGGGCACGTCGAGCTTCGAGTGCGTCGTCGGCTTCTCGCGCGAGCGCGACCGGTCGCCGATGCCGGAAGTCGATGCGACGTCGAAGGCGAGCGAGGCGCACTGGACGCAGTTCTGGAGCGATGGCGGCGCGCTCGATCTCTCGGGCAGCTCCGACCCGCGCTCCAAGGAGCTCGAGCGGCGCATCGTGCTCTCCGAGTATCTCACCGCGGTGAACAGCGCGGGCACGATGCCGCCGCAGGAGACGGGAGAGACGTTCAACAGCTGGTTCGGCAAGGCGCATCTCGAGATGCACTGGTGGCATGCGGCGCACTTCGCGCTCTGGAATCGGGCCGCGATGCTCGAGCGCAGCCTGCCGTGGTACGCGCGCATCCTGCCGGTGGCCCGCGCGAACGCGGCGCGACAGGGGTACAGGGGCGCGCGCTGGCCGAAGATGGTCGGCCCCGAGGGACACGACAGTCCGTCGGGCATCGGCCCGTTCCTGATCTGGCAGCAGCCGCACCCGATTTATCTCAGTGAGCTCGCGTGGCGAGCGCACCCCGATCGCCGCACGCTGGAGCGCTACCGCGAAATCGTGTTCGCGTCGGCCGAGTTCATGGCGTCCTATCCGTTCTGGGATGCGGAGACGAACCGATTCGTTCTTGGTCCGCCACTGATCCCGGCGCAGGAGAGCCATCCGCCTGCCACGACGTTCAATCCGACCTTCGAGCTCGCGTACTGGGCTTTCGGCCTGGAGACAGCACAGAAGTGGCGTGAGCGGCTCGGACTGTCGCGCGAGCCGGCGTGGGACCGCGTGCTTCGCGGATTATCGGCGTTGCCGATGCGCGACGGATTGTACGTCAACACCGAATCGGCACCGACGACGTTCACCGACGCCGATCAGCGGCGCGATCATCCGACGCTCCTCGGCGCGTACGGGTTCGTCGGCTCGCCGCGCGTCGATCGCGAGGCGATGCGCCGCACGCTGCGCCGAGTGATGGAGAGCTGGCAGTGGGCGGAGACGTGGGGCTGGGACTATCCGCTCGTCGCGATGACCGCCACCAGACTCGGCGAGCCGGAGCTGGCCATCGACGCGCTGTTGATGGAGACCGTGAAGAACCGCTATCACCCAAACGGCCACAACTATCAGCGTCCGGGGCTGACGATCTACCTTCCCGGCAATGGCGGATTGCTGAGCGCGACCGCGATGATGGCCGCCGGCTGGGACGGCGCGCCGACGCGCGAGGCGCCAGGCTTCCCGCGCGCGCGGTGGACCGTACGGGCTGAACGACTGCGTGGACTTCCCTGAGCGAGGACCGATGAGATGACGGACGGGATCGGACGACGCGAGTTCATCAAGCGCGGCACGATGGCGGGTGTGATCGCGACGACGGGACTTCCCGCCGCGACCGTCGCCCGGGCCGCGACGCTTCCCGATGTCGCGCACCACGCCGTCGCGCACGATCCAGGTACGGTGCACCCGGCGCTCGCGACGCGGCATCTCGACAGCAAGGAGTTCTGCCTCTCCGAGTACGACGCGCTGCGCCCTGCGCTCTCCTTTTCTGCGACCAACGCTGCCAACGCTGCGCGTTGGCAGCGGCGCGCACGGAAGCGTCTCATCGAGCGGCTCGGCGGATTTCCTTCGGCGCGCGCGCCGTTGAACGCCGAAGTGCTCGAGTCGAAAGACTTCGGCACGTACACGCGCGAGAAGCTCGTCTTCGACACACGGGCGAACCTGAGCGTGATCGGATATCTGCTGCTGCCGAAGGCAGGAGCCCGTCCGCTTCCCGCCGTCGTGTGCGTCTCCGGGCACGGCCGCGGCCTGCCCGACATCCTAGGCCTCGACGACGAGGGGAACCCGCGCACCGAGCGCAACGTCGGCTACGCGAAGGAGTACGCGCTGCAGTGCGTCGAGCATGGGTACGCCACGCTCGCGATCGAGCAGCTCGCCTTCGGCACGAGGCGCGACGACGCTGCCCGGAAGGCCGGCCCGCAGGTGGAGTCGTGTCGCCCTGCGGCCTGCGCAGCGGTGCTGCTTGGCCAGACGATGGGGGGATGGCGCGTGTGGGACGCGATGCGCGCGATCGACTATCTCACCACGCGGCCGGAGGTCGACGCGTCGCGCATCGCGACGCTCGGCGCGTCGGGTGGTGGCACGACGTCGCTCTTCACCGCGGCGGTGGACGAGCGCGTGAAAGTGGCCGTCGTCAGCGCGTACTTCAACACCTTCCGCGACAGCATCATGAGCATCTCGCACTGCCCGGACAACTACGTGCCCGGGTTGCTGCAGGACATGGAGATGTACGACCTGTCCGGACTCGTCGCGCCGCGCGCGCTCTTCGTGGAGTCGGGGCGAAACGATCGCATCTTCCCGATCGCGGGAAGCCAGACCGCGGCGGCGAAGGCACGGGAGATCTACGCCACCTTCGGCGTCCCGCAGCAGTTCGGGTACGAGGTGCACGAGGGCGCTCACGAAGTGCACCTCGTCGGCGCCTTCGACTTCCTCTCCCACCATCTGTGAAATGCGGGGTCAGAGTCAAAGGGGTCAGAGTAAACGGCGTCGGAATGGTCGGTCAGAGTGACGACTCTGACCCCACTGACTCTGACCCCACTGACTCTGACCCCACGCGTTAGTGCGCGGGCAGATAGCGCGCTAGGTCGCGCAGGGCGACGACTTTGTAGCCGTTCTCGTGGAGGAAGCGGAGGTATTCCTCGAAGAGCGGCACGGGCGTGTTTACCCAGGGGTGCGCGGTGTCGGGGACGCCGTGGATCGTCAGCACGACGATGCGCCCGTTCCGCGCCTCGCCGAA
>Ga0070668_100004292_pt1 | contig 10577 bp, 7 predicted proteins | sample KBSS43metaG_FD_64661 | JGI IMG/M metagenome (GOLD analysis project Ga0070668, IMG submission 64661) | Switchgrass rhizosphere microbial communities from Kellogg Biological Station, Michigan, USA - KBS S4-3 metaG | ecosystem: Host-associated > Plants > Roots > Rhizosphere > Soil ... | reverse complement strand
TCGCCGAACGTGCGCGTGCGCACGATGTCCCGATTTCGCTGTTGTCCGGCGCGATCGACGCCACTGCGCTGACGGAACTCAACGCCGCATTCGACGGCTGCTTCGCGCTGCCGGCGGGCCCGACGACGCTCGACGCGTGCATCGATGGCGCAGCCTTGCTGCTCGCCGATCGCGCCGAGGCGATGGCGCGGCTGTTCAGCGCACAATCGTAGTTCGCTACGCGACCGCCGACGCGTCGCTGACCAGCGTCGCGCCGCCGAGCGCGACGAAATTCCGGACCGGCTGGCCGAGCAGTGGATCGTCGTCGATCGACGCCGCGAGCATGGCCGGCGTCAGCCGCGTCACGCGCGCGATCGCGGCCGGCTCCATCGCGACGACGCGCGCGTCCGGCAGCGCGAACACGCGATCGGCCTGCAGCGCGTTGGCGAAGAACGCGGCACTGTGACCGACGCCCGACAACAGCCCCACGATCGAGACGCCCCGCGCCCGCAGCAGCGCCAGCACGGCGGCGTGCTGCGCAAGATAGTGCGACAGCAAGAGCTCCTCGGCCCGGCGCGAGACGTCGTGGCCGGTCGAGTCCTCGTCGATGACGATCGTGCCGATGGCCGCCGGCAACGCGAGCAGCATCGCATCGATCGCGTGCGTCACCTCCGCGTCCATCGCGCCGCCAATCGGCGAAATGCGCAACCGGTCGCGATCGCGTGTCATCGCGGGCGTGGCGGTCGCGGTGCCGAGCCGCGCGCCGAGGCGTGCCTGCGTATCCGCGACCCATCGCGCGAGCGACGACGGCTCGCGCGCCGCGCGTTCGAACCAGGCGCGAACGACTTCGCCCTCGTCGGCAAGCAGTTCAGCGGCACCGGCCGCGGCGCGCGCGCCGGCGCCGAACAGGGCATCAATGGCCGCCGCGTCGGCGGTCGCGACTTCCCTGGCTCCGCGTGCCGTCTCGATGACCTTCGGGCCCGACAGGCCGAGACGCGCGCGCGGCACCAGTGCCAGTCGCTGGCAAGCGCAGACCAGCACCGACATCCCGCCGAACACGTCGCCGGTGCCGACGGCGAAAACCGGCACGTCGGCGGCACGTGCATCGAGGAGGTCGCGCAACGCCCGCGCCAGCGCGAGCTCGGCCGCGTTTGCCTCGTGCAGGCGCACGCCGCCGGAGGCCGCGAGCAGCAGCACCGGCAGGCGTTCGGCGCGGGCGCGGCGAAACAAGGCCCCGAGTTTCGCGCCGTGGCTCGCGCCGACGCTGCCGCCGAGGAACCGCGGGTCCTGTGCTGCGGCCAGCGCCGGCCGACCGGCGAGGCGGATCCGCGCGCATACGACGCCATCGTCACGCTGCGGCGCGATGTCGTAGCGCGCCAGGTACGCGCTCGGCGTGTCCGCATCGAGCTCGTCGACGACACCGCCGTCGGCCAGCGCAGAGAGCCGATCGCGGGGTGGTTGCCGGGACCAATCTCCGGTCATCGCGTCCTCTAGCCGGGTCCTGTGGAATAATCGGAGCGCCTGCGGGGCCTGGTCTCGTGCGGCGCAACGAAAGCGATCGCTGCGGCAGGAGTCGTGCGCTTCGCACGCTACGGCCGTCGCGGATCAAGTCTGACAGCCTGCCAGCATGAACGCCAATCTGTACGCACTGTTCGCAAGCCATTTCCCGGCCGGCAAGGAAATGCCGTGCATGGTCGTGCCCGGCGGTCCGGTCATTCACTACGACGAGCTCGACGCGTTGTCCGCGCGCATCGCACATGCGCTGGTGGCCGCCGGGTGCCAACCGGGCGATCGGATCGCCGTGCAGGCCGACAAGCACTGGCAGGTGTTGCCGTTGTACCTGGCGGCCTTGCGCGCCGGCCTCGTCTACCTGCCGCTCAATACCGGCTATCAGAAGTCGGAACTCGCGTATTTCTTCGGTGATGCCGAGCCTCGCGTCGTCGTCTGCCGGCCGGAGATGCTCGGCGTCATCGCGACGATCGCCAAGGATTCGACGGTGCTTACGCTCGACGCGAACGGCGGCGAGCTCGGCGACCGCGCGCGGGATCAGCCGGATGTGTTCGACGTCGTTTCCCGCGCTCCCGACGATCTCGCAGCGATCCTCTACACGTCCGGCACCACCGGCCGCGCAAAGGGAGCGATGCTCACCCACCGCAATCTCGCATCGAATGCGCTGGCGCTGGTCGATGCGTGGGGCTTCACCCGCGGCGACGTGCTGCTGCACGCGCTCCCTGTCTACCACGTGCACGGGCTGTTCGTCGCCGTGCACTGCGCGCTGCTCTCCGGCAGCCGGATGCTGTGGCTGTCGAAATTCGACGCGCACGAAGTGACGTCGCTGTTGCCGAAGGCCACCGTGATGATGGGCGTTCCGACGTTCTACACGCGGCTGCTCACTGAGCCCGCGTTCGGCCGCGACGCAGTCCGGAACATACGGCTGTTCGTGTCCGGTTCCGCGCCGCTTCTACCCGAGACGTTTCGGGAATTCGAAGAGCGCACCGGCCACCGGATCCTCGAGCGCTACGGGATGTCCGAGACGGGAATGAACACGTCGAACCCGCTGCGCGGTCCGCGAATCGCGGGCACCGTGGGACCGCCGCTTCCCGGCGTCGACATCCGCATCGTCGGCGCCGACAGCGAACGCTGCGCGCCCGGCGACATCGGAAGCATCGAGGTCAGGGGACCGAACGTGTTCCACGGCTATTGGCGGATGCCGGAAAAGACGCGCGAGGAGTTCACGAGCGACGGCTACTTCCGCACCGGCGACATGGGGACGTGGACGCCCGAAGGTCACGTCGCGATCGTCGGGCGCGCGAAGGACCTGATCATCACCGGTGGGCTCAACGTCTACCCGAAGGAAATCGAGGAGCGCATCGACGCGCTCGAGGGCGTCGTCGAGTCAGCGGTCATCGGACTGCCCGATACCGACTTCGGCGAGGCGGTGACCGCCGTCGTCGTAGCCAGGAGCGGCCATTCGCTGACCGAAGCGGCGATCATCGGCGCGCTGAAGGGCGAGATCGCCAGCTTCAAGGTGCCGAAGCGCGTATTTTTTGTCGCCGACCTGCCTCGCAACGCGATGGGCAAGGTCCAGAAGCGGACGCTGCGCGAGCAGTTCGCAACGTCCGCGCCCGGTTGAAAGCCGGCTACGCGATCGCCGGTTTCCTCCGCAGTTCCAGCACCCGCGACACGAGCGGCCACGACAGGATCACCAGCGCGAGCGTGACGATCGAACCCACCAGTCCGTTCGACCAGAAGATCGACACTTTGCCGCCCGACAGCAGCATCGACTGCCGGAACGCCGTCTCGGCCATATCGCCCAGCACCAGCGCCAGCACCAGCGGGGCGAGCGGGTACTTGAGCTTCTTGAACACGTAGCCGACGACGCCGAACACCAGCATCATCACGACGTCGAAGATGTTGTTGTGGACCGTGTAGGCGCCGATGGCGCAGATCACGACGATCACCGGCGCGATGATCGCGAACGGTATGCGCAGGATAGCCGCCCACCACGGCACCGTCGTCAGCACGACCAGCAGTCCGACGATATTGCCGAGGTACATGCTGGCGATCAGCCCCCAGACGAATTCCTTTTTCTCGACGAACAATAACGGCCCCGGCTGCAGGCCCCAGATCAGCAGGCCGCCGAGCAGCACCGCGGCGGTGGGCGAACCGGGAATCCCGAGCGTCAGCATCGGCAGCAGCGCGCTCGTGCCCGCCGCGTGCGCCGCCGTCTCCGGTGCGATGACGCCTTCGATCTGTCCGTCGCCGAACTTGGCGCCGTCCTTCGAGAAACGCCGCGCCAGCCCGTAGCTCATGAACGAGGCCGGCGTCGCGCCGCCGGGGGTGATGCCCATCCAGCAGCCGACGAGGCAGGCGCGCAGCGAGGTCGCCCAGTACTTCGGCAACGTCGCCCACGTGCGCAGCACGATCTTCGGGTCGATCTTGGCGCTCTTGCCCTGGAACGACAGTCCTTCTTCCATCGTCAGGAAAATCTCGCCGAGACCGAACAAGCCGATCACGGCAATGAGGAAATCGAATCCCTGCAGCAAGTGCGTGTAGCCGAATGTCATCCGCAACGTCCCGGTGACGGTGTCGAGGCCGACGGCCGCAAGCGCGAACCCGAGCATCATCGACGCAATCGTCTTGACCGGCGGTTCGCGGCCCATTCCGACGAAGCTGCAGAAGGTCAGCAGCTGGATCGCGAAATACTCGGGCGGGCCGAATTTCAGCGCGAACTTGGCGACGAGCGGCGCCAGGAACGTGATCAGCAGCACGGCAAACAGCGCGCCGACGAACGACGACGTGAACGCCGCGGTCAGCGCCTCGCCGGCGCGTCCCTGCTGCGCCATGGGATAGCCATCGAATGTCGTGGCCACCGACCAGGGTTCGCCCGGTATGTTGAACAGGATCGACGTGATCGCGCCGCCGAACAGCGCGCCCCAGTAGATGCACGACAGCATGATGATCGCCGACGTCGGCGGCATCGAGAACGTCAGCGGCAGCAGGATCGCCACGCCGTTGGCGCCGCCGAGTCCCGGCAGCACGCCGATCAGCACGCCCAACAGGATGCCGACGAACATGAACAGCAGGTTCTTCCACGTCAGCGCGACGGCGAAGCCCTGCATCAGGTTGCTGATCTCTTCCACCCGGACTCCAGTTCGTTACGACGATCGCGTTTGTTCTTCGCCCGGGCTAGAACCCGAGCAGCCGCTCGATCGGCCCCTTCGGCAGGGGGATGAGGAACCACAGTTCGAACAACAGGAAGATCACCGCCGGTACGGCGAGGCTCACCAGCACCACGATCGACCACCGGTACTTGCCCTGCCAGCGCATGAATGCCGCGATGTAGAGCGCCGACGCCACGTAGATACCGATCATCGCCACCAGCGCGACATAGACGATCGTCGGCAGCAGCATCGCCAACACCGGCACTGCCCGCGCACGCGACAGGAAGACCTGTCCGGACAGCGCTTTCCATCGGTACAACGTCTCGCCGGCCGTCCAAGCGCCGGCCGCTGTCAGGATCCAGCCGATCATGTTTGGGAAATAGCCGGCGCGCGGGCCGTCGTCCGCCCAGCCGATGCCGACGCGGTGACTGTCCATGACGACGACAAGGCCGATCGCGATGATGAGGAGCGCCACGACCAGTTCCGCCCAGCGGGTGGTGATCGCACTCGACGACGTTTGCTCGTTTTCGGCCATGGCGGCTTCCTGAATCTTTCCGTGGAGCATGAGGGAGGCAGTGTCGGCCGCAGTCAACCACGAGGGGCGCGCGCTGCGCCGCCCCTCGGGTCCGCATCGACTGCCTCGTCTACCGCTACTTCGCGATGAACCCGGCTTCCTGCATCAGGTCCTTGTGGATTGCCTCGGCCTTCGTCACCCAGTCGACGTACTGCTTGCCCGACATGAAGGTGTCCTTGAACGCCGCTTCTTCGGTGAACTTCTTCCATTCCGGAAGCGCACGCACCTTCTTGAAGAGATCGATGTAGAAGTCGACCTGGTCCTGCGTAACGCCCGGCGGCATGAAGATCCCGCGCAGCATCAGGTACTCGACGGCAAGGCCCTGCGACGTGCAGGTAGGAATGTCCTGCCACGACTGCGTCGACGTGACCTTGGTCGGATACGGCATCGGCGCGCTGTCGAACACGCACAGCGGGCGCAATGCGCCACCGCGCCAGTGGGCGACCGCCTCGATCGGATTGTTGACCGTCGAATCCACGTGCTTGCCGACCAGCTGCACGGCGACGTCGCCGCCGCCGCGGAACGGCACGTACGTCATCTTCTTGCCGACGACCTTCTCCAGCGCGACCGTGATGATCTGGTCCTCCTGCTTGGAACCGGTGCCCGCCATCTTGAACTGGTTGGGCGTGCCTGCCTTGATCGCGCCGATGTAGTCGCCGGCGGTCTTGTACGAGCTTTCCGCGTTCACCCACAGCACGAACTCGTCGAGTGCGAGCATCGCGACCGGCGTCAGCTCTTTCCAGTTGAACGGCACGCCGGTGGCCAGCGGCGTCGTGAACAGGTTGGAAAGGGTGATGATGATCTTGTTCGGGTCACCCTTCGCGTTCTTCACATCGAGGAAACCTTCGGCACCGGCGCCGCCTGCCTTGTTGACGACGATCAGCGGCTGCTTCATCAGGTTGTTCTTGGCGACGACACCTTGCAGGAAGCGCGCCATCTGATCGGCGCCACCGCCGGTTCCGGCCGGCACGATGAACTCGACCGGCTTCGTCGGCTCCCAGGCCGCGAACGCCGGCGCCGGCGAAAGCGCGGCCGTTGCCGCGGCAATACCCACCGCGACGATCGCGCGGCGAAACATCTGGTTATCCATGATTCCTCCTAGTTGGCACGTTTGGAAACCGCGTGCGGACTCTGCCGATCCGCTCATCACTTCGATGCGACTCGTGCTGCCAGAGTTCAAATCAGTCCGGCGCCGCGCGCCCACTTGTACTTGGCGCCGAGCACCATGACGGGCATCTCGGTCGAGTATGGGTACGCCGGGATGCCATGGTCGAACAGGTACTCGGCCGCCTCTTCGACCTGCACGTCTCCCGCCAGCGAAACCACGACCGGCTTGTGGATGCCGCGGCCGCGGAATTCCTCGACGACCTCCACGACCAGCTTCGCAAATACCATCGGCGGCGTCACGATCGTATGCCAGTAGCCGAGGATCAGCGAATGGATCCGCGGATCCTCGAGACCGAGCCGGATCGTGTTCTGGTAGGTCTTCGGGGGCTCCCCGCCGGTGATGTCGACGGGGTTGCCGGCGGCGCCGAAGGGCGGGATGAACTTGCGGAAAGCGGCGTCGAGGTCCGGGGGCATCGCCATCAGCTTGACGCCGTTGTCGACGCACGCGTCCGACAGCAGCACGCCCGATCCGCCCGCGCCGGTGATGATGACGGCGTTCTCGCCTTTCGGCGTCGGCAGCACCGGGATCGCCCGCGCATACTCGAGCAGTTCGCGCAGCGCCTTGGCGCGGATCACGCCCGACTGCCGCAGCACGTCGTCGTAGATCTTGTCGTTGCCGGCCAGCGCGCCGGTGTGCGAGCTCGCGGCCCGGGCGCCCATGCTGGTGCGGCCCGCCTTCAGCATGACGACCGGCTTTTTCTTCGACACGCGTTTGGCGACCTCGGCGAACGAGCGGCCATCCTTCAGGTCTTCGCAGTGCTGCGCGATGATGTGCGTGTTGTCGTCCTGCTCGAAGAATGTCAGCAGGTCGTCCTCGTCGATATCGGACTTGTTGCCGAGTCCCACGATCGCCGATACACCCATCTTGGCCGAGCGCGAGAAGCCGATGATCGCCATGCCGATGCCGCCCGATTGCGACGACAGTGCGGCGTGGCCCTTGACGTCGTACGCCGTGCAGAACGTCGCACACAGGTTCTTCCACGTGTAGTAGAAGCCGTAGATGTTCGGGCCCATCAGCCGGACGCCGTACTTCTGCCCGATCGCCTGGATTTCCTTCTGGCCCTCGACGTTGCCGGTCTCGGCGAATCCCGACGGGATCAGCACGGCGCCGGGGATCTTCTTTTCGCCGCATTCGACGAGCGCGGCCGCGACGAATTTCGCGGGAATGGCGAACACCGCGACATCGATCGTGCCGGGGACATCCTTGACGCTCTTGTACGCCTTCATCCCCATGATCGTCTCGGCACTCGGGTTGATCGGATAGATCGCACCCTTGTAGCCGCCGTTGATCAGGTTCTTCATAACCGAGTTGCCGATCTTGCCGGCTTCGTCCGACGCGCCGATCACCGCTACGGCGTCGGGCTTCATGATCCGGTTCATGTCGCGGACGATGTCGGCGTGCTTCGGGCGATAGCGCGGCGCCGGCGGGTTGAAATCCACGACGATGCGCACGTCGGCGGCGATCGCGCCGGCCTTCGAAGCGAACACCGGATTCAGGTCCATCTCGGCGATCTCGGGAAAGTCGGAGACGAGCTGCGACACGTTCCGGATCACCGTCGCCAGCGCCTTGCGATTCACCGGCTCCGAGCCGCGCACACCCTTCAGCATGTCGGCGGCGGCAATGCCGTCGAGCATCGACAGCGCTTCGTCGTTGGATGCAGGCGCCAGGCGGAACGTGATGTCCTTCAGCACTTCGACCAGCACGCCGCCCAGACCGAACGCGACGAGCTTGCCGAACGAGGGATCGGTCACCGCGCCGATGATGACCTCCTGTCCACCGCCCACCATCTGCTGCACCTGGACGCCGAGCAGGTCGGCCTTCTTGTCGTACTTCTTCGCGTTGGCCATGATCTTCGCGAACCCGGCCTTTGCCTCCGCCGCGTTCTTCACGCCGACGATCACGCCGCCCGCCTCCGTCTTGTGCAGGATCTGCGGCGACACGATCTTCATCACGACCGGGTATCCGATCTTGGTCGCGAGCTTCGTTGCCTCGGTGGCCGTCTTCGCCATGCCTTCCTTCGGCACGGGGATGCCGTACGCGTCGCAAACGAGCTTCCCTTCCGGCGCCGTCAAGGACGTGCGCCCCGCGGCCTTCACGGCATCGAGGATCTTCCGGACTTCCTTCTTATTGGTCGCCATCGCAGTTCCTTGTATGTGCTGCCTTGATCAGTCTAGATCGCACCGGCGGCACGCAGCGCGTCGACTTCGGCTTTCCCGTATCCCAACTCGGCCAGCACTTCCTCGGTGTGCTCACCCAGCAGCGGCGAGCGTTTCACTTCGGTCGGGCTGTCGGACATCTTGATCGGGTTGCCGACCGTCAGGTATTTGCCGCGTTTGGGATGGTCGACCTCCACCACGGTGCCGGTCTTGCGCAGCGAAGGCTCCTCGGCGATTTCCTTCATCGAGAGGATCGGACCGCACGGGATATCGTGCTTGTTCAGGATGTCCATCGCCTCGAACTTGGTCTTGGTCATCGTCCACTTCTCGATCTCGCCGAAGATCTCCATCAGGTGCGGCAGACGGGCTTTCGGCGTGGCATAGCGCGGATCCTCGAGCCACTCCGGCCGGCCGATCACTTCGCAGATGTCCTTCCACACCGGAGCCTGGGTGATGAAGTAGATGTACGCGTTGGGATCGGTCTCCCAGCCCTTGCACTTCAGGATCCACCCCGGCTGACCGCCGCCCGACGCGTTGCCGGCGCGCGGCACGGCTTCCAGGAACTTGCCATTCGGATATTGCGGATACTCATTCATGACGCCGGTGCGATCGAGCCGCTGCTGGTCGCGCAATTTGACGCGACAAAGATTCAGCACGCCGTCCTGCATCGCCGCGAGCACGCGCTGGCCGCGGCCCGACGTGTTGCGCTGGTACAGGGCGGCGACGATGCCGAGCGCCAGATGCAATCCCGTGCCCGAGTCGCCGATTTGCGCACCGGTGACCAGCGGCGGGCCGTCGTCGAACCCCGTCGTGGACGCGGCGCCGCCTGCGCACTGCGCTACGTTCTCGTAGACTTTGCAGTCCTCGTACGGCCCCGGCCCAAAGCCTTTCACCGACGCGACGATCATTCGTGGATTGAGCTCCTGGATGTGTTCCCAGGTGAGGCCCATCCGCTCCAGCGCACCGGGTGCGAAGTTCTCGACCAGCACGTCGCAGTGCTTGACCAGCGATTCGAGCACCGCTTTTCCCTTCGGGTTCTTGGCATCGACGGTGATCGAGCGCTTGTTGTGGTTCAGCATCGTGAAGTAGAGGCTGTCCACATCCGGGATGTCACGCAACTGGCCGCGCGTGATGTCGCCCTCGCCTGCGCGCTCGACCTTGATGACGTCGGCGCCGAACCATGCGAGCAGTTGGGTGCACGTCGGCCCCGACTGGACGTGCGTGAAATCGAGAATCTTGACTCCGTCTAACGCCTTACCCATTACGATGCTCTCCATGCAGTGCAGGCCGGTTGCGCGTGAGGCCAGATGTTGCCGGTGCCGATCGTCGGGCCAACTTTGGCAACTGAGCCGCGGCTGGCGCGATATCGAAACGGACCAAAGCAGGGGTCCACTCGGGTCCGACTACGTCTTTTTCTTCGCGGACGGGTTGAGACTCGTGATGCGGCCGCTTTCCGTGCCGCCGCCTTCGTCGATCACCGCGTTGATGAGGGTGGGCCGACGCGAGCGAATCGCTTCTTCCATCGCGCGACGCAACTCGTCCGGCGTCTTCACGTGGGCACCGACACCGCCCCACGCCTCCATCATCTTGTCGTAGCGGGCATCCTTGACGAACACCAGCGGCGAAGGATCCGGGCCGCCAGTGGGATTCTTCTCATCGCCGCGGTACACGCCGTTGTTGTTCATGATGACGATGCACACGGGCAGGTTGTAGCGGCAGATCGTCTCGGTTTCCATCCCCGAGAAGCCGAAGGCGCTGTCGCCCTCCACCGCAATCACCTGCTGCCCGGTCACTACGGCAGCCGCGACGCTGTAGCCCATGCCCACGCCCATGATTCCCCACGTGCCCACGTCGATCCGCTTGCGCGGCTTGTACATGTCCACGATGCTGCGCGTGAAGTCGAGCGCGTTCGCGCCCTCGTTCACGAGCATGGCGTCGGGATTTGCCTTGACGATGTCGCGCACGACATTGAGCGCGCTCTGGAAGCTCATCGGCGACGGATTCTTCGCGAGCGTCTCCGCCATCTTCGCGACGTT
>Ga0070668_100004281_pt1 | contig 10589 bp, 9 predicted proteins | sample KBSS43metaG_FD_64661 | JGI IMG/M metagenome (GOLD analysis project Ga0070668, IMG submission 64661) | Switchgrass rhizosphere microbial communities from Kellogg Biological Station, Michigan, USA - KBS S4-3 metaG | ecosystem: Host-associated > Plants > Roots > Rhizosphere > Soil ... | reverse complement strand
CAGCATCAATTTGCAGGCCGTCACCATCGGCGTTGCTACGGTTCTGATCATTCTTGGCTTGCGCAAGTGGAGGCCTGGCTGGCCAGCCTTCCTCATTGCGATCACCGCGGCCGCAGCACTTACCTGGGCTCTTGATTTCGACGTCGTGACAATCGCCTCCCGCTTCGGCGAACTGCCGCGAAGCCTGTCTCAGCCGGGCTTCCTCCATTCAGCTTGGCCAAGGCGCAGGCTGTCCTCCCGGACGCCGCAGCCATTGCACTTCTTGGCGCGATCGAATCGTTGCTCTCTGCCGTCGTCGCCGATGGCATGTCGGGCCGAAGGCACCGCTCGAATTGTGAGCTGGTGGCGCAAGGGACCGCCAATATCGGTTCGATCCTGTTCGGGGGTATTCCGGTCACCGGCACCATCGCGCGCACCGCCACCAACATACGATCCGGCGCTGTCGGGCCGATCTCCGGCGTGCTTCACTCGCTGCTTCTATTATTATTCATGCTTGTCGCGGCGCCGCTTGCCGGCTTTCTGCCCCTGGCAGCACTTGGCGCGGTTCTGGCGGTCGTCGCCTGGAACATGGCTGAACGCGAAGATTTCATTTTGCTGCTCCGCAGCTCCCGCGGCGACCGGATCGTCTTGTTGACCACTTTCCTGTTGACCGTATTCGTAGACCTGACCACTGGAATCGCGGTCGGCGTGGTCCTAGGTGCCTTCGTCTTCCTTCACCGCATGGCTGAAAGCGTGGAGGTCCAGGGTCATGGCCAGCTCATCGTCGACGATGAGCCCGACGACTATTCCGATACACTGCCTATGATCCGGCTGCGTTCTCGGATCGCGACATCGTAGTCTACCGGATCAGCGGCGCTTTCTTCTTCGGAGCCACCGCCGCTGTGAGCGGTGCGCTCGAACGGATCGGACGCCCCCGCGTGTTCGTACTCGACTTTTCCGATGTGCCGATGGTGGACAGCACCGGCGCGAAGACCCCTGAAGCGCCTTGCTGAGAAGCTAGCGCTCACCGGGACGCTGATCTTTATCACTGGCGCTTCACTGAAGGTTCGGCGATCTCTGCTTCTGGCAGGACTCAGCAAACCGATAATCAGGTACGCCAAAACGGCTGATCAAGCTGTCCGATTCTCTCGCGTGCGTCTCGATCAAGCTGCTACCGCTTAGGTGCGCGCTTATCTCCCGGTGACAAGTTGGTTATCCCCGCGCGTCAAACCGCGCTTACATTCCGCATCACCTCGTCCACTTGAGCGTCATCGCGAGGCGTTCGTGAGGCGGGAGGAGGTGCGGCGCCTGCGAGCTCGTGTACGCAACATAAGCGCTCGGGCGGTGCCGGAGCTCCCTCCGGACCCACTAGGAGGTCCCGCTAGGAGCTAGCTGACCGAGCTTAGGCGGAATTCGATCGGCCTTAAGCGGGCCCCTCGCGCGATCACGCGGCGAGGCGATGAATCGCGTTTCGGCGGCACGACAAACTCCATCCCTGCCCTTGATGAGGAGGGCAGCGAAGCGCGAGCATAGCGAGAGCTGAGCGGGTGGGGTGAGGGTCGCCCCCACCCCGATGACGCGAAGCGGCATCGGACCTCCCCACGAGGGGGAGCTATGAAGCAAGCAGCGGCCGGCCTAGCCGTTAATGACAAAGCGGCGGCGTAGGCGCATAAGACAGACCATGTCGCACAACACGTTCGGCCATCTCTTCCGCATCACCACCTGGGGCGAAAGCCACGGGCCGGCGATCGGCTGCGTGGTCGATGGCTGCCCGCCAGGCATCCCGCTCACCGAGGCCGACATCCAGGTTTATCTAGACAAGCGAAAGCCAGGCCAGTCGCGCTACACAACTCAGCGCCAGGAGCCGGACAGGGTTGCCATCTTGTCAGGCGTGTTTTCCGATGAGAAGACGGGCGCGCAAGTCACCACAGGCACGCCAATTGCGCTTGAAATTCAAAACGTCGATGCGCGCTCCAAGGATTATGGCGACATCAAAGATAAGTTCCGGCCGGGCCACGCCGACTACACCTACTTTGTGAAATATGGCGTGCGCGATTGGCGTGGCTCTGGTCGCGCGTCAGCGCGCGAAACCGCGAACCGCGTGGCGGCAGGGGCCATCGCGCGGAAGGTAGTTCCCAACATGCGTGTACGCGGCGCACTGGTGCAGATCGGGCCGCACAAGATCGACCGCGCAAATTGGCGTTGGGACGAGGTCGACAATAATCCGTTCTTCTGCCCTGACCCCAAGGCGGTCGACGTCTGGGCCAAGTTCTTCGACGAGGTGCGCAAAGCAGGCTCGTCGACCGGCGCCGTGATCGAGGTCGTTGCCGACGGCGTGCCTCCAGGGCTCGGCGCGCCGGTCTACGGCAAGCTCGACCAGGACATCGCGAGCGGCCTCATGAGCATCAACGCGGTGAAGGGCGTGGAGATCGGCGCCGGCTTCGCCGCCGCAGCGATGTCGGGCGAAGAGAGCGCCGACGAGATGCGCAACCGGCCCGCGGGCTGGCCGGAGTTCAAGTCGAACAATGCTGGCGGGATCCTTGGCGGCATCTCGACGGGACAGCCGATCGTGGCGCGTTTCGCAGTGAAGCCCACCTCCTCGATCCTGACCCCGCGGGAGACCGTGGACAAGAAGGGCAAAAATACCGAGGTCTCGGTCAAAGGCCGCCATGACCCGTGCGTGGGCATCCGCGCGGTCCCGATCGGCGAAGCGATGCTCGCCATCGTGCTCGCCGACCATTACCTCCGCCACCGCGCCCAGACCGGCAAGGGCTAGTGCGGTTCGATCGCATCGTCATCTTGACCGGCGCTGGGCTTTCGGCCGAGAGCGGGCTTGGTACGTTCCGCGACAAAGGAGGGCTGTGGTCGCAATTTCCGCTCGAGGAGGTGGCAACGCCGGAAGGCTTCGCCCGCAACCCTGCGCGTGTGCATGACTTCTATAATCTGCGCCGGCGGCGGCATCACGACGCGCGGCCTAATGCTGCGCACGCGGCTCTGGCGAGGCTCGAGCGCGAGCATGCCGGCGATGCTCTGACCGTAACGCAGAATGTCGATGGGCTGCATGAGGCCGCGGGAACGCGCAATCTCATCCATATGCATGGCGAGCTCCCGCGAGCGCTTTGCGCGGCCTGCGGGACGAGCACGCCCACGAGCGAGGATCTCACTGTGGAGACTGCCTGCCGTGCTTGCGGCGAAGCCGCCATGCGGCCCGACGTGGTGTGGTTCGGCGAGAGGCCGCGGGAGATGGACCGCATCTACGAGGCGCTTCAGGTCTGCGATCTATTCATCTCGGTCGGCACTAGCGGCAGCGTCTATCCAGCTGCTGGTTTCGTGGCAGAGGCGAGACACGCAGGCGCGCACACGGTTGAGCTCAATCTTGAGCCGTCTGATGGCGCGACCCTGTTCGCCGAAGCGCTCTATGGCTCTGCGACCGAAGTCGTTCCGGCTTACGTGGAGCGCCTATTGCGCGGCGAGCAGACGAGGTAGGCGACCACCTCGATATGCGGCGAGAAGAGGAACTGATCCACGGGAACGACGCGCGTGATGCGATAGCCGCCATCTACCAGGATGCGGAGATCGCGCGCGAGCGTTCCGGGATTGCAGGAGACGGCGACGAGCTTCGGAACCTTGGAAGCGGCAAGCTCCTTGGCCTGAGCTGACGCCCCTGCCCGCGGCGGGTCGAATACGATGGCGTCATAGGCGGCGAGTGCCTTGGGCCTGAGCGGAGAGCGGAACAGGTCGCGGGCAAAAATCCGAACTGGCTTGAGCTTCGGCGTCCTGCGCGCGGCCTCGGCGAGAGCAGTAAGCGCTGCCTCATCGGCCTCGAAGGCATCAACTGCTGCGCTCCGCGCCAAGGCAAAGGTGAAGGTTCCAAGGCCAGCAAAAAGATCCGCCACACGTTTGGCAGCTCCTACTCCCTCACGCACAAGGCCGGTCATCACTGTTTCGGCCTCGCGCGAGGCTTGCAGGAATGTGCCGGGAGGAAGCTTCACCTTCACGCCCGAGAGATCGACCTCCAGAGCTGCCCCCACTGTCAGGCGCGCGACGCCAAGCGCTGGAGCTTGCCTCACGAACGCGGCCAAGGCCGCCGGAGCGGAGCGAACGCCCTCGACGACGATATCGAGGCCGTTATCGATTTCGGTGACGCTTACCTTGGCCTCACGCTTTTCTCCCACCAGTGGCGCGAGCGCCTTCCTGAGTTTTGGCGGGGCCGCTACGATGCGTGGGGAGAGAACCGGGCAAACCTCAACACCGATCAGCTCGTGCGAGCGGGAGAGGTTATAGCCAAGCGCGGGCCCCTTCGCGCCTCGGCCAAAGGTGAGACTTGCCCGCCGCCTGCTGCCGAGCGGAACGGGTCTGATCTCATCGACCTCGGCGTCGAGCCCGCGCGATCTCAGCGCGGCCACGACCTGGTCGTGCTTCCAACGGAGATATGCCCTCACCTCCATGTGCTGGAGCGCGCAGCCGCCGCACACGCCGAAATGCGGGCAGACCGGAGCGACGCGCTCGGCGCTCTGCTCAAGCACGTCGAGCAACGTCGCGTGGTCGCTCTCGGGATCGACGGCAACCCTCACCCGCTCGCCCGGCAGAGTGAACGGAACGAAGATCGGCCCGTCGGGACGTTCGGCCACCCCATCACCTTGGGCTCCGAGCCTAGTGATCTCGACCTCAAGCTCCATGGCGGGCGCCGATCAGGATTTCCTCATTGCCACTGCCTCCCTTAATCGGCGAAGGGGCCTCGCCAATAACTGTCCAGCCGGCTTTCTCTATAAAATCCAGCACCTTGACGACCGCTTCCTTACGTTTGGCGGGGTCGCGCACGATCCCGCCCTTGCCGACCGCGTCGCGCCCTGCCTCGAACTGGGGCTTGACGAGGGCGACGAGCCAGGCGCCCGGCGCGGCAAGACGGAAAGCAACGGGAAGTACCAAGGTCAGGCTGATGAAGCTCACATCGGCGACAATTGCCTGAACCGGCTCTGGGATCACCGAGGCATCGAGGCTCCTTGCGTCGGTTCCCTCCAGCGCCACCACGCCGGGGTCGAAACGGAGCGTCTTGTCGAGCTGATCGCGGCCGACATCAACGGCATAGACCTTGACCGCACCACGATCGAGCAAGACATCGGTAAAGCCGCCGGTCGATGCGCCGAGGTCGAGTGCCACCCTCCCCTCAGGCGAAAAGCCGAAGGCGTCGAGCGCCGCGGCAAGCTTGAGCCCACCGCGGGAGACGTAAGGAAAAGCGCCGGACTCCACGGCAAGCGCGGCGTCGGGTCTCACCAGGGCGCCAGGCTTCAGCACCGCCACGCCTTCGACGCTCACCGCGCCGCGCCGGACGAGGTCGGCCGCTCGGGAGCGCGTCGCTGCCAGTCCGCTATCCACCAATAATTGGTCGAGACGCGTTTTTTTGTAGATAGACACCAGAGCTTCTCATATGTTTGACCACGCGTTGGGGATTCTGGCGCGCGGTAAACGAGCCGGGAGCGGCCGGGCACCGCCCATGAATATACTGCGGAGCGCACCGCTCGGCGCGGCACGCGGAGGTTTCGTGAGCCAAGACCACTGTACGTCTTACCTCACCGACAAGTGTTCAGTTCAAAATCGTGACGTCACCGGCGGCAAGGCCGTCTACGCTCGGGCCGTGATCGAGCCCGGCGAGCTTATCGCCGTGTGGAGCGGACGCATCATCGGCGCCGACGAGCTGGACGGGCTCGAGCCCGAAATACGACGGCACACCGTGCAGGTCGAGGAGGGACTCTATCTTGCGTCGCTCACTCCCGACGAGCCGCCCGACTTCATCAATCACTCCTGCGAGCCGAACGCGGGGCTCGACGGGCAGGTGGCCATCGTCGCCATGCAGCGCATCCAGCCAGGCGAAGAGATCACCATCGACTATGCCATGTGCGACGGCTCGGCCTATGACGAGTTCGACTGCGAATGCGGCTCCGCAATCTGCCGCGGGCGCGTGTCGGGCGACGATTGGCGCAATCCCGCTCTGTGGGAGCGCTATGCCGGGCATTTCTCGCCCTATCTGCAACGCCGCATCGACGCCCTCAAGCAGCAGATGGGGCGCCGCTTCAGGCGCAAGCGCGGATTGGTCGCCGTCGTAGCCGAAGCTCCGGGAAATAGCGCATGAGCATGCCTGGCTACGCGGCGCCGGTCGTCCCGGCAAGCGCGTCATTTCCAAACCCATTCACAGCACAGGGAAACCGAGAGGCACAGAGATGCTGATTGTCAGCACTTATCTTGCGCCGAGCGCCATTGAAGGCATTGGGGTATTCGCTGGCGAGTTCATCGAGCGAGGACGCCTCATGTGGAGTCTAAACCCGAAATTCGACATCTTCGTCCATCCAAGCGAGCTCGACGTGCTTCCGCCGCACATGCAGGACTACCTCGCGCGCTATACCTATCCTCATTTGGAAATGCCGGGCGTGATAATCCTCGACAGCGACAATGGGCGGTTCATGAATCACAGCCTGACGCCCAACACCGATTTCCGCATCTTCGATAAGGGCTATGCACTGGACGACATTCCCCAGGGGGAAGAGCTTACCTGCAACTATCATGAGTTCGATCCGGGTTTCGTGGGTTTCTTTACGACACCTGCCCAGGTGAAGATCGCGAATCGAAGACCCCGGGCCAATGGCCGGCTGCAAAAGCGCTAACCATCAAAATCTCGGACACCCGAACTCAACCCGTCACCAAAGCATTTAATTGGCGATGACGCGGATCCCGGTGCGCTCGCTCATTGCTGCGGCCCTTCTATTTATCGCCCTGCCGCAAGGCGCGGGGCACGCGCAGGAGAACCAGGTGTGGACCGAGAAATCGGACGAAGGCCGGGCTTCGCTCGCCTATGGGCCGTTCGATCCGGCCAAGACACCGCTCTTCCTCCTCACCTGCTTCAACAATATGGACGTCGCCGTGCTCGAGATTTTCGTCGTCATCGATGGGACGCGCCCAGGTCAGCCTCTGACTATCGAGCTCTCGGCAGGAAGCGCCAAGCTTCCCTTGAAGGGCGAGATCTCAGTTGACGATGCCACCAGCTCGATGTTCGCAGAAGCGAACGAGGTCAAGGTCAAGCCCGTGCTCGAAGTGCTGCGCGCGCCGGGGCCTCTCACCATCAATCTAGGATTGACCAATAAGACTCTGTCTGATCAGGGCCGTGCCGACGCTGTCGAAAAGTTCGACCAAGCCTGCGAGCTAGACTGATGTCTTAAGCGAGGCGGATAACGCCTGCCGCGTCGCGCTCCTTGCCAAGTGCGGTAAACACCGCAGCCACAATGCCCGCCGCATCAAGGCCTGCCTCGACATACATTGCTTTTGGCTTGTTCTGCTCGATGAACTTGTCGGGCAGCGTGAGCGTCCTAATTTTCAAGCCGCGGTCGAGGAGGCCCTCCCGCGCGAGAGCATGCAGCACGAGCGCGCCAAATCCTCCCGTCGATCCTTCTTCGATGGTGACGAGCACCTCGTGGTTCCGCGCAAGATTGCGCAGCAAATCCTTGTCTAACGGCTTGGCGAAGCGCGCGTCAGCAACAGTCGCCGGCAAGCCGAAGCCTGCGAGCTGGTCCGCAGCTTCGAGACAGTCGGCAAGCCTCGCACCGAAGGAGAACAAGGCCACGGCCGAGCCTTCGCGCAACACGCGGCCTTTGCCGATTTCCAACGGCGTGCCGCGCTTCGGCAATGCGATGCCTGTTCCCTCCCCACGCGGATAACGGAACGCCGATGGCCCATCGTCGATCGCCGCAGCAGTTGCCACCATGTGCACAAGCTCGGCTTCGTCGGCAGCCGCCATCACCACCATGCCGGGGAGGCAGGAGAGATACGCAACGTCGAACGAACCTGCGTGGGTTGGGCCATCGGCACCCACCAGTCCTGCCCGGTCGATGGCAAAGCGCACAGGCAAATGCTGGATGGCGATGTCGTGCACGACCTGGTCGTAAGCGCGCTGGAGAAAGGTCGAATAGATCGCGGCGAACGGCTTATACCCTTCCACCGCCAACCCTCCGGCGAAGGTCACCGCGTGTTGCTCGGCAATGCCGACATCGAAGCACCGCTCAGGGAAGACCTCCGCGAACTTGTCGAGACCAGTGCCCGACGGCATCGCCGCAGTGATTGCCACGATCTTTTCGTCCGCGCGCGCCTCCTCGATCAGAGCGTTTGCGAACATTTTAGTGTAGCTCGGCGGCGCGCCGGCCGCGGAGGCCTCTTGCGCTCCGGTCACGACATTGAAGCGCCCGACGCCGTGGAACTTGTCGGCCGAGATCTCGGCCGGTGGATAGCCCTTCCCTTTCTGGGTGACGACATGCACGAGGATCGGTCCGTTCTTCATGGCGCGCACGTTGCGCAGTACGGGCAGCAGATGATCGAAATTATGCCCGTCGATAGGGCCGACGTAATAGAAGCCAAGCTCCTCGAACAAAGTGCCGCCCGTCCAGAAGCCGCGGGTGAACTCCTCTGCGCGGGCGGCGCGTTTCTCCCAAGTCTTGGGCAGGATCTTCTGCGCGAGACGCTTGAGGAAGCGGCGGAAGCGCCGGTAGGTGCCGCCTGAGATGAGCTTCGCGAGATAAGCGCTCATCGCGCCAACCGGTGGGGCGATCGACATGTCGTTGTCGTTGAGGATCACGATCAGGCGCGAATCGATGGCACCGGCGTTGTTCATGGCCTCATAGGCCATACCAGCGCTCATGGCGCCGTCGCCGATCACCGCGATCACATTGTGCTCTTTGCCGGCAAGGTCGCGCGCGACCGCCATGCCGAGTCCTGCGGAGATCGATGTCGAGGAATGTCCGGCGCCAAACGTGTCGTACTCGCTCTCGGCGCGCTTGCAGAAGCCGGACAGGCCGCCAGCCTGACGCAGCGTACGAATGCGATCGCGCCGGCCAGTCAGGATCTTGTGAGGATAAGACTGATGGCCGACGTCCCAGAGCACCCTATCGTTCGGCGTATCGAACACATGGTGGAGCGCAATGGTAAGCTCGACCACGCCGAGGCCCGCGCCGAGATGACCTCCGGTCACCGAAACCGCATCAATGGTCTCCTGGCGCAGTTCCGCCGCGAGTTGCGGGAGCTCATGGTCCTTGAGCGAGCGCAAATCTTGCGGAGACTGGATGCGGTCAAGCAGCGGCATAGGATTTTCGGCGCTCATCTCACCTGGCTTCGAAATGCGGGGAATTATGCGACGGATCACCGCAAAGCACCTTTATCGGCCAGGGGCATAAGTTGCAACTCCCCATGAGCAAAGCCAAGGGTCGGAATCATGGCAAGAGAAACGATCATAGCAGAGCTGCCTATCCCGCCTAAGGGTCGCCTCTCCTTCCCGATGCTGATCCTACGGATGATCGTCAATCCGGTAGCAAGCTGGGGCGAGGATTTCTACGGACAGCCAGCCGTGCTCTATCGGTGGTTCGGGCTGCAAACTCTTTACGTCATGGATCCTGCGCTCATTCAGAGGATCCTCCTCGACGACGCCGAGAGTTATTCTAAACAGCCGCTTAACGACGACGTATTCGGCGAGGCGATCGGCGGCGGCCTACTCAACGCCGAGGGAGACGAATGGCGCTGGCAGCGCCGGCTCGCGGCACCTCTGTTCAGGGCCGAGGAGATGCTCAGCTACGTGCCGGCCTTCGTCTCGGTCTGCGCACCTCTGCTCAAACGCTGGAAGGAGTCCGGCGCGGGCGCGAGGCAGAGGATCGACCGGGACATGACCAGGACGACGTTGCAGGCCTTGCAGGATACAGTTCTTGGCGCAGGACTTGGCGACGACGATCGCCGCGCCATTCAGGAGGCGGGTGCCACCTTCCTGTTTTATTCAATGTGGAAGGTGGTTCTCACCTCGTTGCGGCTGCCGCCGACAATCCCGCATCCTGGAGCCCGGAAGATGGCTCGGGCCGGCAAGAGGCTGCGCGAGACCGCCGAGCAAGTTCTCGCCAAGCGGGATGGCGGAAGCGAGGACGGCGATCTCCTAGGCCGGCTCGTCACCGCGCGCGACCCTGCGACCGGCAGCGCCATGCCTGCGAGGCTCATCGTCGACAACGTCGTGACCTTCCTGATGGCGGGCCATGAAACGACGTCCCGGGCCTTGACCTGGACCCTTTACCTGCTTGCCCTGTTTCCGGAATGGCAGGAGCGCGTGCGCGAGGAAGTGCGCCGCGTGGCGGGCGGCGAAGAAACTGGCCGTGACGACATCGGCAAGCTCCAGCTACTGGATGCCGTGCTCGAGGAAGCCATGCGGCTCTATTCGCCGGTGCCCGTTTTGATGCGCAGAACGATCGCTCCCGTCGCACTTGACGGCATCAAGCTCGACAAAGGCGCAACCATCATCATTCCGATTTACGTGGTCCACCGCCATAAGCTCTTGTGGGAGGACCCGCTCAAATTCGATCCGTCGCGCTTCACGCCGCAAGCGAAGGCCGGCCGCCACCGCTGCGCCTATATGCCGTTCGGGGCCGGACCGCGCACTTGCATCGGCGCGACTTTTGCCATGCTCGAAGGAAAGGCCATCCTCGCAACGCTTCTCACACACGCCCGTTTCGAACTGCCCGACGGCGAAGCGCCGGTACCATTTGCCCGCATCACGCTTCGGCCCAAAAATGGGCTCACTCTCAAAGTAACGTCGC
>Ga0070668_100004279_pt1 | contig 10593 bp, 6 predicted proteins | sample KBSS43metaG_FD_64661 | JGI IMG/M metagenome (GOLD analysis project Ga0070668, IMG submission 64661) | Switchgrass rhizosphere microbial communities from Kellogg Biological Station, Michigan, USA - KBS S4-3 metaG | ecosystem: Host-associated > Plants > Roots > Rhizosphere > Soil ... | reverse complement strand
TCACGGGCGCGGGCTTGGCGGCCGTCGACGCGGCGCGATCGAGGCCCAGCGCTTCCTTGAACGCCGCGATCGTGCGCGGGCGGTCTTCCGGCTTCACCGCCATGCCGGCGTCGATGCCGCGGAGGAATTGTGGTGTGAATCCCGCCGGCGCGGCTTTTTCGAGCGGCTTCACCGGGTCCTGGTAGACCCGCGCGACTGCGGAGGGCGGCGGCTTGCGCATGATCGCCGCGTACATCACCGCGGCGAGCGCGTAGATGTCCGTCCAGGGGCCTTGCGCGATCGCGCCGTCGTCGGAGTACTGCTCGATCGGCGCGTAGTTCTGCTTCAGGACGACGGTGAGCGCCGCCGTCGAGTCGCCGAGGATGCGGCGCGCCGCGCCGAAGTCCAGCAGCACCGGCGCGCCGTTGGGGCGAATGATGATGTTCTCGGGCGAGATGTCGCGATGAAAGCACTGCTCGTCGTGCAGCACGGCGACCGCATCCAGGAGCGGCGACATGAGCGCGCGAAGCTCGATCTCGGTCGAGAACTCGTCCGGCATCTTGAGGAGCTCGCGCAGCGTGCGCCCTTGGTAATGCGGCATGACCATGTACGCCGTGCCGTTCGCTTCCCAGTAGCGCAGCACTTTGAGGAGCGCGGGATGCTCGAAGCGCGCGAGGAGGCGCGCTTCCTCGATGAAGCTGACCATGCCGGCGCGATAGGTCTCGGCATGGTTCGGCGACAGCGGCGTGATCGTTTGCTCGTCGCGCCGCACGGCGTACGCCGACGGGAAGTATTCCTTGATCGCGACGTGACGGTGCAGGACCTGGTCGAACGCGAGGTAGACGACGCCGAAGCCGCCTTCGCCGAGCACGCGAATGATCTCGAACTCGCCGATCTTCGCGCCCGTAGGCAACGCCTTGCCGACCGCCTCGGGCTGGCCGCTCGAGGTCGTGGTGATGGCCGCCTGCCCGGTGTCCTTCTGGTCTTCCAACCTTAGGCCCTCGCCGCTGTGCAGCGCAGGACAGGGATGATCGAATGCCACCCCTCCAGCGTCAAGCAGGAAGATTCGCGACGCCGCCGGTAGGAGCTTGGGTTTCCTAGGGCTTGTTGGGAGGGGGCGGAGCCGGAGGCGGGTCCGCCGAGGTGTCGAGCTCGACCTTCGGGAAGGTGCCGAAGACTTTCGCGCCGTGCGCGGTCTTGGGGTCCGAGTCGAAGTCTTCTTGCGCGTCCTTCTCTGCCTGGAACGACTCGCTAATCTTGGCCTGCGCCTTGTCGACCGGCAGGTTGGTGAGCGTCCGGATGAGCTTTTGCGCGTTTCGATAAGCGATGTCCACGTGCTCCTGCTCGTGCTTGCGAAGCTTCGCGATCATGGCGTCCCAGGCCTGCTTCTGCGCATCCGTCGCCTTCTCGTAGCCGGACCAGCCCGGCAAGGTGATGGTGAACGTCCCGGTGATCTCCGCGATATATTTGTTCGCGTCCGCCGTCGGCGCGAGGTAGATCTGGCCACCCGGGCCGCTCAGTTTGCCGCCCCCGGAGCCCCATTCCGTCAGTTTCTCGAGCTCGCTCAGCGCTTCCTTGAGCGACGTGCCGCCGATCGTTGGGGTGAAAGTCACGGAAGGTGTCGGCGGATCGCCCCAGTCACGCGTGACACGAATGATCTTGGGCTGGTTCGCGAGTGCTTCCGGCTCGTCGCCGAGACCGATTACGGGCTGGGCATCCAGGGGTTTGACGCCGCTGCCGCTCGCATCCAAGTCGAGGCCGATGGGGCCGGGCGGGGTCGCGTAGACCATCTATCCGCCGATGATTACCGTCGGGCATCCGACCGCGACCATGTTGGGGTCGAGCGCCGCGACCTCGAGGATCTGATCGGTGGCCCGCCCGGCGGGAAGGTTGTTGATCAGGACCGTGGTGCTGCCCCCGATGATGACGCCCGGGCCGTTCGGGGGACCGCCGATCTTCAGGAGGAGCATGGGGCAGATGATCTGGTCCATGCCGGCGATCATGTTGACCGCGTCGGGGATTTGGTCCTTCAGGTTGTTCCCCGCCTCGAGCGCCGCGGGCGCGTTGCTGGCCGTGAGCGCGGTGGCGAGCTTCTGCGCGTTGATAGCGATCTCCGCCACGAGCGCCACGAAAGCCGCGACGGCGGCAGGCGACATCGCGCGCAGCGCGGGCAGGTTGCCGATGAGGACATTGGTACTTCCGAGCCCCGGCACAAAAGGCGTCCCGTGGATCGTCATGTCGGAGAATCGGGCGGCAGCAGGCATGGGTCAACTCGGCGGCAGGGAATTGTTCATTGGAACTTGAGCCATCGCAAGATCGTTCCCTTGCGCAAGTCGTATTCGACCTGCCACGACTTGCCGCCACCGGGGACAGCGTTTCGATAGTCGTCATGGTGCGCGACGTCGATCACCATGACCTGCTTCTCCTGATCGATGCGCCGCCCGCGCAAGGTGTACTCGTCGGGCCGCCAACCGAGTTTCTCAGTCACTGCGGCCTGTACGACAGGGCGGGCGCGCTCAACTTCCTGGTCCACGGCAGACTCCTTCTTTAGTGGGGGCGCGGGCGACGATGTTGCGGCTGCCTGCGCCGCGGACGGCAATGCAATCGGCATCGCGGCGCATGCGAGGGCCAATAGCCATTGTCGCTCAGGGGAACGGCATCGTCTTGCGGCCATCGTGCGTCTCGATGATGCCCGGAACCTTGGCTTCTCCGTTCTGGAAGCCCGTGTCGCCGTCGCTTGGATCCGAGCCGAAGCCCTCCTCGGCCTTGTTCGGATGGGTGTGGAACCAGCCGACGGTCTGCTGGTGGTCGTTGTCGGCGGGCCGCGTCCCCACGATCGTTCCAAGACCGTCACGGGTACCCGGCGGAACGCGCACGACCTCGAGCTCGCCCGTGTCCTTGTTCCATACGACCCAGCCGCCCTGCTCTTTCTTGAGGCTGCCAGGCTGACCGTTCTGCACATTGGGCGCATTGGGATTCGATTCCTCGAATGCGCGCTTCAGCTCGGCATCGACGAACGGGTCCGCAAGGATTTCGTCGAGCGTGGGCGGGTGATCGTAGGTCTTCCGTGGCGGCGGCGGCGGTGGGACCGGGGGCACGGGTGTTGGAGGAGGGACCGGGGGCACCGGTGTCGGGGGAGGGATCGGGATGGGGCGGTTGGGCCATCCGCCCTTGTTTGACTTGCGGCCGCCGCCGCCGCCGCCCTTCCTGGGTTTGTCGAGGTAGCCGGGCTCGCCGTGATCGGCCTCGGTGGCGCCGTAGGGATTTTCGGCGTCGAAGCCCTTGGTGTTCGAGGCCGATCCGCCGCAGTTGATCCTGACCATCGTGCCCTCAATGGTCACGCCGGATGCATCGATCTTTATGAAACCGCCGGTGCACTTCAACGTAATCGACGTCGAGCTGTCGATGACGACGGCGCCGTTTGCATACAGCTCGCCGGCGCCCATGGCGCTCATCAACAAGTCGCCCTCACAGGCGACGTTGATCTCTCCGTCGGCGGAGATGTTGATGTCCTTGTCGGCATGTTCGTAGATCGTGCCGCCGACGCCGAGGTTGTAATCGCCGCCGATCGACAGATAGTGGCTGTAGCCGACTAGAACGTGGTAGTTTTCCTTGACCGTCAGGTACTTGTTCCACTTCACCCGCACGTCCATCCGCCACTGCGCCTGGATGAACACCTGTTCCTTGCCCTTGTAGTCGTAGAAGCGGATCTCGTTCCAGTCGTTGTTGCCGCCGTACTTGGTGCTGCGCGACTTCCAGGTCGAGTACTCCTTCCATCGCGGCAGCACGTACGGGACCTTGTGCTCGCTGTTGTAGACGCGCCCGATGATGATCGGGTAGTCGGGATCGCCGTTGATGAAATCGACGATCACTTCCTGGCCGACGCGCGGGATCGAGATCTGGCCCCAGTTATTGCCGGCCCAATTGCTCGAGACGCGCATCCAGCACGAGCTCTCCTCGTTGTAACTGTGATAGCGGTCCCAGTGGAACTGGACGCGCACGCGTCCGTACTCGTCGCACACGATCTCCTCGTCCTTGTCCTTCAGGCCGACGACGACCGCGGTCTGCGGGCCGGTGGTCCGCGGCTTGGGCGTGAGGCGGGCGGGTCGGTAGGTCGTCGGGGAAGGCTGGGCGATGAGCGAGAACTGCCACTCCGCGGGCCGGCCGGTGCCGGTGTGATAGGGGTTGTTGCGCACGAACAACTCGACTGCGGTGAGCAGGTAATTTCGATTCTGGTCGCGCCGCGGGCAGCGCTCGAGCGTGAAGAGATAGCCCGGGGCGAGCCCGCGTACCGTGCTGTGCGCGGTGACGACTTCCTTGGGGCGCTGAAGCTCTTCGAGGCGGGTGGACGCATATTGCGAGCCCCACTTGGTCTCGACGTAGCCCCCCGGCCACTCGTAGGCTTCCTGGTCTCCGTTCGGGTACGGAAGCGCTTCTACGCTGACTGTGGTCAGGTTTGCGCTCGGCTTCTCGAAGTCGTAGTCGGTCGTGACATAGCTGCCGGACTCGACCTCCTGCACCATCTGCCACTCGTCGATGAACTCCTCGTCGGGGACGACCATCTTGTCCGACGGCAGGTGCGGAATCCGGGCGTAGCCCGGGAGCGTCGCGTGGGCGCCGATGTCATCGGCGAAGACGAGCTTGTGGCTGCCGGCCGAATGCTCGAAGTAGTAGTAGATGCCCTCGTGCTCCAGGAGGCGGCACATGAAATTGAAATCCGTCTCCTGGTACTGGACGCAGTACTCCCACGCGCGATAGCTGCGGGCGAGGCGGAATTCCACGGGATAGCTGTACGCCTCGAGGACCGCGCGGATCATGTCCGGCACGGACGTCCACTGCCAGAGTCGGCAGTTGGACCGCAGGGTCATGTAGTACGTCCAGGGACGCAGTCGCGCTTCGTAGCGCCAGAATTTGGTGTTGCGGCCCGGCACGGTCTCGACGCCGATGTAGGCGAAGCGAATGCACTGGGTATCGATGTACCGCGAGCCGCCGCCCTGGATCTCGAGCTCTACGGTGATGCCGCGTCCGAGGAGCGCCTTGGGATCGACCGTGGAATCGTCCTCCGCGAGGAGCTCGAGGCGGTAATCGAACGGTCGCGACAGCTCCTCGCGGCCGCTCATCTCGCGGAACAGCAGCTTGTCCCCGAGCGGCGTATGAGCCTTGGCGATCCGATATGCGTCTGTCGCTTTCGACATCACATTCCTCTGCGTGCGGGATCCGCGCCGTGCAGAGCGTCAGTCCGCGTATTCATAAGCGAAGTCTCCATTACGCGCCGACAGCGCGATGCGCGAGAGCGCGCGGCTGTCCAGCGTGCGCGTGAGAATCTCCTGGCTCATCGTAGGCAGCACGGTATTGGTCAGGATGGCGTCGATCATCCGGCCTCCGGATTCGACCTCGGTGCAGCGCGCGATGATGAGCCTGATCGCCTCGTCGTCGTAGTCGAAGGCGACCTTGTGGTTGGCCTCGATGCGTTTCTTGATGCGCGACAGCTGCAGCTTGACGATGCTCGCGAGCATCTCGTCGGACAGCGGCATGTACGGAATGACCACGAGCCGCCCGAGCAGCGCGGCGGGGAACACCTTGAGCAGCGGCTCGCGCAGCCCTTTGGCGATCGCCTCGGGCGCCGGCAGCAGCGCAGGATCGCGGCACATGCTCGTGATCAAGTCGCTGCCGGCGTTGCTGGTGAGGATGATCACCGTGTTCTTGAAGTCGATGTAGCGTCCCTCGCCGTCTTCCATCCAGCCTTTGTCGAACACCTGGAAGAAGATCTCGTGCACGTCGGGGTGCGCCTTCTCCACCTCGTCGAGAAGCACGACGCTGTAGGGGCGGCGGCGCACCGCCTCGGTCAGCACGCCGCCCTCGCCGTACCCCACGTACCCCGGCGGCGCGCCCTTGAGCGAGGACACCGTGTGCGCCTCCTGGTACTCGCTCATGTTGATGGTGATCATGTTCTGCTCGCCGCCGTAGAGCGACTCGGCGAGCGCCAGCGCGGTCTCCGTCTTGCCGACGCCCGACGGACCGACGAGCATGAACACGCCGATGGGCTTGCTCGGGTTGTCGAGTTTCGCGCGCGACGTCTGGATGCGCTTGGCGATGGCGTCCAAGCCGTGGCGCTGCCCGATCACGCGACCGTTGAGCGTATCGGCGAGCTTGAGCACGCCCTCGACTTCGTTCTTCACCATGCGGCCGACCGGGATGCCGGTCCAGTCCGCGACGACCGCGCCGACGGCCTGCTCGTCGACCGCTGGCAGGATGAGCGGACGCTCGCCCTGCAGCGTCACAAGCTTCGCTTCGAGCTCCTTCAGCTCGCCCAGCGCCTTGGCGCGTTCCTCGGGCGACAGCGGCGGGGGCTCGTCCGCCTTTGCGGGCTGGCTGGCGGCGGCCGGCGCCGCCGCTTGCCCAGGCGCAGGCGTTGCCGCGTCGGCGGGAACCTCCGGAACATCTACCGGCGAGTTGCCCGCGCGGAGCTTGGCGCGAAGATCGAGGATGCCGTCGACGATCGTCTTCTCGTCGCCCCAGCGCGCTTCGAGCTCGGCCAGGCGCGTCTTCTCCTTCCCGAGAAGCCCCTGCGCGCTGTCCTTGCGATCGGCCACCGGCAGGCCGATCGCTTCCTCGCGCCCGATGATCGCAAGCTCCGTCTCGAGCGCTTCGATCCTGCGCCGCGAATCCTCGACGTCGGGTGGCGTGGCGTGCTGGCTCACGGCCACGCGCGCGCATGCGGTGTCGAGCAGGCTGACCGCCTTGTCCGGCAACTGCCGCGCCGGGATGTAGCGGTGCGATAGCTTGACTGCCGCTTCGATCGCGGCGTCGAGCAACTGAACGCGGTGATGCTTCTCGAGGATGCTCGCGACCCCGCGCAGCATCAGCGTCGCGCCGTGCTCGTCGGGCTCGGGCACCTGCACGACCTGGAAGCGGCGGGTCAGGGCCGGGTCCTTCTCGATGTACTTCTTGTACTCGGCCCACGTCGTGGCGCCGATCGTGCGCAGCGTGCCGCGGGCGAGCGCGGGCTTCAGAAGATTCGCCGCGTCGCCGGTACCCGCCTGCCCTCCCGCGCCGACCAGCGTGTGCACCTCGTCGATGAAGAGGATGATCGGCTTGGGGCTTGCCTGCACCTCGTCGATGACCTGGCGCAGGCGCTGCTCGAACTCGCCCTTCATGCTCGCGCCCGCCTGCAAGAGGCCGACGTCGAGCGTGAGCAGGCTCACATCCTTGAGCGAAGGCGGCACGTCGCCGCTTGCGATGCGCAGCGCAAAGCCTTCGACGACCGCCGTCTTGCCGACGCCGGCTTCGCCGGTCAGGAGCGGGTTGTTCTGCCGCCGCCGCATGAGGATGTCGACGATCTGGCGGATCTCCTTCTCGCGCGCCGCCACGGGATCGATCTCGCCTTTGCGCGCACGCTCGGTGAGATCGACGGCGAACTTCCTGAGCGCATCCTGCTTGCCCATCTGCGCCGGCGCCATGGCGTTGCTCGCCTCGCCGGGCGTTGCCGCGGCGAGCCCGGTGCCGTCGTGGGCGCCGAGCGCCGACTCGGGCGACGTCTTCACGATCGTCGGAAGCGCGTCGGTCAGGGCGTCGATGCCGACCTTCTCGAACTCCTTGCTGATCGAATAGAGGACGTTGCGCAACGAGTTGGTCTTGACGAGGCCGACCATGAGGTAGCCGCCGCGCACCTGGGCGTCCCTGAACATGAGCGAGGCGTACGTCCAGCTGCGCTCGACGGCGTTCTCGATGTGCTCGGAAAGATCGGAGATCGAAGTAGCACCTCGCGGCAGGCGGTCGAGCGCCGCGGTGATGTCCGCCGACAGCTTCGAGGCGTCGATGTTGAAGTGGCGGACGATGCGGTGGAGGTCGCTGTCCTGCGTCTGCAGGATTTGGGCGATCCAGTGCACGAGCTCGACGTACGGGTTGCCGCGCAGCTTGCAGAACACCGTCGCCCCTTCGATGGCCTTGTACAGAAGGGGATTCAGCTTGCCGAAAAGTGCGACGCGACTGATCTCGCTCATGCTTGGCCTTTAGGTTTTCGTGTGGTGCGGGATGATCATGGTCGAAGGTCGTTACGCGAGGAGCGACTGGCGCGCGACGATCGTCTCGTGCACGAGCACGAGGTCGTCGGCGTCGTCCTCGCGGCGGCGGGTGCCGAGCCACGTGGTCCAGCCGAGGCGCACGCTGCTGCCGATCGCGGCCCGCGGCACTTCCTCGTGACGCAGCACGAGCCGTACGTCCCACGCAAGCTCGTAGCCGATGTAGTTGCGCAGCCACGCGAGCATCTGCGCGAAGGGTGTGCCGCCCGGCAGATGCGACTCGTATTCGGCGAGGGACAGGGGGCCGAAGCGAATGCGGAACCGCGACTGCACGTCCGGAACCTTCTCGCCTGCGACGGCGCCTATGCCGATCTGCTCGGCGTCGCGACCGCCGCCGAGGCGCGTCTGCTGCTCGCGCGCGAGCGCCAGCCACTGCGACACCCATTGCTCGATGCGCACGCCCGCGCGGAAGAACGTGGAAAGAATTCGCTCCAGGCCCTCGGCGTTGCGAGTCTCCCGCACGAGGTGGCCCGACATGAAGAGCTTGGCATGATCGGCGACCGCATCGCGCTTCTGCACAGACGGCTCGCCGAGGTGGATGAGGCTCGCCGAGTAACGGCTGAACCTGTCGTCGCCCGGACGGTCGAGGCTGGCGGCGGACTGCACGTCCGCCCAGGCGCGATAGAAGAGCAGCGTGAAGCGGTGGTGGAGGATATTGGCGAAACTCACGAACGTGCGGTCGTGATAGAGAATGCGCTCGCGCGCGTACTCGGTGAGGTGAATCGGAAGCGGCCCGTTGGGCCCGAACAGGCCGAAGCCCAGGATCGACAGCCGCGGCAATCGATCGCCGGTGCCGGGCTCGAACGCATGCAGCTGCGAGGCGGCGAAGGCGAGCGACGGCTCCTGGCCGATGCGCAGCGGCTCGAGGCGCGCATTGGGGGAGCGTCCGAGCGGGGGAAGCGCCGGGTGGCGCGCGTCGACCCATCTGAGCACGTGCCACAGGTCGTGGCGCCAGGGCTCTTCCGCGAGATTCGCGTAGAACCGGTCGACATCCGGCCGCGCCGCGGATTGCAGCGGCACCTCGGCGCTCGCCGGAATCGGAGTCGTATCGTTCACAGCACGGGACGCTCGCCCGGCCGCGGCGCCCAGCGCGCGAGCTCGCCGCGCTGCAGCGAATGGATCACGGTTTCGGTGAACGTGTTGAGCCCGACGTGACGGGAAAAGAACGTGTCGAGCACGCGGCCGAACACGTACGCGAACGCCCCACCGAACGCGGTCTCGTCGAGCGTGACCTGGATCTCGACTCCGCGTGCGAACACGAGCGGGCCGGGTCGCGGCGCGCGCCGGGTGACGGGTTTCAGCGCCACGCCCTGGACGCCCTCGATCTGGGCTCGCGTCGACGGATCCGCGAGCGCGGCATAGAGCTCGAGCAACCGCCGCAGGCTCACCGCCCCTTGCTCCTTGTCGAGATCGGTCAGCGTGAGGTAGTTGAGCCCGAGGTGGCTGATCAGACGCCAGGTGATCTCGTGCTCCGCGAGCGACGGAACGGGCCGCGTCGGCCCGCGCAGGATGGCGACGCTCTCGACCGGCGCCGAGGCGACCAGCGAGAAGTCGGTGCGCCCCCCCGTCGGCACCAGGAGAGCCAGGTCGCGGTTGGTGCACTGGACCACCACGGTGAGCTGGCGCAAGTCGCCCCGGTACGGCGCTTCCGTCTGGTCGACCAGCGAGAGGAACACTTCGCTGCCGATGTACCCCGTGCGCGGCCCGTGGCGGCGCGCCTTGTCCGAGAGCAACCGCGGCTCCCGCCGCATCGAGTAATAGCGGCCGTAGTTGCGGTCGTCGGACGTGATCGAGCCGTAGAACGGCCGGAACGTCTGCGGCTCGCGCTCGTCCGGCGAGTGACCGAGCACCTGCTTGATCGAGTACACCTCGAAATCGAGCGGGCGGGCACGGTCGACGACGACGTGATGCTCGTAGACGTCGGGCGCGACGGGGATGCGATCGCTGCGCCGCTCGAACAGGTTCACGGCAGGCGTGCAGTAGAGCCGGAATTGCTTCGCGTCGACGACCCGCTCGAGATCCGGCGCGGACCTGTCGAGCAGCAGCACGATGTCGAACGACTGCGCGCCTGCGACGCGCAGCGCTTCGCGCAGCTCGTGGATCGCGAAGAACAGGAATCGCTGCGGAAACGCGAAATACTCGTGGAGCAGCCGGTAGCCGTCGAAGCCTCTCGACGCGTACGGGAGAAGCGCCTCGTCCTCGGCGAAGCCCACGGGACGCACCGCCGAGGGCCGCAGGAACTTGAACCACTTGGTCGGGCGCTCGGTCCCGCAGACAATCACGCCGCACACGCGGCCCGTCAAGAGCTCGTAGAGCCGCGATGCGACGTCGTCGGTGCCGGCGAGATGAAGCGTCAGGCTGGGCACCGCGAGGCGGTCGAGCGGGATGTCGCCCGCCGTATGGAAGCGCAGGCGTATCGCGCCCTTGACTGTCCGATCGACCGGCAGGCGGTTGATAGGCAGGTCGGCCGGCGCTCCGCTGAGCATCGCCTCGGTGAGCTCGAACGGCCACAGCGTCACCGGGTGCGCGGTCT
>Ga0070668_100004278_pt1 | contig 10594 bp, 12 predicted proteins | sample KBSS43metaG_FD_64661 | JGI IMG/M metagenome (GOLD analysis project Ga0070668, IMG submission 64661) | Switchgrass rhizosphere microbial communities from Kellogg Biological Station, Michigan, USA - KBS S4-3 metaG | ecosystem: Host-associated > Plants > Roots > Rhizosphere > Soil ... | reverse complement strand
GCGCTGCGCGACCACGCCAACCCGTTCTCGATCCTGACCAAGGGCACCCTGATCCTGCGCGACCTCGACCTGCTCGAACAGGCCGCCGAGGTGACCCGGGTCGGGCTGGCGGTCTCGATCGGCTTCCTCGACGAGACGATCTGGCGCTCGGTCGAGTCCGGCACCCCCAGCCCGCGCCGGCGGCTCGAGGTGGTGCGCCGGCTGACCGACGCCGGCTTCCCGGTGAGCGTGCTGATGGCGCCGATCCTGCCCGGCCTCACCGACACCGACGAGTCGATCGACGCGACGGTGGCCGCCATCGCCGCGGCCGGCGCCGCCGGTGTCACCCCGATCCCGCTGCACCTGCGGCGCGGCGCCCGGGAATGGTATGCGGCCTGGCTCACCCGCACCCACCCGGCGCTGGCCCCGCGCTACCGCGAGCTCTACGGCGACGGCTCCTACCTGCCCGAGTCCTACCAGGCCGAGATCGGCGCCCGGGTGCGGATGGCGGCTCGCCGGCACGGCCTGCACCGGCCCGACCCGGTCCAGGCCCGCGACCTCGGCCCGGCGCCGGGGAGCGACCAGCCCGCGCCCAAGCAACTGACGCTGCTGTGAGGGGAGCCGATCACTAAAGTCGATGACATGAGAAGCGCACAGCAGATCCTGGCGGAGGCCAACGTCATCGCCGTGGTCGGGGCTTCCCGTGACCCGTTCAAGCCCGCGCACACCGTCCCGCTGCAGATGCTCCGGCACGGCTGGCGGATCATCCCGGTCAACCCGTTCGCGCGCGAGGTGTTCGGGGTCCCGGCGGTGCCGACGCTGGCCGACATCGGCGAGCCGGTCGACCTGGTCGACATCTTCCGGCCGGCCCACGACGCGGTCGAGGTGGTGCGGCAGGCGATCGCGATCAAAGCGCCCGCGGTGTGGCTGCAGAGCGGCATCGTGTCCGCCGAGGCGCGGCGGCTCGCCGAGGCGGCCGGCATCGACTACGTCGAAGACCGCTGCCTCGCAGTCGAGCGAGCGGTCGGGAGCCTGACAAAACTTCCCGGGCCGGGAGTCCGATAGATGTCGCTTCCCGCGATAGGGCGCGCCGGACGTGTCTCACCTGCTCAGTGGCCGGTACGGTGCCGGGTAACGAGGAGGACCTGATGACTTATCCGCCACCCGGCGGCCAGCCGGATCCCAATCAGCCCCAGCAGCCGTACGGGCAGCCCTACGACCCGAGCGCGCCGGCCAGCGGCCAGCCCTACGGCCAGCCACCGGCGAGCGGCCAACCCTACGGCCAGCCACCGGCGAGCGGCCAACCCTACGGCCAGCCACCGGCGAGCGACCAGCCGTACGGTCAGCCCTACGGCCAGCCGACCAGCGGGCAGCCATACGGCCAGCCGGCGTATCAGCAGCAGCCCCAGAGCTACGGCGCCCCCGGCTACGGCGCCCCCGGCTACGCGCCGGTGACCAGCACCAACACGATGGCGATCCTGGCGCTGGTGTTCGCGTTCATCTTCGCGCCGGCCGCGATCGTGCTGGGCCACGTGGCCAAGAAGCAGATCCGGCAGACCGGCGAGCAGGGCGAGGGCCTGGCCACCGCCGGCCTGTGGCTGGGCTACATCTTCACCGGCATCGGCGTGCTGATCTGCGCCATCTACGTGATCGTGGCGATCGTCTTCGTCGGTAACGCCGCGAAGAACGGCAGCACGTACTGATCGCGGTGGGGCCGTCCGGTTCGCCCGGCCGGCCCCGCCGGGCTCAGCGGAACTCCGCCTCCCGCACGCTGTTGCCGCCGTCCACGACCAGCATCTGGCCGGTGATGTAGGACGCCGCCGGCGAGCAGAGGAACACGATCGCCGCCGCCACCTCGTCGGGCGTGCCCGGGCGGCCGATCGGCGTACCCAAACCCTGTTTGATCTCGGTAACCGTGGACGCGGCCGTGTAGATCGTCCCCGGGGCCACGCAGTTGACGTTCACACCGTCGGCGACCAGCTCCATCGCCAGCGCCCGGGTCAGCCCCACGACACCGGCCTTGGCCGCCGCGTAGGCCGCCTCGGTGGGCAGCGCGTTCACCGGGCCGGCCGTGGCCGCCAGATTGACTATCCGGCCCCAGCCGCGCTCGGCCATCGCGCCCTGGAACGCCCGGCTGCACAGGAACGCCGTACTCAGGTTGCGGTCGATCTCGGCCTTCCACTCGTCGTAGGTGAGCTGGGCGACCGGCCGCAGCACCTCGGGGCTCGCCCGGCTCGCCAGGCCGGCGTTGTTGACCAGCACCTCGACGTCGCCGACCTGGTCGGTGATCGCGTCGGCGAGGGCGCCCACCTCGGCCTCGTCGGTCAGGTCCGCCACGAAGCCGGTGACACCCAGTTCGGCGGCCCGATCGTGGATGCGCCGGGTGGTGGAGACGATCGCGACCCGGGCGCCGAGGTCGCGCAGCCGGCGCGCCGTGGCATACCCGATGCCGTCCGGGCTGCCCGCCCCGGTGACCAGCGCGACCTTGCCATCCAGACGGAGTGTCACGGGCGCCTCGCCGGGTTCGGACGCCTCGACCGGCTCGTCGTCGGACGAAGCGGAAGCGGCGTCGGCGGGGCTGGTGCGCGGCCGGCGACCGGCGGAGGGGCGGGTGGCGTCGCGCCGGGAACGGCTTCCGCTTGTTGAGCGGGCGTCGAAGACCATGGCGCGATCCTTCCCCGTTCCGTCGGCCAGGGCAAACATAGCCCCCCTGTGGCGCACCCCGGTCCCGCGTGACCTCGCTGTTTAGAGTGGCATCGCCGACTTTGCCACCGGAGGCCGAGATGACCTACCCGTATCAGCCCGGTCCGCCGCCCGAGCTGCCTCCGCCGAACGATCCGGTACCGCAGGGCGTGCCGGTGCAGCCGATGTACTACTACCCGCCGGCCTACCCCTACCAGCCCTATCAGGGCTATCAGCCGGCCACCGAGGGTCTCGCCATCGCCTCGCTGGTGGTCTCCTGCGTCGCGATCGCCGGCCTCTGCGCGTACGGTCTCGGCGCTCTGCTCGGCCCGGTCGGCGCGATCCTCGGCCATGTCGCCCGCCGCCGCATCGCGACCAACGGCTCCGGCGGTGCCGGCCTCGCCCTGGCCGGCATCATCATCGGCTGGATCATGACGGCGTTCGCCGTGCTCGCGATCGTGGGGATCATCCTCGTCTTCTTGACCTCTCAGGGGAGGAACGCCTGACCGATCACGGGAGAAGCGCCTGGCCAACGCCTCAGGCGCCGTTCGGGGGCGGCGCTATCCGGCTGGTCGGGGCGGGCAACGGCCGTACCGGATCGGCCGGCCTGAAGATCAGCGGCGCCCGGTCGCCGTATCGGGCCCGCAGCTCGCGCCGCGCCCGCACGGCATCGCGCACGCCGATCTCGACCCCGGTGCCGTCGTGCCGGGCGCCGATGCTCACGATCCGCACCCCGCGATGGGTCCAATACGGCAGGTCGGCAAGCACCCGGTCGTGCCAGACCGCGAGATCCTTCATGGAGTGATCGGCAGCCCGCACGATCACGCACGCGTCCACCGCCGCCCTTCGCACGAACTCGTCGAACGCCGCCGACGGCACCCGGTAGACGATCGCCTGGGCCCGCTCCTGATCGATCTCGACACCGGCGAAACTCCCCGCGAACGCGCCCTTCCCGGCGGCCTCGATCTTGTTGATCACCGAATACAGCTCGGCCGGCCTCCGCGGCGCCGCACACCCCGCCGTGCTCCACTCCCCGATCGGCCCCGGCTTGCCGTCCTTGTCGTCCCGCACGTGGCCACACCCACCGATCATGAGCAGCACTCCCAGCGCGACCCCGACCCTCATCGCATCCCCTCTCTACCACGCTCCCTCCCGCTCAACGAGCGACCGCTTTCCCAGACCAAACCCATCCAGACGTACGAGGCGAGCAACGCACCAACCGCATCAGCGCAGCCCCCGCCGCAGCGGACCGGCAGCCTGCAACACCGGGCCGTTCCCGGCCTCCGGCCCGGCGGTCGGCGGCCGGGTTCGCGTCATCCAGCAGAGCCGGGTCGTCGGTCGGGCGGCCGGCGGCCGGGGTTCGCGTCATCCAGCAGAGCCAGGTCGTCGATCGGGCGGACGGGTTGGCGTCAATCCAGCAGAGCCGGGTCACCGGTCGGGCGGTCGGCGGCCGGGTTGGCGTCAATCCAGCAGAGCCGGGTCACCGGTCGGGCGGTTCGCCCGTGCCGCGCCGAGGATCACCACAACCACCCCGGCGAGCAGGAGCAACAGCCCCGGAAGGGCGTCGAGGTGCGGCCGCTGCCCCAGCCAGGCCCAGGCGAGCAGCGCCGCCCCGGGCACCTCCAGCAGGATCAGGACGCTGACCGTGGTCGCCGACGTGTGCTGCAGGGCGTAGTTGAACATCGAGTGCCCCAGCAGCTGCGCACCCGCCACCAGCGCCAGGATCGCCGCCCAGGTGCGTCCGTCGTACCCGGCCAGACGTACCCCGCCGATCAGGCAAATCATCAGCAGGAACGCCGCGCAGGTGCCATAGCAGAGCCACGTGTACGTCGTCGTGCTCAGCGACGCCCGGGCCTGCTCACCCAGCGCCGTGTAGACCGCCGCCGCCACCGCGCCCAGCAGCGCTAGCACGTCGGCCAGCACCGCTCGCCCGGACACCCCGACGTCGACCCCGGTCGCCCACGCCGCCCCGGCCACCGCCAGCCCGATGCCGATCCAGCCGGCCGCCGACGGGCGACGGCCCTGCGCGGCGGCGATCAGGCCCTGCCAGACCGGTTGCGTGGCGACCAGCGCGGTGGCCGTCGCCACCGAGCCGAGCTGGACGCTTGGCATCCATGTTGCGAAATGTGCAGCAAGCGCCACCCCGGCAAGAAGGCCGAAAACCACCGCCCGGCGGGTCGCCCCGGCGAGCTCCCCGCGCCGCGGCCCGAGGGTCACCGGGGTGAGCGCCAGGGCCGCCAGTCCGTTCCGCCAAAACGCGATGGCCAGGGCCGGAGCAGCCGCGAACGCGATCAGCGGCGCGGACGACGAGACCGCGACGACGGCCACCACGAGCGCGACGACCGTCGCCGGTCCAGGCCGTAGGCGTGGTGAGCGCGTATTCATCCCCCGCCGTCGCTTCTTGCGTTTCTTGCAGAGTTTCTCAGCACCTTTGCAGCCAGCCATTGAACGGAAAGTGACGCCACGACTACAGTCACCGAGTCGCCCGCCCCTTTTGATCGCCCAAAGCCCTCGGGAGGCTGATTTACTGTGTCCGCATACCGTGCGGTCGTATTTGACTTTTTTGGCACACTGACCCGCGCGGTCCGACGCGGCCCCCAGCACGCCGCGATCGCCCGATCTCTCGGCGCGGACCCCGACGCGGTGGCCGGTGTACTCGACCGCACCTTCCGGGCACGCGCCCGAGGCCGATACGGCTCCGCCGAGGCCACCCTACGGTGGGTCATCGAGCAGGCCGGCGGCCGCCCCCGCGAGGCCCAGGTGCGCGCCGGCGTCCCGGCCCGGATCGACGCCCTCAAAGCGGACACCCGGCTACGCGTGGACGCCGTCAGCGCCCTGGCCGCCCTCCGCCGGCGCGGCTTGGCCACCGCCGTGGTCAGCGACTGCACCCACGAACTGCCCGCTTTCCTCCCCCAGCTGCCGGTCGCCCCCTTGCTGGACGCCACGATCTACTCCGTCCGCCTGGGCGTCTGCAAGCCCGACCCGGCCATCTACCTGGCCGCCTGCGACGAGCTCAACGTCCTGCCGACCGACTGCCTGTACGTAGGCGACGGCGGCAGCAACGAACTGACCGGCGCCGCCGCGATCGGCATGACCCCGGTCCGCCTGGCCGCCGCCGACCTGGCCCACCACCTGGTCTACGACGCCGACACCAACTTCGCCGGCCGCACCGTCCGCTCCCTCACCGAAGTGGTGACCCTGATCGACCACACCCTGATCGACCACACCCAGATCGACCACACCCAGATCGACCACACCCCCGTGCCGACCCGTTGAGGAGCCGACCCATTGAGGACCGGGCAACGCGTGCGAGGATGGCGCGGTGACGTCTGCGGTCTTGGAAGAGGCGCTTAAGAAAGCGGCGCTGGCCTGGGTCTCGGTCGGTGACAGTCCGGCCGTCGGCGTCTGGTGCCTGCCGCTGGATGGGGCGCTGATCGTGGTGACCGGCCCCGGTGAGCAGTTCGCGCCCGGCCTGGCCACCGCCTCCCGAGCCACGGTTCGGCTGCGCGGCGACAACGGCGGCCTCATCGTGATCGCCGAGATGACCGCGACGCGGCTGACTCCGGGCACCGAGGACTGGGCCACGATCTCCCCGCAGCTCGCCCAGAAGCGGCTCAACGCCTCCGGCACCGCCGACGAGGTGGTGGCCCGCTGGGCCGCGACGGGCTGCGCCGTCGTGCGCCTCACGCCCGAGCAGGACAAAACCGCCCCCGACCTGCCCGCGGACTCCGGCGCGGCCATCCCACGCCCCACCCCGGCCCGCAACGAGACAAGGCGCCCCTACCGCCTGCACCGCGTCCGCGGCTCCTAGCGCCTGTGTCGAAGTGGGCGACGGGCTGCGGCGTAGCCCAGCCGCCGCCTGGGCGCTGGCGCTGGCGCTGGCGCTTCCCGGCGCCGGGAAGCGTCAGCCGATGAAGGGCGGGATGGCGATCTCGCCCTTGGCGATCGCACACACATGGCCGCTGACCGTGGCCGAGGTCGCCGTGCCCGCGGTCGCGGTGACCGTGCAGTCGAGCAGGGACGGGCGCTTCATCTCGATGCCCTGGTGGACGCGGTAGGACGAGGTGCCGTCGCCGGGCAGCACCCCGGCGCCGACCAGCCACACGCCCAGTCCGAGGGCCGCCGAGCCGGTCGCCGGGTCCTCCGCGACGGCCGAGCCGGGGACGAAGACGCGGGCGTGTGCCTCGCCGTCCGACCAGGCGAAGAGGCAGATCTCGGTCGCCCCGGCCTTCTCGGCGGCGGCGCTGTCGATGCGTACGCGGGCAAGGGCTTCCCGGCGTACGGGCAGAAACACCCAGCTCAAGCCACACCCGGCGGAACGTGGGGCAGCGAGCCCGGCCCTCTCGTGGTCCTCGGCCGTCAGGCCGATCGCGGCCAGCAGCGGGGCCGGGTCGAGTGCCTCGCCCAGCGTCGGCCCGCCGCCGGTCAAGGTTGCCGAGCCGGACTCGCGCACGGTGATCGGCAGCAGGCCGGCGCCGCACTCCTGCACCACGTCGCCCGCCGGGAAGACACCGCGGCGCATCGAGGTGACCGCGGCGCCGACGCTGGGATGGCCGGCGAACGGCAGCTCACTCTCCGGGGTGAAGATGCGGGCGCGGTACGTCGCCCGGCCGGTCGGCGGCAGCACGAAGACCGTCTCGGACAGGTTGAACTCGCGGGCCAGCGCGTGCATCTGGTCGGCGGCCAGATCGTCGGCGCCGTAGACCACGGCGAGCGGGTTCCCGGCGAAGGGGCGATCGGTGAACACGTCGACGATCTCGTACGCCACGGTGGACATGTCCGGACCCTAACCTAGGCTTGGGCTGTGACCATGGGGACGCGGATATATCTGGCCCGCCTGGCGGGTCTGGGCGTCTTCGATCCCAACGGCGACCGGGTCGGCCGGGTGCGGGACGCGGTGGTGCGGCTGCGCACCACGAACCGGCCCCCGCAGATCGTCGGGCTGGTCGCCGAGATGGCGCTGCGCCGCCGGATCTTCCTGCCGATCGGCCGGGTCATCTCGATGGACGCCGATGCGGTCGTGCTCAGCACCGGCACGCTCAACCTGCGCCGCTTCGAGAAGCGGCCGAACGAGCTGCTCGTGGTCGAGGAGCTGCTCGACCGCCGGGTCACGGTGATACCGGAGGACCGCGACGGGCCGGGCACGATCGGCAACGTCGTGGACATCGGCATGGAGCAGAACCGCAGCAACGAGTGGCTGGTCACCCGGGTCGCGGTCCGCGAGCACACCGGGCGGCTGGCCCGGCGCGGGCACGTCTACCAGGCCGAGTACGAGCGGATCCGGAACCTGTTCGGCCCGACCGACACCCAGGGCACCTCGAACCTGCTGGCCCTGCTCGAGCAGATGCGCCCGGCCGACATGGCGAACGCGCTGCAGGACCTGTCGGACGCCCGGCGTAACGAGGTGGCCGCCGCGATGAGCGACCGTACGCTGGCCGACGTGCTCGAGGAACTGCCCGAGCACGACCAGGTGGAGATCTTGGCGCACCTGGACCGGGAACGGGCCGCCGACGTGCTCGAGCGGATGGACCCGGACGACGCCGCCGACCTGCTCGCCGAGCTGCCCAAGGTCGAGCAGGCCGTGCTGCTGGACCTGATGGAACCCGAGGAGGCGGCCCCGGTCCGCCAGCTGATGACCTATCAGCAGGGCACCGCGGGCAGCGTGATGACCTCGGAGCCGGTGATCCTGACCCCGGACGCGACGGTCGCCGAGGCGCTCGCCCGCATCCGTGAGCCGGAGCTGTCCCCGGTGGTCGCGGCGCAGGTCTTCGTGGCGCGCGCGCCATCGGCCACCCCGACCGGTAAATATCTCGGCATGGTGCATTTCCAGCGGCTGCTGCGCGAGCCGCCCGCGTCGATGCTCGGCGGCCTGCTCGACAGCGATCTGGAGCCCATGCGGCCGGAGGTCACGCTGGCCGAGGTGACCAAGCGGATGGCGACGTACGACCTGGTGGCGATCCCGGTGGTGGACAACTCGCACCGGCTGCTCGGCGCGGTGACCGTCGACGACGTGCTCGACCACTCGTTGCCCCGCGACTGGCGGGACAAGGACGCTGTCACGTCCGAGGAGCAGACCGACGAGCAGCGGGTCGAATTGTGAGCACCGAGCCCCGGCGGGACCGTCTCGACCAGCCGGTCGAGCCCGGCCGGGTGCGCCTGCCCCGGTTCAACCCGGAGACCTTCGGCCGCTGGTCGGAGGCGATCGCCCGAGGCATGGGGACGGCCCAGTTCATCGTCTGGATGACGATCGTGATCGGGGCCTGGTTCCTGTGGAACACCCTCGGGCCCGTTCCGCTGCGCTTCGACCCGTACACCTTCACGTTCTTGACCTTGATCTTGTCCTTGCAGGCGTCCTACGCAGCGCCGCTGATCCTGCTCGCGCAGAACCGGCAGGCCGACCGGGATCGCCTGGCGGCCGAGGAGGACCGGCGGCGGGCCGCCATGCAGAAGGCGGACACCGAGTACCTGACCCGCGAGATCGCGTCGCTGCGCATCGCGCTCGGCGAGGTGGCGACCCGCGACTTCCTCCGCAACGAGCTGGCCCGGCTCGCCGATGAGCTGGACGAAGCGGCCCACCGGCGGGAGAAGCGGGCCCGCTCGGAGTGGGAGGAGGATCGCAAGGACTGGGAGGCGGACCGCCCCTGACCACCGAGTAACCTCGAACCCATGTCCGCTCCTGCCCCCACACTCGAGGACGCGATCCAGGCCGCGCTGGCCACCGTCGACGACCCCGAGATCCGCCGCCCGATCACCGACCTCGGCATGGTCAAGGGCTTCACCGTCGCGAACGAGCAGGTCAAGGTCGAGCTGCTGCTCACCGTGGCCGGCTGCCCGCTGCGCGACAAGCTCACCTCGGACATCACCGCCGCGCTCACCAAGATCCCCGGAATCACCGCGGTGAGCATCGACTTCGGCGTGATGAGCGAGGAGCAGCGCAAGGCGCTGCAGACCACGCTGCGCGGTGGTTCCGCCGCGGCGGAACCGGTCATTCCGTTCGCGCAGCCGGGCTCCCGGACGAGGGTGTACGCCGTGGCCAGTGGCAAGGGCGGCGTCGGCAAATCGAGCGTGACCGTCAATCTGGCCGCCGCCCTGGCCAAGCGCGGGCTCTCGGTCGGGGTCATCGACGCGGACATCTACGGCCACTCGGTGCCGCGGATGCTGGGGGTCGAGGGCCGGCCCACCCGGGTGGAAGACATGATCATGCCGCCGCAGGCGCACGGCGTGAAGGTGATCTCGATCGGCATGTTCACCGCCGGGAACGCGGCGGTGGTCTGGCGCGGGCCGATGCTGCACCGCGCGCTGCAGCAGTTCCTCGCCGACGTCTACTGGGGCGATCTGGACGTGCTGCTGCTCGACCTGCCGCCGGGCACCGGCGACGTGGCGATCTCGCTGGCCCAGCTCCTGCCGAACGCGGAGATCCTGGTGGTGACGACTCCCCAGGCGGCGGCGGCGGAAGTGGCCGAGCGGGCCGGCGCGATCGCGCTGCAGACCCACCAGCGGCTGCTCGGCGTGGTGGAGAACATGTCCTGGCTCGAGCTGCCGGACGGCTCGCGGATGGAGGTCTTCGGCGCCGGCGGCGGGCAGACCGTGGCCGACTCGCTGACCCGGACGGTGGGCGCCTCGGTGCCGCTGCTCGGTCAGGTGCCGCTGGACACCCGGGTGCGCGAGGCCGGCGACGCGGGCGAGCCGATCGTGCTGGCCGACCCGGACGCCCCGGCCGCCAAGGCCCTCGACGAGGTGGCCGCGCGGCTCGCCGTCCGCCGAGACTCCCTGGTCGGCAAGCCCCTCGGCCTCACGGTCACCGCCGCAGGGCGCTGATCGCGCGATCGCCGCGCCGTCATCACGGTGAACCCCGTATCACGGAACGGCCCGCGATCACCCCGCTGTTGAGGAGAGGCCGGTTTCGACACCGCAAACCCCGCGGCGCCGAAAC
>Ga0070668_100004277_pt1 | contig 10595 bp, 12 predicted proteins | sample KBSS43metaG_FD_64661 | JGI IMG/M metagenome (GOLD analysis project Ga0070668, IMG submission 64661) | Switchgrass rhizosphere microbial communities from Kellogg Biological Station, Michigan, USA - KBS S4-3 metaG | ecosystem: Host-associated > Plants > Roots > Rhizosphere > Soil ... | reverse complement strand
CCCGCGTCCAATGTCGACTCCACATTCGACGCCTCCGGCCGAACCCTCCGCGCTATATTCCTAATATTGCAATGATTGAAGGTAGGAGCAGATGAGAAGCCGCGCAGCGATTCTGCACGACGTCGGCGGGCCGTGGTCCGTCGAGGAATTCGAACTCGATCCGCCAAAGGCCGGCGAGGTGCTCGTCCAGATGGCAGCGGCCGGGCTATGCCACTCCGACGACCACATCCTGCAGGGCGACATGTCGGCCTCCAACGAGGTCATGCGCTCATTCGGGTTACCACCCATGTTCCCCACGATCGGCGGTCACGAGGGCGCGGGTGTAGTCGTCGAGGTCGGCGACGGCGTCACCGACCTCGCGCCAGGCGACCACGTCGTCATGTCGTTCGTCGCGGTGTGTGGGCAATGCCGCTGGTGCGCAAGCGGTATGGAGTACATCTGCGACGAGGGCGCAGGCACGCTGACCCCCGGAATGCCGACCGACGGAACGTTCCGCCATCACACGTCTGACGGCGCCAACCTCGGCCACCTGTCGAAGATCGGGGCATTCTCCGAGCACACGGTGGTCTCGCAGAACTCACTGGTCAAGATCGACCGAGCAGTGCCACTGCCGTCGGCAGCGCTGTTGTCATGTGCAGTACCAACGGGTTACGGCTCGTCGGCCAACCGCGCCCACGTTCGTGGCGGAGACACGGTCGTCGTCATCGGGGCGGGCGGCATCGGCACGGCCGCGATCCAGGGTGCGCGCATCAACGGGGCGGCGTGGATCATCGCGGTCGACCCGGTCGAGTTCAAGCAGAAATCCGCCATGCAGTTCGGCGCCACCCACACCGCCGCCTCCACCGAGGAGGCCCTCGACCTGGTCCGAGACCTCACCTACGGAGTGATGGCCGATGGCGTCGTGCTGGCGCCGTCGCTCGTCGGCAAGCCCGACGTCGAGGCGGCGCTCAAGCTCACCCGCAAGGGCGGCAATTGCGTGATCACCGGCATGGCCGCGCAAACGACGCGGTCGATTCACTTTGGTGTACAGGACTTCACGCTGATGAACAAGACGTTGAGCGGCACCGTGTTCGGCTCGTGCAACCCGCGCTCCGACATCCCAATGCTGGCGCGGCTGTACCAGGCCGGGCGGTTGCAACTCGACGAGATGATCACCCGGCGCTACCGACTCGACGACATCAACGAGGCCTACGCAGACCTACGGAACGGCGAACTGGTGCGCGGCGTCATCGACTTCGGCGTCGTGTGACGGCGGTCTGATGAACGAGCGTTCCGGCTCTTGGCGCCACCAAGTTCGGAGGAACGATGTTGGCGGACATGGGCGCCGACGTCATCCGGATCGACAGTTGACGGCCGTCAGAGGAACGAGTTCTCCGCCGTAAGACCGCGTTCCGGGAACTCGCCGAGTGCGAAGGTCTCGGCGTTGCCGAGCCCCGATCCGCCGCCGACGGGGTCGTCGACCGTCACCAGCAGGTCACGAAGTTGGTGCAGCTTGCGCGCGTTCTCCGGGCTGTCACAATCGGTGACGTGGTTGCCTTCGACGCGAAGGTCACCCACCCACTGGCCGTAGACCCAGTCGTCCCAGCCGTAATAGCCTGCGGTGCCGAGATGGAAGCCGCCAGGCCCGGCGGCCGTGATGGCCACCGGACGGCGGGTGCCGTCCTCGGAGATCAACGTGATCGTGCCGTGGGTAAACCGGCGGTTGTCGTCTCGAAAGTGCAGGTCCTGCTCGACGTCTGCGAAGCGCCGTGACGTGCCGTCGGCGAACTGCTCCTCGGCCTGACACCGCACCGACCGATGCCCTTGCCCGCGCTCCTCCTGGTAGAACACGAAGAGCGAGTATGCGGTGCCGTCGGGGCGCGTCAACGTCATCGGCAACCACGTCATGAACATGCGGGTGACGCCGCGCCCGCCACGCGGCAGACCGGGTATCGGCTTGCCGACCCCGGGGCGCAGACCCCAGGAGTGGTCGCGGATCGAAATCCATTCCTCGGGTGCGACTTCGGTGCGCTCGCCGTGCACCTCCACCCACCCCGACGCCACCCCGATCTGGTGATAGCGCAAGACGTTGTGGGTGACCCGGAAGCCGTCGGGGCTTCGATCGGGCCACGGATCCTCCAGCGCGGCGTCGAAGCTGCCGCGCAGCGTCAGGTCGAACGCGATGGGGGCATGCTCGTTGGGGTCGAGCGTGAGCTGGATCGCCCGCAACGGCTCGACGACGCGGTAGTGGATGGGCCCCACGTCGGTGCCCGGGTCCGACGACAGCCTCCGCCCTGCGCGCACCGTCCACTGTTCGGTGCCTCGGCACACTCCGGCGGCGCCGTCGAAAACGCCTCGGTTGGTGTACTTTCCGACACCGAGCACGGCTTGCAGCGAGTTGTCCTTGGCATGGGCGATGGTCCAGATCTTCTCCGTCCACGACGGATCCGACTGGCTCACGGTGGCGAACGTGTCGACGATCTGATGGGTCAGGCTTTCGTCCTCTGGCACCAAACCGCCGTAGTTCGTGGAGAGCAACGCACCAACCCATCTTTAGTTGTTTACGCGGATGGGGACATTCGAGTACCCCATCACGTTGGTCATGTTGACGCGCCGCAACGCGGAATGGTCGACCTCGAAGCGCGGTATCCGGTCGAGCAGGAGTTCCAGCGCGATGCGCCCCTCCATGCGGGCGAGCGCCGCGCCGAGACAGCTGTGGGCGCCGTAGCCGAAGCCGAGGTTGAATCCGCCGAGCTTGCGTCGAATGTCGAACGTGTCGGGGTCGGGGAACGCCCGCTCGTCACGCGTCGCTGACCCCGTAACCAGCATCACCGGAACGTGTTTCGGAATGGTGCGCCCGTGAATCTCGATCTCGCGCATGCTGTATCGGATCAAGTAGCCCACCGGCCCCTCGAACCGCAGCACCTCTTCGAAGGCGGCGGGGATCAGGCTGCGGTCCTCCTGCAGCATGCGCCACTGGTCGCGCCGCTCAGACAGGATGACCAGAGCACTGGCCACCAGCTTGGTGACGGTCTCGGCGCCCGCGCCGCCCAAGAGTGATAGGAACCCGGTGATCTCGAGGTCGGTGAGCTTTGCGACGCCACCGTCCTCGCGTTCGACCTCGACTTGGGTGAGCTGGCTGATCATGTCGTCCTGCGGCTCAGCCCTGCGCTTCTGGACGAGGTCGTAGTAGTACATGCCGGATTCGATGGTGGCGGCCATGCCGTCGGCTGACGGGCGGTAGTCTCCTGGTGCGCGCGTCAGCGCCCTGTCCAGCCAGTGTCGAACCTGCTGGCGGTCGGCCTCCGGCACCCCCAGCATCGTCGTGATGATCTCGACGGGGAACAACGCCGAAAAGTCCGCAACGGCGTCAAAGGATTTCGGGTCGAGGCGGTCGGCGCACTCGGTGATCTTGGCGCGAATCATCGGCTCGAGCGCCGCGACGGAACGCGGAGTGAACACCTTGTTGACGAGCTTGCGCATCTTGGTGTGGTCTGGCGGGTCCATCATGATGACCAGGTCGGGCATGTCCGGGTTCGGCTCGTCCAGGAACATGTCGAGGCTGACGCCCCTTGCCGAGGAGTAGGTGTCGCAATCCTTGATGGCTGGAGCTACGTCGTCGTAGCGCGACAGGGCCCAGAAGCCGTACTTCTCGGAGTAGTACGCGGGTGCCTCGTCGCGCAGCCGCCGGTATGTCTCGAAGGGGCCGTTGAAGAAGTCCTCGGAGAACGGGTCGAATTCGACTGGGGCCGTGGCGGTCACGCGAACGTCCCCGTCGTCGGCGCGATCAGTGGTCGCGCCTGGCACTCGGGGGCCCACTGGCGGGAGCCTGGCCGAAGTACGTCGTCATGTCGGTACCCCTTTCGTATTCGCGCATCCAGGTGCCGGCGCTCGAAGGCAACGGCTGGTCGGCAGGGTCGTGGTGCGGGGTCTGCGACAGCAGCAACCACCACACCATGGTGGCCAAATCCCTTGTCGGCACGGCACTGAACAGTGTTGGCGGACCTCCCGCCCTGGCCCGCCGGCGGGCGCCGCCCGGCCCGCGGTACTTGAATTCTCCGACGAGCAGCTTGATCGACATGAGCGCCTCGGCGGACGCGCCGCGTTCATCGAAGGGGATGACCTCGTCGAAGGTTCTCGCGATCTGCTCCGCCATGTCTCCGACGTGCTTGAAGGTGCTGGAAATGCGCTTCACCCGGTGCCAGGGCCCAGCACGCAGGTGACGGTAGAGCATCAGTCCGGAGCTGCGGTGCTCGATCTCCTCGACGAAGTGCCACATCATCAACGAGCCGACACGGCAGTCACCCTCGCCGAACAACGCCTCCCGGTTGTCGAGAATGACCTTGAACAACGGAGTGAAGGTGGCTTCGAGATTGGCGATGTAGGCCCAGTGATACTCGGCGGGGTAGCGCTCGAGCAGTTCGCCGTACGCGGCCACCGCGTCGTCGTAGCACTGCTCCAGAGCGGGGTAGCGCTCGATGAGCGCCAGCATGTGCTTGCGGTGGGCGGCGGCGTGCTGCGCCTCCTGACGGAGGAATGCCTCCGCTTCGGCCGCCACTGCGGCATCCGTATCGAACTCGTGCTGCGCCTTGCGGACCGCGTCGATGATGTACTTCTCGAACGGCACTGCGATGAACGTGAACGCGTTGCAGAAGATGCTGAAGTTCGGATTGGCGGGCTGCCACAGGAACGGCACGCTCGCGTCGAACTCCCAGCCGATCCTGCGGACCACCAAGTCCGTCATCGCCTCGCTACCTCCAGACGCCCATACATCGACGCGGTCCGGTGTCTCACGAATGCGCGAACGCTACGGCAGACACGGACGACGTCAGTGTGACAGTATGGCCTATAGATGTAAAGGATAGGATGGTGATTCGACCGATGCCCGCCGACGCTGAGCAGTCGACTCGCAAGCGCATACTCGCCGCGACGTTCGTCGTGCTCTCCCGCAGTGGGCATCGCAAGCTGCAGTTGTCCGAGGTGGCCGCCGAGGCCGGGGTGTCGCGGCCCACGTTGTACCGGTACTTCGGCTCCAAGGACGGTTTGCTCGACGCGTTCGGGCTCTACGAGCAGGACAACTTCGACGCAGGCCTCGCCGCGGCGATGGTGGGGCTGCGCGGGCCGGACCGACTCGACGCCGCCCTGCAGTTCATCGTCGACTTTCAGCAGGAGTACTCGGCGAGTTCGATGGTGGACATCGAGCCTGAACACGTACTGGCACAGACGAAACGGCTGCTGCCGGTGCTGCAGGAACGCATCCGCCGGATCATCCCTGGCGAGCACGCCGACGTCGCGGCCGCCGCGGTGGTGCGCATCGCCGTCTGCCACTTCCTGCTCGGCGCAGGCGATTCCGATCAGTACCTGGCCGAACTACGGCACGCGGCCGGGTTGCCTCAGCGCAAGCGTCGTGTGATCCGCACCGCGGCAACGGCTAGCTAGCCGTCGAGCCAGCCAGAGACCCTGGCCCACAACGCTTCCGGTTGTTCGAGGTGCAGGAAGTGACCGACGCCGTCGACGAGTTCGAACGCAGACCCTGGCGTCGGCAGCTGAGCCGCCGCGTCGCCGAGCAGTTCGGCTCCGATCGCGCCGTCGCGGGCACCGTGGAGGTACAGCGTCGGTACCGCGGGTGGACTCAGCGTGGCCACCGCCTCGTCGCCCGCCTCCGGATCGGCGTACGCAGGGTTGAACGACGCCCGATACGGTCCCACGACACCGGTGATGGTCTCGGCCGTGACGTGCCGCCTGAGCTCGGCGACGTCCTCTGTCGGGTCGTAGCCGGGCGACCAGTCCGCCCACAGCGCTTCCCAGAAACCGGGTTCAAGCAGCGCAGATTCGGCCAACCCGACCTGCTGGATGAACCAGATGTAGAACGATCGCCGCAACTGCGCGTACCGGAACAGTCCCATTCCGAGCGCAGCGGCCGGCGGGACCGCGAGCGCCACGAACCGTTCGAACGCGGCGGGCTCGGTGACGGTGACGCCGTAGCCGGCGTTGGCTCCCCAGTCGTGCCCCACCAGCAGCGCCCGCTCGTCGCCGTGGAACTGGTTGCGCACCGCCAGCACGTGGCGCACATAGGTTCCGACACTGATGGGGGTCCGCGCGGGTGCGTCGTAGCCAGGAAGCCACGGCGCCACCACCCGATACCCGTGTTCCGCGAGCCGAGGCCCGAGGTGCCGCCACGTATGGGGGGTGTCCGGGAAGCCGTGCACCAGCACCGCGAGCGGCAGTGCGTCGTCATTCACGTCGCCAAAGACGAGCGGTTCCACGGAGCTCAGTGTATTACATCCGCGGGGTCATACGTAAACATCGATCGCTTTACAGCACCGTGGCTATGTGTAAATCTAGGTGGTATGGCAGGCATCACACTCGCCCAACGTGATCTCCCGAGCACCCGAGCTCGGCTGGGCGACTGGTTCGAGCAGAAGTTTGGAGAACCGGTGACGCTGTCCGAGCTCGAAGCGGCCAACCGCGCCTCGGGATGGTCGAGCGAAAGCCTGAAGTTCTCGGCGCAGCGCACCGACGGAGCCGTCGACGAGTACGTGGTGCGCATCCCGCCATCCGGCGGGGGGATCTTCGCCGAGTACGACCTGCTGGGTCAGACGAGTACGCAAGAACTCCTCCACACCTACGGCATCGCCACGCCCTCGCCGATCCACTACGAACCCGACGACGCGTGGATCGGCTCGAAGTTCCTCGTCATGCCCCGCATCGTCGGCCACACGCCGTCGGACACCTCGTACGCGACGCGGGGCTGGTTGCACGGCGCCGGGCCCGAGGTTCAGCGCCGCGCCCACGACTCATTCCTCGAGACACTCGTTGGGCTGCAGCGTGTTCCACGGTCAGAGGCCCCATGGCTCGTCCGCCCGACTGGAGTCGGCAATACCGCCGAACTGACCTGGTGGCGCGAGTACGTCGAATGGGGCACCGATGGGCACGTGCCCGACGTCATGACCGCAGCCTTCGACTGGCTGCGTCGCCACCAGCCCGAGGACACCGACGACCTGGTGCTCTGTTGGGGCGACGCGCGGTTGTCCAATGCGATCTTCGACGATGACGGCGCGATCATCGGCGTGCTCGACTGGGAGCAGGCCTGCTGGTGTCCCGCTGAAGTCGACTTCGCGTGGTGGCTGGGCACCCGACGCCAGATGCTCGAAGTCCAGGGGCTGAACCTGGATCCCGAGTTGCCCGGCTTCGACACCCGCGCTCGCTTGATCGAGCGTTACCAGGAACTCATCGGTCGGCCACTCGTCGACGTCGAGTGGTACGAGATCTTCGCAATGGTCCGCATGGGGTGCTGCATCGTGCGGATGCAAGCGCTGCTGCGCAGCATCGGACAGGGCGACCACGGATTCACCAAGGCGCCCGTGCTTCCCGCATGGACCACGGCGGCGATCACCGCCGGCGACTGACCGCACGATAGCGAAATCCCAAGGGGCACAGATGGTTACCATGGCTAGACTACGGAGGTCGCTGCGCGGCGAGCGCACGTCGACACTCGTCGGCGCCGCGGTCGTCGCCGCCTTGTCCGCCGCCGTCGTCCGCGTGCGCGGGCAACGGCCGTCGCCCGCGCCCCCGCCACGGTGCACCCCCACGCCTGCCGACCAGCTCGCAAACGAGCTGGCGAACATGTCCGACGTGGCCGACGAACTCGGCTCGATCTGCGAGGCGGGCCCTCTCGGCGACCGGGACGGAGCCTTCGACCATCTGGACTCCGTGAGGTGGAGCCTGGCCGGCTACCTGCTGCGGGGCGATCGCGCGCGCCGGCTGGTGAATCCCCCGAGCCTGCTGGTCGAGATGGTCTCCGTCGAGGACACCGACGACGAGTTGGTGCGCGCGGCCCGCACGCTGCGAACGCGGGCCAGCGAGCTCGCGAGCCAGGTGCGCTACACCAACACGGTCGTGGCCGAGTGGCTGGTCGCGCACCGCGTCACACCGGTCAATCCCTGCTACCTCGACTCCAATCTCCTCCTCGACAGGTACCGGCACGGCGAGCTCGACCCGTCGGCGATCGCCGAGGATCCGCTCTACCTGCTCATCTGCCACTTGCACGACGTCCTCGAATCGGTGGAGGACTCCGGCGACGTCGACGATCCGGCGCTCGAGCACCTGCAGGCCCAGCTGACGTTGCCGCTCCAGGCGGTCCAGCGGGAAGTGAACGCGGCCATGGCCCACCATGCCGCGGCCATCGGACTGACTCGGGCCGTCGCAAGGATGCAGGCGTCCTCGTCGCCGACGAGGACGAAAAACCGACCATTCGCGTAGCTGAGCTAAACTGTCCCCGTGAGGTCGGTCAGGACGGCGGCGGTGGCCGCGACTTTCGCCTTCGCCTGCTGGGGCGCGGCTGGCGTCGCGCACGCCGATCCAGCCCCGGCTCCCCCGCCGGCGCCCAAGACGACGATCGACGCCGACGGCTTGTACACCGTCGGCAAGGACATCGCGCCAGGCAACTACAGCTCAGCTGGACCCATCGGCGACGGAACGTGTTCTTGGCGACGCGCGGATGCCGCGGGCACCACCATCGACAACGCCATCAGCCACAAGTCTCAGCTCATCGCGATCGCGCCGACCGATGCGACGTTCAAGACCCGCGGCTGCCAAGCGTGGGCGTTGACCGACGCGGTCCCTCCGGCCGGGGTAGGCAACCTGCAAGCGCAAATCCTGCTCGGCGCCCTCAACGGGTTGGCGGGCGGTATGGGGCAGGCGCCGGCTGCGCCCGCACCCGCGCCAACACCGCCGACCCCCTGAGCGCGGTAGCCACACGCATCGCCTAGCGATGCACCCAATGTGACGCGAAGCGCTCGTCGAGGGCGGAGATCAGCGCGTCGAGGTGGTCGAGTTGGTGTTCCTTTGCCAGCACCTCGTCGTGCAGCCTGCCCAGCACGATGGCGCCGCCAAACTCCGACTGGTCGGCCAACTCAGCCCTGGACTTGACGAGGTCGTTGAGCACCCCGTGCCGCTCCGCGACGAGCATGTCGCGGAAGTATCCGCCCTGCAGCACGTCCGCGGCCCCCGCCGCGGCTTGTCCGAGCACCCCCGGATCGCTCATCGCCGTAACGTAACCGACGACGGTTGCTGGGTCTAGCAGCAATTTCTCAGCCATCCGGTACATCTCCTGACACGATCGTCACCATGAGCGAGCGGATCGAAGTCCAGCGCACCATCGACGCCCCCGCGGCCGACATCTTCACGGTGTTGTGCGACCCGCACGGGCATGTCGCGATCGACGCGTCGGGGATGCTCCAGGACGCCGACGGCGAACCCGTGTCAGCGGTCGGCGACAGCTTCGTCGTCCACATGGATCGCGAGGCGCTCAACGACTTTCCGCTCGGTAAGTACGACGTCACGGTCAAGATCTCCGAGTACGACCGGGACCGGCTCATCGCCTGGACCATCCTCGGCCAGATCAAGCCGCAGCTCGGGCATGTGTACGGCTACCGACTGGATCCCGGCGACGACGGCAAGGGCACCGTGGTGACGTCGTTCTACGACTGGTCCGGAATCGACCAGCACTGGCGCGACGCAGGCATCTTCCCAGTCATCTCCGAAGGCGCACTACGCGCGACGTTGGGCGTCCTCGACCGGACGGTCAAGCGCGGCTACCCCCGCGGATAGCGCGCCGCGTCAACCCAAGGTTGACGGTCCGTATTCGTCAACCTATGGTTGACGCATGACCGAGCCCATCAAGCTGTCCAACCCCGTCCGACTCGACGACCTGATCACCGCCATCAAAAAGGTGCACGACGAGCCGCTCGAACAGCTCATCGACGCGGTGCTCGCCGGCGAGGCCCTCGGTGAGGTCGCCGACCACCTCATCGGCCACTTCGTCGACCAGGCCCGCCGCTCCGGCGCCTCCTGGACCGAGATCGGCAAGTGCATGGGCGTGACCAAGCAGGCCGCCCAGAAGCGCTTCGTGCCCAAGGCACATGCCGACCCGATCGACCCGAACGACGGCTTCAGCCGATTCACCCCGCGCGCTCGCAGCGTGGTGGTCGGCGCCCAGAACAACGCGCACGCGGCAGGCAACGACGAGATCCAGCCGGCGCACATCCTGCTCGCGCTCTTTTCCGACCCGGACTCGTTGGCCGCACGATTGCTTGCAGGCGCCGGCGTCGACGCCGCGACCGCCGCCGAAGTAGTCACGCTGCCGGAGCGGTCCGCCGAGATGCCCGCGCTGATCCCCTTCAGCGGTGCCGCGCGCAAGGTGCTCGATCTGACGTTCCGCGAGGCACTTCGCCTGGGCCACAACTACATCGGCACCGAACACATCCTACTCGCCTTGCTGGAGACGGAGGCCGAGGACGGTCCACTTCACACCCTCGGAGTCGACAAGCAGAGCGTCGAGACCGGCGTCGTCGACATGCTGCAGTCCCTTACCGAGCCGAAGCGGGAATGAATCGGGCCACGCAGCGGTAGAAACACGACATGAGACTCGACGATTCTGCCCGCGCGTTCATCGGCTCCGGCGCCGACGCCACCCTGGTCACCATCAACTCCGACGGCAGCCCCCAGGTCTCGCTGGTCTGGGTCGCGCTGCAGTCGACGCCCGACGGCGACGAACTAGTCAGTGCGCATCTGTCCGAATACCAGAAGACGCGCAACATCCGCCGCGACCCGCG
>Ga0070668_100004275_pt1 | contig 10597 bp, 9 predicted proteins | sample KBSS43metaG_FD_64661 | JGI IMG/M metagenome (GOLD analysis project Ga0070668, IMG submission 64661) | Switchgrass rhizosphere microbial communities from Kellogg Biological Station, Michigan, USA - KBS S4-3 metaG | ecosystem: Host-associated > Plants > Roots > Rhizosphere > Soil ... | reverse complement strand
CACGCCGGCAAGCCGGAGCTCCGACAGCGCCTGGCTGATCACGTCGGGGATCTCCCGCGGGTCGGCGGGCAGCGCGAGGGCCGAGTTGGAACTCGACTTGCGGATGCCGGCGATCGACGCCGCCTCGTAGCCCTCGAAGATCGCCCGGTCCTCGGCGAACGCCAGCTTCTTGGCCGCATCCTTCACCGGATCCCAGTCGGAGTCCTGAGCGCCGCGCTCCACGTCGTCGACGTCGATCCGCGCGATGGTGAACGGCACCCGCAACCGCACCAGCGGCCGGGCCTCCCGCAGGTGCGCCACGACGCCGTCGGCCGGCGCGGCCACGTCGAGCAGATGGCCGGTGCCGATCGCCGCCGTCACGGGCCCACCGGGCTCGCTCACGTCGACGACGCGACGTCCGGCGATGTGGCGCTTGAAGGTTCGGGTGGCCTCCTCCTCGATCTGGTCCCAAGCCTCATCGGTGATCGGCGCCAGGTCGCGGTACAGGTTGTTCATCGTGCTTGTCCTTTCAGACTGCCAATCGACAGTGAGCCGGGGTAGGAGGGGGCTGGGGCGGGCGCGGCGGCCTCGGCGGGCGCGTCGCCTGGCAGCGGCGGCGGGTCGTCGAGGAAGTCGGCGGTCGGGGTGAAGAACATGGTGCCCGTCACCGCCGTGGAGAAGTCGAGGATGCGGTCGGTGTTGCCCGGCGGGTCGCCGATGAACATGTTGCGCAGCATCCGCTCGGTGACGGCTGCGGTGCGCGAGTATCCGATGTAGTACGTGCCGAACTCCGCCGAGCCGATCTCGCCGAACGGCATGTTGTGCCGCAGGATCTTCAGTTCAGTGCCGTCGTCGTCTTCGATGACGTTAAGCGCGACATGGGAATTGGCCGGCTTGACGGCGTCGTCGAGTTCGATGTCGTCCAGCTTGGTGCGGCCGATCGCGCGCTCCTGTTCCTCGACGGACAGTGAGTTCCACGACGTCATGTCGTGCAGATAGCGTTGGACGTGCACGTAGCAGCCGCCCGCGAAGTCGGGGTCCTCGTCGCCGATTTGGGTGGCGTGCACCCGCAGCGCGCCCTCGGGGTTCTCGGTGCCGTCGACGAAGCCCAGCAGGTCGCGGTTGTCGAAGAACTTGAAGCCGTGCACCTCGTCGACAATGCTGACGGCGCCGAACGCGTCGACCAGCCTGCCCGCGAGCTCGAAGCAGACGTCGAGCGACTCCGCGCGAAGGTGGAACAGCAGATCCCCCGGAGTGGACGGCGCGTGGTGGCGCGGACCGTCGAGCGCGATGAACGGGTGCAGTTCGGCCGGCCGGGGGCCGGAGAACAGTCGATTCCACGCATCGGAGCCGATCGACACGACGGCCGAGAGGTTCTTGGTCGGATCCCGGAAACCGATGGCGCGCACCAGACCCGAGACGTCGGCCAGTGCGTCGTGCACCTCTCGCTCGCCGCCTTCGTCGATGCTGGCGACGAGGAAGATGGCTGCCGGAGTCAACGGCGCCAGCACTGGCTGCGGCGATGGATCGGGCACAAACCGACCCTAACGGCTCGTCGTTCGGATTCGCCCATGAAGATGGAAAGATGGCAGCTAGCCCCCAGAGTCTCTGTGAGTTCGTCGACGCGTCCCCTTCGCCCTTCCACGTATGCGTCACCGTCGCGCAGCGACTGAGCGAGGCAGGCTTCACCGAACTGGCTGAATCCGAGCCGTGGCCGACCGCGGCGGGGGACTACTTCACCGTGCGCGCCGGTTCGTTGGTGGCGTGGCGAGCGGCAGACGCCGGCGCCCCATTTCGGATCGTCGGCGGCCACACCGACAGCCCCAATCTGCGAGTCAAGCAACATCCCGACCGCTTCGTCAGCGGCTGGCAGGTGGTGGCGCTCGAGCCCTACGGCGGCGCGTGGCTGAACTCGTGGCTGGACCGCGACCTCGGCATCAGCGGCCGGCTCTCGATCCGCGCAGGCAACAGCGTCGAGCACCGGCTGGTGAAGATCGACGACCCGATCCTTAGGGTGCCACAGCTGGCCATCCACCTGGCCGAGGACCGCAAGGCCGTCGAACTGAACCCGCAGCGGCACGTCAACGCCGTCTGGGGTGTCGGCGTCGGGGCGCGCTCCTTCCTCGGCTACGTCGCCGAACGCGCCGACGTCGACTCGGACGCCGTGCTCGCCGCCGACCTGATGACACACGACCTCACCCCTGCGACGCTCGTCGGCGCACAACGCGAACTGGTCAGCGCGCCGCGGCTGGACAACCAGGGCACCTGCTACGCGGGGCTCGAGGCCTTCCTGGCCGCCGAACCGCGGGACCAGGTGCCGGTGTTGGCGCTGTTCGACCACGAAGAGGTCGGCTCGACGTCCGCTCACGGGGCCCAGTCCGACCTGCTGTTGACGGTGCTCGAGCGCATCACGCTTGCCGCGGGCGGCACCCGCGAGGACTTCCTGCGCAGGCTGCCCGGATCGATGGTGGCCTCTGGTGACATGGCGCACGCCACCCATCCCAACTACCCCGACCGGCACGAGCCGAGCCACCTCATCGAGGTCAACGCGGGGCCGGTGCTGAAGGTGCAGCCCAACCTGCGCTACGCCACCGACGGGCGCACCGCGGCGGCGTTCCAGCTGGCCTGCGACCAGGCCGGGGTGCCGCTGCAGCGCTACGAACACCGCGCCGACCTGCCATGTGGCTCGACGATCGGCCCGATGACCTCGGCCCGCACGGGGATTCCGACGGTCGACGTCGGCGCCGCGCAGCTGGCGATGCACTCGGCGCGCGAGTTGATGGGCGCCGACGACGTCGCGGCCTATTCACGTGCATTGCAGGCGTTCTTGTCACCGGGCTGAGCTAGGTTCGCGTCCATGGCAATAACTGTGGAGTCCTTCACCTTCGACTGCGCCGATCCGGACACCCTGGCGGCGTGGTGGGCCGCTGCCGCCGGCGGCACCGTGAATCCCGTCGTGCCTGGCGAGTTCGTCCTCGTCGCTCGCGAGGGCGCACCCAACCTGGCTTTCCAACATGTGCCCGACCCGACGCCGGGCAAGAACAAGGCACACCTCGATTTCTCGGCGGCCGATGTCGAGGCTGAGGTCAGCCGCCTGGTCGGGCTCGGCGCGTCCGAGACCGGCAGGCACAGCTTCGGCGACCAGTTCAATTGGGTAGTGCTGGCCGACCCCGAGGGCAACGCCTTCTGTATCGCCGCAGGAGGCTGATCTCACGACGCGAATCTGAGCGCGTTACAAGAAGTTCGTATTGACATGAGACTGACGTCTCATTGAGGCCTGCCGCGCGATGTCGGCATTCGGCCTTCGCACCGAATTGCAGGGCATCGCCATGCGCCGGCCCAACACAGATGGTTATAGCCGGGCTGGAGTGTTCGTGATCGACGACTGGCGGTGATCCGCCTGGTGGGCTCGGCGGCCACCTGAGCAGGGGTCCCAACTAGACTGACTCCGTGACGTCTGAGCTCACCCCGGAAATCGATACGGTGGAGCGGGCCGCCACCACCCCAGAGCACCCGCAGCCGTTCCGCGAGCTCGGGCTCAAGGACGACGAGTACCAGCGCATCCGCGAGATCCTCGGGCGCAGGCCCACCGACGCCGAGCTGGCCATGTACTCGGTGATGTGGAGCGAGCACTGCTCCTACAAGTCGTCCAAGGTGCACCTGCGCTACTTCGGCGAAACCACCACCGAGGCGATGCGCTCGACCATGCTGGCCGGCATCGGCGAGAACGCGGGCGTCGTCGACATCGGCGACGGCTGGGCCGTGACGTTCAAGGTCGAGTCCCACAACCACCCGTCGTACGTCGAGCCGTATCAGGGCGCGGCCACCGGCGTCGGTGGCATCGTGCGCGACATCATGGCGATGGGCGCTCGCCCCGTGGCCGTCATGGACCAGCTGAGGTTCGGCGCGGCCGACGCCCCGGATACCCGCCGCGTGCTCGACGGCGTGGTGCGCGGTGTTGGTGGATACGGAAACTCCTTGGGACTGCCCAACATTGGCGGCGAGACGGTGTTCGACGCGTGCTACGCGGGCAACCCATTGGTGAACGCGCTGTGCGTCGGAGCGTTGCGCAAGGAAGACCTGCACCTCGCGTTCGCCTCCGGTGCGGGCAACAAGATCATCCTGTTCGGCGCGCGCACCGGCCTCGACGGCATCGGTGGCGTTTCCGTGTTGGCGTCGGAGACATTCGGTGGTGACGAAGGCGAAGGGCCGGGCCGCAAGAAGTTGCCAAGCGTGCAGGTCGGCGACCCGTTCATGGAGAAGGTGCTCATCGAGTGCTGCCTCGAGCTATACGCCGCCGGACTCGTCATCGGCATCCAGGACCTCGGCGGTGCCGGACTGTCGTGTGCCACCTCGGAACTCGCGTCGGCTGGCGATGGCGGCATGTCCATCGAACTCGACAAGGTGCCGCTGCGCGCCAAGTACATGACGCCTGCCGAGGTGCTCTCCAGCGAATCCCAGGAACGCATGTGTGCGGTGGTCTCGCCGGAGAACGTCGAGAAGTTCATGGCCGTGTGCCGCAAGTGGGAGGTGCTCGCCACCGTCATCGGTGAGGTGACCGACGGCGAACACCTCCAGATCACCTGGCACGGCGAGACCGTCGTCGACGTCCCGCCCCGTACGGTGGCCCACGAAGGGCCGGTCTACGAGCGTCCCGTCGCCCGCCCCGACAGCCAGGACGTGCTCAACGCCGACACCTCGGCCGACCTGCCGCGCCCCAAGACAGGCGACGAGCTGCGCGCCACTCTGCTTGCGCTGCTTGGTAGTCCGCACCTGTGCAGTCGCGCGTTCATCACCGAGCAGTACGACCGCTACGTGCGCGGCAACACCGTGCTCGCCGAACATGCCGACGGCGGAGTGCTTCGCATCGACGAGGAGACGGGCCGCGGCATCGCGGTGTCCACCGACGCGTCGGGGCGCTACACGGCGCTCGATCCGTACGCCGGGGCGCAGCTGGCGCTCGCCGAGGCATACCGCAACGTCGCGGTCACCGGGGCCACCCCGGTCGCGGTCACCAACTGCCTGAACTTCGGCTCGCCAGAAGACCCAAGCGTGATGTGGCAGTTCAGCCAAGCCGTCCGCGGGCTCGCCGATGGCTGTGTGGCGCTTGGCATTCCGGTGACTGGCGGCAACGTCAGCTTCTACAACCAGACCGGCACCACCGCCATCCATCCGACGCCGGTGGTGGGCGTACTCGGCGTCATCGACGATGTGAAGCGGCGCATCCCCACCGCGTTCGGCGCCGAACCCGGCGAGTCGTTGATCCTGCTCGGTGACACTCGCGACGAGTTCGACGGCTCGATCTGGGCTCAGGTGACCGCCGATCATCTGGGCGGCGTGCCGCCCAAGGTCGACCTGGCTCGCGAGCAGCTGCTGGCCGAGGTGCTGGCGGCTGGCTCACGCGACGGGCTCGTCTCTGCTGCCCACGACCTGTCCGAGGGAGGGCTCATCCAGGCGGTCGTCGAGGCGGCGCTCGCCGGGGAAACCGGGGTCCGCCTGGTGCTCCCCGCCGACGCCGATCCCTTCGTCGCGCTGTTCTCCGAGTCCGCGGGCAGGGTGCTCGTCGCGGTGCCCCGCACCGAGGAGAGCCGGTTCACGTCGATGTGCGAAGCGCGCGGGCTGCCCGCCGTCCGGATCGGCGTCGTCGACGAAGGCAGCGACGTCATCGAGGTACAGGGGCTGTTCACCGTCCCGCTCGACGAACTGCGGAGCACGTCGGAGGGCGTGCTGCCCAGGCTGTTCGGGTGAGGGCTCCGGCCACTACTCGACATCCCCTCTTGCTGTGGGCCTGGGGCCAGGTCCGACTCGACTTCACCGGCTTCGCCGTCGGCGCGCTGTTCTTCTGCCTGTCGTTGACGCCGTCGCTGCTACCGCGGGACTGGCTGTTCGCCGGGCTGATCGGTGGGCTCAACGCCACGATCGGGTACGGGATTGGCGTCGTCATCGGAAAGGCCTTCCACCGCTTGGTACTTCACCACCGAGACTGGTGGCCGCCGCCGAAGCGAGTGCTGTATTGGATGAAGGCGGCCGTCATCGCGACGGCCATCACCGCGGGCCTGCTGGTGCTCGTTCCCGCTGCCGCATGGCAACGGCAGGTGTCCGCCCTGATGGGCATCCAGGGCCCCACCACGGTGGGCTACCTGCGCACCATCGTCGTCGCGATCGCCGTCGGCGCCGCCTGCCTTGGCGCGTCCCGCATCGTGCTCGACGCGATCAAGCTGTTGGCCCGCACGTTGATCCGACGGTGGCACCTTCACCACGAGGTGGCGCTGGCCATCGGCACGGCGATCGTGGTCGTCGTGCTCGTCACGCTGATCAACGGCGTGCTCTACCGCGGCTTCCTGGCCGGCGCCAGCCGCGTGTTCCAGCCGCAGAACGCCTCGACCCTCGCAGGCATCAGCCAACCCGACTACCCCGAACGATCGGGTAGCCCAACGTCGTTGGCGCCGTGGGACACCCTGGGCTTTCAGGGGCGCAACTTCGTCGCGAGCGGACCTCGTGCCGCCGAGCTGACCGTGTTGAACGGACGCGCCGCCAAGGAGCCGATCCGCGTCTACGCGGGCCTGCAGACCGCCAACAGTGACGAGGCGCGGATGGACGTCGTCGTCCGCGAACTGGAACGCACCGGCGCGTTCGGCCGCAAACTGCTCGTGATCATCCCCACCACCGGGACGGGGTGGGTCAATCCGGTCGCGGCGCGCGCCATCGAGACGATGTACAACGGCGACACCGCCCTAGTGGCCGTGCAGTATTCGTACCTGCCCAGCTGGATCTCGTTCCTCGGCGACCGGGAGAAGTCGGTCGAGTCCGGCCGATTGCTCATCGACACCGTCCACGACAGCTGGCTGAAACTGCCTGCCGGCCAACGGCCCAAGCTCGTGCTCTACGGCGAGAGCCTCGGCTCCCTGGCCGGCCAGGGAGCCTTTCCGTGGCTGCCCGATATTGCGGGCATGGACTTCTCGGCCGTGCTGTGGGTGGGCCCGCCACAGGAGAGCTCGTTGTGGAGTGGGCTCGTGGCGCGCCGCGACCCGGGCACTCCAGAGGTGGAGCCGCGTTATGACGACGGGCGCACCGTGCGGTTCAGTCAGGCCGCCGACGCCGCGGACATCGCCAGGATCGCCGCTGGGCCATGGGACGGCACCCGGGTACTGTTCCTCCAACACGCGTCCGACCCCATCATCTGGTGGTCGCCGAGACTGCTCTTCTCGCAACCGGATTGGCTCGTCGAGCCGCCAGGAATCGATCGCACGGCGTCGATGCGGTGGTACCCGATCATCACCTTCTGGCAAGTGGGTGCGGACATGACCAACGCCAGCGGCGTGCCAGGTGGGCACGGTCACAACTACGGCTACTCGGTGCTTGATGGCTGGGCGGCGGTGATACCGCCCGACGGCTGGACGGCCGCCGACACCGAACGCGTGCGGACGGCCATGGAGGCGTCCGAACGCGCCGACGGACCAGATTACTAGTGCGCCGCAACGAGATTCGTGCCTTTACGGCAGCGGCGGGGTTAGTGGCGTGGAGTGACCTGATCGCGCCGCGGATTCCGCCCCGCCTGCAGGTGCCGTTGCACGCAGCGCTGAGCGCGGCGCTCGTCGTGTCCACCGGCGCCCCGCTCGGGCTGCGTCCGCCGGCGGTGCGGCATGGCCTGCGGCTCGGGCTGGCCGTGGCGGCGGCGGTGTCCGTTGGCGTGGCAGTCTCGTCGCGCATCCCGCGGGTGCGTGCGGACATGGCCGCCCGTCGACTTCCCGGATCCATCAGCGGTTGGCTGGCGGTGCGCATCCCGGTGGGCACCGTGTGGTCGGAGGAGGCGGCGTACCGCGCCGCTCTTGGCACTGTCGCCGCGGAGGCCTTCGGACCCAGATGGGGCCGGGCGCTGCAGGCGACCGCCTTCGGGTTGTCGCACGTGCGTGACGCCAGGACCGTTGGGGAGCCCGTGGTGGGCACCATGTTGGTGACGGGCGCGGCGGGTTGGGCCTTCGCGTGGCTCTACGAACGGTCGGGAAGCTTGCTCGCGCCGATGCTGACGCACCTGGCGATCAACGAGTCGGGTGCGATCGCCGCGATCGCGGTCCAGCGCGCCGGTCCGCGTCAGACGTCGCGCGCATCCGCCCGCAGCTGATGCGGTTCGGTGTCCTGGTCGTCGATGCCGAACGCGATGATGCGGCGTGGCGTGATCCGGATGATGGCGGTGTCGAGGACATCGCCCGCGGCGCCAACCGCTGCGGACGCCTCTGCCTGCTCGGCCGTGCCGCGGATCTCCAGGCACCGCACCCGCCACGGATCGCGCGAGGCGATGTCGTCCACCACGAACGCGACGTTGGGGTTCGTCGCGACGTTGCGGAACTTCTGGCTCTTCGACATGTGATAGCCCGCGACGTCGATGGTGCCGAGCGCCGCGTTGTAGGTGAATCCGACGGGGCTCACCTGGAGGGTGCCGTTGGGCTGTGCGGTGGCCAGTCGGCCGAGGTCGGCGCTGGCCATGAAGTCCAGCTCGTGCTGTTTGAACGTCATGCCCGCCACGGTATGACCTCAATGAAACTTGAGGTCAACCGTCATGGGTTGATGGTGTACTCGCCGACCTGGCGGCCCCACACGTAGTCGATGAACATCGGCGAGCCGAGCTCGACGTGGTTGTAGGGAGCGATGTTGATTCCGGTGTCCATCACCAGGTACGGAAACGGGTACAGGTCCTTGGTCACCTTCTGCCAGCAGCCTGGCCGTCCCTCCGGCCCGCCGTGAGCGTTGACGCGCGGCAGGTTGTCCGGGTAGACGTACGCGTTGGGCGCTCCGAAGCCGAGGATGGTGCCGTACTGCGAAAGCGAATAGCCGTTTCCGCCAAGCGTTCTGGCGACCAGCGGTTGCACGTCGTGGAAGTTGCGGGTCGTGCAGAAGATCATGCCGTGGTAGTCGTCGAGCAGTTTGGTCGTCGGCACCAGGTCGGCAGCGCCGCGCACCAGGTATGGCCCGCCGCGCTCGAAGCTGTCGGCCGCGGTGTTGCCGAAGCCGACCGCCGCCATCAGCACGGCGTCCACGTCGGCGCGCTCGTCGTTGAACGTGCGCGCGGTCGACACCGCGGACTCCAGCCCGCTCCAGAGGTCGGGGGAGGCGTCGGCGTAGACGTCGGCCAGCGCAGCGGTCTGCACGATGTCGTTGCGCAGCAGCGGCATCCGCGGGTTCAGGTCGTCGAGGATCACGTTCGCGTGCTCGAGGGACCGCCCGAACCCGTCGCCCAGCCCGGTCAGCGCCTCCGCGGTGGCCGTCAGCGTGGCGTTGAGCTTGACTGGATCGACCTTCTCGGCGATCGCCATCACCGTCTCGAACAACGTGTTGAACTCCGTGGTGACCGACTGCGCCGGGATCACGGCGTCGTCCGAAATCGGTTCCGGCGATGGGTGTTCCGGCGAACTAAAGGCGACGTACTTGTTGCCGAACACCGTGCTGGCGCGGACGTCGGCCAGCACGTTCGACGGGATCAGGTGCAGGTAGGTCGGATCGACCTCAAGGGACACCATGGCCTGCTGGGAGTCACCGTCCGGCGTGGTTGCGATGCCGGTGACCCGGCCGATCTCCACGCCGTTGAACGTGACCTTGGACCCGGGATCGACCACCAGACCCGCGCGCGGGGACACCACCGTCAGCGTCTCGCGCGGCGTGAAGGTGCCCCGGAACTGCGTGTAGATCAACGCGGCCACGCCAGCGATGACGAGCAAGAAAATCGCTCCGGCGACTTTGTACGGCGGAGCATGGCGGTCGATCGTCGGTCTCCGGGACATTTCCAGGCAGACTAAGGTATGGCGTCGCGTGGCAGTCCCGATCCGACGAGAACCCGCGAAGTCGTGTCGGCACTGGCAGATTGGCTGCGCGACGGCGCCGCACCCGCGCCGGACCGGGCCAGCCTCGGCGAGGCCGTCCGGCTGACCGCGCGGACCGTGGCCGCACAGGCGCCGGGCGCGACGGTGGAGCTAAGGGTCCCCCCGTTCGTTGCCGTGCAGTGCATTTCGGGGCTGACGCACACCAGGGGCAACCCGCCGAACGTCGTCGAGACGGATCCCCGCACCTGGTTGCTGCTCGCGACCGGCCTGCTGACGTTGTCGGACGCGGTCGCCGACGGGTCGCTGCGGCTGTCGGGGGCGCGCGCCGCAGAGCTGGCCGACTGGCTGCCGGTGGTCGGACTGGCGAAATGAATGCCCGCCGCCTGGCGTTGAAGACTTCACCGACACCGTCGTCCGATTCCCCGTACGAAGGTTCGAGCCCGTAGACTGAGCAACGTCACCCACCGCCCCCAGGGAGCAGCCACTGTGACCGTCGAGCCGCATGAAGACGACCCGAAGGAAGAGTGTGGCGTCTTTGGCGTCTGGGCACCTGGTGAGCAAGTGGCCAAGCTCACGTACTACGGGCTCTATGCGCTGCAACACCGTGGCCAGGAAGCGGCGGGCATCGCCGTAGCCGACGGCTCCCAGGTGCTGGTGTTCAAGGATCTCGGCCTGGTCAGCCAGGTGTTCGACGAGCAGACGCTGGCCGCGATGGAGGGCCACGTCGCCATCGGCCACTGCCGCTACTCGACCAGCGGCTCCACCACGTGGGAGAACGCCCAGCCGGTGTTCCGCAACACCGC
>Ga0070668_100004273_pt1 | contig 10600 bp, 7 predicted proteins | sample KBSS43metaG_FD_64661 | JGI IMG/M metagenome (GOLD analysis project Ga0070668, IMG submission 64661) | Switchgrass rhizosphere microbial communities from Kellogg Biological Station, Michigan, USA - KBS S4-3 metaG | ecosystem: Host-associated > Plants > Roots > Rhizosphere > Soil ... | reverse complement strand
CCACTTGCGGGTCGCCATGATCAGGGCGGCCGGGTCCTCGCAGACCATCTCCAGCGTCCGCGAGATGAGCGCCGGGTCGAACGTCGAGGCGTGGAACGTCGCCTCCAGGTGCAGTACGCCGTTCATCTCGCTGGTGGTCAGCGTGATGCCCTCGGGGTTGTTGAGCGTCGGGACGCTCAGGTTGACCCGCCAGGCCGGGCCGGTGGTCCACGGCAGATCCTGCAGCAGGTCGTGCCGGCCCTGGTTGCTGAAGGTCAGCCGCGGGCGCGGCGGGATGGGCAGCTCCGACGGGTACGGGTCGGGCATGCCCTGCGCACCGTCCAGGGCGATCTTGCCCTCGCGCAGCACCATCATGGTCAGGATCCGGCCGGTGGCCAGTTCCGCCTTCAACGTCTGGTGGATCGACACCGGGTCCATCAAGTCGTCCGGCGACAGGTACGGGCCCCAACAGAAGTTGCTGTCGATCCGCACCTCCTTGTCGAGGTAGCGCCGGCCGTCGGCGAGGAACGTCGCGCCGTCGAGGTCGGGCTTGAGGCCGATCTCGTGCAGCGCCGCGGTGAACGCCGCGAAGGTGATCGCCGCCGTGGTGACGCCGGGCGCGTACTCGTCGCGCCACTCGCGCATGAGGTTGAGCACCGAGGCCGACCGCGCCGAGCGGACCGTGAGGTTGGGCTGCCACCTGCGCATCCGGGTCTCCGCCGGACCCGGCGGCCGGGCGAAGCTGATGCCCTCGCGCCAGCGACCCGGCTTGGTGCCGAACTGCTTCCACCAGGCCTTGGGCAGCGCCAGCGGGTTGCGCTCCAGCGGCGGGATCACCGCCGGGCGGCCCTCCCACGCGGCCAGCAGCAGCTCGTGCAGCAGCGTGTTGACGGGGCCCGCGTCGCCGTACGCGTGCGAGACCTTCATCGCCACGTAGCCGGCGCCGACGAGGATCCGGATCGGGTGCACGCCACGCGGCTCGGCCTGCAACTTGCGGGTCATCCCGTCCTGGTCGAGCGACCAGTCGCCGGAGTCGGTGACCGCCTTGTGCACGAACGCGGCGAACTCGGCCGCACTCATGTGTTCCCAGCGGGCGCCGACCCGGTCGAGCTTGGAGACCGCGCGGTGCTTCGGGTCGGCCGTGTGCAGACCGATCAGCGCCCGGCGGACGCTCTCCACCGTGATGCCGTGCAGCGGGCCGACCGTACGGATGTATTCCAGCGGCAGCCAGGCCCGCTCGTGCAAGGTCATGCTCGTCGCGTTGGCGTTGTCCCGCTTCGCGGTGCCGGCGAAGACCACCCGGAACACGATCGGCGCGATCAGCACGGTCTCGACGCCCATCACCAGCGCCACGTAGGTGACCAGCGTGGTGAGGTTGCCGGTGGTGCCGCCGTACCAGGCGGCACCCAGCTCGGCGAGGCCGGCGAAGAGCGAGAAGACGCCCGCGCCGCGCACCTTGTTCTGCACCCGGGAGATCGCCAGGAAGAAGTGGTGGAAGACGAACGGTATGTAGGTCAGCGTGAGGATCTTGAGGGCGCCGCCGGCCGTCGTCGCGTACTGCGAACCGAACAGCGACATGATCGTGTTCGAGAAGAAGAACACGACCGTCGCGACCGGCAGGCCGCCGCCGAGGCAGATCAGCAGGCCGACGCGCACCTTGGAGCGCAGCGCCCGGCGGTCACCGGCCGCCACCGCGAACAGCGTCAGCGCGACGTTGCCCGGCACCATGGCGAGGAACGACAGCACCATGAAGGCGGTGTAGAACGCCGCGTTGGCCTCGGCCGACAGCACCGCGGTGACCAGCAGCGGCAGCGCCGCCCGCGGCAGGTAGGTGGACAGGTTGAGCAGGTTGTGGTCGAAGGTCGACGAGCCCCGGCCGCGCAGCAGCGACAGCCGCGGGCGCAGCGAGTCGACGATCCGGCGCTTACGCAGCGCCCGGCCCAGCACGGCGGTGGACAGCACGATGCCGGCGACCCAGGTCAGCGTCAGGATGTTGCCGGTCAGCGTGAGGTTCGGCACGAAGATGAGGCCGCCGAGGATGGCCAGCTTGATCACCGAGAACCAAGCGTTGCGCATCAGCTGCAGCGGGCCCTTGAGCAGACCGACCAGTGCCTCGTCGAGGACGAGCGTCACCGAGTTGATCGCGATGCCGAAGACCAGCAGCACGGTGCCCAGCGTGCCGCCGATCGCCTCCTGCAGGCCGGGGATGAACGAGTGCGCGAGCAGCACGTAGATCACGCCACCGACGGTGGAGGCGGAACCGGCGACAAGCAGGCAGGTGGAGATCAGTTCCCACTTGGGTCCGCGCAGCGACGACAGCTCGGAGATCAGCATGGTGCCCATGCCGAACATGCCGATGGTGCCGATCAGCGTCATCGCGGACACCGCGGCGGAGGCCTGGCCGACCGCCTCGGTGGAGGCGCTCCGGGCGGCCACCCACCAGTACGCGAAGCCGAACAACGACGTGATCGCCGTCGTGGCGATCAGCGATCCGGCGTTCAGGAACAGATCAATGTGCCCACGAAGGGCAGCAACGATGCCGCCGCGGCGGCGCGGCGCCGGTTTCGGCACACCGCCCTGCCTGACGGCCTCGGTCGCGGTCACACAGCCTCCCCAGTGAATCCGACGATCAAAAAGGTAGTAACTCGTCGTATATGGGCGCTACGGGAGAGCGGCCGAAGACGTTCCTACCGTCCGGAGTGAACGGACGTTGTCCCGGCGGATCTGGTTGGCCGTTCGGCCCATTTCTGGTACTCCTGAGGTCCCAACCGACGCACCGGTACTAAAAGGTAACATCGATCGATCGTTACGATGAGTGATGTAAGTCATCACAGCCATCCTGCCTTCTTGAGGCGTCGATACAGCCCGCCACAGAGCAGAACAATTACCACAATCATTGCGTAGAAGCCGAACCGGGATCGTAGCCCAGGGATGACCGCGAAGTTGGTCCCGTAGAGGCCGGCGATGACCGTCGGGACGGCCGCGATCGCTGCCCAGGCGGCGATCATGCGCATGTCGTTGTTCTGGCTCAGCTGCACCTGCGCCAGCCGGGCCTGCAGGATCGAGTTGAGCAGGTCGTCGAAGCCGGCCACCCGCTCGACCGCGCGGGCCAGCCGTCCGCGCACGTCAACGAAGTACGGGCGCAGCTCGGCGGGCGCCGACGGCAGGTCGAGCAGGCGGGTGAGCGGGTCCTGCAACGGCAGCACCGCCCGCTTGAACTCGACCATCTCACGTTTCAGCTGGTAGAAGTGCGCCATCTCGGGGGAACTCTGGGTCGCGAAGGTCTCCTCCTCCAGCCGCTCCAGGTCCCGCTCGACGGCGGCGCCGACGTCAAGATATTCGTCGACCATCCGACTGCCGATCGCGTACGCCACCGACCACGGCCCCCGCCCCAGCACGGCGGGCCGATTCTCCAGGTCCTTGCGCACCGACCAGAGCGCACCGGCCGCGCCACGCCGCACCGTGATGACGAACCACGGGCCGATCAGCACCGTGACGTCCCCGGTGTCGATCACCTCCGAGGTGGCGGTGAGCTCCTCGTGCTCGACATACCGCGCGGTACGGAACACCAGTCGGGTGACCTCGCCGATCGTCTCCAGCGCGGGCCGGTGCCCGTCGCCGGTGGTCTGCTCCACGATCAGCTCGTGCAGGCCGAAGATCTCGGCGATCGTGCGCATCGTGGCCACGTCCGGCTCGTGCAGCCCGAGCCACAGGAAGGCACCGCGCTGCCGGCGGGCCTGCCGGGCCGCGTCGGTGTAGTGCACCTTCCCGGGCCGGCGCGCGCCGGCGGCGTAGACCGCGCAGTCCACCACCGCGTCCGGGTTGTGCCGCCGCTGCGCCGGGGCAAGCTGCCCAGGCCGCGGGTTGAGCCCCTCGATGAGCCGCCCGAGCGCCCGCGGAAGGATCTCCGCCACCGGCGTGCCGCGCCGCCGCCGCCAACCCAACATCCGTCGACCCCTGTCGTCCCGCGCCGATGCCCGCAACGACGGTAGCGGTCACCCGCGCCCCCGCCGAGGGCGAAGCTCGATGGGGGTCGGCGGTGTGACAGATCTAATCTGGCGGGCGCGGCCGGTGAGATCGCCCCGCACGTCCGTGAAGTGCTGTGTCAGACCTCTTGTCGCAATCATGAAAAGGCGATGCGGACACTTCGTGACCGCAATTGGGTGGAGTCTGGATTCATGGCTAACACGAGTGCCCGGATGCTGCGGCTGCTGTCGTTGTTGCAGACCCATCGCTACTGGCCGGGCGCCGAGCTGGCGGATCGGCTCGAAGTGAGTCCCCGGACGTTGCGCCGCGACGTGGACCGGCTGCGTGAGCTGGGCTATCCGGTGGACGCCTCGCGGGGCGTGGCGGGCGGCTATCAGCTGCAGGCGGGCGCGGCGGTGCCGCCGTTGCTGCTGGACGACGAGGAGGCGGTGGCGATCGCGGTGGGGCTGCGCACGGCCGCCGCCGGCGCCGTCGCGGGCTTCGAGGAGACGTCGGTACGCGCGCTGGCCAAGGTGATCCAGCTGCTCCCGCCGCGCCTGCGCCACCGCATCGACGCCCTGCGGGCGGTGACCGCACCCGCCGTCCTCGGCGGCGGGCCGACCCTGGACGCCACGGTGCTCACGACCATCGCGCTGGCCTGCCGCGGCGAGGAGCGGCTCCACTTCCACTACACCCCGCGCGAGGGCGACCCCGCGGCCCGCCACGTCGAACCGCACCGCCTGGTCTCGCTCGGCCGCAACTGGTATCTGATCGCCTGGGACCTGGACCGCGGCGACTGGCGCAACTTCCGCGTCGACCGCCTCACGACGCCGGCGCTGACCGGCGCGCGCTTCCGGCCACGGGAGATCCCCGGCGGCGACCCGGTGGCCTGGTTGCGGTCTCGCTTGGCCGCCGTCCCCAGCCGGCGCGAAGTGTCGATCATCGTCTGGGCCCCGGCCGACCGCGTGCGCGCCGTCGTCGGCCAGTGGGCCACCGTGGAACCCATCGACGACCGCCCCGCAGCGATGCCCGACGGTCCTGCGGCGCCGGCCGACGGTCCCGCAGCGATGCCCGACGGCCCTGCGGCGACGGCCGACCGCCCTGCCGCGGCGCCCGACCGCCCCGCCGCCGCGGTGCAGGATGCAGGGCCGCCGGCGGGCGCGTGCCGGATGCGGATGAGCGTGGACGACCTCTGGTGGCCGGTCATGCTGGTGGGGGTGATCGGCGAGCCGTTCACCATCGAGTCGCCGCCGGAACTCCGTGAGCGCGTGCGCTCGGCCGGCGAGGCCCTGCTGCGCGGCGCCGCCTGACCACTTCTCCCGAGCCGCCGGGCCGAGCCGCTCCCCGCTGTATTGCGCCTGACCGCGTCTCCCGGGACCTGGTCAGGCGTGGTTTGGACGGATCGGCGCCCCCGTGGCGCCGATCCGCGACTAAGAAACTATCGGCCACCTGTGACAGTTTTTCCGGCAATATAAGAACCTGCTTATATAAGATTCGGCGAACTTCCCGGCCCCGGGAGGCCCGGCCGCATCTTGTCGGCATGGCCTATCTTGCCCGATATGCCTATTTCGCCGTACCTCAAGAGCCTCCGCGACGATCTCGGGCAGCGTCTTCTGCTGCTGCCGGGCGTCAGCGCCGTCGTCTTCGACGACCAAGGCCGGATCCTCCTCGCCGAGCGCGCCGACAACGGCCGGTGGGCCCTGATCGCCGGCGTGATGGACCCGGGCGAGCAGCCCGCCGAGACGGTGGTGCGCGAGGTTTTCGAGGAGACGGCCGTGCACGTGCGCCCCGAGCGGATCATCAGCGTGCTGACCCAGCCGCCATACACCTATCCCAACGGCGACCGGTGCGAATACGTCGACATCTCGTTCCGCTGCCGGGCCCTCGGCGGAGAGGCGCGGGTGAACGACGACGAGTCGCTGTCGGTCGCCTGGTACCCGCTGGACGCCCTCCCGCCGCTCGACGACCTGACCCGCCACCGCATCGAGCTGGCCCTGCTGCCCGGCGAGGCGGCCTGGTTCGCCCCACGTCCGGGCGCCGGCCCGACCCCGCGGCCGCTGGCGTGACGGCGGCGCTGTGGCCGGCATCGCAGGCGGGCGGCGAGGCTTCAGATAGCCTCGGGCGCGACGATCAAAGTGGGGGTTGCGGCGTGACGCGGTATGTGGCGATCGGTGACAGCTTCACCGAAGGGCTGGGCGACTCGCTGACGGACGGATCCGAGCGGGGCTGGGCCGATCTCGTCGCCGCCGGCTTGGCCGCCGGTACAGGTAAGACCATCCAGTACGCGAACATGGCGATCCGCGGCCGCCTGCTGGAGCCGATCGTGACCGAGCAGCTGGAGGCCGCCCTCGCGCTGTCTCCGCCACCGACGCTGCTCTCGCTCAACGGCGGCGGCAACGACATGATGCGGCCCGGCGGGGACATGGCGCGGCTCGCCGAGCTGACCGAGCGGGCGATCGAGCGCTGTGCCGAGGCCGGCGTGCGCATGATTCTGCTCAGCGGCGCCGACCCGTCGGAGCGGCTGCCGCTCGGCGGGGTGATGCGCCGTCGCGCCGAGGCGCTCACCAACCTGGTTGCCGGCTTCCAGTCGCGCTACGACATCGTCTTCGTCGACGTCTTCCACGACGTCGAGATCCGCAAGGCGGGGTACTGGTCGCCGGATCGCCTGCACCTCAACGCCGCGGGCCATCGACGGGTGGCCGGCCTGGTGCTCACGGCGCTCGGCCACGAGACGGCGGCCCACGTGATCGACCCGGGCGAGGGCGCGAGTCGCGGCGTCCTGGCCGAGGCCCGGTATTACCGCGAGTTCGTGCTTCCGTGGCTGCACCGCCGGGTCCGCGGTCGTTCCTCGGGCGACGACCGCGCGGCCAAGTTCCCCGACTGGGTGCCCGTCGAGGCCGCCTGACACCGCAACGGCTGGCGGCTGCGCCACGCAGCCCCGAACGGGGGGCGACGGCGCGGGAACGAGCCGCCGCAACAGTGCTAAGCCGGCGGCAGGGGACGCAGGCGTACGTGGTCGTCGTGCCAGTCGTCGCCGACCCGGAAGCGTTTCTCGCCTACTACCTCGAAGCCGTGCCGTGCGTAGAACTTTGCGGCTCGTGCGTTCTCCTGGTTGACGCCCAGCCAGCAGAACTCGGCGCCGGTTCCGGCGGCCTCGGCCAGCGTCGCCGTCATCAGCGCGGCCGCCGCTCCGGAGCCGTGCCGGTCCAGGTCCAGGTAAAACTTGCTCAGCTCGATGCTGACCTTTTCGTCCACCACGGCGGCCACGTCCGGGTCGGTGATCGGGCCGTCGACCAGCATCGAGTAGCCGACCGGTGTGTCGTCGGCGGCGACCAGCAGCAGGATCCGGTCGGGGTCGGCGAGATAGCCGCGGAAGCTGTCGACGGACAGATGCGCGGCGACGAACGCGTCGACGTCGGACTGGGGCGTGCCCGGCGGGCAGGCCAGCCCGAAGGTGCGGGCGGCCAGGTCGTGCAGCAGTTCCGCGTCGCCGGCGGCGGCCCGGCGGGTCGTGATCAACATGGAGAATCAGTTTAAGGTTTTCGCGTGCGTGCTCCCATGAGACAGCTTGGTGACGTCATCCCGCTGCCGGCCGTGGTGCGGCCGGATCCGGCCGGCGATTTTCCGATCATGTCGGACGTGGCGGTGAGTGCCGACCCGGCCGCCGCCGATCTCGCCGAGCACCTGGCGGGGCTGCTGCGTCGCGCGACGGGCTGGCCGGTTCCGGTGGCGGAGGGTGGCTCGATCCGCGTGGAGCTTGCCAGGCCTCGGGAGGAAGAGTCGGATAAATCGCCCGAATCATACCGGCTGGATATCGCCGCCGACGGGATGACCCTGCGCGCACCGGCTCGGGCCGGCCTATTCGCCGGCGTGCAGACCATCCGTCAGCTGCTGCCCGAGGACCCGGCGAGCGCCGCGATCCGCGAGCTGAACGAGGGCCCGGCGGGTGCCGACATCCGCGAGCTGAACGAGGACCCGGCGGGCGCCACCACCCCGCAGATCACGCTGCCCGGCGGCCGGATCGAGGACGAGCCGCGGTTCGCCTACCGCAGCACGATGCTCGATCTCGCCCGCCACTTCTTCACCCCGGACGAGATCAAGGCGCACGTCGACGCGATCAGCCAATTCAAGATCAACCACCTGCACCTGCACCTCACCGACGATCAGGGCTGGCGGCTGGAGATCGCTTCCTGGCCCCGGCTCACCGAGGTGAGCGGCGGTGCCGGCACGGGTGTCGACGGCGCCGGCCCGGGCTTTCTCACCGCCGAGGAGTACGCCGACCTGGTCGCGTACGCGGAAAGTCGTTTCGTCACGATTGTCCCGGAGATCGACCTGCCCGGTCACGTGAACGCCGCCCAGGTCGCCTACCCCGAGTTGACCCGCGACGGCACCCCGGTCCTGCCGCGCACCGATCCCCAGGTCGGCTACAGCTCGCTCTGCGCCGACCAGGAGCTGACCTACACCTTCGTCGAGGACGTCATCCGTACGGTCGCCGAGCTGACTCCCGGCCCGTACCTGCACATCGGCGGCGACGAGGCGTTCTCCACCCCGCCCGAGGACTACCGCACCTTCCTCGGCCGGGTGCTGCCGATGGTCGGCAAATACGGCAAGCGCGCGATCGGCTGGCACGAGATCGCCGCCGCCGAGCTGCCGGCGACCGCGATTGCGCAGTACTGGCGGATCGAGCCGGCCGACGACGGCGTCGCCCGGGCGGCCGCGGCCGGCCACCAGGTGATCATGTCGCCGGCCGATCGCAGCTACCTGGACATGAAGTACGACGAGTCGAGCCCGTACGGCCTGGACTGGGCCGGCCTGCTCGGGGTGCACCGGGCCTACGACTGGGATCCCGCCGACCGGCTGCCGGGGGTCGGCGAGGAGTCGCTGCTCGGTGTCGAGGCGCCGCTGTGGTCGGAGACCCTGCGCGACATCGCGGACGTGCAGTACATGACGTTCCCGCGGCTGCCGGCGATCGCCGAGGTCGGCTGGTCACCGCGGGCCGCCCGGGACTGGCCGTCGTTCCGCCGCCGGCTCGCGGCGTTCGGTTCGCGCTGGGCGGCCCAGGGCGTCAACTACTTCCGTTCGCCCGAGATCGACTGGGCTTAGCCGACGACGATCTGCAGGCCGCTGCTCGGGCGCGCCGGGATGCGGCTCAGGTCGATCGTCAGGTCCTGCGGCGGCAGGTAGTAGTCCAGTCGGGCCAGGCGCTGGACCAGCGTGCCGAGCAGCGCGATGGTGATCTTTTCGCCCGGGCAGCGGTGGCCGGTACGGGGATCGCCGCCACCCTGCGGGATCAGTTCGTACGGGCCAAGAGGCCGCCCGAGGAACCGCTCGGGCCGGAACGTGTACGGCTCGGCCCACACCCGCGGGTCGTGATGCTGCCCGTACACATCCAGCAGCACCATCGCGCCGCGCGGGATGTCGGTGCCCTGGAACCGCAGGTCACGCACGGCACGTCCGCCGAGGAACGGGGCGAACGGATAGAACCGGCGCAGCTCGTGGATGAAGGCCGTGGTGAAATCGGCGTCGCCGGCGCGCAGCGCGGCCCGGTTGGCCGGCCAGCGGTCCAGCGCGTGCCCGGCGAACGCCATCCACCAGGCCACCGCGGTGGCCGGCCGGATGATGTTCAGCACCTCGACGGCGGCGACCCGCGGGTCGAGCAGGTAACCGTCCTCGAGGTGGTGCGCGATCCGGGACACCGCCGTATCGGCCGGCTCGGCCCGGCGTACCTCCTCGATGGCCCTGGCCAGGCGCCGCTCCCGGCGCCGGCGCGCCCGGAGTGCCCGCACATGCCGCGGACCGCCGGTCGCGAACCCGTCGACCATGGCCAGCAGGTCCGCGGCCAGTGCGGCGAAGTCACGCTCATTCGGTACGCCCGTCCAGCGGGTCACCGCGGACGCGAGCACCCGGGCGCTCTCGTCGAACAGCGACACCGCCGGCCCGCCGCGCCAGCGGTCGGCCGCCTCGTCGAACGCCTCGCCGGTGAGTTTGGTGAGCGTGTCGATGCCGTCGTTCATCAGCAACTCGACGAACAGCGCCTTGCGATGCCGGTGTGCCTCGCCGTCGAGGGTGTGCACCGCGCCTCGGCCGAAGATGGTGTTCACCACAAACGGCGGGAGGGCGCTGTGCCGTTCGAAATGACCGTCGGCGTAGAAGAACTCGGCCGCCGCCGGGCCGCTCAGCGCGACCGCCCGCTGCCCGCCCACGCGGATCGGGACGGGCCGGCCGTGAGCGCGCCGGCGCAGGTCGGGAAGCCAGGCGTAGCCCTTGACAGCGAGCGCAAAGGTCTGGTCGATCGTGGCCATGGCGCTCCGTATCCCCGTCTGCGACCGCGCGAAACCAGCGCGAAAATCTTCCTTATTTTTCCAAACGGCGGACGCCACGTCTGGAGTTTCGGTCGGTGGGTGGTCCTACGCTTGGCCCCGTCTCCGTGGTGGAGTCGGTTCGTAGTTGTTGTTCGTGGTTCGTAGTGAGGAGTTCGGCTTGCGCGGCGGCACCCGGGCGGCGTTGTCCGCGGCTCTGCTGGCGGGCTTCCTGGCCACGGCCTGGCTTCAGGTCCTGGCAGTCCTGCTGGTCGTGGTCGCGGTGCTGGGGTTGCTGCCCGGCTCGGTCGCGGTGCAGATCGCGGTTCCGCTGGCCATCGCCACCGGTGGCCTGC
>Ga0070668_100004268_pt1 | contig 10602 bp, 12 predicted proteins | sample KBSS43metaG_FD_64661 | JGI IMG/M metagenome (GOLD analysis project Ga0070668, IMG submission 64661) | Switchgrass rhizosphere microbial communities from Kellogg Biological Station, Michigan, USA - KBS S4-3 metaG | ecosystem: Host-associated > Plants > Roots > Rhizosphere > Soil ... | reverse complement strand
CGGCTGGCGTGAAGTTGCCGATCGACGAGCCCGGATAGAAAAAAGTCGCCGGCGCATCGCCAAGGTCGTGCCGCAGGTCGAGTCCGTGCGTGAAGTCGGTCACGATCCCGAGCATTTCGACTTCGGGGAAATCGAGCGTCATCGTCGTCAGTGCGCGCTCGATCTCCGGCGCCGCGATGTCGACGGCGACGTAGCGCGTGGGCTCGAGGAACGGCAGCCAGCCCTGCGCCTTGCAGCAGTCGCCGGCGCCAAGGTCGACGAACTGTCGGTGGCGGCCGACGGCAGTGGCGATCGCATCGCGGTGCTCGCTGAAGATCGCGCGCTCGGTTCGCGTCGGATAGTACTCGGGCAATTCGCAGATCGCGCCGAACAACGCGCAACCCAGCGCGTCGTAGAAATACTTGGGTGGAATCGTCGCCGGCGTAGCGCGCAGGCCAGCGACGAGCGCCTGGCGCTCGGCCGCCGGGTCGCGGCGAAGACGGGTGAGAATTCGATAGGGCATCGACGAGTTTCGGAACGAGCCGCCGCGATCGGGTGTCCAAGTGCTGCAACCCTCGCCCGCCGCAACATCTGCTAGAGTCGGCGACGTGCGCTGGACGAACATCGTGGGCGAGCAAATTGCGCCCTTCGCCGCAGTCTGACGCAGCCATGCACAATCCGTCAAAGCCGACATCGATGACCCCCGCATCGCACGCGCCCGTGTGCCGCATCCTGCTACGGTTCGTCGCCGCATTCGCCTGTGCGCTGGTGCTGGATGGAGCGGCAGCGGCCGAGCTTGTTCCATCGAGCGGTGCGCAGGCGCCCCCTCTCGCGCTGCGCGACCTGGCCGGACGCGATATCCGGCTGGCTGACTTCCGCGGCCGTACGGTGATCGTCAATTTCTGGGCGACGTGGTGCGCGCCGTGCGTGAAGGAGATGCCGTCGCTGCAGCGGCTGCGTGACCGGCTGGCCGGCGATGGCCTCACGGTGATCGCCGTCAACTACCAGGAAAACGCGGCACGTATCCAACCGTTCCTCGATCGCATGCGGCTCGACCTCACGGTCGTGCGCGACCACGACGGCAGCGTCCGCGACGCCTGGGATGTAAACGTGTTTCCAACGACGTTCGTCGTCAACCCCAATCAGCGGATCTCCCTGGTCGCCGTCGGCGAGATCGACTGGGATGACGCACAGGTAGAGGCCCGCATCCGCGAACTTGGCGGCCGTCCACGCACGGTCGCCGAGCGGCGCTAAAATACGCGCCGGCCCTGTTGCTGGCTTCTGACGCAAGGAGAACCCCATGGATCGCCGTACGTTCGTTACCGCTGCCGCCACCCTTCCATTCGCCACCGCGCTGTCGCCGCTCGCGCTCGCGCAGGCGCGCACGTTTACGCCCCGTCCGGGGGACTGGCGGACGTTCGAAGTGGTCACCCGGCTCGACGTCGCCAACCCGACCGGCGCGACGCAGGCGTGGGTGCCGGTTCCCGCCGTCGATGCGAACTGGCAGAAATCGACGCCCGGAACGTGGAGCGGCAACATGCAGCAGGCGGAGCTGGTCACCGATCCCGTCTACGGCGCGAAGATGGTCCACGTGACATGGGCCGAGGCGGAGAAAGCGCCATGGATCGAAGTGACGAGCCGGATCCAGTCCCGCGACCGCGCGCTCGACTGGTCGCGGAAGTCGTCGCCTGCTGCCGACCCGGCGGAGCTGGCGCTGGCGTTGAAGCCGACGGCGCTGATGCCGACCGACGGCATCGTCCGCGAGACGGCAAGCAAGATCGTCGCCGGCAAGACCACCGACGTCGAGCGCGTGCGCGCGCTCTACGACTGGGTCGTCGTGAACACGTATCGCGAACCGAAGGTGCGCGGCTGCGGCGTCGGCGACATCAAGGGCATGCTCGAAACGGGAAACATGGGCGGCAAGTGCGCCGACCTCAATGCGCTGTTCGTCGCGCTGTGCCGCTCGAGCGGCGTGCCGGCGCGCGACCTGTACGGCATCCGCGTCGCGAAATCGGCGTTCGGCTATCGCGAACTCGGCGCGGGCAGCCCGGACATCACCAAGGCGCAGCACTGTCGCGCCGAAGTGTTTCTGACCGAATATGGATGGGTCGCGATGGACCCCGCTGATGTCGCGAAGGTGATGCGGCAGGAAGCGCCGGAGTGGCTGAAGGATCCGAAGCACGAACTGGTGGCGCCGGTGAACGCCGGGCTGTTCGGCGCGTGGGAAGGCAACTGGATGGCGTACAACGTCGCGCACGACGTGGCGCTGCCGGGCTCGCGCGGCGCGAAGCTCGGCTTCTTCATGTACCCGCAGGCCGAGAGCCGCGGCGAGCGGATCGACAGCCTCGATCCCGACACGTTCAAGTACAAGATCACTTCTCGCGAGGTCCCGGCGTAGGGCCGGGACCGCTGCGCGCTGCGGGGCTCCTGCGCGACGCCCGCAGCGGCCGGCGATGCGTGTGATTCGTGCCGCATCGCACGCGCTGCAGCGAGCAATTCTCTTCGCACTCGCGATGACGCCTCCCCTCGCCGCGGAGGCGCAGCCGCCTGCAGGTCCGATTGCCGCCGCGATCGCCGCGGCGGGGCGCGTCGGACCTTACGCCGCGTCAGATTTCGAAGTAACGACCGGCGACGGTGCGCCGCTGACCCCCGCGGCAAAGTTGTATTTCGCAAAGGAATACATCGCGGTGCCGAAGTCGGGCATCCCGGTGGCTGGCGTCGGCAGCGGCATGACGGCATTCGACGACGTCCGTGGGTGGGCAGCCGGTTCCATCCGCGCCAGCGATGACGCTCGACCCGCGCTGGTATGGATCGCCGCGCCGCAACTGGTTGCCGGTGCGAGACTCGCCGCGGATGCGAAGACATTGCAGGTCGGCGGTACGACGATCCCCTTCGCGCTTCATCCAAAGCTCGACCTCAACCGCTCGTACTTCGACACCAGCTCCGCCGCGTTTTTCGCCGAGCGGCCGTTGACCGTGCGCGGGGAGATGCGCGGCGCGGCATTCGTCGGCCGCACATTGTGGCCCGATGATTTCCGCGTCGACCCGAGGGCGCCGCTCGCGCCGTTGCCGCAGGCGCCGTCGAGCCAGGCGGCGCTGCGCGACCTGATGCGCGCAACGCCCGACGGCGGCGCGCGGGCGCCGTTCGCGAGCCGCGTGATCTGGGAGCGCACCGGCAGTCGTCGCGGCGGCTCGGACCAGCCGGTGCTCGTGGTGATGGTGAACGGCGCGCAAGGCGACGACGACGAGTCGTGGGGCGGCCATTTCGCCATCGGCACCGGCGTGCTGCCGGCCAGCGGCCGCATCGACGACCTGCTGATCAACAATTTCTACTCGCTCGACGTCGTCAGCGAAAAGGGCATCCTCGCGGCGCCGGTGCCGCTCGACAACTATCTGGCCGATCTCAACAGCGGGCAGGCGTGGTACCGGCCGTCACTGCTGATCATCGCGACGCTGAGCGATCCGCGCGCAGCCATGGTGATCCAGGGCGCGTTCAACCGCGTGTATCCGCAATTCTGGCGCCACCAGCTCGTCTACCAGCACGCGACGATGAATTGCGCGAGCATCAGCGTGGACACGTTGCGCGCGCTCGACTGGCACGTGCCGGCGCGCGGGGCCTCGAGCCTTCCGCTGGCGTGGCTCAGCATTCCCTATGCGCTCGTGAAGGATCGCTCGGTCGAGCAAGCACGGATGGCGTACGAATACCTGACCGAGGACCAGACGCGCCTGTTTCCCGCGGCAGCGTTCGAGGAAATCGGCGCCGACCTGCTGCGGCTCGCGACCAACGGCGTCGCTGCGGACGACGGCGCGCTGCCGCGGATGCTGGCCGACGACCTCACCGCGCTGATCACCGTGCGCGTTCCTCAGCTGCCGTCGTCGCGGAAGTACGGCAGCTGGCCGGTGGTGTCGCCAAGCGAGTACTACGGCAAGGTACCCCGCGATCCGGCGCATGCACAGATCGTCCCGGTGCCGCCGCGCCCGTTCCCGTCGAACCTGCGTGATCCCGATCTACTGGCCCCGCCCTCGCGCCGCTCCAACATCGCCTTGCTGGTGTGGGGCGCCGCGGCGCTGGTACTCGTCGCGTTCGCAGCCTGGCGCATCGCGCGCCGTTTCCTGGGTAGCTGACCGCAGGCGCCCTGCCGTCGGCGCCCCTTGACATCCGCTTATATTTCGATAATATTGGAATTATGAAATCAAATGCACGGCTGGAATCGCTCCCCGACACTGCCGGCAACGACGCGGTGCTTGCGCTTGGCGCGCTGGCGCAGCAAACGAGGCTCGCGATCTTCCGATTGCTGGTCGAGCATGCGCCGGGAGGTCTCACGCCCGGCGCCATCGCATTGCGGCTCAAGCTCGCGCCGGCGACGCTGTCGTTCCATCTGAAGGAACTAGCCAACGCCGGCCTGATCGGCGACCGTCGCGAAGGCCGTTTCATCTGGTACCGCGCCGACCTCGCGGCGATGACCGAGCTCGTCGCCTATCTGACCGCCAATTGCTGCCGCGCGAGCGGCAGCGGCTGCGTCCCGGCCTGCGCGCCGGACGCGTGCGCTCCGAAACCGCGCAGCAGGAGACAACGATGAAACGCTTCCACGTCCACGTCGGCGTGCCCGACCTCGCCGCCAGCATCCGCTTCTATTCCGACCTGTTCGGCGCCGCGCCGACCGTGCAGAAGCCCGACTACGCGAAATGGATGATCGACGATCCGCGCGTCAACTTCGCAATCTCGCAGCGCGGTACTGGCCGTACCGGCGTCGATCATCTCGGCCTGCAGGCCGAATCGGACGCGGAACTGGCGGCCATTCGCACGCGCTTCGAGGCCGCCGACGCCGCGTCGATAGTCGACGAACCCGACGTGCGCTGCTGCTACGCGCGCGGTGACAAGCACTGGGTGACCGACCCGCAAGGGATTGCCTGGGAGGCATTCCATACGCTCGAATCGGTGCCGATCTATGGTGATACCCAGGCGCCTGCCGAAGCCGGCTGCTGCACGCCGAACGCCAGTGATGCAAAGGGCGACGGTCCGCGGGTCTCAAAGGCGTGTTGCACGCCCGGCGCGATTCCTGCGGACAGCGACGCCCTGCGGGCATCCAAAAGCTGTTGCGCATGACCGCAAAGCCGCCGCTGAACGTGCTTTTTCTCTGCACGGGCAACTCGGCGCGCAGCGTCATCGCCGAAGCGCTGTTGCGCGACGCCGGCGGCAGCCGGTTTCGCGCATTCAGCGCCGGCAGTCACCCGGCGGGAAGGGTCAATCCGCTGGCGATCGAATTGCTCGAGCAACGCGGCTTGCCCACGTCCGGCCTGCGCAGCAAGGGTTGGGATGAATTCGCGCGCGCCGACGCGCCGAAGCTCGATTTCGTCATCACCGTCTGCGACAACGCAGCCGGCGAAGTCTGTCCCGTGTGGCCGGGCCAGCCCGTGTCGGCGCACTGGGGGGTCCCCGACCCGGCGGCGGTCGACGGCAGCGACGACGTCAAGCGCAAGGCCTTCGCCGACGCATCCCGGCTGCTCGCGCAACGGATCCGTCTGTTCGCGAGCCTTCCGTTCGACACGATCGACCGGATGTCGCTGCAGGCCCGGCTCCGCGCGATCGGCGGCGGCAATCCTCGCTAGCGCTTGCGGATCGCCCGCTGATAGGCGATCAGTGCGCCGAAAGCCAGCAACAGCAGCACATACGGCGTGAGTTGCCTGTCGCGATCGACCGCGAACAGCAGCGTCAGCGCCACGGGGGCAACCGCCTTGGCGATGAACTGCGGCCGTGCGAGCCGTCCGAGCAGCGCACCGTATCCGTGCGTCCCGAACAGCTCGGCCGGTACGGTGCCGCGGACGATCGTCACGACGCCGTTGCTCCAGCCATAGGGAATCGCGAATGCCAGCGCGACGATCCACACGCCGTGAATCTGCGTGAACACTCCCAGCGCGACGACCAGCAAGACGCAGGACAACGTGCCGACGGCGAGCGGCCGCAAATAGCGCCCGAACGCGAATTCCATGATCCGGCCGGCGACTTGCATCGGCCCGATCAGCGAGCCGATCAGCACGGCGTCGCGCGCCGACAGCCCGGACGCCGCCATCAACTCGATCAGGTGCGCCGCAAGCGCACTGCTGATGAACGCGAACAGCGACAGCGCCACGGCAAGCCAGACGAACGCGTCGGGCGCGGCGACGGGCGCCGCCTCTCGCGCGCTTGCCGGCGTCCCGGTGGATGCGGCCGGTATCGGTCCCGTCCGCGGCACGACCCACCAATGCAGCGGCGCGCACACGAGCAGATGCAGCGCGGCGTAGATCAGATACGCGTCACGCCAGCCGACGGTATCGAGCAGGAACTGCGACAACGGCCAGAAGACCGTGCTGGCGAACCCGCCGAACAGCGTGAGCAGCGTGACCGCATGCCGGTAGCGATTGCCGGTGATCCGGTGCAGCGTCGCGAACGCCGGATCGTACAGGCAGGCGGTGCTGGCGACACCGGCCAGGATCCAGCCGGCGTACAGCAGCACCGGATGCGACGCCAGCGCGAGCGTCAGCATCGCCAACGCGCCCGTCACCGAGCCGCCGACGAGCACGACGCGGCCGCCGCGCCGGTCGATTTCGCGACCGACCCACGGCGCGAGCAAGCCCGATGCGAACAGACCGGCGGTGAAGCTGGCAAACAGCGCGACTTCGCCGACGGCGAGCTCGGCGCGCATGGCGCCGCCGAGCACGGCGATCGAATAGAACAGCGTGCCCCACGAGATGATCTGCGCGATGCCGAGTCCGGTGACCAGTCGGGCGAGCGGCGTCGGCGGAGCAATCATGTCCCGATTCTAATGGGCGCGCCGTCGCGGCGAATATGAAAGTGGGTTTCACAAATCGCGTGCGATGCTAGAATGCGCGCCGCATGACCGTCCGTTCCCGTTCCTCCGGCAAGACGCTGCGTCGCGCACCCGCGCGCCGGACCGCAGCGCCGCGCGTCGCTGCCAATGGCAGCAAGGGTGCCGGCCACACGCAGGCGCTGTCGCGCGGCCTCGCGCTGCTCGAGACGCTCGCCGCGACCGACGGCGGCGCGACGCTGACGACGCTGGCGGACGCATTGTCGCTGCCGGCGCCCACCGCGCATCGGCTGCTTGCGACGCTCGAGCAGGCTGGCTTCGTCGAAGCCGGCGCCAACGGCGAATGGCGAGTCGGTGTGCGCGCGTTTCGCGCGGGCAGCGCATTCCTGTCGCATCGCAATCTCGTTGCGGAAACGCTGCCGCGGCTGGAACGACTGATGGAACAGGCGGGCGAAACCGCGAATCTGGCGGTGATCGAGGACGGTGAAGCGGTGTTCGTCGCGCAGGTCCAGTGTCGCGAGCTGATGCGAATGAGCGCGAAGCTCGGCACGCGCGGGCCCCTGCACGCGTCGGGCGTCGGCAAGGCGATGCTCGCGGCGATGCCGGACGACGCGGTCGCAGCGGCGATCGTCGCGCGCGGCCTGCGCCGCTATACTGCCCATACGCTCACTGCGCGCGACGCCCTCGTCGCCGACCTTGCGGCGACGCGCGGACGCGGCTACGCGATCGACGACCAGGAGCACGCGCAGGGGCTGCGGTGTGTGGCAGCGGCGATCCTCGATGAGACCGGACAGCCGTGGGCGGCGCTGTCGCTGGCCGGTCCGACGTCGCGGCTCACACCCGAGCGGGTGGCCAAGCTCGGGCGGCTCGTCCGCGACGCTGCGCACGATGCGACGCTCGCACTCGGCGGACTGCTTAGGGACGCGCGATGACTGCAGGGTTCACACGATGACGATTCGACTGACACGGTTCATAGGTTGCGGTGCGCTGGCCGCGCTGGCGGCATGCACGAATCTGCCGGCGGAATACGGCGTGACGCCCGCGTCCCAATCGGCGTTGCCCGCGACACCGCCGCCGCCGGTAGTGCCACCTGAATCGGCATTTCCGGCGGAGGTCGCCATGCCGTCCGGGCCCAGGATCCTGCTTGCGCAAGAATCCGAACCCGCATCCGGGGCGGGCGCCACGGCACCGGCCGCCCCACCGTACGTCAACTCGACATGGCGCTGGCAATCGACGCTGTTCAACGATGGCAGGCAGGTGACGCCCGACGCACCGGACCGCTATACGGTGCAGTTCATGCGCGACGGCCGTGTGAATGTTCGCGCCGATTGCAACCGGGGCAGCGCGGGCTACGTTCGCGGCTCCGAAGGGCCGCAGATCACGATCAGCGCGGTGGCAACGACCAAGATGGCCTGCCCGCCAGGGTCGCTCGGCGGCGAATTCCTGCGGCAACTGGAAGCGGTGCGCGGGTGGACGATCGACGCGGGCAATTTGGTGCTGGCGTTGAAATTCGACAACGGCACGATGCGATTTCTCGCGGGAAACTAGGGGACCCGGGGTGTGAACCCCCGCTTGGCGAGGTCGGCAACGATCACCGCGGCGACATCCGGCGTGTCCTCGTCGACGGTCTTCGGATAGAACGTCGCGGTAACCGCCGTCCACACGAGCTTCTGCGACCGCAGGTCGTACAGCCGCGCTTCGAACTTGCCGATCATCAGCCGCTGCAGTTGCGGCGACGCATACCATTCCGGATCCGTGCCGAACCAGTTCCACGTGCCGAGCGAGGGTTGGATATGTGTTCCCGGGACATCACGCGAGTCGTCGCGGCGCAGCCACACGTAGAGCACGGCCTCGGCGCCCGACCGGTTCAGCGCCTGCATCGTGCCGCTGCCGTCGGCAGCGCTGGCATCGGCGATCATCGAAGCGCCCGGAATGCCTTCGACGCCGACCGTGGCTAGTTGCTTCACCATCGCCTGGTCGAATACACGCCGCTCGTTGGCGCCGCTGCTCATTCCGACGACGGCCATCTTGCGAAACGGCGGACCCGGCTGAGCGGACCATACGTCGCGCAGCTCGGTGCGCTTGGTGACCGTCATACAGCCGCTCGCCACCAGCGCGGCGAGCGCGAGCGACGCTATGCGGCCGCGCGTCATTTCGCCGGCGGCACGACGCCGCGTTGCTGCAACGAACCCAGGATCACGTCGGCGAATCCCGGCGCTTCCTGTGCGATCGACGTCGGGTCGAACGTCTCGGTGATTCCCGTCCATACCAGCTTCTTCTGGTAAACCTGGAACACCGACGTCTCGACGGTCGCGATCTGGTACTGGTTGACCTCAGGTATCGCGTAGAAGCCCGAGTACATGCCGTACCAGCCGACCCCCATCATCGGCCCGGGAACGTACGCGTTCGTGACCTGCGTGCGCGTCTGCACGCCGCGCAGCCGCACCATCATCAGCCCATCGGCGCCGGACACGGCGACCGCGCCGTCAAGCTGTTGCTCGCCGGCCTGTCCGTCCGGCAGGTACTGATAGCTCGGCACCGCCTCGACGCCGCGGGCGCGAAGCTTCGCCACCATCACGTCCTCCAGCGTCCTGCGCGCGACGGCGTTGCCGCCGATGCCGATGACGAACCACTTCTTGAACGTTCCGCCGGTGTACGAGGGATCGGACCACGAATCCTTCAATGTCGTCGACGCGCATGCGGCGAAGAGCATGGCGGCGATAACCAACAGCGCGCGCAGGAAAACGATGCGTTGCATGTCAAACCTCCTTCAATTGCCGGTGAAGTTCGGCGCGCGCTTTTCAAGGAACGCCGCGATACCTTCGTTGCGATCGTGAGACGCGGCCAGAAGCGCGAACGCCTGCCGCTCGGCGGCGAGCGCGTCGGACAGCGGGACCTCGAAGGCGCGCAGCACCGCTTCCTTCGCCAGCCGCACCGCCAGCGGCGGCTTGGCCGCGATGACCGACGCGAGCTCGATCGCGCGCGCGAGCGCGCTCTCGGGTTCGTCGACCTCGACCGCGATGCCCGCCGCCAGCGCGGCATCGGCGCCGATCGGCTGGCCGGTCAGCACCATCTGCATCGTCAGCGCCTTGCCCGCCGTACGCGCGAGGCGCGCGGTGCCGCCCGCCCCGGGAATCATGCCGAGATTCACTTCCGGCTGTCCGAACTGCGCGTTGCGCCCGGCGATGATGAAGTCGCAGCACAGCGCGAGCTCGCAACCACCGCCCAGCGCGTACCCGCACACGCAGGCGACGATCGGCTTTGGAAACGTCGCAATCGCGCGCCAATGCCGGCCGCGTTCGTGCGTGAGAATCTCGACCGGTCCCAACGGCGCCATCTCGCGCACGTCGGCGCCCGCGGCGAAGAACTTGAGCCCGCCGGTGAGCACGACGGCCCGCGTATCGTTGTCGGTGGCGGCGAACGCAAGATGCCCGGCCAGTTCCGCCAGTGTCTGCGTGCGCAGCGCGTTGCGCACGTCCGGGCGGTTCAGCGTGAGCAGCAGAACGCCCGGTGCCGGCCGGTCGACGAGGAGATCCTGCGGGGTATCCATCCCGCTCATTCTACGTGCCTACTTGTGCTTGAACACCGGCTTGCGCTTTTCGACGAACGCGCGCATGCCTTCCTTCTGGTCGTCGAGCGCGAACGTCGCGTGGAATTCCCGGCGCTCGAACAGCAGCCCATCGTTCAGCGAGCTCTCGTACGCGCGGTTGACCGCTTCCTTGATCTTCATGATCACGGGCAGCGAATGCGATGCGATCTTGGCCGCGGTCGCCAGCGCTTCGGGCAACAGCTTGTCGGCGGCGACCACGCGCGCGACG
>Ga0070668_100004266_pt1 | contig 10605 bp, 9 predicted proteins | sample KBSS43metaG_FD_64661 | JGI IMG/M metagenome (GOLD analysis project Ga0070668, IMG submission 64661) | Switchgrass rhizosphere microbial communities from Kellogg Biological Station, Michigan, USA - KBS S4-3 metaG | ecosystem: Host-associated > Plants > Roots > Rhizosphere > Soil ... | reverse complement strand
AGCCGGATGTCTGTTGATCTATTCGCCGGCGAACGGGGATATGGCGTGAGTCGGTGACAGGCTTGTGAAGTCATATGACCGTAATACTTGGTTCGTCTGTAGCGTTCGGGTGCGCCGCGACGAATTAGTTACCAAGTCCTGAATATTCGCGCCGCGAGCGCGGCCGAGCGCCGCGCGCCAGAGCCGTTTCGACGGATCAGGCGGTCGCGCCTGGCCTGTTGAAAAAAGCTCTCAATTCAAAAGTGTAGAGCGCGGTGGCCGCCGTAATCGGCTTCCACTCAAGGCTATCGCGCTCTAGGAAGGCGGCATGGCCACAGTCCTCGTCACCGGTTCGGCCGGTTTCATCGGCTTCCACACCGCGCTGCGGCTGCTGGCGCGGGGCGACCGGGTGGTCGGGCTCGACAACCTCAATCCCTACTACGACCCCAATCTCAAGGCGGCGCGGCTGGCGCAGCTTGAGGCGCAGCCGGGCTATCGCCACGCCCCGCTCGACCTGACCGACCGGGCGGGGGTGGCGGCGCTGTTCGAGGAGATGCGACCGGACGGAGTGATCAACCTCGCCGCCCAGGCCGGCGTCCGCTACAGCCTGGAGCAGCCGGCGGTCTACGTGGACTCCAACGTGGTCGGCTTTCTCAATATCCTGGAAGGCTGCCGGGCCACGCAGCCGAAGCACCTGGTGTTCGCCTCGACCAGCTCGGTGTTCGGCGCCAACGGCAAGCTGCCGTTTTCGGTGCGCGACGGGGCGAACCATCCGATCACCCTCTACGCCGCCACCAAGCTCGCCAACGAGGCCATGGCGCACAGCTACGCCCATCTCTTTGGCTTCCCCTGCACCGGCTTGCGATTCTTCACGGTGTACGGGCCCTGGGGGCGGCCCGACATGGCGCTCTTCAAGTTCACCGAGGCGATCCTGGCCGGCGAGCCGATCGAGGTGTTCGGCGAGGGGCGCATGCAGCGCGATTTCACCTTCGTGGACGACATCGTCGACGGGGTCGTGGCCGCCCTCGACCGGCCGGCGGCGGCAGATGCGGCGTGGGATCCGCAGGCGCCCAATCCCTCGACCAGCGGCGTTGCGCCCTGGCGGATCCTAAATCTCGGCGCGTCCAGCCGGGTCGAGCTGATGGCCTATATCCGGCTGCTGGAGGCGAAGCTGGGGCGCAAGGCCGAGATCAATCTCTTGCCGATGCAGCCTGGCGACGTGCGCGCCACCGAGGCTGACGTCTCCGACACCCGGACGGCGCTGGGCTATGCCCCGAAGACCCCGGTGGAGGAAGGGGTCGGCCGGTTCGTCGATTGGTACCTGAGCTACTACGGCGGCTAGAGCCGCAGGTCTGCGGCGTCCTTCGAAAAGACGCTCTTGACGTCGAACAGCACCGCGCCGGGCTTGCCGAAGCGGCGGACGCCGTCCGCGCCAAGGTCGCGGAACGCCTGGTGGGCGACCGCCAGCACGACGCCGTCGTAGGCGCCCGGCTGCGGCTCCGCGGCCAGCTCCAGCCCGTATTCCTGGCGCGCCTCGGCCGGATCGGCCCATGGATCGTGCACGGCCACCTCGACGCCGTAGTCGGCGAGCTCGCGGACGATGTCGATCACACGGGTGTTGCGCAGGTCCGGGCAGTTCTCCTTGAACGCCAGGCCCAGCACCAGCACGCGCGCGGCGCGGACCGGCATGCCGCGCTGGATCATCGCCTTGATCAGCCGGCCGGCGACGTAGGGGCCCATGCCGTCGTTGATCCGCCGGCCGGCCAGGATCACCTCCGGATTGTAGCCGAGCGCCTGGGCCTTGAAGGTCAGGTAGTAGGGATCGACGCCGATGCAGTGGCCGCCGACCAGGCCCGGCTGGAACGGCAGGAAGTTCCACTTGGTGGCCGCCGCGGCCAGCACCTCGTGCGTGTCCAGGCCCATCCGGCTGAAGATCAGCGAGAACTCGTTGATCAGGGCGATGTTCAGGTCGCGCTGGGTGTTCTCGATCACCTTGGCCGCCTCGGCGACGGCGATCGAGCTGACCTTGTGGATGCCGGCGGTGACCACCTCGCCATAGAGTTCGGCGAGGAAGTCCGTCACCTGCGGGGACGATCCGGCCACGACCTTGGTGATGGTGGCCAGCCGGTGCTGGCGGTCGCCGGGGTTGGCGCGCTCGGGGCTGTAGCCGGCGTGGAAGTCGCGGCCGTAGGCGAGGCCGGAAAGCTGCTCGATGAGCGGGACGCACTCCTCCTCGGTGGCCCCCGGGAAGACGGTGGATTCGTAGACGACGATCCCGCCCCTGGCGATCGCGCCGGCGACGGTGCGGGTGGCGGCGAGCAGCGGGCCGAGGTCCGGGCGCTTGTGGCGGTCGATGGGCGTGGGGACGGTGACGACGAAGACGTTGCAGGCGGCAAGGTCGGTCGGATCGGACGTGAACGTCAGGCCCGGCGCGGCGAGATCTTCGGCCGCGACCTCGCGCGTGCGGTCGCGGCCGGCTTTCAGTTCGTCCACCCGCGCCGGGTCGATGTCGAAGGCGATGACCTCATGGCGGGCGGCGAAGGCCGCCGCCAGCGGCAGGCCCACGTAGCCCAGCCCGATGACGCCAAGACGGACCGGATCGCCGGTGAACGGGTGTCGCATGAGGGCCTTTCGCGTCGTCGCGGCGCAGCCCTAGCATGTTCCGGCTCCGGTCGCTGGGCAAAGGGCGCCGCGCGAGGCCTCCCGCGCTTCGTCCGGCGGGAGACCGCGTGGCGGCCCTGCGCATCGGCAAGGCCGCCTTGCCTCAAACCGCCGCGCCCGTCACGCCGCCTCGAGTTGGCGGGCGCGCGCCTCGACCGCGGTCTCCAGCCCGGCCCGCTTGAAGAGCTTGGCCGCGTTGCCGCCGAGCACCGCGACGAATTCGGCCGTCGTGACGTCCGGATAGTCGGCCATCATCTTGTCGATGACGTTGCGGCTGAACGGGAAAGTGCCCTCCGCGTGGGGGTAGTCGGTGGCGAACAGCAGCGCCCCGATGCCGATTCCCTTGCGGATCAGCAGCGAGCCGGAGTCGTTCTGCAGCGCGCTGTGGACCTGGTCGCGGACGATCTGGCTGGGCAGGCGCGAGAGCTTGGGGCTCACCATCGGGGCGTGGCCCTGGTAGGCTTCGTCCATCCGCTCGGCGAGGCCGAGCAGCCAGCCGGCGCCGTGCTCGGCGAACAGGATATGGGCCTTGGGATTGCGATCCAGGACGCCGCCCGCCACCAGCTGGGTGATGACGTCGATCGAGTCGTTCATCTGGCGCGTGTAGTTGAAGATCGCCCCGCCAGGGCCCCGCAGCGCGCGGATGTTGATGTCGCCGACGCCGGTGTGGAAGACGATCGGGATGTCGTTGTCGCCGGCGAAGGCGAAGATCGGGTCCCACCGCGGATCGTTGTAGTTGTTGAGGCCTTCCCATAGGCAGAAGGCGGCGAAGCCCTTGGCCGCGGTGCGCTGGCATTCGGCCAGGGCGTCGTCGAAGTCGATGCAGGGGATCATCGCCGCCGGGATCAGCCGGTCCTTAACCGGGCGGGTATAGTCCCAGGCCCAGTCGTTGTAGATTTCGCAGGCGACCCGCTGGGCCTCGCGGTCGGCGATGCGCGGCAGCATCAGGCCCAGCGACGGGAACACCAGTTCGGCGTCGACGCCGTCGCGGTCCATGTCGGCCAGCCGCAGCCCCAGGTCGCGCGCGCCCAGGCGCTTGGTGTCCACCTCGGTGTTGTTCAGCCAGTCCTTGCCCGCCGAGGCCAAGGCCGGATCGTGGTGGTCGTAGCCGGTCTTATGACCGTGGACGTTGGAGTACATCTTCAAGATCACCTGGTCGCCGATCTTGGTGATGCGCGTGGCGCCGTCGGATTCATTGTGGATCGCGAACGATTTCAGTCGCTCGGGCATGTTCCTGGTGAACAGGTCGCTCGGCTCGGCGATATGGGCGTCGCAGCTAAAGACGAAAGGCCGCACGGGGGTCTCCTTCGGACAGTTTCGTTGGCGACGCCGGGTTCATCGTGCGCAGCCTCGAGTCGAAGCCTGCGCCTTCGCGCGCGAGCGCCGTTGATCTGGATCAAGCGCGCTCAAAAATAGAGCCCTTATTTGCATGGCGGACGCCACGGCGCCGCCAAGCGCGCCTGGACGACGTCTATTTCCCCGACATCGCGTCGCACATGCGGGCGAACGCGGCGTCGAGCAGCTTCCGCAAGGCGCCGCTTACGCCGGTCCGGTCGAGAGCCTGGCGCATGCAGGCCATCCACTGCCGCGCTTCGGCCGCTCCGATCGGAAACGGGGCGTGGGCGGCCATGACGCAGGGCCGGCCGGGATGGCGCGCCGCATAGACCGCGGGGCCGCCCATCCAGCCGCTCAGCCAGTCGGCCAGCCGCACACGCATCGGCGAAAGATCGTCCGCGTGCATGCGCCGGATCCCCGTCGCGGCGGGGTCGGCGTCCATCGCATCGTAGAAGGCGTCGACAAGAGTCCGCACGCCGGCTTCGCCGCCGAGAAGCTCGTAGGGAGTGCGCGGGCGCGGCTCTTCGAGGGACTGATCCATGGCGGAATCCTAGGGCGCAGGGCCGCGCCGGAATTGACGGGGATCAAGTCGGCCCGCGGCCCTTCGCCCGGTGGATTGTGCAAGGGCGTCCGGCCGCGCTATCTCGGACTCCGATTGGATGATGGCGGCGGCTGCGAGCCGCCCGCAAGCACGCAAAGGCAAGAACATATGAAGGTGGCGCCAGGCTCGGTTCGGATCCCGGACGTGTTGAAACTCAAGGCCGGGCTGATTCCGGATCGCGTCGCGCACGACGATATGCGCCGGGTGCTGACCCTCGGCGAATGGGACCGTGAGGCCGACGAGGTGGGCGGCGGGCTGGCCAAGGCTGGGCTGAAGCCGGGCGAGCGGGTGTTCCTGCCGGTGAACAACGACAACGCCGTGGAGATGGCCATCGCCACCCTCGCCGTGATGCGCGCCGGCGGCATCGCCGTGCCGGTGAACACCCGGCTGTCGGAAAAAGAGATCCGCGACTATGCGGCGCTGATCGAGCCGCGCTTCGCCATCACCAACGTGCCGGAGAAGATCAAGGACCTGGGCCTGGAGAAGGTCTGGACCGTCGACGACATGCCCCGCGCCATCGAGGCGCTGCCCGACCAGTCGCAGTTCGACGCCAAGTCCGACGCCCTGATCATGGGCACGTCGGGCACCACGGGCGCGATCAAGGGCGTGGTCTGCACTCACGCCGACATGACCCAGCGGATGGATCCCGAAGGCTTCGACAAGCACCTGAACGGCACGGCGCACGCGCTGCCGTTCACCGGCGCGGGCGGGATGCAGGGCGAGTGCCTGCTGGCGCTCGGCCGCGGCCACACCTCCTACACCCTGCCCAAGTTCGATCCCGGCGCCTTCCTGAAGATGGTGGAGGCGAAGAAGGCCACGACCGTCTACCTGGTTCCCTCGATGCTGCGGCTGATCCTCGACCATCCGGACGTGGCGAAGGCCGACTGGGGCCACGTGCGCTACCTGATGACCGGCACCGCGCCGCTGCCGCACGACTCGGTGGTGCGCACCCTGAAGCTCTGGCCCCACATCAAGATGCGCAACTCCTACGGCATGTCCGAGGGCGGCATCGGCGTCTCGACCACCACGCGCGAGCAGCTGATGAAGCCGGGCTGCGTGGGCCGGCTGCCCGAGCACATGCAGCTGCGCGACGAGGAGGGCAAGGTCATCACCGAGAAGAACGTCGTCGGCGAGATCTTTGGCCTGCAGAACAATCCGCGCCGCTACTGGCGCGACGACGAGGCGAGCCGCAAGGGCTGGATCGGCGGGTGGACCAAGACCGGCGATCTTGGCTACGTCGACGACGACGGCGACCTGATCATGGCCGGCCGCTCGAAGGAGCTGATCATCCGCGGCGGCTACAACATCAGCCCGCTGGAGATCGAGAAGGTGCTGTTCGACCATCCGGCGGTGCGCGACGCCGCGGTGGTGGGGATCGACCACGAGGTGCTGGGCGAGGACGTGGCCGCGGCGGTGTCGCTGAACAGCGGCGCCAAGGCGACCGTCGAGGAGCTGATCGCCTGGTGCCGCGAGCATCTGGCGGACAACAAGGTTCCGCGCACGCTGCTGATCCTGCCCGAGTTGCCCTACAACCAGAACGCCAAGGTGCTGAAGCGAGACCTGAAGCCGCTGCTGCAGGAGGCCGCCGCGGCGCGCAAGGCGAAGGCGTAGGGCGCGCACGCCCCAGGCCGGCCGAAGATGCTTCCGTTCTTCGTTCGCGAGGGGGACCGCTTCGTCCCGACCGAGGCGAGCCTTGGCTATTGGGGCCCCGGCACGCTGAACGGGCGGGTGATCGGCGGCCTGCTCGGGTTCGAGCTGGAGCGCGCGTTCGGCGAGGCGGGATTTGTTCCCGCCCGCTTCACCGTCGACCTGTTCCGGCTGTCGCCGAACGCCCCGGTACGGGTCGCGACGCGGCTGGTGCGGTCCGGCGGGCGGCTCAAGGTGGCCGACGCGGAGTTCACCTGCGGCGACACATTGGTCGCGCGCGCGACCTGCCAATTCCTCCGGGAGTCGGAGAACCCGGCCAATCCGACGTGGCAGTCGCCGAACTGGACGGCGCCGCCGCCGCTCGCCGTTCCGACGGACGGGCGGAGCCGCTATTGGGAGGTGCGCCCCATCGGCCCCGAGCACCAGCGGACGCCACGCGTCTGGGAAGCGAAGCGCGACATGGGCGCTCCGGCCGACGGCAACCCGCCGGTCCTGGGGCCGATGGCGCCGATCGAGACCCGCCAAGCCTGGGTGAGGGAGACACGGGAGTTCGTCGAGGGCGTCGCGCTCACGCCGTTCACCCGCCTTGCCGCCGCCGCGGACTTCGCAAGCCCGCTGGCCAACAGCAGCGAGAGCGGCATCGACTTCGTGAACACCGATTTCACCCTCCATGTCCACCGGCTGCCCAGGAGCGAGTGGATCGGATTCGAGCTCGCAGGCCATCAGGCGCGGCGCGGGGTGGCCGTCGGGGAATGCTGGCTCTATGACGAGACAGGCCGGATCGGCGCCGTCAACGTCGCCGCCCTCGCCCAACGGCAGCGCTGAGGTTCTAGCCCCGGGGGCGCGGGCGGGGGCCAAGCCCGGGTTACGACCCGAAGGTGATCCTGCTGCGGAAGTTGGAGCGCTCGATCATGCCGAAGGCCTCCTCGCCGTCCAGACGGTAGCGCGCGCAGCCCTGCTGCTGGAGCATGGGGTCGCTCGCCGGGCTATGGGCGGCCATCCGGGCGGTGCTGAAGTTGGTGGCGCAGACCTCCGCCTCGATCGCCAGCTCCCGCGCCGGGGTGCGCAACCGCAGGCTCACGTCCTGCGGGCCGGGCCGGGCTTCGGTCAGCCAATGCAGGCTGACGATCTCGGCGGGGTGCATCGTCGCGCCATCGAAGTAGAAGGCCTCGCTGACGTGCGGGCCGCCGCCGGGCGCGGGCGGGAAGGCCAGCAGGCCGAACGCCTTGCCGCTCGGGAAGACGGTGGTCTGCCAGACGTGGCCGCGGAAGCCCGAGCCATCGCGGCTGCTGCGGCGGTGGACCCTGAGGCCACGGCCGCTGAACCGGTGGACCTGGTCGCCGATGCGGCAGCGCCCGCGCGCCAGCACCAGCTGTTCGTAGCGGAAGCCGCGGCCCATGAAGAGGCTGTCCTGGGCGCCCGTGGCGATCACGCGGGCGGTGTCGCCGCTGAACCGCCCCATGACCCAGGGCGGGACGACGGACGTGGTCTCGACGTCGAACTCGACCCGGACGCGGGGGCCGGCCGGAGGTCCCTGCAGCAGTGCGGCGCAGGTCGTGTCGGTCATCTCGGTCCGCAGCGAGGCGGTCCAGGTGCGGAACGGCTCGACGCAGCGGAAGGCCATGCCCTCGGCGCCGTAGACGGTCGGGCGGCCGCGCTCGTCCAGCATGGAGACGGCAGGCGCCTCACCCCACTCCACGACGGCGCGTCCGTCCGGGAAGGCGATGTTGTAGAACACCAGCCGCCGGTCGGGACGCCCCGGGACGTCCTCGATCAGGAAGCGGGGAAACTGGATCGCGCCCGCGTCGTCGAACAGCCACATGGAGACGCTTTCCCGATAGAGGGGATCGTCCTTCGGATAGTCGGGCTCCATCAAGTCGGCGGCGGGATCGAAACCGCCGGTGAGGTCGATCTGCGCGGTGACGGGCTCGTGCGGCATGACGGTGATCCTTACGGCGTGCGGAGCTCGATTTCCGGATGTCGGGCGCGGACCATGCGTCGGAAGCCCTCCTTCCAGGGGATCGTCCATTCCATCCCGATGCGGCGGCCCACCGTCGTGTCGACGATGCAGGCGGGCAGGGCGAAGTCTCCGCCCGGGTATTCGTAGACCGGCTCGATCCCGACGAGCCGGCCCAAATGGTCGGCCATCTCCTTCATGTCGACGGCGACGTCGCCGCCCCAGTTGACGACCAGGGCCGGCGAGGCCGCCGCATCGTAGAACTGCTCCAGATGGCGCGACATGTCCTCGTCGTGGATCGGCGAGCACATGAACGGATAGTCGCGGGGCAGCAGGATCGGCGCGCGCGACAGCACCTTCTCGAGGAGCTGCCCGGGCAGGCCGCCGTCGTCGTAGGGGCCGCCGTAGGAGACGTTGACGCGGGCGATCACCGCCGGAATGTCGTGCAGGATCGACAGGGTGCGGACCACGCCCTCCGCGGCGGTCTTGGTCGCGCCGTAGTTGGGCGCGAACAGGGTCTGGCCGCCGAGGTCGTCGGTCTCCAGGTATCGGTGATGCGGATCGGGATGAGCGGCGTAGACGCCGGTCGCCGAGGCGTAGATGAACCGCGACTTGCGGAAATGGTGCATCAGCCGGCCCGTGCCCTCGGCGTTGGCGACCATGCCGACCTCGGCCGCGCCGGGACGCACCGCCGCGGCGACGTGAATGACGACGTCGAGGTCGGTCGGAATGTCGCCGAACTCGCCTTTCGTGTAGTCGCCCACGACCGGCTTCAGACCGGCGGCGACGGCCCGTTCGCGGGAGCCCGGCTGGCTGAACCGGGCCAGGCCCCAGACCTCGTTCAGCGGGCCGAGTTGGTCGGCGAACGCGCCCGCGACCTGTCCCGTGAACCCGGTCAGCAGGATCCTCTTGCCCTTCAGCACGCACGCTCCTCCCGAAGCTTCGCCGCCGTTTCGCTCCGGCGAGCGGCCCGCGGCCGTTCCGATCGATCGGCAGCCTAGCGTCGCCGCCGACGGGGGCAAAGGCCGCGATGCCTGTCGTTATTCGCGGGATTTATGTCGTTTCAGACCGGTCGCGACGGGCATAGCCTGGCGCGGCCCTGACATTCGAAGACTGCCTGGAGGTCCCCATGATCGGCCGCCTGACGGCGGGGCTGGCCCTGGCGTTCGCCTTCGCCGGCGTCGCCGCGGCGAAGCCGCTGGTGGTGATCGTGGCCGAGCCGGCGGGCACGGTCGCCGCGGACCTGCTCACCCCCTATGCGATCCTCTCCGAGAGCGGCGCCGTCGATGTGAAGGTGGCGTCCGCCACGGCGAAGCCGGTGCGGCTCACGCCGGGGGTGGCCTGGGTCGCGCCGCAGATGACGCTGACGGAGCTGGCGCGCGCGGGGTCGCGGAGGCCGGACGTGGTGATCGTGCCGGCGCTGAGCGTCGTGGACGACCCGGCGCGGGCCGCCTGGCTGCGGGCGCAGGTGCGGGACGGGGCGCAGGTGATGTCGATCTGCAACGGGGCCAAGGTGCTGGCGGCCGCCGGCCTGCTCGACGGGCGCCAGGCGACCGTCCATTGGTGGAGCCGCGGCCGGCTGGCGAGGACGTATCCGAACGTGGCCTGGCGGCGCGACCTGCGCTGGGTCGTCGACGGGCCGGTCACCACCACCGCCGGGATCAGCGCGGCCGAGCCGGCCACGCTCGACCTCGTGCGCCGGCTGGCCGGGGAGGCGGCGATGCTCAGGGCGGCCCGGCGCCTGGGGCTGGCGGCGCCGGACCCGCGGCACGACGGGGCGGCCTATCGCCTGACGCCGCGGGGCGCCGCGCTGGTCGTCGGCAACCTGCTGGCGGTCTGGCGGCGCGAGGACGTGGCCGTGCCGCTGGCGCCGGGCTTCGACGAGCTGGCTTTCGGCGCGGCGCTGGAGGCCTGGTCGCGCACCTACCGCTCGACCGCCTGGGCCGCGGGCGCGCCGCGCGTGGTCTCACGCCATGGACTGGTCGTCATCCGCGCCCGAACCCTGCCGGCGCGGTTCGACCGCACGGCCGCGCCGGGCGCGCTGACGGACGTCTTCGAGGCGATCCGCGCCGCCTATGGCCAGGCCACGGCGCGGTTCACGGCCCTGCAGTTCGAGCACCCCTATGGCGCGGTCGGCGCCGGGCGGTCCGCTTCGGTCTCGGCTTCGGCCGCGCCGCGCCGAAGCTCCAGCGTATCGGCGATGAAGCCCCACAGGGCGGCGACCTCGCCGGCGGCGGCGCGGTCGGGGGTCTCCTCGACGGAGCGGCCGCGCTCCAGGGCGGTCTGATAGACCGAGCGGGCGCGCAGGATCACCGGCGCCATCGGGGCCTGCATGTAGTCCAGCGCCTTCATCGCGCGCTTGACCAGCGGCGCCTCGACGGTCTCGCGGGCCACCGGAGCCTGGTTCATCACCACGGTGGCGGGC
>Ga0070668_100004265_pt1 | contig 10607 bp, 6 predicted proteins | sample KBSS43metaG_FD_64661 | JGI IMG/M metagenome (GOLD analysis project Ga0070668, IMG submission 64661) | Switchgrass rhizosphere microbial communities from Kellogg Biological Station, Michigan, USA - KBS S4-3 metaG | ecosystem: Host-associated > Plants > Roots > Rhizosphere > Soil ... | reverse complement strand
GCGGGGCAGCCAGTCCTTTCAAGCCTCACTAACAGACAGAAAACCATCAGCTACACCCCACCGCCCTGGGCATCCAGGGCGCCAACCCCAGACACCTACAAACTTAGGGGGAAAACCATGAAACACGGACTGCCGAAGAGAACCTCAAAGGCTCTGGCCTTGGCTGCCACGCTCCTGTCGGCGGTCTCTTTGACCACCGCAACGCCCGCTCAGGCGAGCGTACGAGTGTGGGACGGCGTTGAGGGTGCCACCCCGTGGACTCGCTGGCAGGGCGGCGGTTCCGGTGACGGTGTCGCCGGCTACGACATCAACGGCGGGGTCGCCCGCTCCGGCGCCAACGACGGCTGGCTTCATGTCGGCAACGGCTGGGCCGCCAACCGCATTCCTGTCAACATCACCTACTTGAACCGCGGCAACTGCACCGTCGACGTATGGTTCAACCCGCTCACCTCAGCCGGCGCTCAGGTCGGACTCCAGATCTGGGACCCCAACGGCTGGCACATCATCGCCGAGACCTACCCCTGGTTCCCCGGCGGCGGCTACCGCCAGGCCATCATCACCGGCCTCGACCTGCGCGGCTTCGCCGGCGACATCTACCTCCAGGTCATCTACGGCAACAGCAACGGCATCAAGACCTTCGTCCGCTTCGACGACATGGCCATCCAGTGCTCCTCCTGACATACACGGTCAACATCGCGGTGGCCGCACCGCTGAGATGCTGACGACCTGCCGATGATCACGCCACGGTGAGTCGCTCCTCGTGCTCCTGGCGCCTCGGCAAGGCGCGGCTACCCGGTAAGGGTGCGTCCTGCCCGTCGCATGGTGAGGGTGGCAGCCCGTTCGAGCCGGGCCGGGTCCGGGGGACTCACGCCTCGACGGGAGGTGTCGGGGGTTCCCACGTCGACGCGCTCTTCGGCAGAAGCGGACGTTGCCGCGGTGACATTTGCCCGGCACCGCCCGCGAAGCGAGTCACTCGGCTCGCCGAGACCACCACGTCTGCGCCGCCCCGAGCGCGATGCGGGCCAGCAGCACCGCGGCCCCGATGCCGGCGATCAGCCGGGCGCCGAGACCGTCGAGCCGGACGGCGAGCCAGCCGCCCGCAACTGCGCCAAGCACGGAGAGCACGAAGTCGACGATCCACAAGGGCGTCAGGGCGAGCAGGGCCATGTCGGCTCCCGTATCCCCGCGCCGGCTCCGCCGCGCCAGGTACACCCAGAGCGTGGCGGTGCCGGCGAACGCGACCCAGGCCAGGCCGAGCATCACCCACAGCACCGCGGTCACCGGGCTTCCCCTGCCGCACAACGAGACACACCGGAATTCATAGCGGTCCTCCCCATCGGTCCCGACCAGGGTGAGCTTGTTCGGACACTATGTCAAGACACTGTGTCCGGACAGGTGTCCGGGAAGTGGTTTTCGCCGCGACCGAAGAACTTGTCCGCGAAGGCTCGTTCACCGAGGTCAGCGTCGAACGACTGGCCGCCGCCGCGGGCATCTCACGGTCGACCTTCTACGTCCACTTCCAGGACACGTCTCGGTAGTGAGGTCAGCGGTATGAGCGATGGATCATCACGGGAAACCCCGTCGCCGCGGCAGGTGGCTCCGACCTACCATCACGATGAGCCCGCCCAAGGCGCATCTACCCGGTAAGGGTGCGTCCTGCCCGTCGCATGGTGGGGGTGGCAGCCCGTTCGAGCCGGGCCGGGTCCGGGGAACTCACGCCTCGACGGGAGGTGTCGGGGTTCCTGCCTCACTGCGTTCATCCGCACGGACGGTCATCGTCACAGCTCACGATCTCGGCTCAGGGTGTCCAGGAGCCGGCGAAGAGTGCCATCTCGACGCGGTCCGGCTCGCCTCCGAACTCGGGACGAGCGGCTTGGTCCGTTGCCCAGCGCAGGTAGGCCAGCCAGGTGCTGGTCCACCACGCCGTCCGGTACTTCCCGGCCGGTCCCGCCGATGTAGGCAGCCGGCCCGCCACGACCCGGTCCAGGATCAATGGCTGGATCCCCTCTTTGCCGCGGCGATAGCCAGTGAAGTAGAGCAACTTCGTGAAGAAGGCAGCTCCGAGACCGGAGAGCTTCGCGGTGGTCGTGAACCGCTCGTAGCAGTCCTCGAGCACGGCCGGAGTGACTGCGTCCGGACGCAGTCCGCCGAGCGCGGCTTCCAGCCGCTCGCCGGCCTGTTCCTGGAGGAGGATGCGGCCGGTCCGGAACGGCCCGTACCCGCGGATCCCGTGTCCCCAGGCCAGCACACCTGCCGCGAGTTGCACGCTCGAGACGTCCCGCGTACGCCAGCGTTCGGCGAGGGCGAAGACCTCGTTGCGGCAGACCTTCCCGCTCGTGGCGAAGTTCGCCGGCCAGGTGCCCGGAGGGAGTCCGGCTGCCCACCGCGTCGCGTTGACCGGGATCGGACCCGGCTCACCGGGAAGCGCACCATATGACACGAGCACGAAGTCGCCGGGGAGCGGACGTTCATTACACCTCACGGCCTCGCCGGACGGTGATCGCCGCTGCAGCTACGGCTGGGCGTGATCTTCGCGGCCAGAACACCTTGTCATGAGTGGCAAACGAGCGTCCTTGCCGCGTGTCCGATGATCGAGCCGGGGAGACTGGCAAGTCCTTCTGGCCCAGGCGCTCCGTCGTGCGTGGGCCGGGCGGTGATCCGTCTCAGTCGGAGGAGTTGATCGGCTGGCGAGTCAGGCGCCGGCGCCCCCGTCCACCGGCACGATCGCGCCGGTCACCATCGAGGCCCGGTCACTGAGCAGCCATGCCGCCACCTCGGCGACCTCGCGGGGCTCGGCCATCCGGCCGAGCGGGGTCGCCGCGTTGATGCGCTCGATGACGCCCGGGGACGCCGCCTCCCACGCGTCGATCATCTCCGTGGCGGTGCCGCCGGGAGTGATGCCGTTCACGCGGATGCCCTCGCGGCCCCAGGTCACGGCAGCGGTCTCGGTGATGCTGTTGAGCGCGCGCTTCATGGCGCCGTATGCGGGGAGGGCGGGGTTCGCGCGGCGGCTGCCGATGCTCGAGGTGTTGACGATCGCCCCGCCACCGCCCCGGCGCATGAGCGCGGCCTCGGCCGTCATGGCGGTCCAGTGCGCCCGGAAGTTCACCGCGAACTGCTCCTCGACGTCCTCGTCGCCGGTGGTGTCGAGCGGGCCGGGTTGCTGGATCGCCGCGCCGTTGTTGAACGCGCCGTCGAGCCGTCCGTGCAGTTCCTCGACGCGGTCGACCGCCGCACGGATGCTCGCACGGTCGGCGAGGTCCACGGTCACGGCGTCGGCGACGCCGCCGTCGGCGCGGATCTCGGTGACGATCCGCTGGAGGGCGTCGGTGCTGCGCGCCGCGAGCACGACGGCAGCGCCCTCGGAGGCGAAGAGCCGGGCCGCGGCCGCCCCGATGCCGCGGCTGGCACCGGTGATGAACACGATCTTGCCGGTGAGCAGGCCGATGGGGGTGCTGTCGCTGTCGTTCGTCATGACCACAGCCTGTGCCGGCCTCCAGACCGGAGACAGGCACAAGCGGTACCAGGGTCCGCCACCACGCGGTGTGCAGACTGGGGGTATGGACAAGCAGGAGCTCGGGGCGTTCCTTCGCAGCCGTCGCGAGCGGCTGCGGCCGCACGACGTCGGCCTCCCCTCCGGACCGCGACGCCGGACACCAGGCCTCCGCCGCGAGGAGGTGGCGGTCCTCGCGCACATCTCCACGGAGTACTACGTCCGGCTCGAGCAGGGCCGGGCGCCCCGGCCGTCGGGCGAGGTCCTCGCCGGGATCGCCGGCGCACTGCGGCTCACCGACGCCGAGTCCGATCACCTGCACGTCCTCGCGGGCACTGCGCCCAGCCGTACCGGACTGCATCGGCGCGACGTCCGCCCGAGCATCCTCGCGCTCCTCGAGCGGCTGCCGCAGACGGCCGCTTTCGTGATATCCGCCGCGTTCGAGGTGCTCGCGTGGAACAACCTCGCCGCCGCGCTCATGGAGGATTTCGCCGCGCTCGCCCCGCAGGACCTCAACCTCGCTCGCCGAGCCTTCCTCGGAGCGGAGCGCGCCGAGCCGCTGTACGGAATCTCCGACGCCGCGGAGTTCCGGCACCACGTCGTCATGGAGCTTCGCACCACCCTCGCCCGCTACCCGGCCGATCCCGCGGTGACCGGCCTCGTCGCGGAGCTGCGGGACGCCGGCGGCGAGTTCGCCCGGCTCTGGGAGCGGCACGACGTACAGGCCGCGCCGGTGCTCACCAAGACCTTCCACCACCCGGTCGCCGGGGAGATCACCGTCGACTGCGACTCGCTCGCGCTCACCGACCGCGACCAGCACCTCGTGCTCTACAGCGCGCCGCCAGGATCCCCCGACGCCGAGGCTCTCGCCTTTCTCGACGTACTGGGAGCCGAGAGCGCCGATGCCGTCACCGCGCCGCGCCCGGACACGCGTCGAGCCTGACGGGCCGTTCGATGGACGCCGACGCAACGGATTCGGCTGCTCCGAATGGGTGCGTCGTGGTATCGCGGCGATCGCGGTCTGCGACTACCCGGTATCACGTCGCCGGAGCGTTCATCGGCGGCTTCGGGTGGTGGTTCCGGAACCGGGGAGCTGGTCGACATGCTGACAGAGCGGGAAGAGAACTGGCTGCTTGAGGAATACAAGCTGCTTTCGGCGCACTATTTCCACGAAGACCAAGTCTACTTTCGCATGGGTGGGCTGCTCATCACGTTGAACGGTGCGCTGATCGCCTTCTCGGCGGCCTCGAGTGGGATGCCCAGGTTGCCGCCGGTCATGCTCGTGCTGTTCTCCGTGTTCGGTCTCGTCGTGACACTCGCGTGGATGGCGATGTTGTGGCGGATTCGTGCCGTCCGGCAGGTCAGCACCAACCGTATCGGGGAGATCGAGGCCGCGCTCGAAGCGAGTTGGTCTGCCACGGTTCCCTCTCCGCGGATTCGCCTGCGCATGCGTGAACGGATGTCCGCGGTGTCCGGACGCCTGCCGTCGAGACTGGCGACCAGCGTTCCCGCGACCACACTGTTCCTGCTGGTTCCTGTCGTGGCGGCCGCCTACTGGATCTGCCTGCCGTTCTGGCGCTGAAGGCCACGGTGCCGACACGGACTCCCCCGCATGGGGTATACCCGGAGCGGTGGAGGAAATCCGGACCGAGTTCATCCGACCGCTGCTGACGGCGCTGTCGGCTCATCCCGTCGAACGTCCCGCCTACTCCGACGGCCGGCGAACGCTGACCTACGGCGCGCTGGCACGGAGCAGCGCGGAACTCGCCGCCGGGCTCGGGGTGGCGCGGGGCGACCGCGTGCTGGTCCACGTGGGGAGCCGGGTCGAGTTCGCCGTCTCGCTGCTGGCGGTGCTGCGGGCGTCGGCCGTCGGTGTCCCGGTGAGCGCGCGCTCGACCGACGCCGAACTCGCCCACCTGGCCGACGATTCGGGGGCGACACTCCTGGTCACGGAGGCGCGGCACGCCGCCGCGGCCGAACGGCTCCGCCGCGACCGGCCCGGTCTGCGGGTGCTCTTCGTCGAAGATCCGCCGCCCGAGGGGGCCGGCGAGCCGCGCGATGACCTCGGACTGGACGAGCCGGCCTGGCTGCTCTACACCTCCGGCACCACCGGCCGGCCCAAGGGCGTCCTGCTTTCGCAGCGCGCGATGTTGTGGTCGACGGCCGCCTACTACGTCCCCATGCTCGGGCTCGGCGCCGAAGACACCGTGCTGTGGCCGTTGCCGACGCACCACGCCTATGCCCTGTCGCTGGCCTTCGTCACCACGATCGCGGTGGGCGCGCACACCCGGCTGGCCGACGGGTGCACGGCGGAGCTGCTCGCCTCGTACCCCGGCTGTGTGCTCGCCGGGGTGCCCGCGCTCTACCTGAGGCTCCGCCAGGAGTCCGACGACCCCCTCGTTCCGCCGCGGCGGTGCCTGAGCGGCGGTGCGCCGTGCACGCCGGCGACTCGCGCCGCGGTCCGGGAGCTGTTCGGCGCCGAGGTGCTCGACGGCTACGGGAGCACCGAAACGGGCGGAAAGATCGCGGTGGAGCGACCCGGAGAACCGGGGCTGGTGCCGGTGCCCGGCATGGAGGTCCGGATCGACGCGGGCGAGGTGCTCGTCCGCGGTCCGGGACTGATGCTGGGCTACCACGGGCAGACCGGGTCGCCGCTGCGGGACGGCTGGTACCACACGGGCGACGCCGGCCGGCTCGAGGGCGGCCGGCTGGTGCTCGAGGGCCGGGTGGACGACGTGATCGTCTGCGGTGGCCAGAACGTCCACCCGGCCGAGATCGAGGCGGTGCTGGAAGAGTCGCCTTCGGTGCGGGACGTCCTCGTGCTCGGCCGGCCCGATGACGTCGTGGGTGAGGTGCCGGTGGCGTTCGTGGTCGCCGGGCCCGACGGCTTCGACGCCGAGGAGCTGCGTCGCCGGTGTCTCGACCGGCTTTCGCTGTACAAGGTGCCGGTGGCCTACCTCGCGATCGACGCGATCCCGCGGACGGCGTCGGGCAAACCGCGGCGGAAGGCACTGGCAGCCGCGCGGCCGGATCCGGCCGCGGTCGTGCGGGCGGAACTGACCGTCCTCTGTGGACACGACGGCGGCGACGGGTGGCGCGACCGGCCCTTCGCCGATCTCGGGCTGTCTTCGCTGGCCGGGGTGCAGTTCCGGCACCGGATCACCGCGCTGACCGGGGTGCCCGTCCCGCACTCGCTGATCTACGACTTCCCGACACCGGGCGCGGTGATCGACGAGCTGCACCGGCGCGCCACGGCGGGCCCGGAAGCGCCGCCGCGAGCGAGTCCGGTGCCGGACGCGGAACCCATCGCCGTCGTGGCGATGGCCTGCCGGTTCCCCGGCGGGGTGCGCTCGCCGGAGGACCTGTGGCGGCTCGTGGCCGATCAGGTCGACGCGACGAGCGAGTTCCCCGCCGACCGCGGCTGGGACGCCGGCGAGCTGTACGACCCCGACCCGGACCGGCTCGGCCACTCGGTGACGCGCCGCGGCGGGTTCCTCGACGGCTTCGCCGACTTCGACGCCGGGATGTTCGGCATTTCACCGCGCGAGGCGCTGGCGACCGACCCACAGCAGCGGCTGCTGCTGGAGACGTCGTGGGAGGCGTTCGAACGGGCCGGCATCGACGTCACGACCCTGCGCGGCAGCGACACCGGCGTGTTCGTCGGGGTGATGAACGAGGACTACGCGAGCCGGTTCACCAGCCACGAACTCGAAGCGTGGCTGGGCATCGGGTCCTCGCACGCGGTGGCCTCGGGCCGGATCTCCTACACCTTCGGGCTCACCGGACCGGCCCTCACCGTCGACACGGCCTGCTCGTCTTCGCTCGTGGCGCTGCACCTGGCGGCGAAGGCCCTGCGCGCCGGGGAATGTTCGCTCGCGCTCGCCGGCGGGGCCACGGTGATGGCCACCCCGCGGACCTTCCTGGCCTTCAGCCGTCAGCGCGGCCTCTCCCCGGACGGGCGGTGCCGGTCCTACGCCGCCGGAGCGGACGGCACGGCGTGGTCGGAAGGCGCCGGGGTGATCCTGCTGGAACGGCTGTCCGACGCGCGCCGGAACGGCCACCCGGTGCTCGCTCTCCTGCGCGGCACCGCGGTGAACGCCGACGGCGCGTCCAACGGGCTGACCGCGCCGAGCGGCCGCGCCCAGCAGGCCCTGATCGCGGCGGCGCTCGCGGACGCCCGGCTGACCGCGGACGATGTCGATGCCGTCGAAGGGCACGGGACGGGAACGCCGCTCGGTGATCCGATCGAGGCGGAGGCGTTGATCGCGGCGTACGGGCGCGGCCGGCGCGAGCCACTCCGGCTCGGTTCGGTGAAGTCGAACATCGGCCACACCCAGGCCGCCGCCGGGATCGCCGGGGTGATCAAGGTGGTGACGGCGTTGCAGCACGAGCAGCTGCCGGCGTCGCTCCACGCGGACGAGCCGAGCCCGCACGTCGACTGGCCGTCGGGCGGGGTGGCGCTGCTGGCCACGGCCCGGCCGTGGCCGCGCTCCGGGCGGGTCCGCCGGGCCGGGGTGTCGGCCTTCGGCATCGGTGGCACCAACGCGCACGTGATCGTCGAGGAGCCGCCGCCGTCGGAGGCACCGTCGCGGCAGGCGTTCCCCGCGGTGCCGTGGCTGCTCAGCGCCGCGGACAGCGAAGCGCTCCGGCTCGTCGCGGCCGGGTTGGCCGAGGCGCCCGACACCGTCGACGTCGCTTACACCCTCGCCCGGCGGGCGCCGCTCGCGCACCGCGTGCTGGTGCCCGCGGGCAACCGTGAGGCTCTGCGGGCCGTCGCCGAAGGCCGCGTGCGCGGCCGGACCGTGCGCGGGGGAACGCGGCTGGCGCTGCTGTTCAGCGGACAGGGCGCGCAGCGCGCCGGGATGGGACGGGAACTCTCCGTGGCGTTCCCCGTGTTCGCCCGCGCCTTCGGCGAGGCGTGCGAGGCACTGGGCGACGGCGTGCGCGACATCGCCTTCGCCGGCGGGGAAGCGCTGGACCGCACCGACCACGCGCAGGCCGCGTTGTTCGCCTTCCAAGTGGCGCAGTACCGGCTGTTCGAGTCGTGGGGCCTGCGCCCGGACGTCCTTTTGGGACACTCGATCGGCGAGATCACCGCCGCGCACGTCGCCGGGGTGCTGTCGCTGGCGGACGCGGCGACGCTCGTGGCCGCGCGCGGCCGGCTCATGGCCGCGTTGCCCGCCGGCGGGGTGATGATCGCCGTCGAAGCCACCGAAGCGGACGTGGCTCCGTGGACGGGCGACGGCGTCGCGATCGCCGCGGTCAACGGACCGCGTTCGGTGGTGCTCTCCGGCGAGACGGCCGCGACGACGGCGCTCGCCGCGCGCTTCGGTGGCGGAACGCGCCTGCGTGTCAGCCACGCGTTCCATTCGCCGCTGCTGGAGCCGATGCTCGACGAGTTCCACGAGGTCGCCGCCGGGCTGCGGCACCACCGACCGGCCCTCCCGCTCGTCTCGTGCGTGACCGGGAAGCTCGTCGAGGAGCTCGAGCCCGGCCACTGGCGGCGGCACGCCCGCTCGGCCGTGCGGTTCGCCGACGCGCTGGCCACGGCCGCCGCCGCGGGCCCGGTGACCGGTCTCGAGATCGGCCCGGCGCCGGTGCTCGGCCGGGCGGCGGGCGACACCGTGCCGACGGTGCCCGCCACGATGTCGGGCCCGGGGGTGCTGGCCGCGGCGGGCGCGGTGCACACAGCCGGGGTCCGGGTCGACTGGCCCGCGGTGTTCGACGGCAGCGGTGCCCGGATCACGCCGTTGCCCACGTATCCGTTCAAGCGCACCCGGTATTGGCTGGACCAGCCGTCCCCGGCGCCGGTGAGCGGTGACCACGCCGTGCTCGGGCCCGCGTTGGCGGCGCCCGACTCGTCGCGGGTCGTGTACGGCGGCTCGCTCGGCGTCCGGCGTCACCGGTGGCTCGCCGGCCACGTCGTCGGCGGTTCGGTCCTGGCGCCCGGGACGGCGTTCGTCGACCTGGCCCTGCACGCCGGCGGGGCCGGGGTCGGGGAACTCACGATCGAAGCGCCGCTGCGCCTGGACGAAGGCGCGGACGTCCACGTCCAGGTCGTCGTGGACGAGCCGCGGATCGACGTCTACGCCCGGCACCCCGCCGAGAAGCAGTGGCGCAAACACGCCGGCGGACGGCTGCGCCTGCGTGCCCCGCTCCCGCCCGGTTGGAGCGGGGACTGGCCACCGGCCGGGGCGACGGAAACCGACGTCGACGAGGCCTACCGCGCGCACGCCTACGGACCCGCTTTCCAAGCCGTGCACCGGTTGTGGCGGCGCGACGACGAGTTCTTCGCGGAGGTGGAGCTGCCGCCGGACGTCGGCGGAACGTTCGAGCTGCACCCGGTGCTGCTGGACGCGGCCGTGCACGCGACCGCGCTCGCCGAGGGGCCGGGTGCCGAACACCGCGTGCCGTTCCTCTGGAGCGGTGTCGACGTCTACGTGCCAGGCGCCCGGCGGGCGAGGGTGCACGGCGTCCGCCTCGGTGCCGGCGCGGTCCGGGTCGCGCTGTTCGACGACGAAGGCAACCCGGTGGCCACGGTGGAATCGTTGACGACGCGGCCGATGGCGGCGCCCGACACCATGCTCTACCGTCCACAATGGATCCCGATGCCACCCGCGGCGGCCGCGGAACCGGTCCGCGTCGTCGAAATCGGTGGCGACGACGTGCGGACCGCGGCCGGCCGGGCACTCGCCGTGCTGCACGACCGGCAGGACAGCGGCGGCCGGCTGGTCCTCGTCACCCGGAACGCGACCGGCCCCGTCCCGGACCTGGCCGCCGCGGCGGCCTGGGGGCTGGGCTGCGCGGCCGCTGCGGAACACCCGGGCCGGATCGGCATGGTCGATCTCGAGCCGGGTTTCCCGGTGACCCGGGTCGCCGGCCTCGCCGGCGGCAGCGCGGAGCCGCAGATCGCCATCCGCGACGGGGTACCGCACGTCCTGCGGATCGCGCGGGCGACGCCGGCGAAGACGTCGCCGATCGACCCCGGCGGGACGGTGCTGATCACCGGGGGCACGGGGGCGATCGGCGGGGTGCTGGCCCGGCACCTCGTCACCGCCCACGGTGTCCGGCACCTGCTGCTGGTGAGCCGGAGCGGGCCGGCGGCCCCCGGTGT
>Ga0070668_100004264_pt1 | contig 10609 bp, 5 predicted proteins | sample KBSS43metaG_FD_64661 | JGI IMG/M metagenome (GOLD analysis project Ga0070668, IMG submission 64661) | Switchgrass rhizosphere microbial communities from Kellogg Biological Station, Michigan, USA - KBS S4-3 metaG | ecosystem: Host-associated > Plants > Roots > Rhizosphere > Soil ... | reverse complement strand
CAGATCGTCGACCGCACCGGGCTGGCGGCTCCGCGCGTACGGGATGATCTGTCTCGTCTGGTGGCGTTGCGCCTCGCGCAACGTACCGCAAGCCGCCCCGTCCGTTTCCGCCCGGCGCAACCGGACATCGCGATCACCGCGCTGCTCAACGAACGGCAGGCGGAACTCGACCGGGCCCGCCTCGCCGTCCCCGAACTGCTCGCCGAGTATCACGCCGCGACGACGGCCCCGCCGCCCCGGACCTTGCTCGAGGTGCTGACCGGGCCGCGGGTGGGATATCGGCGGTTCCTGGAGCTGCTCGCCGCGACCAGCGAGGAACTGCTGACCTTCGATCGGGCCCGGGACGGCAGGGTCGCCGGCGCGGTGGAGGTCGAGGCCGAGGCGCCGATGCTCGGCCGGGGCGTGGCCTGCCGCGCCGTCTATGAACCGGCCGCGCTGGAGATCCCGGGCCGCCTGCCGCACCTGCGCCGGCTGACCGAGCTGGGGGAGCAGGCCCGGGTGGCGCCGCGGCTGCCGCTGCAGATGCTGATCTGTGACCGCAAGCGGGCCCTGCTGCCGCTCACCGGCGCGGCCGCCGGCGGCACCGAAAGCGTCGTGCTGGTCGGCCCGTCCGCCCTGCTCGACGGGCTCATCGAGATCTTCGAGACGTACTGGCAGCGCAGCACGCCGCTGTGGCCGACCGGGCGGCGCGAGGCCGGCGGCACCGGCCTGTCCGAGGAGGAGTACGAGGTGCTGCAGTTGCTCGCCGCCGGCCTGAAGGACGAGGCGATCGCCCGGCAGCTGGGCGTGAGCATGCGGACCGCTCGCCGGCGCATCTCCAGCCTGATCACCAAGCTCGGGGTCGGCACCCGCTTCCAGGCCGGCATCGAGGCCGCCCGGCACGGCCTGCTGTGAGGGGTTGGCGCAAGATTTACCGGTGACCCATCTCGATCCCGGTGCCCACAGCTTCACCCTCGACGGCAGCCGGCAGGCCTACCACGTCGCCGGCGCCGGGCCGGTGCTGGTCGCTCATTCCGGCGGCCCCGGCGTCGAGTATGCCTACCTGCGCTCCGCCGAGCTGGAAGAGCATTTCACCATGGTGTACGTCGAGCCGGTCGGCACCGGCGAGTCGCGGCCGCTGCCCGACGGTGCCACCTATGTCGACACGTACGTCGATTTCCTACGGGCCGTGATCGAGCGCTTGGACGTGCCGAGGGTGCACCTCCTGGGCCATTCGCACGGTGGCGTGGTCGTCCAGCGGTTCGCCCTCCGGTACCCGGAGCGGGTCGCGGGTCTCGTTCTGTACAGCTCGACGCCGGTGACCGACGCGGCGTTCTGGGCGGCCGTCGCCGCGGGGGCGGCCGCGTACCCCGAGCGGCACCCCGGTGTCCCGGAGGCCGTCGCGGTCCGGGATGCCTTCCTGGAGGCGAGCCCGGCCCGGACCGACGAGGACGAGACCGCCGCCCTGCGAGCCTTCCTGCCGGTCTACTTCGCCGATTTCTGGGGGCGGCGGGCGGAGTTCGAGCCGCTGCGGGCGACCGTACGGTCCTGGCGGCTCGATTTCGACGCGACCACGGTCGACCACCGGCCGGAGCTGCCCGCGATCACCGCCCGTACGGTGATCGTGTGCGGACGGCACGACTTCGCCTGCGGGCCGGTCTGGGCCGGCATGCTGCACGAGGGCATCGCCGGGTCGCGGCTGGCGATGCTGGAGGACAGCGGCCACTTCGGACACCTCGAACAGCCGCGGGAGTTCCTCGAGGCGGTGCTCGGGCTGCTCCTGCCGGATTTCGCGGCGGAGATCCGCGCGACCTTCCGTACCGGTGACGATGCGGCGGTGACCCGGATGGCGCGGGCCGAGATCGAGCGGGCCCGGGCCGCGGGGGAGCCGGCCGGCGAGGTCGAGGGCCGGTACGCGCTGGCGCGGGTCGCCCTGCGCGGTGGCGACCTGGCCCGGGCGGAGGAGCTGGCCTCCTCGGCGCTGGAGGTGGCGCTCCGGTCGGGGGACCGTTCACCGGGCGCCGGTGGCGCGGTGGCGGTCGCGGAAGGTGGCCAGCTCGGCCCGCTCCACACCCGCGCCGTCCCGGTGGCGGACTCCTGACCGATCTCCGCCCGCCGAGGCCGTGGCCGGCCAGGACGCGAGCCGGCGCGGGCCCGGCTTCGGGCGGTCAGCCCGCGGCGGTGACGGCGGAGGTGATCACCTCGGCGACCTCGCCGGGACGGGAGACGGTGAGCGCGTGCGACGCGCCGGCGAGCTCCACCGTGGCCTTCGCGCCGGCCCGTTCGGCCATCAGCCGGTGGACCGCGACCGGGATGTTCCGGTCCGCGTCGCCGAAGACGAACCAGGACGGCAGCGACGGCCACGCCGGCGGCCCCGAGCCCTCCCGAAGGGCCGTGTCGCGCAGCGGGCGCTGGGTGGCCGCGAGGACGGCCGCGTCGGCGGCGGGCACGTCCGCCGCGAACTGCCCGGGGAAGAGTTCCTGCCGGATGAACAGGTCGGCGGTGCCGTCGTCCAGGGGTACGGCGTCGAGCGTGTCGCCCAGGGTGCTGCCCGGGAGGCGGCCGCTCAGCTCGAAGATGCTCTCGCCTTCCAGCGGAGCGAACGCCGCGACGAACACCAGCGCGCGGACGTTGTCGTGCCCGCGGGCCGCGTTGCTGATCACCGCGCCGCCGTAGGAGTGCCCGACCAGCACGACCGGTCCGGGTATCGAGCCGAGCAGACTCGACACGGACGCGGCGTCGCTCGACAGGCTCCGCAGCGGATTGGCCGCCGCGACCGTCCGGTGCCCGGCCGGCCGGAGTTCGTTGAGCACGCCGCTCCAACTGGACGACTCCGCGAACGCGCCGTGGACGAAGACGATGGTGGGTTCCGACATGGGTTTGACTCCTCAGCTCGGATGCGCGGGCCAGCACCATGCTCTCCGCCGCCGGCCGCGCGTGTCTTACGTCAGATGACTGAACCTTTTTCAACGTGGCCAGGGCGGCAGCGCCTGGCGCCGGACAACGGCGCCGGAACCGCCGGCCGCGGCCAGATGGAAAAAGGTTCACTGCATCGGCGGAACCGTGGTGAACGACCCGGGCACGGTCCGGGCCTCCGCCGCGGCCTTCGACCTGCACGTCGTCGGGCCCCCGCCGGTGCCGGGCGGCGAAGTATCCTTGCCTTCGCGGTAGAACCATCCCGAACGATCCGGCCGGAGGGCAAGTGGAGCTCATCGGCCGGGGCGAGCAGCTCGCGTTGGTGCGCGAGGTGCTGTCCGCGGTCGCGACCGGCGGGAGCGCCCTGCTGGTCCGCGGCGCCCCGGGCATCGGCAAGTCGGCGCTGCTGGCCGAGGCCGCCACGCTCGCCGAGGAGCTGGGTTTCCGGGTGGTGCGCACGGTCGGCGTCGAGGCCGAGAGCGACATCCCGTATGCCGGTCTTCAGCAGCTGCTCCGCCCGCTCCTCGCGGCAACGGGAAACGCCGGCGGGACGGCCGGCGTCACCGGGCCACAGCGGTCGGCCCTGCAGGCCGCCCTCGGCGTCGAGGAGGCCGACGTGCCCGACGTCTTCCTGGTCGGCCTCGCCACCCTCGACATCGTCGCGGACGCCGCCGCCGTGGCGCCGGTCCTGGTGGTCGCCGACGACGTGCAGTGGCTCGACGACGCGACCGCCAGCGTCCTGGCCTTCCTGGCCCGCCGAGTCGGCACCGAACCGGTTGTCATGGTCGGCGCCGCGCGGGACGGCTACCGGTCCCGGCTCAATCCCGGCGAGTTCACCACGCTCGCGCTGGAACCGCTCGCGGAGGACGAGGCCGCCGCTCTCCTGCACGACCGGGCACCCGACCTCCCGCCCGCCGCGCGCCGGCGCCTGCTCGCCGAGGCCGCGGGCAACCCGCTGGCGTTGACCGAGCTGTCCGGCGTGCTGCGCGCCTCCGCCGACCCGGACGGGTCGCACCGTCCGCTGACCGAACGGCTCGAGCACGCCTTCACCGATCGGCTGCGGACCCTGCCCGGGCGTACCAGAACCCTGCTTCAGGTCGCGGCCCTCGCCGACGGCTCGCTCCTCGCCGAGGTCTTCGACGCGACCAGGGCCTTGACCGGCGCCCCGGTCGGGACCGCCGACCTCGACCCGGCCATCCAGGCCCAGCTCGTCAACCTGGCCGGCACCGAGCTGCGTTTCCGGCATCCGCTGATGCGCTCCGCGATCCAGCAGAGCATGCCCGCGGCCGCGCGGCAGGCCGCCCACGCCGCGCTTGCCGCCGTTCTCGACGGGCATCCGGATCGCCAGGTGTGGCACCGGGCCGGCGCCTGCGCGACCCCCGACGAGTCGGTCGCCGCGGCGTTGCAGGACGCCGCCGCCCGGGCCGCACGCCGCGGTGGCATCGCCGCTGCCGTCAGCGCCCTCGAACAGGCCGCCGCGCTCAGCGAGGAGACCGGCCGGCGGGTCGAGCGGCTGTTGCGTGCCGCCGACTACGCCGTGGAGCTCGGCCGGTCCGGGACCGTGGACCGGCTGCTCGATCAGGCGCTCACCGCCGGCCTGACGCCACGACAGCACGCCACCGTCGTCTGGCTGCGCGGCAGCTTCGACGAAGGACTGCCGTCCCGGCCGTCCGGCGTCACCTCGCTGACCGGGCTCGCCGAGGAGGTCGCCGCGGAAGACCGGACCCTCGCGCTGCGGATCCTGTGGAGTGCGGCGCAGCTGTGCTTCTGGTCCGACCCGAGCCCGGCCGAACGGCGTGGCGTGCTCGCGGCGGTCGATCGGCTGGCGCTGGGCCAGGTCGATCCGTGGCGGCTGGCCATCCGCGCGTACGCGGCGCCGGTCGAGTGCGGCGCGGACGTCCTGGAGCACGCCCGTCATTTCGTGCCGGCGGAGGGCGACGACGGCCGCGCGTACCGGATGCTGAGCACCGCCGCGCTGCTCGCCGGTGGTTTCGACCTGGTCCGCGCGTTCTCCGCGGTCGCCGGTGCGGGACTCCGCGTGCAGGGCCGGCTCGGGCTGCTGGCCCGCACCGTCGGCGCGGACGCGTGGAGCGCCCTCGTGCTCGGTGACCTGGGCGCCGCGATCGCCGCGACCGAGGAGTCGCGACGCCTGGCCCGCGAGACAACCCAGACGATCATGTACGCGTTGATGACCGCCACCGCCGCGAAGCTGGCCGCGCTGCGTGGCGAGGGGGACGACGCCCTGCGGCTGGCCGTGGAGGCCGAGGGAATCGGCCTGCCGGTGGGCGCGCGCCCGGTGCTGGCGACGGCCATGATGGCGCGTGGCCTGGCCGCCCTGGGCGCCGGCCGGTTCGCCGAGGCGTTCGGTCACCTCCGGCGGCTGCACGACCCGGTGGACCCGTCGTTCCAGGTGGCGCTGCGCCTCACCACGCTCGGCGACCTCGTCGACGCCGCCGCGCACTGCGGCCGCCTCGACGCCGCGGCCCCGATCGTGGTCGAGCTCGAGGAACTCGCGGCGCTCACCCCCGCGCCGGTGCTGCACGCCGACCTCCGGATGGCCCGTGCGCTCCTGGCCGGCGAGCAGGACGCCGAGGCACTGTTCGAGACCGCCCTGCGGGCGGACCTGGCGACCTGGCCCCTGATCAGGGCCCGGACGCACCTGGTGTACGGGGAGTGGCTGCGGCGGCAGCGCCGGAGCGTCGAGTCCCGGGACCACCTTCGCGCCGCCCGCGACATGTTCGATGCGCTCGGCGCCATCCCGTGGAGCGAGCGGGCTCGCCGCGAGCTCCGTGCGGCCGGGGAGCGCAGCCGCCGGCGCAGCCCGGACGCCCGCGACCGGCTGACCCCGCACGAGCTGCAGATCGTCCAACTGGCCGCCGAGGGCCTGACCAACCGCGAGATCGGCCAACGGCTGTACCTGTCACACCGTACGGTCAGCTCGCATCTGCACCGCATCTTCCCGAAGCTGGGCGTGGTGTCCCGCGGCGAGCTTCGCACCGTCGTCGGTACCGTCATGTGACGCCCGCTCGCCTCGGACGCCTGCCCAGCGTTTCTCTCACGCCGAAGCGGAGACGACCTTTCAGTTGTTGGTGATCCAGGTGGGATGGCTGGTCACGAAGGCGGCCATCGTGTCGTTCTTGGCGGCCTGGAACATCTTGAGGCTGTCCGCGCTCAGGCCCTGGGCCGAGCCCACCCCGGGCGGCGCCTTGACGTTGACGAACTGACCGTTGTTGGTCTTCAGCGTGATGATGCTGTCCGGGTTGAGGCCCTTCATGCCGAAGGCCCAGTCCTCCAGCGAGACGCCCTGCAGGAACACGGTCATCGCCTTGCCGACGGCGGTGAGCAGGCTGGGCAGCTTGGTCGGCGAGTCGAGACCCTGGCTCACCGTGGTCTTCATGATCGCCCGGAGGAGCTGCTGCTGGTGTCGCTGGCGGCCGTAGTCGCCGTCGTTCTTCGACAGCAGGTCGCGCTGGCGGGCGAAGTCGAGCGCCTCGGCCGGGGTGAAGCAGTGATTGCCGACGCGGTACTTGTTCGGCGTCACGCCGGCGACCTTGTGCTTGATGATGCCGGCGTCGTCGGTGATGTAGGGCGTCGCCTGCTGGCCGTCGGCCTTGTGGCCGATGTGAATCGACGTGACGTCCTCGTCGACGTACATGCAGACCTTCCCGAGGATCTTCATGATGTCGGTGAAGCCGGAGTAGTTGACGACCGCCTCGGCGTCGGGCGTGATGCCGAACTGCTTCTGGATCGTCTCGGTCAGCAGCGTCATGCCGTGCGTGATCGCGGCGTCCCCGTCGAGCCCGAGGCTGCCGAACGCGAAGGCTGCGTTGATCTTGTCGTGGTGCTCGTTGTTCTTGTACTTGCCGTTGTTGTACGAGGGGATGTCCACCAGGGTGTCGCGCGGGATGGACAGCATGTACGCCTGCTGATGGTCCGCCGTGATGTGCAGGATGATGATCGAGTCGGTGTGGCTCGCCTGGTGGGTCGCGGACCAGCTGGGCCGGGTGTCCAGGCTCGCCAGCAGGATGTTCTTCGCGCCCTTGATGTCGGCGTGCTTCACCTGGGCCGCCCCGCCGGCCAGCTGGTGGTCGGGGATCGCCGCGTTGACCTTGCTCTCCGCCACCTGGACGAACGCTATCGCGCCGCCACTCACCGCGACCAGCACGGCGCCCAGCACCAGCGTGATCCGGGCCCAGACCGGCGACTTGCGGCGTTTGTCGGGAGACTGGTACGTGCGAGGCACAGGCGTTCCCTCTCGTCCGGCGGCGCTTCGCCACACTAGCCGACGTTAGAGCGCCGGGACCTGCGCCGGTGAGTCACTGAAGAGGAGTGGCACACATCCGGTAGTCGAGGGTGTCAGGACGGGAAGGCGGCCGTCGCCCAGCCGGCCAGTTCGGTCTTCGCCGCGGTCAGGACAGCGGCCGACGGGGCCGTTGCGTCGGCGATCAGGGCGTAATGGACGACCCCGGTTGCACCCGCGCCGGAGAGCGACAGCGTGCGGCCGTCCGTCGAGACCGTGTACGCCACGTCGGAGGCGACGGCGGTGCGGAAGCCGGCCGGGAGCTTGACCTCGGTGGCTGCGCCGTCCCCGCCGGAGCGCCAGACGAGCACGGCGTAGCGGCTGCTGTTCACGGTCGTCCGCACGTTCGGCAGGCCGGACGGGACCGGCATCCAGGCCATCGGGCTGTTCCCGTCCCGGGAGCGGTCCTCGTAGACGAAGGCGAGGGTGCGCCCGGCCACCGCGGACGGATAGATCCGGTCCAGCAGGCGGGCGTCCTGACGGAGGTACGCGGTGCCGGAGTCGTCCAGCGCCACGGCGGAGAAGTCCTCGCCGTTCCAGGCGTCGCCGGTGGTCTGGACCTTGTCCGGGTTGTCGTTCATCAGCTCGTGGTGCCGGCCGCTGGAGATGTCCCACTGCCACTGCGTGCCGGACAGCACCGGCCCGGACCCGGCCACGCCGCCCCACCACTGGGCGCCGGTCAGCCGGGAGTCCAGCCCCTGGTACATCGCCTTGTCGACGCTGGGCGCCTTGTCCGAGGTGTAGCCGCCGAGCGGATGGCCGAACTCGGTGACGATCGCCGGTGCCGACAACGCCGCCGAGCGGTCCCGGATCAGCGCGAAGTCGTCGCTCTCCTGCCCGTCGGTGGCCTTGCCCCACATCAGGACCCCGGAGATGGCGGCCTGGTCGTAGAAGTGGGTGTTGAACACGTAGCGCGGCCCGATCGCGCCGGCGTCGAGGAAGCCGCCGGCCTGGTTCTGGACGTTGCCGTTCCAGAACATGTTGGGCTCGACGAAGGCCGGGCGGCCGGCCCAGCCCGCGGCGTCCATCAGGGCCCGGAACGACTGGTAGAACGGCCACAGCACGTCCCGTTCCCAGGTCCGGCTGTTCTGCCCGCTGTCGTAGTTGCCGGCGTACGGCTCGTTGTAGGGGTTGATGCCGAGCACGTGCGCGAACTGGGTGTCGGTGAGGTCGGTCCGCAGGTGCAGGAGTACCTGGCGGGCGTACCGCAGGAACTCGTCGCGCTCGCTGATCGACCCGGCCGCCGTGCTCAGCGTGCGGTTGTGCCAGAAGTCGTACGTGGCCTGCCGGACCGCGGCGTTCTGGGTGATGTTCTGCCCCCAGGTGACGCAGATGCCGCAGCTCTCCTGCGGGTAGCCGCCGGCCTGCACCAGCCACTTCGGCGCGCCGTCGCCGGTGTACCAGCTGCCGGTGGTGAACAGGTAGCGGGAGAACAGGTCCTGGTGAAAGTCGAAGAGCACCTCGAAGCCGAGGTCCGCGAAGACGCCGGCCTGCTCGGCCACCTTGCCGAGGTACGCGGTGTCGATGGTGCCGGGGGCCGGCTCGGCGGCGTCCCAGGAGAGCAGGAACCGCACCGTGTTGGCGTTGGTGAGGTCGCGCATGGCGAGCGCCGACACCCGGGCGCCGGCGGCGTCGGCGAACGGGAGCTTGCCCTTCTCGGCGAGCTTCACTTCGCCGGAGACGTTGAACCCGCGCAGCACGACCTCACGGCCGTGGCTGTCGACGAAGCGGGTGCCGTCCACGGTGACCAGCGGAGCCGAGGCGTCCGCCGCGATTGCCGGGCGGGTGGGGCCGAGGACGGTCAGCAGCGTACCCAAGATAGCCGGAAATAGTACGAAAAGGCGTGGGTGCATGATGTCTCCCCGTGAGCGGCGGGAAGCGGAGAGTGACTTAACTAAAAGTTAAACATGTTCATATTCTTGAATGCAATGACTCATGCTCAGCTGTTGACCCAGGCCGCGATCTCGGCGCGGGACGTCAGTGCCAGCTTCCGCAGGCTGTTCTGGACGTGGGTTTCCACGGTGCGCGGGGAGACGACGAGCTCGGTGGCGATCTCCCGGTTGGTCAGCCCCTTCGCGATCAGCGCGATGACCTGGCGTTCGCGCGGGGTGAGCGACGCGGAGGCCCGGGTCGTCCCCGGCTGCTTCTCGTCGAGCGCGTGCGGCACGATCTGGTCGGGGGTCATGGCGTTGCCACGCTCGAAGGCCTGCGCATACCGCGCCTCGCCCAGGGCCGCGCGGCACCGTTGCCCGGCCTCCTCGTGCGGCTTGTTGTAGTAGGGGGACTGCCGGTTCTGCCGCAGTCCGTAATCGCTCCACACCCGGTCGGCGGCGCCGAGCAGGACGGCGGCCCGTTCGGCCTCGCCGCCGGCCGCGGTGATCCACGCCAGCAGCTCGACCAGCTGCGCCAGGTTGAGCGCCGCGGTTCGTTCGCGGCGCAGGCGCAGTGCCTCCCGGACGTGGCCGGCGGCCGGCCCGAGCTCGCCGGAGCGCCACTGGCCCTGGGCGACGAAGGTGAGCGAGTTCGCCAGCAGGATCCGGTCGCCCCGCGCTCGGCAGTCGGCGGCACATCGGATGGCCAGGTCGACGGCGGCAAGGTCGCCGCGGTGGAGCCGGGCCGCCGCCTCGGTGAGCCGGCCCATGACCGCGTAGGGGCCGTCCGCGACGCCCAGTGCCGCGTAGCGATCCTGCGCCTCGGCCTGCAGGGCCTCGACGGCCGCCGAGTCGCCGCGGTAGTTGGACACGATCGCCAGCCGGGCGACCGACCGGGCGACGGTCAGCTCGTCACCGACCTGACCGGCCATCTCCCTCGCCGCGGTGGCCAGCGTGACCGTCTCCTCCAGGTCGCCCTGCTGGCTGGCCACCAGGGAGCAGGTCCACAGGGCGGCGGCTCGCGCGGCGCTCGGGGCGGCGGGCAGCGCCAGCACCCGGCGGAGCCACAGCCGTCCCTCCGCGACCCGCCCGGAGAACACCCAGTGGAACCAGAGCGTGGCGGCCAGGCGCAGCGCCGCCTCGGGCGCGGTGTCCGCCAACGTCTCCAGGGCCGCGCGAAGGTTGTCGTGTTCGTCGTGCAGCCACTCGAACCAGCTCTCCTGCCGGGGCCCGAACCACTGTTGCTCGGCCAGCTCGGCCCGCCGCGCGAAGAGGTCCGCATGCGCCCGCTCCAGCGCGGGAAGCGTTCCGCCGGTCAGCAGCCGCTGGCGGCCGTACTCCCGGATCGTGTCCAGCATGCGGTACCGGCGACGTCCGCCGCGCTCGGCCACCGTGATGATCGACTTGGCGGCGAGTCCCTCCACCAGGCGGGCCACCATGGCCGGGTCGACGTCCGGGCTCCCGCACAGCTCCTGGGCCGAGCCGAGATCGAATCCGCCCCGGAACACGCTGGCCCGCGTCCACACCGTGCGTTCCGCGGCGC
>Ga0070668_100004263_pt1 | contig 10609 bp, 7 predicted proteins | sample KBSS43metaG_FD_64661 | JGI IMG/M metagenome (GOLD analysis project Ga0070668, IMG submission 64661) | Switchgrass rhizosphere microbial communities from Kellogg Biological Station, Michigan, USA - KBS S4-3 metaG | ecosystem: Host-associated > Plants > Roots > Rhizosphere > Soil ... | reverse complement strand
CTGTTAGAATTGGCGCGATTCTACCGTACCGCTGCGTGTCCTTTCCCCTTAACGCACCGCAACGCGAGGCCGTCCGCCATTGCGCAGGCCCGTTGCTGGTGCTCGCCGGCGCCGGCAGCGGCAAGACCCGCGTCATCACCGCCAAGATCGCGCATCTGATCGAGCACGGTACCGATCCCGCGCGGATCGTCGCGATCACGTTCACCAACAAGGCGGCGCGCGAGATGCGCGAGCGCGCGCAGGCGCTTCTCAAGGCGCAAGGCAAGAGCGAGCTTGCCGCCAGGGTCACGATCGCGACGTTTCATGCCATGGGACTTAAGATCCTGCGCAGCGAAGCGAAGGCATGCGGCCTTACGCCCCGCTTCTCGATCTTCGATCCCGCCGATCTGGAAGCCATCGTCGCCGAGCTCGTCGCTACCGCAGACCGCGGACGCGCGCGGGCCGCGCAATGGCGGATCAGCGCATGGAAGAATGCGCTCATCGCGCCGGCGGCCGCCCTCGCGTCGGCGCGCAACGATGACGAGCTTGCCGCGGCGCGCGCGTATGCAAATTACGGCGAAGCGCTGGCCGCCTACCAGGCCGTCGACTTCGACGATCTCATCGTGAGGCCGCTGGCCTTGCTGGAAAGCGACGGCAACGCGGCGTCACGCTGGCAGGCGCGGTGCGCGCACGTGCTGGTCGACGAATACCAGGACACCAATCCGGCGCAATACCGGCTGTTGCGCGCGCTGGTTGGTGCGTCGACACCGTTCACGTGCGTGGGCGACGACGACCAGGCGATCTATGGCTGGCGTGGCGCGACGCTGGACAATCTCGCGGCGCTGCCGCGCGATTATCCGGAGCTTACGGTCGTCAAGCTCGAACAGAACTATCGGTCGAGCGTGCGCATCCTGCGTTCGGCCAACGCGCTCATCGCCAACAATGCCAAGCTGTTCGACAAACGGCTGTGGAGCGACCTCGGCACAGGCGACACGATCCGGGTGACGCCGGCGGCCGACGACGAGGCCGAGGCCGAGTCCGTGCTGCACCGCATCTGCGCACTGAAATTCGAGCGGCGCGCCAAGTTTTCCGACTTTGCGGTTCTCTATCGAGGCAATCACCAGGCACGCGTGTTCGAGACGGCGCTGCGCGCGCAGGGGATCCCCTACGATATCTCCGGCGGGCAATCGCTGTTCGATCGCACCGAGATCAAGGACATCGTTGCTTATTTGCGGCTCATCGCCAACGACGACGACGATCCCGCGTTCCTGCGCGCGGTGACGACGCCGAAGCGCGGCGTGGGGCAGACCACGCTTGCCCGGCTGTCCGAGCTGAGCGCCGCGCGCAAGGATAGTCTTTTTGCGGCGGCGTTCGCTCCCGAGCTCGCGGCGCTCATTCCTGCGAAACAGCGGGAGACGCTGCACGCGTTTTGCATGCTCGTCAACAACCTGCGCTTTCGCGCCGAGCGCGAGCCGGCGGGCCGCCTGCTCAACGAGTTGCTGGCGGCGACCGGCTATGAAGCCTGGCTGACCGACACGCTCGACAAGCGCGACGCCGAAATCCGCGGGAAGAGTGTCCGCGAATTCGTCGATTGGCTCGCGCGCAAAGGGGAAACCGACGAGCGCAATCTGCTCGAGCTGACGCAGACCGTTGCGCTCATCACGATGCTCGAAGGCCGCGACGGCGAGGGTGTGGACGCGGTCCGGCTGTCGACGCTGCACGCGGCGAAGGGTCTCGAATTCCCGCACGTGTTCCTGGTTGGGCTGGAAGAAGGCGTGCTGCCGCATCGCGAGGCGGTCGATGCCGGCGACGTCGACGAGGAGCGAAGGCTCATGTACGTCGGCGTCACGCGCGCGCAGCAAAGCCTGCATCTGTCCTGGTGCCGGACGCGCAAGCGCGCGGGCGAGCGCGTGACGTGCATGCCGTCGCGGTTCATCGCTGAGCTCGCGCAGGAGGACCTGCGCTACGCGGATACGCCTTTGCCGGCCGACGAAGCCGCGGCGGCGAAGGCGGCGGGAAATGCGCGCCTTAAGTCGCTGAAGGCAGCACTACGAACGTGACCGAACCGCGTGACGAAAACACTGCGCGCTGCGCGCTCCGTGTTTTTGTCCCGAAGGCAGTCAGAGGGGGAAGCTTCGGGCGGCCGCGCGCTTTCCCCCGGAAACGGCAGGAAGCGCGTCGATCATAAGCCGCTGCGCGGCCGTTCAGTAGCGCGCAAGCACGCTGACAGCCTTCGATGAGCGCATTCGCTCGCTGGGGCTGTCAATTCGCATACGCGCGCGCTACTGAGCTTTGGCGAAGCCGACCGCGGTCGGCGCGCTTCGTGCCGTTTCTACACGAAAAGCGCGCGGCCGCCCGAAGCTTTTCGTGCTGACTAATCGGCCACGTTATTTCACCGCAGCGACCATGTAGGTCACGGCAGCCTTGACATCGGCATCCGACAGCGTCGTATTGCCGCCCTTCGGCGGCATGGCGCCCTTGCCGTGCAATGCGGCATTCATCAATGCGTCTGTTCCCGTCTTGATGCGCGGCGCCCATGCGGCCTTGTCGCCGAACTTCGGCGCACCGGCAATGCCGGCGCCGTGGCAAACGATGCAAGTGGCCTCGTACGTTTTCTTGCCGTCCGCGGGACCAACCGCAGCGGACGCTGCGCTCGGCGCAGCGGCGGGAGCCGCTGCGGCTGATGCCGGCGTCGCTGCAGCGGCCGTCGCAACCGGGGCGGCAGCCGGCGCGGCGGCGGTTGCCGTCACCGCGGGCGCGGTCCAATTGGCGCCTGCCTTGTTCGCCATGAACGCGACGGCGCGCTTGACTTCATCGTCGGTCAGATCGCTGTTGCCGCCCTTGGCCGGCATCGCCTTGAAGCCGCCGATCGCGTGCGTGAATGCAACCTTGTCGCCCTCGGCGATCACCTTCGCCCACGCCGCCTTGTCGCCGAATTTGGGCGCACCGGCGAGACCGGCCTCATGGCAGGTCTTGCAGACCGTCCCGTAAACCTGCTCGCCGCTCTGCGTGCCCTTCGGTGCGCTGGCCTCGGCGATCACGACGGAGCCGACCGGCTGGATGCGCGACAGGACGATGTTCTCGTTTTCGCCCGCTCCATGCTCGCCGCTGGTCACGAGCTGCGAGATCATCACCGCGACCGCGATCGGAACGATGAACGCGAGGAGAACGACGATGACGAGCTGCTTCGGGGTCTTGATCGGGGAGGAATGCTCTTCGGTCATGGTCGCGGTGGTTGGGCGTGGAATCCGCCGGCGCGGCCGCCGGCTTCAAGCGCGCGATTATACCGTCCCGGCCTCGTCCCGCGGAACCGCGATGGACGGCATCGCGGCGCGAACGCTACAATAGACGGTTCGCGCCCGTAGCTCAGTTGGATAGAGTATTGGTTTCCGAAGCCAAGGGTCACAGGTTCGAATCCTGTCGGGCGCGCCACCCTTTCGTGCAAATTTTTGCACTTCGCCAGGTGAAGGAGACCGCCATGTCGAGGTCCGCGGCAATCGCCTCGTTCGCACTGCTGGCCGCACTGCCTTGCGCGGCGCAAACTTCGATTCCCGACCTTCGCGGCACCTGGAAAGGCGAAAGCGAATCGATCGTGTACGGCGGCGGCAACCCGCATCATCCCGCGGCCAAGCCGAAAGACCCGCAGATGCGCAGCGTGCCGTTCACGCTGGTCGTCGACAAGCAGGAGGGTCGCCGCTTCTCCGGCACCTTTTCCTCGGCGCGCAGCAGCGAGAAAGTGGTCGCCGTCGTTGCGCGCAACGGCACGATCATGATGGCCGACGACGACGGCTACACGCTGGGCACGGTGATCGCGCCCAACCGGATCGAGCTTTGCTACCTGCGCGCGTCGGCCGCGGCGCGCGTTGCTTCGTGCACGGAGCTCACGAAGCAATAATGAGGAATGAGGCGCGTATGAGCCGCAAATCGATCGACGCCGAGCCGTACGAGTTCGAGTTCGATCCCGCGAGCACCGCGCTCGTCATCATCGACATGCAGCGCGACTTCGTGCAGCCGGGCGGCTTCGGCGAGGCGCTCGGCAACGACGTCACGCCGCTGCAGGCGGTGATCGCGCCGTGCCGGCGCATGCTCGACTCCGCGCGCCGCATCGGGATGATGGTGATCCACACGCGCGAGGGGCACAGCCCGGACCTCGCCGATTGTCCGCCGAGCAAGATTGTCCGCGGACGCGGCGACAAGCGTATCGGCGACCACGGTCCGATGGGACGCATCCTCGTGCGCGGCGAGCACGGTCACGACATCGTTCCCGAGCTTTCTCCGATCGCCGGCGAAGTCGTCATCGACAAGCCCGGCAAGGGCGCGTTCCATGCGACGCAGCTCGACCACGTTCTACACAACCGCGGCATCCGTTCGCTCATCGTGTGCGGCGTCACCACCGAGGTGTGCGTGAACACCACCGTGCGCGAGGCGAACGACCGCGGCTTCGACTGCGTGGTGCTCGAGGATTGCGTGGGCTCGTACTTTCCGGAGTTCCAGCGCGCCGCGCTCGCGATGATCAAGGCCCAGGGCGGGATCTTCGGCTGGGTCTCCGATTCGAAGCGCGCGCTGGCGGCGCTCGATTAGGACCGGCGCTGACGGGCACCCTCTCCCCGGCGGGGAGAGGGCTGGGGTGAGGGGTCACGCTTTTGCGGTGAGCGCGTCGGGACGTCCCGCGCCGAGCACGAGGCACGTCACGCCGAACAGCGCGTAGCCGACCGCGACCAACGGCGATACGGCCCAGCCGAGCTGCGCGCCGTGTATCAATCCGAAGAATGCGAGGATCGCCCCGGCGAATGCCCACGCGGATGCCTGCCGCAACCGGCCGTCGATGATGAACACGGCCATCGCGCCCAGCACCATTCCCGCGAGCACCGAGCCGCCGCCGAGCGATTCGAGCCCGCGATACAGCACACCCGTGGCCGCGAGCTTGTCGACGCCAACCTGGGCCACCGACGTTCCCGCCGCGGCGAGCGCGCCGTCGATCTGCGTCTTCGCCCATTCGGCAACGTTGGGAATGATCGCGAGCACGACGGCCGGCGCGTGTTGCGACGGCGAGGCCTGGAACGCCTGTGCGCCGATCACGAGCCCGATGTAGAGCAGGATCGGCAGGATCGCAACGAGCGGGATGAGCGCGAGCAGAAGCGCCGTGAGTCCTAGAAAGCACACGATCGCGATCGCGATGCCGGTGGCAAGCGAGTAGCCGATGCGGCCGCCGACCGCCTTCCATCCCGGATGACCGATGTACACCGCGGGCGGGAACGGGCTTCCCAGCATCGAGCCGACGAGCGCGCCCAGTCCGTCGGCGAGCAGGATCTTGCGCAGGTTGTAGTTGTCTCCCGCGGCCGAGGCGCTTTCGACATTGTTCATCGCCTCGGTGAAGTTGTAGATGCCGAGAGGAATGGCGGTGACGAGCAGCGGCGCGACGTCGGCGAGCCCGCGCCACACGTCCATCGAGAACATCGGCAGGCGCAGGCCCAGATGCTCGGTCGCCTTGCTGACGTTCGCGGGCTGCATGTAGTCCGACCAGCCGGCGAGCGAGATGGCCCAGCCGATGAGGCTGCCGACGATAACCGCCAGAAGTCCGCCCGGAATGCCGCCGGGAAGCCGGATGTTCGCGGTCCACGCGATCAATACGATCGCGAAGCAGACGAGCCCGATCCACGGCAGCTCCCACATCTGGAACGCCGGGCGCATCGAGATGAAGGCGATCGAGATGCCCGCGAGCGTGCCGAGCATCGCCGCGCGCGGCGTCATTGCGCGAATCGTGGGACCCACGAACGCGCCGAGCAGCACGATGACGCCGATGATGAAGCACCATGCAAGACCGGCGTGCCACGCGAGGATCGGGTCCTTGGTCTTGATGTACACCGGCAGCATGATCAGGAAAACGACGATGAACATGTGCGGCACGCTTGGCCCGTACGGCATCGCGGTGACATTGCCGCGGCCCTCCGCCTTGCCGAGTTGATACGCGAGGTATGCGTAGAACAGGTTGCCGAGCGGAAGCGCGATACCGAGCGCAGGCAGGATGCGTCCGAACACGGTGTCCGCCGGGATCTGCACCACACCCAGGCACAGTCCGGTCAGGACGATCACATTGAGCAGCACGTTGGTGAACAATCCGAAAAATCCGTTCCAGTCGCCCGCCACCCAGAAGCGGACTTCGCCTTCCGTTGCCGCAGCATTCATGGTGTCTCCCCCTTGGCCCCGTGGTTGACGTAAGCGCGCCAGCCGCCGTATTCGGTGATCTCGCGCTGGCCCTCGCAAAGAAAAGGCTCGCCGAGCACGCCGAGCACGACGCTGCCGTCGTCGAGCAGTACCTTGCCGACGGAAAGTCCCGGCGGCTCCGCGAGCAGCACTTGCGCCAGTCCCGCCAGCGGAATGTCCCAAAGCTCCAGCGCAACACGGGCACCGCCCACGCTCGTGCGGATCATCGCGGGATGACGATCGCCGATCGACCACAGCCGGTAGCAGGGCGCGGTGTGCGCTTCGCGCGCGAACGTCGCGCCGGCGCGAACGAGATTGGGATTTAGCTCGAGCCCGCGCATCAGCGTGCCGTTGACTGCGAGTAGCGTCCTGTCCATTTGGCCCTTGATTATTGTAGTCATCGACGTTTGCGCACCGACACCCGTCAGTTCGGCCCGGCGCGCATCCTCGCAACCATCGTCGCCGTGGCGTTGGGCGGCGCCTTGTTGCCCCAGCTGCTCCTCACATAATTGGCGATGTCGGCGACCTGCTGATCGGTGAGCTGCGTGGCAAACGCCGGCATGGCAATGAAACCGGAGCGCGCCGAAACGCCGCGGTCGATGACCTTGATGATGTCGTTGGGATCGGCGGCGACGACGACGCCATTGCCGGCCAGCGGCGGAAATACGCGCGGGACCCCGCGGCCCGATGCCTGATGGCAGCCGCTGCAGTTGTCGAGATAGAGGGTCGCGCCGCGCTGCTTCGTCGGATCCGGCGCGACCCGTCCGGTGCGCAGCCGCGAATCGGCCGGGATCGACTTCAGATACTCGGCCATCGCCTGCAGGTCGGCGTCGGTGAGGTAACTCAAGCTGTTGCGGATCACTTCGGCCATCGGGCCCAGCGTCGTGGTCTTCTGCTGGGCGACGCCGGTCTTGAGATAGGTCGCGATCTGCTCGACCGTCCAGCTTCCGAGACCGGTCGCGATGTCCGATGTGAGATCGAGCGCGAACCACCCATCGATGACGGCGCCGGTGAAATCCTTGCTCTTTTCGATGCCGCCCAGCAGGTTGCGCGGCGAATGGCAGTCGCTGCAGTGACCCAGGCCTTCGACCAGATAGGCGCCGCGATTCCACGCGGCTGTCTTGGTCGCATCGGGCTTGAAGGTGCCCTCGCTGAAATAAAGCTCGCGCCACGCGCCCATCGACCAGCGCTGGTTGAACGGGAAGTCGAGGTGATTGACGTCCACGGCGTTGCGCACGGGCTTGATCGTGCGCAAATACGCGTAGATGGCGTCGACGTCGGCGCGCGTGGCTTTGGTGAAGAAATCGTAGGGCATCGTCGGATACATGTCCTGGTTGCGCTTGTTGACGCCATCGTGCATCGCGCGGTAGAAGTCCGCGCTCGACCAGCGGCCAATGCCGGTGTCCGCATCCGGCGTGATGTTGGGGGCCAACATGTAGCCGAATGGCGTGTCGAGGCGCAGGCCGCCGGCGTAGGGCGCGCCGCCGGTGGCGGTGTGGCAGGACACGCAATCGCCCGCGCGCGCCAGGTATTCGCCGCGCTGGACCGTCGTCTGCTGCGCGCCCGTGGCGCCCGTGCCGCACAGCGCGATGGCCACCACGAGACACGGAAGGAAGGCGCGGATCGGGGAGCGGTGGCTGTCGTTCATGGTCGGTCGCGTTGGTCCCTTCTTGGCGTGGGGTAGAGGATACTCGCGTGGCGGGGTCGGGGGACAGTCCAAGGCCTGAATCTCACGTGCGGGCCGGGCTCAACTACACTCCATGCTTGGCGCGCCCGTTGCGCGCGAAACACGGACTTTTCGACGATGATGCACAACTCCGGCGTCGCCTTGTCGCCCGAACCCGATGTCACGACGCCAGGGCAGCGCGACGTGGACGATTTTCGCGCAGCGGTTTTGGGCAAGCTCACCTACATGGTGGCGAAGGACCCGGGGCACGCGCGCGACCATGACTGGCTCATCGCGACGTCGCTTGCCGCGCGCGATAGGATCATCGACCGGTGGAGCGAGACGACGCGACGGACCTATCGCGATGGCCGCAAGCGCGTCTATTACTTCTCGCTCGAATTCCTGATCGGACGGATGCTGTTCGACGCGCTGTCGAACCTGGGTCTTGCCGCGACCGCGCGCGCCGCGCTCGCCGAGCTCGGCGTCGACTTCGACCGGCTGCGCGTGCTCGAGCCCGACGCCGCACTCGGCAACGGCGGGTTGGGGCGGCTGGCCGCATGCTTCATGGAGAGCATGGCGACGCTGGGCATCCCCGCCCACGGCTACGGCATTCGCTACGATCACGGCATCTTCCGCCAGGTGCTGATGGACGGCTGGCAAAACGAGCTGCCCGAAGAATGGCTGGCGTTCGGCAATCCCTGGGAGTTCGAGCGGCCGGAGGTCATGTACACGATCGGCTTCGGCGGCGACGTAACGACGAACGGCGCGGCACGGGCGGTGTGGCGCCCCGCGGAGACGGTCAATGCAGTGGCATTCGACACGCCGATCCCGGGCTGGCGCGGTGCGCACGTCAACACGCTGCGGCTGTGGTCGGCACGCGCCGCCGACCCGCTGTCGCTCGACGATTTCAATCGCGGCGACCACGTCGGCGCGCTCGCCGAGCGCGTGCGGCTCGAGGCGATCTCGCGCGTGCTCTACCCGAGCGACGAAACCCACGCGGGCGCGGACTTGCGGCTGCGCCAGGAATATTTCTTCGCCTCGGCGTCGCTGCAGGATCTGCTGCGCCGGCACCGGGCGCAGCACGGCGAACTGAGCACGCTTGCCGATTACACGGCGATCCAGTTGAACGACACGCATCCGGCGATCGCGATCCCGGAGCTCATGCGCCTTTTGGTCGACGAGCATGGAATGCCGTGGGACCTCGCCTGGAGCGTGGTGACCAACGTCTTCAACTATACGAACCACACGCTGCTGCCGGAAGCGCTGGAGACGTGGCCGGTCACGCAGCTGACGCGGATGTTGCCGCGGCATCTGCAGATCATCGAGCGGATCAACGCACAGCACCTGGATTCGCTGCGCGCCGCGGGACACGACCACGGACAGCTGCTCGCATCCGTATCGCTGATCGACGAGGGCCCAGAGCGCCGCGTCAAGATGGGCCATCTCGCCTTCCTCGGCGCCCACCGGGTCAATGGCGTATCGGCGCTGCACACCGACCTCATGCGCCAGACCGTATTTCGCGATCTCCACGCGCTGCATCCCGAGCGGATCGTCAACAAGACCAACGGCATCACCTTCCGTCGCTGGCTGTTCCAGGCCAACCCCAAACTGACCTCGCTCGTCGTCGAAGCGATCGGGCCGCGCGTGCTGGACGACGCGGAAGCGCTGGCGGATTTCGCGCCGTTCGCCGGTGACGCCGCGTTCCGCGAGCGCTTCGCCGCAATCCGCCGCGCGAACAAGGTGGCGCTGGCGCGCCTCGTCGGCGCGCGGCTCGGCGTCGATCTCGATGCGGATGCGCTGTTCGACGTGCAGATCAAGCGAATCCACGAGTACAAGCGGCAGCTGCTCAATATCATGGAGACGATCGCGCTGTATCAGGCGATCCGCGCCGATCCCAACCGCGGCTGGCTGCCGCGGGTCAAGCTGTTCGCCGGGAAGGCGGCCGCGGGCTATCACCGGGCGAAGCTCGTCATCAAGCTGATTCACGACGTCGCGCGGACGATCAACAACGACCCGATGACGCAAGGCCTGCTCACGGTGGTGTTCCTGCCCAACTACAACGTGAGCCTGGCGGAAGCGATCATTCCCGCGGCGGACCTGTCGGAACAGATCTCGACCGCCGGGATGGAAGCGTCCGGTACCGGCAACATGAAACTGGCGTTGAACGGTGCGTTGACGATCGGCACGCTCGACGGGGCCAACATCGAGATACGCGAGGAGGTCGGCGCGGAGAACTTCTTTCTGTTCGGCCTGACGGCGGACGAGGTCGCGGATAAGAAGGCGAAGGGCTACCATCCCTGGGAATACGTTAACAACGATCCCGAACTGAAGGAGGCCATTGACAGTCTCGCGAACGGCGTCTTCTCCAGGGGCGATACGAACCTCTTCAAGCCGCTCGTGGACTCGCTGCTGGGCCGCGACGACTACCTGCTGATGGCAGACTACCGCGCTTACGTAGACTGCCAGGAGCAGGTCAGTCAGGCTTTCCGCGATCAGGAGCGCTGGACGAAGATGTCTATTCTCAATGCGGCGCGCATAGGCAAGTTCTCGTCGGATCGCTCGATCCGCGAATACTGCCGGAACATCTGGAACGTCCTCCCGGTCCCCATCGAACTGGCGGAGACCATCCAGCCGAAGGCGGCACACGGGGCGTAAGGTCCGAGATCCGGTCACAGCGTCGCCGTTCGGCCAGACAGGAGTGCGAATCATGCCTCAAGACAGCAGCGATCGTTCCGGCCGGCCTCGCATCGGCTGTGTGAG
>Ga0070668_100004262_pt1 | contig 10609 bp, 7 predicted proteins | sample KBSS43metaG_FD_64661 | JGI IMG/M metagenome (GOLD analysis project Ga0070668, IMG submission 64661) | Switchgrass rhizosphere microbial communities from Kellogg Biological Station, Michigan, USA - KBS S4-3 metaG | ecosystem: Host-associated > Plants > Roots > Rhizosphere > Soil ... | reverse complement strand
AGGACTGGTTCGACGGCTCCGGCAGCTACGCCTGGCGCTTCACGGACATGTTCAACGCGATCAAGGCGAAGTACCCGCAGCTGACGGTCATCGCGACGACCGGCGGCCTGCAGGGTGGGGCGGCGTCGAGCACGTCGACCGGCGTGCGCCCGGACGCCGCGGACGACCACTACTACCAGTCGCCGCAGTGGTTCACCGACAACTCGACCCGCTACGACACCGCCGACCGCGGCGGCCCGGAGATCCTCGTCGGCGAGTACGGCGCCCAGGACGGCCGGCCCACCGGCACCCTGGCCGCGGCGATCGGCGAGGCCGCGTTCCTCACCGGGCTCGAACGCAACAGCGACATCGTCATCGGCTCGATGTACGCGCCGGTGCTGGTGCACGAGAACCAGTCCAACTGGCCGGTCAACCTGATCGGCCTCGACGCCGGGAGCAGCTACGGCTCGCCGTCCTACTGGGTGCAGCAGATGTTCTCCAGCACGCTCGGCAAGCAGATCGTCACCAGCCGCCTCAACCAGGGCAGCCCGCTGCGGCAGGTGGTCAACGTGACCACCAAGAGCGGAAGGAAGACCTTCACGGTCAAACTCGTCAACCCGACCGCGCAGGTGCAGACCACCCGGCTGGCGCTCACCGGCGTCACCGCGGTCGACGGCACCGGCACGCTCACCACGCTCACCGGCGACCCGGCGGGGCGCAACAGCCTCGCCGCGCCGACCGCCATCGTGCCGCAGACCAGGGAGATCACCGGACTGGCCGCGACGTCGAAACTGACGCTGCCGGCCAACTCGGTGACCGTCCTGGTCCTCACCGGCCGCTAGAACCCCGGGGCGCGGCGCGTTCACCGCCGCCCGCGCCGCGTCCCGGTCACCAATCAGGAGGGAGGACACCGTGGCAGAACCACTGACCATCGGCGTCGACTTCGGCACCCTGTCGGGCCGCGCCGTGGTCGTGCGGGTCCGTGACGGAGCAGAACTGGGCAGCGCGGTCTTCGCGTACCCGCACGGGGTGCTCGACGAGACGCTGCCCGCCACGGGCCGAGCGCTGCCGCCGGACTGGGCACTGCAGGTGCCCGCCGACTACGTCGGGGTACTCCGCAACGCCGTACCGGCGGCGCTGCGGGACGCGGGCGCCGACCCGGCCGACGTCATCGGCGTCGCCACCGACTTCACCGCGTGCACGATGGTGCCGACGACCGCCGACGGCACGCCGCTGTGCGAGCTGCCGGAGTTCGAGGCCGAGCCGCACGCGTACGTGAAGCTGTGGAAGCACCACTCGGCCCAGCCGCAGGCGGACCGGATCAACGAGCTGGCGCGCACCCGCGGCGAGAAGTGGCTGCCGCGCTACGGCGGGCTGATCTCCTCCGAATGGGAGTTCGCCAAGGGGCTCGAGGTCCTCGAAGAGGCCCCGGACGTCTACGCCGCGATGCGGCACTGGGTCGAAGCGGCCGACTGGATCGTCTGGCAGCTCACCGGCGTGTACGTCCGCAACGCCTGCACGGCCGGCTACAAGGGAATCCTGCAGGACGGCCAGTACCCGAGCCAGGACTTCCTCCGCGAACTGGCGCCCGGCTTCGAGACCTTCGTGGCCGACAAGCTCGAACACCCCTTGGGCCAGCTGGGTTCCCGCGCCGGTTCGCTGACCGCGGAAGCCGCGGAGTGGACCGGGCTGCCCGAAGGCATCGCGGTCGCCGTCGGCAACGTCGACGCGCACGTCACCGCGCCCGCCGCGAACGCGGTCGAGCCCGGGCAGATGGTCGCGATCATGGGCACCTCGACGTGCCACGTCATGAACGGCGCCGAACTGCGCGAAGTCCCCGGCATGTGCGGGGTCGTCGAAGGCGGCATCGTCCCCGGGCTGTGGGGCTACGAAGCCGGCCAGAGCGGCGTCGGCGACATCTTCGGCTGGTTCGTCGAACACGGCGTCCCGGCGTCCTACGCGCACCCGGACGGCGTGCACCAGCACCTCACCCGCCTCGCGGCCCAGCAGGAGATCGGCGAACACGGCCTGATCGCCCTGGACTGGCACAGCGGCAACCGGTCGGTGCTGGTCGACCACGAGCTGTCCGGCGTGATCGTCGGGCAGACGCTCGCCACCCGCCCCCAGGACATCTACCGCGCGCTGCTGGAAGCCACCGCCTTCGGCACCCGGAAGATCATCGAGACGTTCACCCAGGCCGGCGTCCCGGTCACCGAGCTGATCATCGCCGGTGGGCTGATGAAGAACGCGCTGCTGATGCAGATCTACGCCGACGTCACCAACCTGCCGCTCTCGGTGATCAGCTCGGCGCAGGGACCCGCGCTCGGGTCCGCCATCCACGCGGCCGTCGCGGCCGGGGCCTACCCGGACGTCCGCGCGGCCGCCGCCGCGATGGGCGCGGTCGAGCGCGCGGTGTACCAGCCGGTGCCCGCGCACGTCGTCGCCTACGACGAGCTGTATGCCGAGTACACGGCGCTGCACGACTACTTCGGCCGCGGCGGCAACGATGTCATGCACCGCCTGGCGGCCCGCCGCCGCGCTGTCGCGAAAGGACGGTCCTGATGCCGTTGACCGATGAAGTCCTCGACACCGTCGCGGAGCTGCGGGAGACCGTGGCGAGCCTGCACGGCGAGCTGACCCGCAACGGGCTGGTCATCTGGACCGCGGGCAACGTCTCGGCGCGGGTGCCCGGCCGGGACCTGATGGTCATCAAGCCGTCGGGCGTGTCCTACGACAACCTGTCGGCGGACACCATGGTGGTCACCGACCTGCACGGTGAGCTGGTGCACGGCGACCTCGCCCCGTCGTCGGACACCGCGGCGCACGCCTACGTCTACCGGCACATGCCGGAGATCGGCGGCGTCGTGCACACCCACTCGACGTATGCCACGGCGTGGGCCGCCCGCGGCGAGCCGATCCCGTGCGTGCTCACCATGATCGCCGACGAGTTCGGCGGCGAGATCCCGATCGGGCCGTTCGCGCTGATCGGGGACGACTCCATCGGCCGCGGGATCGTCGAAACGCTTCGCTCGAGCCGCTCGCCGGCCGTGCTGATGCGCAGCCACGGCCCGTTCACCGTCGGCCGCACCGCCCGCGACGCGGTCAAGGCCGCGGTGATGGTCGAGGACGTCGCCCGCACCGTGCACAAGGCCTTCGAGCTCGGCACGCCCGAACCCCTCCCGCCCGAGGACGTCGACCGGCTCTACGCCCGGTACCAGAACGTCTACGGCCAGCACTGAATTTCCCAAGGAGAACGATGACGCGCGCGTCGAAACCCCAGGTCTGGTTCCTCACCGGGAGCCAGGGTCTCTACGGCGAGGAGACCCTCGAGCAGGTCGCCGGCCAGTCATTGCGCATCCAGCAGCTGCTGGCCGCCTCCGGCGGGCTCCCGGCCGAGATCGTCGGCAAGCCGGTGCTGACCGAAGCGTCGGCGATCCGCCGCGTGCTGCAGGAGGCCAACGCCGACGCCGCGTGCGTCGGCGTGATCGCGTGGATGCACACCTTCTCGCCGGCGAAGATGTGGATCACCGGCCTGGACGCCCTGCGCAAGCCGCTGCTGCACCTGCACACCCAGCTCAACGAGGCGCTCCCGTGGTCCACGATCGACATGGACTTCATGAACCTCAACCAGGCCGCCCACGGCGACCGGGAGTTCGGGTACATCCAGACCCGGCTCGGCGTGCCGCGCAAGACCGTCGCCGGGCACGTCTCCAACCCGGCGGTGGTGGCGCGCATCGACGCGTGGGCGCGCGCGGCGATCGGCGCCGACCACCTGCGGAACCTGCGGCTGGCCCGGTTCGGCGACAACATGCGCGACGTCGCGGTCACCGAAGGCGACAAGGTCGAGGCCGAGCTGCGGTTCGGCGTCTCGGTCAACACCTACGGCGTCAACGACCTGGTCGAGCTGGTCGATAGTGTGTCCGAAAAGGACACTGTGGAATCGCTGGTGCAGCGGTACGCCGAGGAATACAACGTTGTGCCGGAGCTGGCGGCCGGGGGAGCGCGGCACGAGTCGCTGCAGTACGCCGCCCGCATCGAAGCCGGGATGCGGAAGTTCCTCACCGACGGCGGGTTCGGCGCCTTCACCACGAACTTCGAGGACCTCGGCGGCCTGCGGCAGCTGCCCGGCCTCGCCGTCCAGCGGCTGATGGGCGACGGCTACGGGTTCGGCGGCGAGGGCGACTGGAAGACCTCGGCGCTGCTCGCCGCGGTCAAGGCGATGGGCGTCGGCAAGGACCGCGGCACGTCGTTCATGGAGGACTACACCTACCACTTCGGGCCGGGCACGCCGAAGATCCTCGGCGCGCACATGCTGGAGGTCTGCCCGAGCATCGCCAAGGCGAAGCCGTCCTGCGAGATCCACGCGCTGGGCATCGGCGGCCGCGAGGACCCGGTCCGGCTGGTCTTCGACGCCGCGCCCGGTCCCGGCGTCGTCCTCGGCCTGGTCGACCTCGGCGACCGGTTCCGGCTGGTGGCCAACGAGATCGAGGTCGTCGCCCCGGACGAGCCGCTGCCCAACCTGCCGGTCGCCCGTGCGGTCTGGGAGCCGGCGCCGTCGCTGGCGACGTCCGCGGAGTCGTGGATCACCGCGGGCGGCCCGCACCACACCGTGCTCACCCAGGCCGTGGGCACCGAAACCCTCCGCGATTTCGCGAACCTGCTCGGCGTCGAGCTCCTGGTCATCGACAAGGACACGACCCCGCACGACTTCGCCGATCGCATCCGCTGGAACCAGGCCTACCACCGGCTCGCTCAGGGCTTCTGAGAAAGGAAGAAAGAACAATGAAGTTCAGCAGAACAATTGCGGCGGTCGCCGCGGCGGGGCTCGTGCTCACGCTCAGCGCGTGCGGCTCGAGCCAGAAGACCGGTGACCAGGCGGCGGCTTCGTCCGGCGCCAGTGCGGCAGGCAGCCTGGTCGGCGTCACCATGCCGACCAAGTCGTCGGAGCGCTGGATCCACGACGGCGACAACATCAAGTCGGCGCTGGAGAAGCTCGGCTACAAGGTCGACCTGCAGTACGCCGAGAACGACATCCCCACCCAGGTGAACCAGATCGAGAACCAGATCACCAAGGGCGCCAAGCTCCTGGTGATCGCCTCGATCGACGGCACCGCCATCACCACCCAGCTGCAGGAGGCGGCCGACCGCAAGATCCCGGTCATCGCCTACGACCGCCTGATCCGCAACTCGCCGAACGTCGACTACTACGCCACCTTCGACAACTTCAAGGTCGGCGTCGATCAAGCGACCTCGCTGGTGAAGGGCCTGGGCGACGGCGCCGGTCCGTTCAACATCGAGCTGTTCGCCGGTTCGCCGGACGACAACAACGCGACCTTCTTCTTCAACGGCGCGATGTCCGTCCTCAAGCCGCTGATCGACAGCGGCAAGCTGGTGGTCAAGAGCGGCCAGACCGACTTCGCCCGCGCGGCCATCCTCCGCTGGGACCCGGCCACCGCGCAGCAGCGCATGGAGAACCTGCTCACCTCGACCTACACCGGTGGTGCCAAGGTCGCGGGTGTGCTCTCGCCGTACGACGGCCTGTCGATCGGCATCCTCTCGGCGCTGAAGAGCAACGGCTACGGCACCGCCGGCCAGCCGTACCCGATCGTCACCGGGCAGGACGCCGAGGTCGCCTCGGTCAAGTCCATCATCGCCGGTGAGCAGTACTCGACGATCTTCAAGGACACCCGCATCCTGGCCGACACCACGGTGAAGATGGCCGACACCGTGCTCAAGGGCGGCAAGCCCGAGGTCAACAACAGCAAGGACTACGACAACGGCAAGAAGGTCGTCCCGTCCTACCTGCTGCAGCCGGTCACCGTGGACAAGACGAACTACCAGAAGGAGCTCGTCGACTCCGGCTACTACACGGCAGGTCAGCTGAAATGACCGAACTACTCGGCATGCGCGGGATCACCAAGACCTTCCCCGGGGTCAAGGCGCTGTCCGACGTCACTCTTTCCGTGCGCCAAGGGGAGATCCACGCGATCTGCGGGGAAAACGGCGCCGGGAAGTCCACCCTGATGAAGGTGCTTTCGGGCGTCTACCCCCACGGGACGTACGACGGCGAGATCACCTTCGACGGGCAGCGGTGCGAGTTCGGGTCGGTGCGCGACAGCGAACGGCGCGGGATCGTGATCATCCACCAGGAACTCGCGCTGTGCGGACAGTTGTCGATCGCGGAGAACATCTTCCTCGGCAACGAACGGCAGCAGCGGGGCTGGATCGACTGGAACCGCACCAATCACGAGGCCGACGCGCTGCTCAAGCGCGTCGGCCTCGCCGAAAACGCGACCAGGGCGGTGCAGGAGATCGGTGTCGGCAAGCAGCAGCTCGTCGAGATCGCGAAGGCACTGTCCAAGGACGTCAAGCTGCTCATCCTCGACGAGCCGACCGCGGCGCTCAACGACGACGACTCGGCGCACCTGCTCGATCTGCTGCGCGGGCTGCGTGACGAAGGCGTCACGTGCGTGATCATCTCGCACAAGCTCGGCGAGGTGACCGCGATCGCCGACACCGTCACGATCCTGCGTGACGGCAAGACGATCGAAACGCTCGACGCGGCCGGGCTCACCGAGGAACGCATCATCACCGGCATGGTCGGCCGCGACCTCGAGCACCGGTTCCCGCCCCGGGAACCGGAGATCGGCGAGGAGGTGCTGCGGATCGAGGACTGGACGGTCTACAGCCCCAACCAGGCCGACTGGCTCGTCGTCGACCGCGCCAACCTCACCCTGCGGCGCGGCGAGATCGTCGGGCTCGCCGGGCTGATGGGCGCGGGCCGCACCGAGCTCGCGATGAGCGTGTTCGGCCGGTCGTACGGCAAGAACATCTCCGGCCGGATCTTCAAGCACGGCAAGGAGATCGACGTCCGCTCGGTGCGTGACGCCGTCGACCACGGCATCGCGTACGCCACCGAAGACCGGAAGCGCTACGGGCTCAACCTGATCGAGGACATCCAGCGCAACGTGTCCGCGGCCGGGCTGGACAAGCTGGCCAAGCGCGGCTGGGTCGACGAGCACGCCGAGCACGACACCGCCAACCGGTACCGCCGGGACCTGCGGATCAAGGCGCCGACGGTGAACAGCGTGACCGGGAAGCTCTCCGGCGGCAACCAGCAGAAGGTCGTGCTGGCCAAGTGGATCTTCACCGACCCGGACGTGCTGATCCTCGACGAGCCGACCCGCGGCATCGACGTGGGCGCGAAGTTCGAGATCTACACGATCATCAACGAGCTGGCCGCACAGGGGAAGGCCGTCCTGGTCATCTCCTCCGAGCTGCCGGAGCTGCTCGGGCTCTGCGACCGGATCTACGCGCTGTCGGCGGGGCGGATCACCGGCGAGGCCCAGCGCGAAGACGCCACTCAGGAACTACTGATGCAGTACATGACTAAGGAACGGGAATGACCACGACCGAAGCGCGGCCCGCCGCGCCCCCGGGCGAGCGCTCCAGCCGGCGGATCTCGATCAACCCGCGCCAGAGCGGCATCTACGTCGCGTTCGCGCTGATCGTGGTGCTGTTCGAGGTGCTCACCGGTGGTGCGCTGCTGGAGCCGCAGAACATCTCCAACATCATCGTGCAGAACTCGTACGTGCTGATCCTCGCGATCGGGATGATCCTGGTGATCATCTCCGGGCACATCGACCTGTCCGCCGGGTCGGTCGTCGCGATGACCGGCGCGGTGTCGGCGGTGCTGATGGTGAACTGGCACCTGCCGTGGTTCTGGGCGGTGCTGATCACCGTCGCCGTCGGCGCGGTGATCGGCGCGTGGCAGGGCTACTGGGTGGCCTACTTCGGCATCCCGGCGTTCATCGTCACGCTGGCCGGGATGCTGGCGTTCCGCGCGCTGACCCTGACGGTGCTGGGCAACCAGGGCATCGGCCCGTTCCCGGACACGATCCGGACGCTGTCGAACGGCTTCCTCGACGGCTACCTCGGCAACGTCGGCCTCGGCCCGCTCGGCGGTGCCGACGTGGTGACCCTGCTCGCGGGTGTGGCGGCCGTCGCCGGGATCGCGTTCACCCAGTGGCGCAAGCGCTCGGCGCGGCTCGGCTACGGCCAGGACGTCGACCCGTTCGCGATCTTCGTGCTGAAGATCGCCGGGGTCGCGGTGGTGGTGCTGGCGCTGGTGGTGCAGCTGGCGCGCTTCAAGAACCTGCCGTGGGTGCTGATCCTGCTGACGGCGCTGGTGCTCGGCTACTCGCTGGTGGCCGGGAAGTCGGTGTTCGGCAGGCACATCTACGCCGTCGGCGGCAACCTGCAGGCCGCGACCCTGTCCGGGGTCAAGGTCAAGTCGGTGACGTTCTGGATCTTCGTCAACATGGGCGTGCTGGCCGCGCTGGCGGGGATCATCTTCGCCGGCCGGCTCAACCAGGCGGGCCCGACGGCGGGCGTCAACTTCGAGCTGGACGCGATCGCGGCGGCGTTCATCGGTGGCGCGGCGGTCCAGGGCGGTGTCGGCAAGGTCGTCGGCGCGATCACCGGCGGCCTGATCATGGCCGTGATCAACAACGGCATGTCGCTGATCGGCGCGCCGAGCGAGCGGGTGATGCTGGTGAAGGGCGTCGTCCTGCTCGCCGCGGTGGCGTACGACATCTGGACGAAGCGGCGCGCGGCTTCCTGATCGCCGAAGTTCCGAAGGGGCTTTCCGCCGTCGCGGAAAGCCCCTTCGGCGTTTCCGGGGGTGTTCGACGGAATTCGACTGATGGTTTGTTTCGAACTTCTCGAACGAGTCGGTCAATGCTTGACCATTCGACAACGTGACTGCGATAGTCCCGGTGATTCCTTCACCAGCAGAGGACGGATCCATGCACAAAGTCGTGCGTTCCCTTGTGGTTTCGATGACGGTGGCCGCCGCGGTGGCCACTTCGGCCGGTGTGGCCTCGGCGGCGACCTGGTCGTCTTCGGACAAATGGGCGACCTGGTCCAACGGTGGCTACACCGTCCGCAACGACGTCTGGGGCAGCGGTGCCGGCCCCCAGACGATCTGGGCGAACTCCTACAGCAACTTCGGGGTCACGTCGGACCAGCCGAACACCGGCGGGGTGAAGACCTACCCGCATTCGGCGAAGAACGTCGGCAAGAAGCTCAGCGCACTCGGGCAGGTTTCGAGCAGCTTCAACGTCAGCCGGCCCGGCAGTGGCGCCTACGAGACCGCCTATGACATCTGGGCGGACAACAACGCCTACGAAATCATGCTGTGGATGAACAAGCAGGGTGCGGTCGGGCCGCTGGGCAGCAAGCAGACCACGGCGTCCGTCGGCGGCCACACCTGGGACGTCTACAAGGGATCGAACGGCTCGAACGCGGTGTTCTCGTTCGTCCGGACGTCGAACACCGACGCCGGCACCGTCGACGTGCTGGCGGTGCTGAACTGGATCAAGGCCAGCGGCTGGTACGGCGACGTGACGCTCGGCGAAGTCCAGTTCGGCTTCGAGATCACCTCGTCGGCCGGCGGGCTGAACTTCACGACGAACAGCTACTCGGTCACCGCCTCCTGACCTCGAAAGCCGTGAATGACTCATTCATGTCGTCCGGCGACATGAATGAGTCATTCACGACATTTCGTCGTGGTCAGCGGGTCACTGGGAACAGCGCTTGCCGGTGTTGATGCAGTTGACGACCTGGTTCATCAGGCGCTGGCCCATGACGTTGGCGAAGTCGTCGTGGTCCGAGCGCGGGTTGTGGCTCTCCTGCGGGAAGGCGTCCACTTTGTACTGGCCCTTGACCTGGATGTCGTGCGGGATGTCGTAGACCAGCTTGATCACCAGCTGCGGCACGTTCTTGAAGCCCTGCGGGCACTTGCCCTGCTGGTCGGCGAACACGATGTGCGTGCGGTGGTTGGCGCTGTCGATGTTCTTGCCGTCCCAGCAGTTCGGGAAGGCGTGGATGCGCTCCACCTTGCTGTTCTGCGGGCAGATCGGGTAGTGGTCGGTGAGCCGGTCCTCGAAGCCGGTGCAGGTCCAGCTCGGCCGGGCGTTGGCCGGGCCGTTGGTGCTCTGCTTGGCGTCGCCGTAGAGGATGCGGAGGAACTGCGGCATCGCGACGACCTTGCCCGCGCCGCCGCTGGTGAACGTGATCGTCGCCGACCGGACCCGCTGGATTTCGCCGTCGTTGTCGGCGATCTCGTTCTTGTCGTTGACGCCCGGGAGCTCGGTGGGCTGGCCGCCGCCGTTCTGGCCGCCGTTGTCGAGGCCGCCCTTCCCGTCCTGCTTGAGCGCGCACTGCGCGAGCCCGCCCAGGTTCGTCGGCTTCGCGGCCCGGCGGCCGATGGCGATGGCGATCCGGTCGATGGTGGCGACCCGCTTGTCCTTCAGCGGGCCGACGACGGCGTTCTGGACGTCCTGCGGGGTCTTGAGGTCGCCGTTCGCGATCCGCTTGTTCGCCTCGTCGATCTGCGTGTCGAGCAGGTCGAGGTTGCGGTTCACCTCGTCCATGGCCTGGTCCGGGACGTCGGGGAGCTTGCTCGCGACGTCCGGGCAGTCGACCTGGGTGCTCGCCTTGTCCTTCGCGCTCGCCGCGCGTTCACCGGCCTGGTCCTTGGCCGGCGCGTTCTTCTCTTCTTCGCCGGTGTCGATGCGGACGACGGGCCAGAAGTAGGCGGACTTGTCGCCGTTCTTGCAGGTGGTGC
>Ga0070668_100004261_pt1 | contig 10613 bp, 11 predicted proteins | sample KBSS43metaG_FD_64661 | JGI IMG/M metagenome (GOLD analysis project Ga0070668, IMG submission 64661) | Switchgrass rhizosphere microbial communities from Kellogg Biological Station, Michigan, USA - KBS S4-3 metaG | ecosystem: Host-associated > Plants > Roots > Rhizosphere > Soil ... | reverse complement strand
AGAAGGGCAACTGGCCCGAGAGTGCCAGGTACCCGATGACGCCAAGCGCATAGAGGTCGCTGCGCCCGTCGATCGCATCACCCACGGCCTGCTCGGGACTCATGTAGTGCACCGAGCCCAGTACGTGCCCCTCCTGGGTCAGCGAGCTCGCGCGGGTGTCGCGCGCGATGCCGAAGTCCGTCACCAGCACGCGACCGGTCGCGCGCTCCAGCATTACGTTCTCCGGCTTGATGTCCCGGTGAATGACGCCGCGCGCATGGGCATAGGCGAGTGCCCACGCCACTTCGCGCAGGATGCGCACTGTCTCCGCCGGCGAGAGACGCCCGCGCGACTTGATGTGATCCGCCAGCGTCTCCCCGTCCACGAATCCCATGGCGAAGAACGCGAAGCCGCCGGTTTCGTCGGCGTGATGGATCGGCACGATGTTGGGATGGGAGAGCTGCGCCGCGGTGCGCGCCTCGCGCAGGAAGCGCTCGCGCAACTCGGGAGAACGGGCGAGCTCGGGAGGCAGCACCTTGAGCGCCACCTGCCGCTCGAGCCGAAGCTCGCGCGCCAGGTAGACGACCCCCATGCCCCCCCGGCCCAGCTCACGCTCGAGCCGGTATCGCCCGTCCAGCGCCTCCGCGAGCCCGACCAGCGCTGGTGGCGTGCCCGTCATGCCTTATCGGCGCGCCGCCACAGGAGGTAGACCGGGATGCCGAGTGCAACGATCAGGAGCCCGAACGCCGAGAACTTCCGCTTGTCGGGATCGACCAGCAGCACCACGAGCAGGAACGCGATCGCGAGGATGTAGAGCGCCGGCACGACCGGGTAGCCGAACGCCTTCACCGGGCGCGGCAGGTCGGGCTGCAGCTTCCGCAGCCGGAACAGCGCGACCGTGGTGAGCAGGTAGAAGATCAGCGCGGCGAAGATCACGTAGTCGAGCAGCTGTCCGTACGTCCCGGTGAGGCAGAGCGCCATGGCCCAGCCCGCCTGGGCCAGCAGGCCGAACGTCGGCGTGTGGTGCGTCGGGTGCAGCGTGCCCGCGCGCGCAAAGAAAAGGCGGTCGCGCGCCATCGCGTAGTACACCCGCGGCCCGGCGAGGATGAGGCCGTTGTTGCAGCCGAAGGTGGAGACCAGGATCGCGATCGCCATCACGATGGCACCGGTCGGGCCGAGGACCGCTTCCAGCGCGGCGGTGCCGACGCGATCCTGCGAGGCGAACAGGATGCCCCGCTCGAATGCGTCGGCGCCATTCGGCTGGCCGCCGAACGGCAGCACGTTCAGGTACGCCACGTTGGCGAGGATGTAGAGCAGGCTCACGAGCCCGGTGCCGTACGCCAGCGCCCGGGGCAGGTTCTTCTGCGGCTCGCGCACCTCCGCCGCCGCGAAGGTCACGTTGTTCCAGGCGTCGCTGGAGAAGAGCGAACCCACCATGGCCGCGCCCACCACCGGGAGCATGGCGAGCCCCCAGGGCTTCGCGCCCCAGAATGTGTCGAAGTTCATCGCCGAGATGGCCGGCTGCCGGAAGATGAAGAGGCCGAGCAGGATGAGCGCCACGAGCGCCCCGACCTTGGCCACCGTGAAGATCGTCTGGATCGCGGCACCGAGCCGCACGCCGCGCATGTTCACGGCAGTGAGCACGGCGATCATCACCACGGCGACGATGCGCTGGTTCGACAGCCCCAGCTCGATGGTGCCGCCCGGCAGGTTGAGCGAACCGAGCTTCAGGAACACGTCGGGCGTCACTGATGGCACGAGCACCGCGAGGAACTTCGCGAACGCCACCGCCACGGCGGCGATGGTGCCGGTCTGGATCACCGTGAAGAGCGTCCAGCCATAGAGGAATCCCGCCGACGGCGAGAGCCCCTCACGCAGGAAGACGTACTGGCCGCCCACGTTCGGCAGCATCGCCGCGAGCTCGGCGTAGGCCAGCGCGCCCGCCATCGTCATCAGGCCGGTCAGCAGCCACACCAGCAGCAACCCGCCCGGCCCCCATGACGCCACCTGCCGCCCGATGTCGGCCGACACGATGAAGATGCCCGACCCGATCATCGACCCCACGACGAGCGAGGTGGCGGCGAGCGGGCCGATGCCGCGGACAAACTGGTCGCGGGCCGGCGCGGGAGGCGCGTCGTTGGGGCTGGTCATGAGTTGGTGACGGGTCAGGGTGGGCGGTGAGGTGGCGCGAGCCTCAGCTCGCGCTTTCACGGGGTGGTTCGAGCTTCTCGGGCGCCGGCGCCGGCGGCTTGGCCGCCGGAGTGGCGAGACGGCTGGGTGGCGACTGGGCGACGTTGATCGCCTCGTCCACCACGGCCTGGCCCGCCGCGGCGAGTCCCTTCATCACCTTGCTGGCGCTGTCCATCAGGCCCATCGTGCCGCTGATGGCCTGGATCGGCAGCTTGCCGGCGCGCATCGTGTCCTCGACCGTCTCGGTGATCTTCGCGAGGATACCGGTGGGCCGCTGCCGCGCGGCGTACCGGCTCTCGAGGAACTCCACGAAATCGAGCACCTGGTAGGCTCGATCGTCCGGGAGGGTATCGAGCGCGCGCAGGATGCGTTGCTTCAGCAGGTCGTTCATCGGGTCCTCCGGGAATGGCCGCCCCTACGCGGCTAGGCCTGAAAAGTGTCCAGAAGTGACACTCGACGCCAACCCGCCTGCCGCCTTCCCCGCCTTCCCCGCCTTCTAAACCCGCGAAACCAGATCCGCACTCCCCGGCTCGTCCTGGTCCGGGGCGCCCTCGCGCTTCGTGAGGAGCTGCTTGAGCAGGATCGGCGCGAGGAAGGTCGTCGCCATCACCATCATCGCGCAGGCGGCGAAGAGCTTCTCGTCGAGCACGCCGGTCACCACGCCTGCGGTGGCGAAGATGAGGCCGACCTCACCGCGCGGGATCATCCCGACACCGATGACGACCTTGCGGCCCTTCCACCAGAATGGCGCCCAGCCCGCGACCACCTTGCCCACCACCGCGCAGACCGTGAGGATGCCGCCCACCATGAGGACGCGCGGATCGGCGAACGCGCGCGCATCCACCAGCGCGCCCACGTGCACGAAGAACAGTGGCACGAAGAAGTAGCCGATGCGCACCACGCCTTCCTCGATCTGGTGCACTTGCGGGGTCGGCGCGAACAGGAGCCCCGCGGTGAACGCGCCGATGATGAGCGCCGAGCCGACCCGGTCGGCCAGCACGGCCACGAGGAACGCGAGCGTGAGTGCCATCACCGGCAGTGAGGGCCCCTTGCCGTAGCGCGCGATCGCGCGCACCGCCGGCGGCACCAGCTTGCTGCCGACCAGCACCGCGACGACGATGAACCCGAAGGCGGTGAGGGTGTTGCGGACGACATTGCCCATCGTCACCTCGCCGCCCGCCACCACGTCGCTGACCACCGCGAGGATGATGAGCCCGATCACGTCGTCGATCACTGCGGCACCGAGCACCACCTGGCTCTCGGGATCCTGCAGCCGGCCGAGGTCGGAGAGCACCCGCGCCGTGATGCCCACGGACGTCGCCGTCAGCGTGGCACCCAGCACCAGGTCGGCGAGCGGCGGAAGGCCCAGCGCCCTGCTCGCGAGGTAACCCAGCGAGAAGGGCACGATCACGCCCACCATCGCCACCGCGAACGCCGCCGATCCCACCTTCAGCATCTTCCGCAGGTCGGTCTCGAGCCCGATCTGGAAGAGGAGGATGATCACGCCGATCTCGGAGAACGCCTCGATGACCGGCTGGTGCGGATCGACCAGCCGGAGGAGCGAGGGGCCGAGCAGCACGCCGGCGAGCAGTTCGCCGATGACCGCCGCCTGGCCCATGCGCTCGAACAGGTCCCCGAGGAGCTTGGCCAGCGCGAGCATCGCAGCCAGCACCAGCAGCAGGGACGAAATGGATGTCGCGGTGGAAGCCGGGTCGAGGCTGGCGAGCATCAGCGCGCGGTGCTGTCGACGACCGCGACCAGTTCAGCCACGGGCGTGGGCAGGTAGCGCGTGCTCGCGGCGCGGATGGTCAGTCGCAGTGTCAGCTCGGCGAGCGGAGGCAGGGCGCGGAAGCGCGGCAGCGCCGAGCGGGACAGCATCACATATACGAAACCCGGCTCCGGGAGCGGGCCGCGCATCAACAGGTATGGCTGGCCCGCCGGTATCTCCGGGCGGAGCTCGTCGGCGGTCTGGATGCTGACCAGCTGCAGGCGCCAGTCGAGCGTCTTGCCGACATAGCGCGACGGATCGGCGCGCACCTCGGCCGCCGACACGCCCAGCACGGCGCTCCCGCTCTCGGGCCGCAGGTCGGATGAGCGCACCCATCCCTGGAACTGCACGCGTACCCACTCGCCGCTCTGGCCCAGCACGCGCCCCTTCGCCCCGCTCACCAGGCTTCCCAGTGCGCCGTTGCCCGGCTGCACGAAGAGGTCGGCCTGGTTGGCAAGCTCGACCGCATCCGGCATCGCTGGCTGCGCCGGAGCAGCAGGCGCGGGCGCTGACGCAGGGGATGCGGACTTCGCGGCTGGCTTCTTGGTTTGCTGCGCGGCGAGTGGCGTCGCGAGGATCGCGCACACCACCAGCGCGGCTGGATGCCAGCGGAAGGCAGGACTAGATTGCGGCGCTCCGAACACGATGGCCCATCTTAGACGGCGCGGAGAAGCATGTCAAACGTTGCCGGGCATGGCGGACCAGTCGTGCTCGTGGTGCTCGATGGCTGGGGTTACCGGGCCGAACCGGAGGGCAATGCGATCGCCATGGCGAACGCGCCCACCTGGGCCAGGCTTTGGAACGGCTATCCCCGCACCCTCCTCGATGCCAGTGAACTCGCCGTCGGTCTTCCCTCCGGACAGATGGGCAACAGCGAAGTCGGGCACCTCAACCTCGGTGCCGGGCGCGTGGTGCCACAGGATCTCGTGCGCATTTCCCAGAGCATCGATCGGGGCGAGTTCTATCAGCTGCCGGTGCTGCAGGAGTTTGGTACGTGGCTTCGGCAGAGCGGCGGCACGCTGCACCTGGTCGGGCTGCTTGGTCCCGGCGGCGTGCACGCGCTCGACCGTCACCTGCTCGCGTGCGTCGAGCTCGGCGTGCGGCTCAAGGTGCCGCACATCGCCATTCACGGCTTCCTCGATGGGCGCGACTCCGCCCCCACGCTGGGCGCGGAGGTGGTGCGGACGCTCCTGCTCGACATGCGGCGCATTGCGGGCAGCCGCGTCGACATCGCCTCGCTCACGGGGCGCTACTACGGCATGGATCGCGACAAGCGCTGGGATCGCACCCGCGCCGCGTATGACGCGATCGCCCATGGCATCGGCATCGCCGCCGAGCACCCGGTGCTCGCGGTGCAGGCCGCCTACCAGCGGGGCGAGACGGACGAGTTCGTGCGGCCGCTCGTGCATCACCGCAACGGGCTGCCGGTGGCGACGGTCAAGGATGGCGATGGCATCTTCTTCTTCAATTACCGGAGCGACCGGATGCGCCAGATCGTGGCGGCACTCGGCGTGGAGGGATTCAGCGGGTTCGATACCGGCCGTCGCCCCGCGGTGCGCTGCGCCACGATGACGCAGTACGACCAGACCTTTCCCATTCCGCAGGCATTCCCGCCGTTCACGCTCGCGCATATTCTCGCCGAGGTCCTGGCCGACAACGGCCGGACCCAGCTGCGCACCGCGGAGACCGAGAAGTATCCCCACGTCACCTACTTCTTCAACGGCGGGTTCGAGCCGCCCTACAAGGGAGAGGAACGGCTGCTGGTACCGTCCCAGCGCGTGGCGACGTACGACCTGGCGCCCGAAATGAGCGCCCCTGGCATCACTGACGCGCTGTGTAACGCCCTGACGAAGAAGCAGCACGATTTCCTGCTCTGCAATTTCGCCAACGCCGACATGGTGGGGCACACCGGCGTCATGCCGGCGGTGATCAAGGCGGTGGAGACGGTGGACTCGTGCCTCGACCGCATCCTCCAGACCGCCGCGAAAACCGGGGCGAGGATCCTGGTGACGGCCGATCACGGCAACTGCGAGATGATGATCGACCCCGCCACCGGCGGGCCCCATACCGCCCACACCACCAACCCTGTTCCTTTCGTTGCCGTCACCGGGGGCGATGCGCCCCTCCGGAGTGGCGGCTCCCTTCGCGATGTCGCGCCGACCGTGCTCGGGCTCCTCGGAGTCGAGCCCCCGGACGACATGACTGGCCGCGACCTCCGTCTTCCGTGAGCTGCATGCGACTGGCACTCCTGTTCCTTCTCGCCATCCCGGCGGCACCCGCCGTGGCCCAGGTCGGCCACGAGCCGAGCAAGTCGCCGTACCGTGACATCCTGTACGACCAGAACATCACCGCGTACGCCAGCTACTTCGATGGCAGCGGCGGCACGCTCGGCATCGGCGTGCACGATGGATGGATGTACGGCATCCGTTACCAGCTCCGCGCCAACCGCTTCATCTCGTTCGGCCTCGGCGTGAGCTACGGTCCCGACCTCAAGCGCAACGTGGTCGACCCGTTCGCCGAAGACACCGCCGACCGCATCACCGGACCGGTGCAGATCCGCGTCTGGATACCGGAAGCGCTGCTCCAGTTCAACTTCACCGCGAACAAGACTTGGCATCACATCGCACCCTACGCCGGCATCGGCCTGGGTGCGGGGTTCTCCTCCACCGCACCGAACGACTCGATCTACCGGAGCAGCGTGCGCTTCGTGTTCACGCCCTACGGCGGCACCCGGATCTTCCTCGCCAACGCCGTGGCGCTGCGCCTCGAGGCCCGCATGCCGCTGTACAAGATCTCCTATCCCAACCAGTACAACGACGGCTTCGAGCCGATCATCGGCACTGGTGGCGAGTGGGTCGCCTCGGGCTGGTTCATGGCCGGGCTGAGCTTCAATTTCAGGGTGAGCAAATGAAGCTCCGGAGCAGCCTCACGCGGTCGGTCTCGTTCTTCGCGCTGCACCACCTGCGGCGCGCGGACTGGAGCGACGCGCGGAACCTCGAGGCCTTCGGATCCCTCAGCGACCCGGCGGGGCACGGCCACGACTACACCTGCACGGTGACCGTCAGCGGGCCACTGGTGCAGGGCATGGTCATGGACCTGGTCGAACTGGACCGCCTGCTCGACCTGGTGGTGCGAACGCCCCTTGCCGGTCGCCACCTGAACCTCGACGTACCCGAGTTCGGGCAGGGTGGCACCCTGCCCACCTGCGAGGCGATCGCCGATTATGTGTATCGCCGGCTCCTGCCCCGGCTTCCTGCCGACCTGAGCCTCGATGTCGTGCGCATTTCCGAGGACGCCACGCTGTCGGGCGAGGCCGGCGCCGCCTGACCGCAGTGTGTCTCCGGGCTGCCCGCCCGACGTCCCCACGGGAACACCGTCCCCGGAAATCTGAGACGCTCATGGGCAAGAGTCTTCCCGTCCTCCTGCTGTTCCTCGCCACCGCGCCGTTCGCGGCGCCGGCACGACTGGCGGCGCAGAAGCAGGGCGACCAGTCGCGTCTCGTATTCACGGTGACCGCCGGGTATGCCTTCGGGAAGGATCTCTGGGCCGTGGGTTCCCAGCCGGTGGTCATCGGTGACCTCGACCTCTATCAGCTGGACCGCAACCTCAACGGCACCTGGGCCGCCGAACTGGGCGCGACTTTCTACAAGGGCCCCAACCTGGGGTTCACCTTCGATATCGGCTTCATCGACATCGCGACCGAGGACAGCTGCACCCTGCTGAGCAACTCGGGCTCGGTAGACAATGCCGCCACCTGCGGCTCCATCAACGGGGCCAAGTCGTCGGCGCTGTCCACCGCGTTCTCCGCCGGCGTCATCCTCCGCGCCATGAGCCGGAAGCCGGTGTCGCCCTATCTTCGCGTGCAGGGTGGCATCATGCTGGTGAGCCGCAGCACGACCTCGGTCACCGGCAACTACATCAACGAGGAACTCGAGCCGGTGTACGTCCCGATCTATCCCTCGGAGGGCTCGTCGTCCGTGAGCGCCCAGTTCGCGGTCGGCGCGGGCGTCACGATCCCCATCTCCAAGGCCTATCACGCCCGTATCGAGGGGCGCGCCACGACCTTCGGCCTCCAGGTCGTGACCGGGCCGACCGACTTCCAGGGCATCGTGCCGCCCACCGAGACGAGGTACCTCACGCAGTTCAGCATCCTCATCGGCATCGACCTCGTGCTCGAGAAGAAGCACGGACGACGCTACTGACCGTGCGCGGTGTCATCCTCGCAGGCGGTGGTGCTACCCGCTTCGAGGGCCGGCCCAAGGGCCTCGAGATGGTGGGTGGGCGACGGATCCTGGACCGCGTCGCCGACGCGCTGCTCGAGGCCCTCGGCACTCCCCCGCTCATCATCGCCAATGCTCCCGAAGCCGCGTCCTGGCGCCCGGATCTCGAGGTGCTCCCGGACGAGCGCACCGGGTTCGGGGCGCTGGGCGGCATCTATTCCGCGGTCGTGCGGGGTCCGGCGCCCGTGGTCGTGGTCGCGTGGGACATGCCGTTTCTCGGTGCCCCCCTCATCCGGGCCCTGGCCGCCGGCCTCACTGACGCCGACGCCTGCCTTCCCTCCAGCGCTGGACCACGCGGCGTCGAGCCGCTCTGCGCCGCGTATGGCCCCGCATGCCGGCCGGCCATCGAGCGGTGCCTCGCCGAGGGCGACCTCCGCGCCATCGGCTTCCATCGCTTCATCAGGGTCGGTATCCTCCCCATCGAGTCGGTCTCGGGGCTGGTTGACCCTGCGCTCGCCTTCTTCAACGTGAACACCGCGAACGACCTGGCGGAGGCAGAAGCGTCATGGCAGGCCCGCGCCTCATCTCGATAATCGGACGGAAGAACGCCGGGAAGACCACGCTCGCCGTGGCGCTCGCGGCGGAGTTCGTGCGGCGCGGCAAGCGGGTCATGACCATGAAGCATCGTCATGACGGCGCGGATGTCGACGCCGAGGGCTCGGACAGCTGGCGCCACTTCCACGAAGGCAAGGCGGAGCGCGTGCTGCTCGCGGGACCGGATGGCCGCGTGCTGTTTGACCGCGTGCCCGACCTCTATGATCCGGTCGCGCTCGCCCGGCAGTACCTCAACGATGCCGACATCATCCTGGTCGAGGGCTTCAAGCGCGCGCCGCTGCCGAAGATCGAGGTGTGGCGCCGCGAGGTCGCTCCCACGCCGGTCTACAGCGAAAGCGCGCCCGACCGCGACCAGTGGCTGGCGCTGCTCACGGACGATGAGACCTATCGCGCCAGCTGCCGGGTGATCCACTTCCGCGACACCATGTGGCTCCACCTTCTCGCCACGCTCGCGTGGGACGAGGGCCTGGAGCTCGACGGGTGACGACGCCGCTGGGCGCGCGCGACGCCGCGCTCCGCATCCTCGAGGACGTCCGTCCACAACCGGCACTGCGGGTCCCGCTCGACGATGCGCTCGGCAGCGTGCTCGCCGACGACATTGCCAGTCCCCTCGACATCCCCGCGTGGACCAACTCCGCCATGGACGGCTACGCGACCCGCGCCGACGACGTGCATGGCGCCTCCGCCGCCGCGCCGGTGCGACTCCGTGTCGTGGAGGAGATCCCGGCAGGGCACTTCCCCACCCGTGTCGTGGGTCCCGGAGAGTGCGCCCGCATCTTCACCGGGGCGCCGCTTCCCGAGGGCGCCAATGGCGTGGTTCGGCAGGAGGACACCGACGAGGGGAAGGACGTCGTCACCATCCATAGTGACCGCGACGCCGGGGCCAACCTGCGGCACGTCGGTGAGGACATCCGTCGCGGCACCATCGTGCTCCGGCAGGGTGCGCTGCTCGGTGCCGCGGAACTCGGTGTGCTGGCCTCGCTCGCCGTGGCCTACCCGCTGGTGCACCGGCGCCCGCGCGTCGGGATCATGGGCAGCGGCGACGAGATCGTCGACGTGGACCAGCCCGAGGAGATCCTGAGCGGCCGGAAGATCGCCAGCAGCAACACCCACACCCTCATCGCCCTGGTGCGGCTCGCCGGGGGCGAACCGGTGAACCTCGGTGTCGCGCGCGACACCCGCGAGAGCTTTCGCGAGCACCTCGCCGCGGCGCGCGAGTGCGACCTGCTGGTCACCACCGCCGGCATCAGCGTCGGCGAGCACGACTACGTGCGGCCGGTACTGGAGGAAATGGGTGCCATCCAGAAGTTCTGGAAGCTGCGGATGCGGCCCGGCGCTCCGGTCGGCTTCGGCCTGCTGGGCGACATCCCCTGGATCGGCCTGCCGGGCAATCCGGTGAGCACCATGGTCACCTTCGAACTGTTCGCCCGGCCTGCCATCCGGAAGATGTGCGGGCACGCGCTCCCTTTCCGCCGGAGCGTCCAGGCGACCATGGCGGAACCCGTCGTCCTCAAGCCGAAGCTGCAGCACTTCCTCCGCGCCGTGCTCAGCGACGGTCCGGCTGGCCTGGAGGCGCGACTCACCGGCCCGCAGGGGTCGGGAATCCTGACGTCGATGGTCAGGGCGAATGCGCTGCTGGTCATTCCCGAGGGCCAGTTCGAGACCCCGGCCGGCACCCCCGTCACCGCCATCCAGCTGGATGATCCCCGGAACCAGGTGGAGCCTCCGTTCTAGTTCCCTGTTCCCGCTTCGCTTTTGCTGTCCCGTAACCCAAGCCCCCACAACGACGTACCGCAGGTGTTTTCCCGGTGATCCCGTCGTGACCGCCAGAAAGATCTTGT
>Ga0070668_100004260_pt1 | contig 10616 bp, 10 predicted proteins | sample KBSS43metaG_FD_64661 | JGI IMG/M metagenome (GOLD analysis project Ga0070668, IMG submission 64661) | Switchgrass rhizosphere microbial communities from Kellogg Biological Station, Michigan, USA - KBS S4-3 metaG | ecosystem: Host-associated > Plants > Roots > Rhizosphere > Soil ... | reverse complement strand
AGCGCGTCGCCGGGATTCTCAAGAACCAGCCGCTCGATGCGCGCGATTTCGACGGAGTCGATGCCGCAGCGCTGCGCAGCGGTGGCGACGGCGCTCATCTTCCGCGAATCACTACGGCAGCGTTGGTGCCCGCGAAGCCCCGGCACAGCACGAGCACGATCTTGCTGCGCGGCTTTTGCGCGGCAGCCGACACGGGAAGGCCCGCGCATTCCGGATCGAGCTCGCGCAGCGTCGCGATGCCCGGCACGACGTCGGCCTCGAGGGCTGCGAGCGCCACCGTGATCTCGAGGATGCCGGCGGCCGCGATCAGATGGCCGAACGCCCACTTGAAGCCGGTGACCGGTGGGATGTCGGCGCCGAACACGCGCTTGATCGCCGCGGCTTCGGAGCTGTCGGACGCGCGTGTTCCATTCGCGTGCGCGACGATCATGCCGACGTCGGCGGCTTTCACGCCCGAGTCCTCCAGCGCCTGGCGAATGGCCCGCTCGGGCCCGTCGCCGTCGGCGCGAATCGCAAGCAACCCCTCGGCCTCGGTCGCATAGCCGCCGCCCAGCACCTCGCCGATCACCTTCGCGCCGCGGCTCGCGGCGGAGGTTTCCGTCTCGAGCACGAGCGCGCCCGCGCCTTCGCCGAACTGGCTGCCGTCGCGAGCGGCGTCGAACGGGCGTAGCAGCTCGGACGCGAGCAATCCAACATCGTGATAGTAGAGCACCATCTGCGGCTCGATCGGCGTTTCGTGCCCGACCGCGACCACCCGGTCGGCTTCGCCGTTGCGCAGCGACTCGTTGGCCTCGATCACGGCGAGAAGACCGCCCACGCTGTGATTGGTGATGCAGGCGTTGGTGCCCTTGAGGCCGTACTTGATGCCGATGTGGCCGAGCACGTTGTTCGGCAGCGTGCGCAGCAGCCACATCGGATTGACCGTGTTGGAGAGCTCGCGTCCGAACGTCACGACGTCGCCGTCGGCCGTGGTCAGGAGCGGGAAGTAGTCGTACTGGTTCTCGAAGTTACCGCCTCCCGATCCCACGACCACACCGCTGCGGTCGCTGTAAAGCGCGGCATCCTCCGCGGGCAGGCTGTCGCGATGCGCGACGATGCCCGAGGCCTCGATCGCGCGTCCCGCCGCGTACAACCCGACGAGGTCGGTGCGCCGGATGAGCTTGTGCAGCTTGCGGTCTTCCACCAGCGTTCGCGCGTTGAAGTTCGGAATCTCGCCCGCGATGTGGGTCGGCCAGCCGGTCGTGTCCCATTGCTCGATCGGACGCAGCGCGGTCTTGCCCGACAGGACGCTCGCCAGGATATCGGCCGGCGCGACACCCGCCGCGCACACGGCGCCGCTGCCGGTGATGACGACCTTCGTCATTCCACGAGCTCCGGATGCCGCATCACGATGCAACTGTTCGAGCCGCCGAAGCCGAACGAGTTCGACAGCGTGGCGCGCACGCGCCCGCGCTTCGCGGTCGTCACGAGGTTCAGGTCGCAGTCGGTGTCGCGTTCGACCAGGTTCGCGTTGACCGGCATCTCGCCGCGCGCGATGGCAAGCGCGCACACGACACCTTCGACGGCGCCCGCGGCCGCGATCAGATGTCCCATCGTGCTCTTGGTCGAGCTCACAGCGACTTGCTTCGCGCTCTCGCCGAACACCGCGTGAATCGCCGCCGTCTCGCTGCGGTCGTTCATGAGCGTCGACGTTCCGTGCGCGTTGATGTAGTCGATGTCGGCGGCGGTCGCGTTCGCGTCCGCGAGTGCCTGGCGCATCGCCTGGATCGGCCCGTCGCCGTCGGGGGGCGAGTCTGTGATGCGATAGCTCGACAGCGAGTTGCCGTCGCCGGCCAGCTCCGCGTAGATGCGCGCACCGCGCGCCCGCGCCGCATCCCACTCCTCGAGCACGAGAAAGCCCGCGCCTTCGCCGAGCAGGAAGCCGTTGCGCGTCGCGTCGAACGGCCGGCTTGCGCGCTGCGGCGTGTCGTTGTCGGTGGAAAGCGCGGACAGCAGGCAGAACCCGCCGATGCCGATCGGGCTGATCATCGAATCGAAGCCGCCCGCAAGCACGCGATCGACGTGGCCGCGGCGGATGAGCTTCATCGCCGTGCCCAGCGCCTGCCCGCCCGACGCGCACGCCGTGTGCACCGAGGTCGCATAGCCTTTGATGCCGTGCCGGCGGGTCAGCAGAGCGAGCCCTTCCGTCGCCTGGCCGCGGCAGAACGCGATCGGGTCGTTGGCCGGGCCGTCGCTCAGGAGCCGCAGCGCATCGAGCTCGCCTTCGGGGGCGGAGTGCTTGTGGGTCTCCATCAGGTCGCCGAAATCCACGGTCATCATCCCTGCACCCACCGCGCATCCCCAGCGATGCCCATCTTGTTCGGTGGGGCGAATGCCGGCGTCGATGAGCGCCTGCTCCGCAGCCTCGAGCGCGAAACGATGCGAGCGGTTGGTGAACTTCAGGAGCTTGCGGTCCGTGACCAGCGCGTTGCGGAAGTCCTTCACCTCGGCCGCGATCCAGGTCGAGAACCCGGAGGCGTCGAACAGCGAGATCGGCGCACCGCCGCCGCGGCCCTCGAGCAACGCGCTCCAGGTGGTCGTCACGTCGTTGCCGACGGGCGTGACGAGACCCACGCCGGTGATCGCTACACGCCGCTTCTTCATTGCAATTTTCTCTCTGTGATCACGACGCGCGCAGTGGCGACCGACTTGCCGTCCGCCTGCGCCGAGAGCATGACCGTGGCTTCGCCGTCGGCGCCCGGACGCATCTGCGCGCCGACGGCGAGCTGCGCGCCGGGCGGCGTGAACGACCGCACCTTGACGTGGGTCATGCGTGCTGGCGAGAGCGGCGTGCCCGCCGGCCAGTGCGCGGACTCGTGCGCGAGCGCAAGCGCGAGGGCGATCTGCGCGTCGAGCATCAGCGTCGCGGGAAACACCGGCCGCCGCGGAAAATGATCGTTGAAAAAGGGCGCGGACACGGGCACGGCGAGCGTGCCTTGCGCCGATGAACCCGGTACACCGCCGTCGCGCGTCACGCGCGGCAACTCCACGCCGTGGAACCGGCCAGGCGCCGCACCACCGTCGTTGAGGACCGCGAAACGCTCGCGCATTGCCAAGGGGTCGTCGAACTCGGCTGCCGGCAGCATCGGCCCCAGGCAATCCGAGAGCTCGATCGCGCGCGCGCCGTCGATGTCGGCCCACCCGCGGTAGGCCACCGCATCGTCGTCGCAGTCCTCGATCTCGACCGCGAGGTCGAGAGTCTGTCCGGGCTTGGCGGCGCGTACAAAACGGGTCTCGCGCGCGAGGGCCGCCACCGGCCGTCCGCGAAATTCGATGTGCGACATCGCCACCCACGCCGCGAGCTGGCCGACCGCTTCCGCCATGAGGCAAGGCGGGAACGAGGCGATCCCGGCCGGGATCGCGAAGCTGCCGTGCGCGCGCGTACCGGGCACGAGCCCGGTGATCCGGTCGACGAACGAGAACGCCGCGAAGTGATCGGACATCCTATCGGGGCCTAGGCCGCCTTCGCGTCGCGCTGCGCCTGAACGACAAGCTTGCAGAACGTCTCCGGCGTGAACAGGCGCGGAATGTCGGCGACCTTCATCGGCGACTTGAAGCGGTCCGCCGGCACTTCGGAAAGGTAGGCCTTGAGCTGCGCCATCCCGACCTCGCTCACGATGCCCTTCTGCTCGAACTCGGTTTCGGTCAGGTTGCCGCGCGCGTTCTCGACGATCTTGCCGCGCGGGATCTTGATCTTGAACGCGCGCTCGAGCCTGAACACCATGTCGAGGAAGTCGATCGACTCCGCGTCGAGCCCCTCGATCAACGAAACGTTGGGCGTGATGTCCTCGACGTCGCAGCCGAGCGCGTCGGCCATCGTTTCCGCGACGGTCGGGAATACCGCGTCGATCTCTGCCTGTGTGATTGCTGTTGTCGTCATGCTTTCCCCTTCTCGTGTTCTGCTTCGTCCGCACGTTCTGGACGTGGGTTACTCATTCCATCTTGAAACCGCCGTCCACGGTGAGCACTTGGCCGGTAATGTAGCTGGCATAGTCGGACACCAGGAACCAGACTGCGTACGCAACCTCGTCCGGCTTGCCGAAACGCTTCATGAGGATGCGCGCCTTGACCTCGTCGCCCGCGAGCTCGCGCACCGCTTCGGACATCTCGGTCTCGATCACCCCGGGCGCGACCGCGTTGACCGTGATCTTGCGCGGCGCCAACTCGACCGCCAGCGCGCGCGTGAACGCGTTGATCGCGCCCTTGCTCGCCGCATAGTTGGTCTGGCCGCGCCCGCCCTTCTCGCCCGACACCGAGCTCAGGTTGACGATGCGCCCGCGGCGCTTGCTGATCATGAACGGCGCGACCGCCCGCGTGACGTTGAAGACACCGGTGACATTGGTGTCGAGCACGTCCTTTACGTCGGCGTCCGAAAAGCCGGCGAGCGGATTGTCGCGAATGGTGCCGGCGTTGTTGATGAGGATGTCCACCGTGCCGGTCCGCTCGACCACGCGTTCGACCGCCGCCGCGCAGGCCTCGGCGTCGCGCACGTCGACCTGGTCTGCGGTCACGGTGTGTCCCGCACCGCGCGCCGCGGCGACGACCGCCTGCGCGGCCTCGGCGTTGCTTTGGTAGAACAGGGTGACGTCGGCGCCCTCGGCGGCGAAAAGCTCCACGATCGCGCGGCCGATGCCGCGGCTGCCGCCGGTGACGATCGCCGACTTGCCAGCCAAACCGGAGGCGATGGGCAACGTCATCCCGAAATCGCAAATCCGCCGTCGACGACGAGCGTGTGTCCGTTGATCATCGCCGCTTCCGGCAGGCACAGGAGGTACACCGCACCCGCGACGTCGTCCGGGGTCAGCACCGGACCGGCGGGCGTGCGCTGCGCGAAGTTGGCGAGGAGCTCCTCGCGGTTGGGAAAATAGGCAAGCGCGTCGGTGTCGACCACGCCCGCGCTCACGACGTTGACCCGGATGCCGCGCGGCCCGAGCTCCTGCGCGAGCGCCCGGGCCAACGCTTCGAGCGCGGCCTTCGACGCGCCGATGAAGCCGTAGCCCGGCATCGCGCGCTGGGCGCCAAGGCTCGACATCGCGATCACTCGCGCGCCGTCCTTCATGAGCGGCAGCGCGCGCTGGGTGAGCAGGTTGAGCGCCAGCGAATTGGTCTCGAGGCACCAGCGCCAGTGCTTGAGCGTCATCTCGACGGTAGGCTTCAGGACGCCGCTGGCGGCGTTCGACACCAGGATGTCGAGCCGGTCGAAGTGTTTGCGGAATTCCTCGAACATCTCGTCGACGCTGTCCGGAAGCCCGACGCTGGCCTGGATCGCCACGGCGCGCCGCCCCATGGACCGGACTTCGCCGCAAAGCGATTCCGCCGCGTCCGCGCTGTTGTAATAGTTGACCGCGACGTCGCATCCTTCGGCGGCGAGCTTGCGCGCGATGGCGCGCCCGATCCCCCGCGCCGCGCCCGTGACGAGCGCCACTTTTCCCGCCAACGCCCCCGCCATGATAAGAGCCCTTGCCGACCGCGTGCGGTGCAAAAACCCCTATTCTAACTTGGTGGCCACCGCCGACCCTGGGACGGCGCGCTTGGCGCGCAGGTAGCGCTGGGCCTCGATCGTCCAGTATTTCTTCACACTCCACCAGACGTCGGCAACCCACATGATGTTGTCCTCGCTGCCGGGCGGGGGCGCGGCGCTCGTGCCGGGCACGTAGGCATCGATCCACGCCCGCATGGTCGCGCTGTCGGCCAGGTCCGCCGACACGGGTGCGGTCACGTGGCTGATGCCGGCGGGCAGCGTCACGTTGCGCACGTGGGCCTTGCCGCCGTTGGCGAACTTGCGCGTGGCGTCCACACCCGGGAGCGTCCACGCCCAGAAGTCGACGTCGATCGAGTAGCCGGTGAAATCCTCCACGGTGTCGGGAATGGTGCGCAGCTTGCCGAGGAGGCTCCACTGGTTGGGCAGCAGGAACGCCGCGCCGCCCGCGCCGACGGCGGATACGTAAGCGAGGCGCATCCCGACCACGGGCTGCTGGCGCCGCGTGAGGGGATCGACGATCGCCGTGCGGTCTTCGGCGAAGTCGGACAGCGGATTCCACACCGCCACGGTCTGGCTGTACTCGCCGTTCAACACGTGCAGCACCTTGACCGCCTGCATGCCGCCCTGGCTGTGGCCGATCATCATCGGCGGCATGCCGTCCTTTTCGTAGTACCACGCCGCGATGCCGGCCAGCCGCTCGGCGTCCTCGTACGGGCTGTGCGACCAGCTCCCGTCGAACGGGTCGCGGATTTTCGCTTCCGGGTAGCCCATGCCAACCAGGAAGCGCCCGAAGGAGACCATCGACAGGTGCACGGGATAGATGCCGCCGTGCAACAGCATGATGCGGGGCGTGGGTCCCTTGCGCAGGACGTTCGCGACGTCCGCGGCGCTGACCTTCTCGGGGTCGAGCGCGAGGATGCGGTCCTCGGACGCGCGATCGGTGGCGGGAGGCGGCGCAAGCGCCGGGATATCAACGGGCGCGCGCAGCGGGCGCACGGCGCAGCCGCCGAGCGCAACAGTCAGCGCGAGCAGCAGCGCCACGAGGGAGAAGGAAGTCGATGTCAGGCCAATCTTCGTGCGCATGCGGTCAACGCTTGGGTGATCCTTTCGATATCGTCGGCCCGGAACGCACTGGTCCGGTACGACACCCCTATGTGCAGGCAATCCCCGACCGAGGCCGGCGTCATGACGAGCGGCGCGAACGGCCCGGTCGAGCCTGCCCGTAGATAATGCAATACTTTTGCGGTCCCCGGGCCTTCGTTCCAAATTGCCTCGACGTTGAGCGTGGTCATCCCGGCCCAGACCGGGTAGTTCTTCGCGTACATCTGCTTGTGCTGCTCCGGCGTCATGTACCGCCAGGCAAGGCCGCCGCAGGCAAGGAGGTACAGGGTCTGCAGGTAGAGCTTGCGCCGCTTCACGCGGCGGGTCTGGGCGTGCACGTCGCGCGCGACCTTCTCGAGCGTCACGCCGGGCGGAACCGGGTGCGAGACCAGGAACGAGCTCAGGAACTGGCCGAACGCCTGCTCCGGGCCGGGCGCTACTTCGTTGCGGATGTTGATCACCGAGGCGATCGCGATCTCCTTGCGCCGACGCGCGGTGAGGCGGTCCTTCACTTCCGGGGACAGCGAGCACAGGAGCATCGCGAGCAGCAGGTCGTTGAGCGTCACGCCCCAGCTCTTCGCCGTGCGCACCACCCCGGCGTAGAGCTCGGCCGGAAGCTCGATCGACGTGAAAGCATTGTACTTGCTGTCGCCGTGCGGATATTGCGGCCGGAACGCGCGCCGCGCGCGAAGCAGCATCCCGGGCAGCAGGTACTGTCCCAGGTAGAACGCGAGGGCGTTGCGCGCGAACAGCTTGCGATAGCTCGCAGGATACAAGTCGGGCGGCGCGCCCCCCGGGGGCAGGCTGCCGTCGTAGCGCGCGGCGATGCCCTTGAGGAGCGCGACCATCGAGTCGCCGCCGGCGATGAAGTGATCGTAGGCGACACCCAGGTGGAACGACCCGCCGTTGGCCACCGCGAAAAAGCGCAGCGGCTCGAAGGTGCCCTCGGAGAGGAAAGGCTCGTTCAGCTGCCGTTCCATTTCGCGCTCGAGCACCGGGAGGGCATTGCCGTTGGCCATGAGCACGGGAAGCTCGCAATGCACGGCGCCGCCCGCGTACTCGAAGCGGCGCGCGCGCGCATCGAGGTTCAGGCGGGACACCCCGAGTGCGGTGAGGTGCTCGTCCACCGCGCGCGACAGCCGCTGCTCGTCGAGGGATCCGGGCAGCTCGGCGACGTGGACGGCGTTGTAGGGATACATGCCCCGCCATCGCAGCATCGCGGCCTGGAACAGGTTGAGCCTGCCGCGCATGGTCAGGCCGGGCCCAGCAGTCGCAGCCGCCGCTGGCCTTCGAGGCACCAGTGGCGGCGGATCGAATACCAGAGGTCGGCCGCGAGCTCGAGGTTGCGCACGTCGGCGTCCGGCGGCCGCGCCGCCGCCGGCCCGTCCGGACGCCAGGCAAGCACCCAGGCCCGGGTTGCGCGCTGCGCGGCGAGGTGCTCGGTGATCGGCGCGCCGATGTGGCTGTACGTCGCGGGCAACAGCACGTTGCGCACCACGCTCGTACCGGTGGCGACGTACGGATCGCCGTCGCCGACGTTGCCGGCGATCGGGTCCCACGCGATCGCGAACCCCGTGAATTCGAGCGCGACGTCGGGCACCTTGCGCAGCTTGGGGATCATGGTCCACTGGCCGAGCAGGATGCGCGGCAGCTTCCCGGTGGCGATCGCGGCCGCGAACGCCACCTCCACCCCCACCACCGCCCGATCGCGGCCGGTGAAAGGATCGCGCACGCTCGTGCGCGGCTGCGCGGTCCGCGTCGCAGGGTCGAACACCGGGACCTGGTCGTGGAATCCGCCGGCAAGCTCGTGGAGCGTGCGCACCACCATCATGCCGCCCTGGCTGTGCCCGACCAGCATCGGCCGCATGCCGTCACGCTCGTAGTACCAGGCGAGCGCACCCGCGAGCTCCTCACTGTCCGCGAAGCTCGAATGCGTGAGACTGCCGTCGAACGGATCGCGCAGCGACGATTCCGGATAGCCCATGCCGATCAGGAACTCCGCGAACGGCTGCATCGTGACGATCGGCACGCTGCCGTGCAGGTTCACGATGCGCGGCGCTGGGAGGCCCTTCATGCGTTCGGCCGCGTCGATACCTGCGAGGTTGTCGCAATCGAGCGCAAGCAGCGCCCCGGCATCCGCGGCCGTCGTGTCGTGCGCGCCGGCCGCCAGCGCTGTGGAGGCAACGACAACGGAGAGGACGGCGGGAGCGAGCGCGCGGGCGAAGCAGGAGAGGCGCGGCACGATTGAGGAGTTGAGGTGGCTTGCCGGCAATTATCGCAGGTAGGCAGAGCGCGCCGGAGCTTACCGGAAACGAGGGACGAAGCGGCCGGTGCGCGCGACATAGTCGGCGTAGGCCGCGCCATGGCGCGCGAGCAGGAATCGCTCCTCGTTGCGCGCCTTGAGCACCATGAGGCCGATGTGAAGGACACCCAGCGCGAGTATCGGCAGCGTCGGGACCACGATCATCGTGCACGCCATGAGCAGGATCGAGAATGCGTAGATCGGATGCCGGATGCGCGCGAACATGCCATCCGTGATGAGCACTTGCGAAGCTTCGTCGGTCACCGCCATGCGCCAGTTGCTGCCCATTCGGCTCCACGCCTTGACGGTCGCCGCGAAGCACGCCACCGCGACCAGCGCCGCCACCCAGCGCAGCGCTGCGTACCAGGGCACTGTTCGCACGAGCTCGGGCAGGCCAAAGAGGAGGCCGCTGCGCGACAAGGCGAGCCATGGCAGGACCATCCAGCAGGCGATAAGCGGCACCCACACCAGTCCCATCACACGCTCGAGCGGCTGCTTCGGCAGGACCTCGGCGGCTCGCTGCTCGTGGCGTCGGGCGTGGCGGCGCACGCGCACGATCATGGCGCCGGCACCGATCCAGTAGGCCACAATGGTCACGGCAAGCAGAGTTCCGGGAATGTCCATGGGGCCGCTATTGTAAGGAACAGCTGAATTTGGACCTGCGTGGGCCTGTATCTGGGCCGCAATATGGGGCTCGCGGCCGATGGACAGCCCGTCTCGACCGATTGCCGTCGCCGCCCGCCGGTGAGCCGCCGCAGTAGAATCCCGGTATGGCCGGCCTATCGACCGTTGGTCGTTCCACGCCCGCGCCGGGCGGGGAGCCCCCGCTCTCCGACGTCGGTGCGGAAGAGGGCCGCACCATGCTGCGCGCCTGTTTCGCGCAGTACCGGATCAAGCTCATCGAGCTCATACGCGGCTCGCTCGACCAAACCAACGATCTGTTCGAGACCAACAGCCACATTCCGGACGGCGAGGTGGACGCCTTCCGGCTGAAGCGTGGCGAGTGGCTCGACCGCTTCGACAAGACGCTGTGCGATCTTTTCGAACGGCGCGTGGTCGACGGCGTGCGGCGCAAGGGACGAAGGCCGGACGCCGACGCGTCGCTTGCCACACTGCGTGTGCTGACCGCGTTCGACCACGACCGCCAGGCCGCGCTCAAGGACGCGACGCGCTTCCTCGACCGGTTCACGCACCGTGAAATCGCCGCCCTCGACTTGCGCGTCGAGGCGCTGCTGGGCGACCCGGGAACGCACGACATCGACAACCCGTTCTCGATCTCCTACATCCTGGATTCGGTCGGGTCGTCCGCGCGCGCGATCTATCCCAACCCCCGCGTGTGGCGTCCGTTCATGGAGCGCGTGCTCGCGGACCTGACGCCGGAGATCAACAAGGTCTACATCTCGCTCAACCGCTTCCTGGCGGATCGCGGCGTGCTGCCCGAGATCAAGGCGGCACTGCGTGCGCGCAGCGAGTATCGGCCCAACGACGACCGCGACCTCCTGCCCACGTTCTCGAAGATGATGCACGACGCGCTGCCCGACGTGCCGCAGGACATCGTGGTGCCGGAGACGCTGTCGGATCCCAATGCGCCACCCTCGCTGGTCTTCGCGGAAAGGCTCACCCCGCATTCACGGCCCGGCGAAGGCGACGCCGGTGAAATGTCGGCGGCGAAGATCCTGGCGAGTCTCGCGG
>Ga0070668_100004253_pt1 | contig 10628 bp, 9 predicted proteins | sample KBSS43metaG_FD_64661 | JGI IMG/M metagenome (GOLD analysis project Ga0070668, IMG submission 64661) | Switchgrass rhizosphere microbial communities from Kellogg Biological Station, Michigan, USA - KBS S4-3 metaG | ecosystem: Host-associated > Plants > Roots > Rhizosphere > Soil ... | reverse complement strand
GTATCGAGCCAGTAGGACGTCATCTTCATCGGGCGAGCCCCCTTGCCGGCGTGATCGGCGCGGACATCATCGACGGGCCGCTCACCAGCCGCGCATGCGCGGCCAGGTCGCCGCGATCGCGTGGCCGCCCGCTTCGACGACCTGGTAGGACTGATGCTGCGCGCCCGTCGCGCAGGCATGGTTGGGCAGGATCCGCACCTTATCCCCGATCGCGAGATCGGGCAGGACGGTGTCGCTGCCGGGCCGGACGGTGATGATGCCATGCTCTTGGCTGGCATCGCCGACGATCAGATCGGCGAACGGCTTCCCGTCGAGATCGCAGACCAGGCCGTAGCCCTGATCGACCGGATGCTTCTCGGTGCCGCGATCGCGCGACATCGCCATCCAGCCCGCATCGATCAGGATCCAGCCCTTCTCCGGCCGGCGGCCGATCACGGTGGCCACCACCGACAGCGCGATGTCGTCGACCTGGCAGACGCCGATGCCGTGCATCACCAGATCGAAGAACATGAAGACCCCGGCGCGCACCTCGGTCACGCCGGTGAGGTCGCGGGCGAAATGGGCGGTCGGGGTGGATCCGACGCTCACCACCGGTGCGGCATGCCCTGCGTCCCGCAGCCGCTCGGCCGCCGCTACCGCCGCCGCGCGCTCGCCCTCCGCCGCTTCGGCAAGCCCGACGCCGCCGCGGTGGGCGTAGGACTCCCCGGCATGGGTCAGCACGCCGCGCAGCTCGACGCCGCCGTCACGCAGCACGTCGGCGATCTCCAGCAGCGCCGGATCGTCGGGCAGCACGCCGCCGCGGTGACCGTCGCAGTCGATCTCGATCAGCACAGCCGGCATCGCCGGTTGCTCGCTGGCCGCGGCAGCGAGCGCACGGGCCTGCTCGACCGTGTCGATCAGCACCGACAGGTTGATCCCGCGGGCGACGAGATCGCCGGTGCGCGCGATCTTGTCGATGCTGAGGCCGACCGCATAGGTGATGTCGGCGAAGCCCGCATCGGCGAAATACTCGGCTTCCGCCAGCGTCGAGACCGTGATCGGCCCAACCCCCTCCGGAAACAGCCGCGCCGCGACATCGGCCGACTTGGCGGTCTTCACATGCGGCCGGAAGCCGACGCCGAGCCCGGCGAGGCGGGAGCGCAGACGAGCGATGTTGCGGTCTACCTTGGCGATGTCGAGCACCAGAGCCGGCGTCTCGATCTGGTCGATCGTCGCCGCTGTGGCTTGGGTTAGAGCAAGAGTGAGCGTCATCATGGTCCTGCAGGCAGCCGGCGATCAGCCCAGCGATTGGTTGGAAAGAGCGAACAGCCGGGCATTTCCCGTTCCGGCCGGCGGCATTCCGCGCGCCATCGTCACGACCTGATCGACCCTGGGCAGGCCGATCGTATCGAGCCAGGGCGACAGGCCGGACGCGGCGGTGACGTCGATACGGACGAACTTGCCGACATGGGGCACGGAGAGCGCGGCGATCAGCGCCCGGGCATCGGCGTCGTTCTCCGCCACCACCGGGCCGACGACGATGCCCCGTCCCCAGACGCGGGCGCAGCCATAGCCGGTGATCCGCCCGGCCCGCTCGATCACGAGGGTGTCGGCGGTGTCGAGCAGCGCGTCGAGCAGGATTTCGCGCGGCATGCCGGTGGCGTCGGCGTCGAGCGCACGAATCTCCCCGAGACCCTCAATCGCGAACCGCCGGATCGGCGCGTCCGGCATCTCCGGCGCCCGCTCCAAGACGGCCTGATGCTGATGGACCTGCCCGATCGGCTCGAAACCGAGCCGGGCGTAGAGCGGTAGCCCCTCTTGCGTCGAGTTCAGCACCACCGTCCGCCCGCCGGCGTCGGCGAGCACCGCATCCATGAGCGCGCGTCCGATCCCGAGCCGCCGGGCATCGGCCGCGACGATCACCATCCCGGTTGACGCGAAGTGCTCGCCATAGGGCCACCACAACGCCGTCGCCGCGAGCCGGCCGTCGCGCTCGACCGCGAATCCGCGGCCGAGCCGGAACGCGAACGTCCAATCCTCCAGCCGGTAGGGCCACTCAAGCGCGCGCGACAATTCGAGTGCCGCCGGCAGATGCTCGGCGCGGAGCGCGACCGACGCCGCCGTCAGGACGTCCTGCGTCGCCATCTCAGAAATATTTCAGCCAGGCGATGTCGCGGCGGCGCTTCTTGAGCCGCGAATACCAGGCCGTCGGAATGTAGAACGGCACGATCAGCGCGACATACCAGACCAGCACCCAGGCGTAGCTGGAGACGGCGAACAGATTGCCCTCGGTCGGGCCCCAGATCGCGAACGCGATATGGTAGAGGATCCGCAGCGTGGTCAGGTGGATCAGGTAAAAGAACATCGGTGCGCCGCCGAACACCGAGAGGGCGCGGATCAGCCCGGAATCGCCGAGCCTTTCCAGCCACACCAGCATCAGTGCCCCGACGCCGAGCGTGAACAGCAGAAACAGCAGCGACGGCGGGTATTTGGTGAGCGCGAAGAAGCTCATCGCGGTCCTCATCGGATCGCCGTCCACCACGAACCACGGCTTGTCCCCATAGACGTTGAGCGCCCGGATCGCGACGAAGGCGGCGAGCATGCCCAGCCCCAACAGGATCAGCCGCTTCTGCCGCTCCTGCGCAGTGGTCTCGCCGGTGAACCACGGACCGATACCGTAGCCGAGCGCGATCACCCCGACCCAGGCGAGGATCGGATAGGAGAATTTGACGATGAAACCGCCCGGCAGTTCGAACTGTCCGCGCTGGTGCAGTTCGCCCCACAGCAGATAGAGCGGGTTGCTCGTGTCCAGCTTGATCGGGTCGAGCAGGTTGTGGCCGCACACGATCACCAGCCCGATCGCGATCAGCGCCTTGTGCGGCAGCCGGATCAGCGCCGCCAGCACGATCATGCACACGCCGATGCACCAGATCACCTGCAGCCAGAAAGTCGGCTGGGCGATCCCCCAATATATCGGTGAAAGGTAGAAGACCTCTATCGCCATCAGCAACAGACCGCGCTTGAGCAGATAGGCGGTCGTCTCCTCGATCGTATGATGCTGATGGTAGAGGTAGACGCCGAGCCCGGTCAGCGCGACGAAGATCGGCGCGCACAGGCTGACCGCGAGCCGGGCAAGGAAGATCGCCGGCACCGCCGTGTGCGCGTCGACCGGATCCGCCACCGGCACGTGAAGGAACCAGGTCTCGCGGACGTGGTCGAGCAGCATCAGCACCATGACGAAACCGCGCAGCGCATCGATATTCTGTAGCCGGGTCCGGACGGCGAACGTCGCCCGCGTGGCCGCGGGAGTTCCGCTGAATGAACCCGCTGCATCCGTCGCGATCACGCTCATAAGATCCTCGCGCTTCCAAGAAGGGCGTGCCGCCCAGTGCCATTAAGCCCGGATTCGCCGGCAGCTTCTCCCGAATTCCACCATGCGGCGTCGAACTCGTGCGGCACGGTCCGCCCGCGGCAGGTTATGCTGCCGCAGGCGCGTGGGCTACGCCACCGGCCGCTGCGTGGCGTAGATTTTCCGGACATATTCCTCGCTGATCCACGCGCAGCCTTCGCCCCGCACGAACAGGCAGGTGTCGCCCGCCGAGAAGGTGACGCTGGCATCCCCGGCGGTGAAGCTCACCCGGCCGTCCAGCAGATGCATCAGCTCCACCTGGCGGTACGGGATCTGGCGCCGGTGATAAGGCGTGGAATCCCACACGCCGCAGACGAACTCGCGGTTGCTCGAGAGATAGTCGCTATGGTTGCGGCACGATGGGGTCGGGCCGATCAGATTTTCCGGCAGCGGCGCTGCGGACGGCGTCAACGGCGCGTCCTGATCGATCAGCACCGGTCGGACCGGGCTTCCCACCGTCGCCGCCGGCGCGGCGTAGACGATCGCAAGCGCGTCTTCGCTCGCCCGCCAGGTGAAGCTCGAGCCGAGCGGCAGCGCCGCCGCGGTGCGTGGCCCGAGCACGATCGGCTCGCTGTCGCTCTCGATCTCCAACCGCCCGGACAGCAGCAGCACGCACTCGTCGGTCGGGAGAGCGTCGACACAGCCCTCGCCGCGCGGCGCGAGAGCGCTGACGGTCGCCGAAGCGTCGTCGAACGCCGGCTCGATCCGGCCTGCGAACCAGTCACTGCCGGGCGTCGCCCCCCGCGCATAGGCGTCGATGTCGATCACCGCCGCGACGATCGGCTTGTCGAGGGTCATGCTCACAGTCCCACCAGCCCCGGCAGGCCGCCGATATCGGGGATTTCGTGCACCTGATAATAGCTGTTGAGCGGCTCGTGCCCGCGATTGACGAACGCCTTCATCGTGATGCCGAGATCGTAGGCGGTCATCAGATCGTAGCGGAAGCTGGACGAGCAGTGCAGCACGTCCTCGGGGCCACAGCCGAGCGTGTCGAACATGAACTCGAACGCCTGCATCCGCGGCTTGTACGCCTGTGCCTCCTGCGCGGTGCAGACCGCGTGGAACGGAGCCTCGAGCTTCTCGACGCTGTAGGGAATCAGGTCGACCTCGGAGTTGGAGAGGATTACCAGCGGATATTCCGCGGCAATGCGCTTCAGCGGCTCGACGACGTTGGGATGCGGGTTCCAGGTCTTGATCGCGTCATAGTGGGTCGTGGCGTCGCTGTCGCGATATTCGACGCCGTTCTTCTTGCAGCTACGCTGCAGCGCATCCGCCACCACTTCCCCGTACATCCGCCACGGGCCGAGCACGCAATCGAGCCGATAGGCAGAGAAATCGCGGACGAACTGCTCCAGCGCCTCGCCCGAGAGGCGATCAGCGTAGACCTTGCGCGCAACCGGCGCCATCTCGAAGTTGATGAGCGTGCCGTAGCAGTCGAAGGTGATGAACTTCGGCTTGAGATGAGCCATGCGGCGTCCCCCTGGATGCGTGCCGCCATGGCCGGTCGGTTGGGCGGAACGTCTGTTTCGATCGGCTTCGCGGCCGATCACGACGATCGGGAAGCTACTCCCGCCCGCTGAGCGATGCCGCCTTTATCTGCCGGATTGGAAGCATCGTGGCGTCGAACGCGGGGACGCCGCAGCATTATCTACTGCCGGCCGTCACGGCCTCAGATGCTGCCGACCTTGACCTTGCTGCCGTCCAGGAGCCGCGAGAGGCGGTAGACGCTCGGGTCGACGCAGGGCGTGTCGTTCGTAACCAGCTGCGCCGCGAGGTAGCCGATGCCCGGCCCAAGCCCGAAGCCATGGCCGGAGCAGCCCGCCGCAAGGTAGACGCCCGCGACCGTTTCCACCGGGCCGATCACCGGGATCGCGTCGGGAGTGGAATCGACGAACGCGCCCCAGGCGTCGGCGACCTTGATGTCCGCCAGGCCCGGAAAGTTCGTGCGGACATTCTCCACCACCGCGCGCGCCGTCCGCGCCACCGGCGGCGGATCAAGCACGGGAACCGCACCGAATTTCGTCTTGTCCCTGGAATAGAGTGCCGACCACGATTCGGGACCGGCGACGAAGGATTTGCCGACCCCCACCGACACGGCTTTCAGCCGCTTGATGAACATCGGCATGAAACTCTTGGCGTAGCGAAGCCCTTGCGGCGTCAACTCGAGCTGCGTGCGTCCCGAAATCGCCATGTAATAACTGCCGTCGAGCCGACGCGTCAGTGCGGAATCGGGCGTGTAGACCACCTCGCCGATGTTCGGCGCGGGCTGCGACATGACCACCGTCTGCCGAACGCTCGCCTGCGGAAAGCTGACCCCGAATGATCGGACGAACGACGAGGCCCAGGCGCCGCCGGCGCAGACCACCGCCCCGGTCTTGATGAAGCCCCGCGATGTGTGAACGCCTATCACCGTCCGGTTGGCGATCTCCAGCCCGTAGGCGGCGCAATCCTGGTGCACGGTCGCCCCGCGCGTTCGTGCGCCTTCCGCCAGCAGCGGCGCGGCCAGCGCGGGCTCGGCCTTGCCGTCGACCGGCACGTTGAGGCCGCCCAGCCACTTGCGCCGTGTCTGCGGGATCTTCTCCATCGCCTCGGCCGCAGTCATCATCCGCGTGTCGACGTCGAACTGCTTCGCGACGCTCCGCCAGCTCTCCCACTCGGCCAGCTGGGCGGCGTCGTCGCTTCCGTAAAGCAGGCCACTGCGGCGGAAGCCGAGATCCTGGCCGATCTCGCCCGCCAGCGCGTCCCAAAGCTGCATCGCGATAACCGCCAGCGGCATCTCGCGGATGTCGCGGTTCTGCTGGCGGCACCAGCCCCAGGTGCGGCTCGATTGCTCGCAGCCGACATGCCCCTTCTCCAGCAGCGCGACCGAAACGCCGCTGCGCGCGAGATAGTAGGCGGTCGCCGTGCCGACGATGCCACCGCCGATCACGACGACGTCGGCCGCCGCCGGCAGGCGCTCGTCGCCGAGGATTTTCTTCAGGGGAGGTGGCATGCGCGGTAGCCTCGGTTCGCGAAGGATCAGGAAGGCGGCAGTCAGGCCAGCGAGCGGAAGGTCCCGTAGACCTTCTTGACGTAGCGATCGCTCAGCCAGGTCGCGGTGCCGCCCATGATCATCAGCATCACGTCGCCTGCCGCGAAGCTCTGCTCCTGCCCGGTCGAATCGCCCAGGATTGTGCCGCCTTCGATCATCTTGATGAACTCATAGTCGCGCCGCAGCGTCGGCTTGCGCTGGTAGGGGGTCGCGTCCCAGACTCCGCACATGAATTCCTTGTTCGCGGAGAGATAGTCGACGCGGTTGTGCGTGGTCGGCTGACTGCCGACCAGCGCCTCGGCGGCGGGCGGATTGGACGGCGCCCGTTCCCCCTCCTCATCGATCATCACCGGTTCGCCAACGCCGGGTAGTTCGCTGGCGTGGCTCATCACGATCACGCGGCTCGGCGTCGAGCAGGCCCACTGAAAATCGGACCCCTTTGGGATCACCGCGCACTGATCCGGCAATAGCCTGAGCGCTCCGTTCGACCAGGTGACGGTGAGATCGCCGTCGAGCACCATCAGCAGTTCGTCCGCCGCGAGCGCCTCGACCGCGCCCGTGCCGGACAGGTCGACGACCGAAACCTCCACCGGTCCGGGATCGAGCGGCAGCGCCCCGCGTGCGGTCAGGTAGGCGTCGCCGGCCGGCTGCTGCCGGGGAACGGATGCCGCCCACTGGCGCAGGTCGATGAAGGCGGACTTCTCGCCCTGCGCGGAGGTGGTGTTGACGCGGGTCAGAAATTCGGCGGCCATGTCTCGCTCCATCGGCGATCGGGGAAGATCGCAGCGCGGCAGGATAGCCGCGCCAATCGAACAATTGTGTCGCTGCCCGGCGGCTGACGGCAGATCAGCGCGTTTCGGCGGCGATCACGGCAGATCGCACCTCGATGCGGATCTGCCCCCAGGCGGGGCGACTCGTCATGCAGTTTGCGCGGGTTTGCCTCCGAAGCGCTCCGGCCGGTACGGAGCGAGCATCTCGTGCGGCTTCCCCGTCACCACCTCGCCCGCGACATAGTCGCCGAGGATCATCGCCAGGCTGACCCCGCTGTGGGTCACGCAGGTATAGACATCGCTCGCGCCCGGCACCGGGCCGCATACCGGCATTCCGTCCGTCGGCATCGGGCGGAAGCCGAGGGTCGTATAATCGAACTCGGCGTCCTTCATCGCGGGCAGATAGGCGGACAGCATCTGCATGATGTGCGCCCCGTGGACCTCGGCGTATCCGTCGGGGAAGGCCCTGGTCTCGCCGGAGAGGATCGCGCCGTGGTCCGGAACATAGCTCGGCGGTCCGCCGACGATCCCGCCGACGAACGAGCCGTCGCTCATCTGCTTCCACTCGCTGCCGCCCGGCCCGCCATAGGCGAGCTTCGTCACGATCGGCCGCGGCTTGCAGTGGACCAGCGCTCCCGGCCGGTGGCGCAGCGTGAGGGAGTAGCCGATCCGCGAGAGCAGTGCCGGCGTGTCGACGCCGCTGGCCACGACCAGCCGGTCGAGAGCGAAGCGGCCCTGCGTCGTCTGGACCCCCGCCAGCCGCCCCGCGGCGAATTCCATACCCTTCACCTCGCACGGGAAGATCACGCGCGCGCCGGTCTTCTGCGCCTGGGCCAGCATCCGGTTGGTCGCGTGCACGCCGTCGACGTGCCCGTCGGTCGGTGAGAAGTAGCCGGTGACGAAGTTCGGTGTCGCGCTCGCCGGATCGATCCGGCGGACATCGGCCGCGGTGAGCGGGGCCACCTGGGAAGGCGTTCCGACCAGGCTCCTGCCTTGCGAATCGACCTCTTCACGCTCGTCGCCGGCGTTGGTCCAGTTGAGTGAGCCGCCCCAGGTGACGCCGAGGCCGAGCGGACGATCGAGCTCCCGCCAGCGTTCGACGCTGCGGGCGCGAAGCCTGGCATAATGCGGGTCCGCCACCAGCGCGTTGATCCAGGCGAGCGACTTGGCGGTCGCCCCGCTCGCCGGCCGGTCCTTTTCGAACAGGATCACCCTGGCGCCACGGCGGGCCAGCTCCATCGCGATCGCCGCACCGACGATCCCACCGCCCGCGACGCCGACGACGAGATTGCCGCCCTTGGCAGCATGAGCCGCGGTGCCGAGCGAAAGTCCGATGCCGGTCGCCGCCGACGCCTGGAGGAAGAGTCGCCTGTTCACTGCTGATGCTCCTTGAATGCTGAAGCCGGGAGCGCAGAATAGTATGATCGGGGTCGGCAGATGGACGCCATTGGCGCGTCGGCGGCAGGAAGATGTATCGAACAGCGAAAGCGCCTGGGCAGAAAATTCCGTTGCACCGCGCTGTTGACCGGCCCGGCGCCCGTTGATCGGCGACTGCCATTCCCCCCGTCGAAGCGCTTTTGCAGGCCGCGGCAATCTGTGCTGCGCGCTCCGTGGAATTCCGCCGCTTCCGCCGCCCCGATCGCCAACACTGGCTTAAACTACCGACGGTGGAGCATCACAATTGACGATGCCGGTTCCGGTCTCCGGCCGGATCAGAGAAACATGGGAGATCGGCCGCTTTGATGGACGAAGGTTTCGCCCTTTCCCGGCGTCAGCTGCTCGATACCGCCCGGACGTTGGCGGTGGGCGGCGCCGCGGGACTGCTAATCCCGGAAGCGCTTGCCGCGGCTCCACGCCCGGCGCGGCCCCGGGTGGGAGGGCGGATTCGTGTCGCCTATATGTCGATCTCGACGGCCGATACGCTCGATCCCGCGCGGGCCGGCATGTCGACGGACTATGCGCGGCATTTCCTGCTGTACAGTCGCCTATTCGATCTCTCCCCCGCGATGCAGCCCGTCCCCGCGCTCGCGGAGAGCTTCGCCACCGAGGATCTGAAGCGCTGGCGCTTGACGCTGCGCAAGAGCGTGGTGTTCCACGACGGCAAGAGTGTGACCCCGGCGGATGTCGTCTACTCCCTGCTTCGTCACAAGGAGCCCGCAACGGGCTCCAAGCTTGCGGCGGTCGCCGAGCAGTTCGCCTCGGTCCGAGCGGATGGCCCGAATGCGGTTGTGATCGATCTGGTTGGCCCGAACGCAGATCTGCCGATCATCCTCGCGCAGACCCACTTCTCGATCCTGCCGGCGGGCCGCGGTCGCGTGACCGGGGTCGGGTGCGGGCCTTTCAAGCTCAAGACCTTCTCGCCGGGCGTCCGCACGGTCGTGACCCGCAACCCGAACTTCTGGCGCCCGGGCAAGCCCTATCTCGAAGAGATCGAGATGATCGGCGTTCCGGACGAGGTCAGCCGAATCAATGCGCTTCTCTCCGGCGACGTGCAGATGGCGATGGGGGTCAACCCGCGCTCGGCGCGCCGCGTCCTGGAATCGCCCGGACACGTCATGCATGCCGCGCCGTCCGGCATGTACACCAATCTCGCGATGCGCCAGGATCGGTTTCCTGCCGCAAATCCGCATTTCGGCCTGGGAATCAAATATCTGATGGATCGGCCGCTGATCAAGCGCGCGCTGTTCCGCAACTATGCGACGATCGGCAACGATCACCCGATCCCCCCCTTCCATCCTTTCTACCGCGCCGATCTGCCGCAGACCGGGCTCGATCTCGATCGGGCGAAGTGGCACCTGCAGAAGTCCGGCGTCGGCATAACCCGGGTCCCGATGTTCGCCTCGGCGGCGGCCGAGGCTTCGGTCGACATGGCGTCGATCCTTCAGGAATATGCGGCCAAGGTCGGCCTCAACCTTGCCGTCAATCGCGTCCCGGCGGACGGCTACTGGTCGACCCACTGGATGCGCCACCCGTTGTTCTTCGGGAACAACAATCCGCGGCCCACCGCCGATCTGCTGTTCAGCCTGTTCTACAAGTCCGATGCGGCCTGGAACGAATCGGGGTGGAAGAACGCCCGCTTCGATTCGCTGCTCGTCGAGGCGCGCGGCGAGCGCAACTTCGCCCGTCGCAAGCAGCTCTACGGCGAGATGCAGGGCCTGGCGCGCGCCTACTGCAGCGTCAGCATCCCCGTGTTCATCAGCCTTCTCGATGGTTGGGATCGCCGCCTGAAGGGCTGGTTCAGCCATCCGCTCGGCAACTTCATGGGCCATACCTTCGGCGAACATATGTGGTGGGAGGGCTGAGCGATGACCCCGTCCGCCGATCCGGGACGCCGCGCGAGCCATGCCCGCCTGCTGCGGATGATCGTCGCACGAATTGGCGTTGCGGTGATGACGCTGTTCCTGGTCTCGCTGATCATCTTCGTGATCACCAACCTGCT
>Ga0070668_100004248_pt1 | contig 10631 bp, 11 predicted proteins | sample KBSS43metaG_FD_64661 | JGI IMG/M metagenome (GOLD analysis project Ga0070668, IMG submission 64661) | Switchgrass rhizosphere microbial communities from Kellogg Biological Station, Michigan, USA - KBS S4-3 metaG | ecosystem: Host-associated > Plants > Roots > Rhizosphere > Soil ... | reverse complement strand
GCGGCCCGTTTGCGGACCCGGAGGCTACATCTGGGACATCGGATACAGCGCCAGGGAAGAATTAGTCCTATGCGGAGTAGCCACCGAGACGAGCATCTGACGAGTGCGGGCGACGCCGCCCTGGCGGCCTGGCTGGGCCGGCTACAGGATGCGTCCTTCAGCCGGGCCGGCCAGGCGGTGCGCAAGGCGTACCCGCCGGAGCGGCGGATGACCGGACCACAGCTGGCCTGGTATTTGGAGCGCCGAACGTACGCGCTGGCGTCCTCCACCCGGCCCGACGGCCGTGCGCACGCCGTACCGACACTGTTCTGCACATACGCGGAGGCGTTCTGGCTCCCTACGCTCGGCAGCGCGGCCCGGCTCAGCAACGTCCGGGCACATCCCTGGCTCGCGCTGTCCATCGTCGACGGCGAGCATGACACCCACGCCGCGGTGCTCACCGAGGGCCCGGCCGAGGTGCTGGCAACCGTTCCGAAGGACGTCCGGGACATCACCGAGCTGCGCAACCGCGGCGGCCACCTGGACTGGGCAACGGCCTGGCTGCGGATGACCCCGCAGCGGCTATTCAGCTTCGCCGAACTCGCCTGGCAGGACGCGTCCCCTAGCTGAAAGGCGTGGTGATCGGACACTCCCGATCCATGGTGAGACGGCGATTACCGCATCCGCACTGGTGCGTTAACGGTACGGTCAAGATCGATGAGCGACGCGCTCGAGCATCACAGGCCGTGCCCGCAGGAGTCGCGCGACGGCGGCCGCGAGCCGAGGACTAGGCGTGTCTCGATCCGGTCGCCGCAACCGTCAAGAGATCGCGGCCTCCACCAACTCGATGACCTTCTTGTCCACGGCGGGGATCCACTTCTTGAGCGCGTACGACACCGGCCACAGGTCCCCGTCGTCGAGATTGGCCGAGTCCTGGCATCCCAGGGTCGAATAGCGTTGGCCGAACTTGCCCGCGTTCTTGAACGAGACGACCTTGCCGTCCGCGTTCGCGTAGGGCGGCATGCCGTACCAGGTCTTGGCCGACAACTCCGGGGCGGTGCCGGTCACCGTCACGTGTACGCGCTCGGCGAGGGCACGATCCTCCGGCGTCATCTTCGCAATGCTGTCGAGCGATCTGAGCGGTGCCGCTCCGTTGCAATCCGGCTGCCCGACTTGGCCGTCGGAATACCGTTTGGTGTCGGGTTCGTTGAGCTGCAAGTCGGAAGGTGCGTGAGGCGATGAAGGTCGGGAAATCGTTGAAGTCGCTCACAGGGCAAGACGGTGCCGTCGTCGTCCGGCCGCGCGGTGTGCCGTCGTGGTGAACAAGAAGCACCCGCGATGGAAGGTCCGCCAGCGCTGAAGTTGCTAGCTGAGTGGATGCCGCCCGCGGCGGCGGCGGGTGCGCGTATCCGCCTGGCGCGGCCAATGCGGGCCATGTGCGGAGGGGGTTCTGTTTCGGAGGAGGTGGTCGGACGGCGATGAGGCAGCGCGCAGGGGGCCCTGAGGGAAATGACGTAACTGGGTTTTCTCCGCGGTTCTCTGCCGGGGGCCGCGGGGCAGCTTCGCAGCAGGCTCAGGCTGGGCGCAGCCCGGTCCTGGATGTGGCGCAGGTTGAGGTATTGCGCAGCTACGGCAGTGAGCATGAGATGGCCGCGGGAGACGTGCTATTTGCCGACGGGGATGTGACCTATGACCTGATCGTGCTGCTGGCAGGTCAGGCGCGGATCGTTGAGCGCCGCGGTCAGCCGGGCGAGACGGTTATCGCGACTTATGGCCGGTCGCAGTTCCTGGGCGAGATCGGGTTGCTCACCGGCCAGCGGGCTTACCTGAGCGCGGTGGCGAGCACCGCCGGACGGGTGCTGCGCGTTCCCGTGGACCAGGTACGGGTGGTCATGGCGCAGGAGACCGGTCTCAGCGAGCTGATCCTGCGGACGTTCCTGCTCCGACATTCGATCTTGACCGGCCGGGGCTCGGGTCTGACCCTGATCGGATCCCGGTTTGATGCCGGCACTCGGCGCCTGTTGGAGGCCTTGGCGCGCAACCGGCTGGCGTCGACGTGGCTGGAGCTGGAGGGATCGCCTGAGGCCGAGGGGATGCTTCGGGAGCTGGATGTGCCCGTAGGCGACCTGCCGATCGTCGTGGTGCCGGGCGGGCCGCTGCTGAGGAATCCCGGCAGCCGGGAGTTGCTCGAGGCGTTGGGCATGTCCGGCCCGAGCGATACCGAGCTGTCCGGCGTGTGCGATCTGCTGGTGGTGGGAGCGGGTCCCGGCGGTCTGGCGGCCGCCGTGTACGGCGCGTCCGACGGGATGGCGACCGTGTTAGCCGAGGACACCGCGCTGGGCGGCCAAGCGGGTACGTCGTCCCGAATCGAGAACTACCTCGGCTTCCCGGCGGGCCTGTCCGGGGAGGAGCTAGCGGCGCGCGCGGCCTTGCAGGCGCAGAAATTCGGCGTACGCATCAAGCTGGGGTCGAAGGCGGTGTCGCTGGCATCAGACTCCGGCGTGCACCGGATCAGCTTCGACGACGGCGATGCGATCACCGCGAAGTCGGTCATCATCGCGACCGGGGCGCGTTACAACCGGCTGCCCCTAGACCGGCTGGCCGAATTCGAGGGCGTCGGCGTCTACTACGCGGCCACCCAGATGGAGGCCCAGGCCTGCCGTGCTGGCCCGGTCGCGATCGTAGGCGGCGGCAACTCCGCCGGCCAGGCCGCGCTGTTCCTGAGCCGAAGCAGCGCCCAGGTGGACATCATCATCCGGGGGAAGACGCTTGAGGCTTCGATGTCGCGCTACCTGATCGACCAGATCGAGCGGAACCCGCGCATTACCGTCACGCCCCGAACGCAAGTCACCGCGCTGCTCGGGAAAGAACAACTAGAGGGCGTCGAGCTGCTGGATACCGGCCGGCAGCGGAGGTCAGTACTGGCAGTGCGCGGCCTGTTCGTTTTCATCGGCGCACAGCCCAGCACCCAGTGGCTGGCGGGCCAGCTCGCCGAAGACACGCGCGGGTTCCTCCTCACCGGCAGCAATATCCCGCAAGCTCACCTCGACGACAGGGACCAGGTGCCGCTGTTCCTGGAAACCAGCCGGCCAGGGATCTTCGCCGTCGGCGACGTCCGCAGCGGGTCAGTCAAACGGGCCGCGACCGCCATCGGAGAAGGCTCGATGGCGGTGCGGCTTGTCTTCGAACGCCTCCAGGCCACCGGGAGTGCGGTCGCCGATCCGCCTCGCGCCGACGGAGAAGGTCGCAGCGCCCCACTGGCCATGACGCCCGGCCAGACGGGACAAACCAGATAGCAACGGAGATTGTCGGCATGTGACCGAGGGCGGCGACGCCGGCATGGGGCGCGCCATCATCCAGAGCCACTTCGTCTCAGACATCGGCGCGCGGGCGCCACGTCGACTGACCTAGCGCCACCACGAACCTACGGCCGTTCGAACGGCGCCACTAAGCCGATGCACCGGCGCGGCCCAGCGGAGCCGTTCCCGCACGTCGTCCGTCACCGGAAGGGATCACCGGACAGGTCAACCGGGACTGAGTCATGTCGCCGTATCGGCATTCGAGCCGCGCCATGATGCGCGCGTCGCTGGCGGTTCCGCTAGCGGGTGTCCGAGGTTGGGCCACCGAAGTGGGCCGTGAATCGAAACGTGCCACCGTGCGACTGTGCACCACATCACCTCGACCGGTCGGCCGTGAACCTCACCGCGACGCGGGGCGTACGCAAGGGCAGCAACAGCCCTTGGAGGCGAATCATGATCACCTACTCATCACCGGTCACCGCACCGTCAGGCAACGGTCAGACTCGAAGAACGCGCCGCTGGAGCCCGCTGGCGGTCGCCGCGTTGATCGCCGCGGCCGCCTTGATCGCGACGGCGTGCAGCAGCGCCCGAGCCGCGCCCGCGCACACCACGGCGCCGGCACCGGTCATGACGGCCGCAGCGGCGCCGCCGCACCGCGCCTCCGCGCCCGCCGTACTGGAAACCGTGCGCACCCGGCTCGGCGTCGTGCTAGCCGACCGCCGCGGCCGGACGGTGTATGTGTTCACTGCCGACCGGCCAGGGCAGTCGGTCTGCACCGCTGGGTGCTTGCAGTTCTGGCCGTTCGTCGGTGCGCCAGCGACCGTCCCGTCCGATGCAGCGGGTATTACAGCGCGTGTGGGCATCCTGGACCGGGCCGACAGCGGCCGGCAACTGACAGTCAACGCCTCCCCGATCTACACCTTCGCCGGCGACACCGGTCCAGGCTCGACCGCTGGGCAGGGTCAACGCCTCGACGGAGGACTGTGGTGGGCGCTCACCCCGGCCGGCGCCCGGATCACCACCGGCGGCCCGGATGTCACCACACCGCCCGCGCCGGCGCCGATGCCCCCGGTGCAGGCGCCCCCCGCGCCGCCGCCAACACCCGCCGGCATCCCGCAAAACGACGGCGGCGACCACGACGGCGACAACAACGGCGGTCCCAACGACGGCGACGGCAACGTGTGACCGTCGAGACCGCAGCCGATCCCGGACGCCGCCCGGCCCGCGTAATGATCACCCGGGTGGGTCTGCTCGTCGTCCTCATCGCCGCCGCCACGGTCGGCACGGTGCTGGTCGTCGCCAGCCAGCACAGCCCCCATCGAGAGAGCTTCTCCTGGTTCGTCGCCCAACCCGCACCTGCGTCGTGGCAGAAGTTCACCCTTCCCGACGGCACCGGCACGCTCGCCGCGCCGCCGTCACTGGTTCGCTTACCCGCCGACCCGGGGACCGTTGCAGTGGGCCTGCCTGCCGGCACGGGGGATCTCATCTACCTCGACGCGACACCACGTCAGGGCGACGAAACCCTGCCCGGATGGGCCGCCTTCCGCATCGCGCACCTACGCGACGACGACACGGCAGCGGCCACCCTCGACGCACACGCCGAGCACCTGACCTTCATCGGTGGCACAGGATCGTGTGTCCTCGACGACTACGTCACCCAAGTCGGCGCTCACCATTACCGGGAGATCGCCTGCCTCGTCCAAGGCGCACACGGCGGCAGTGTCATCGTCGCGGCCACCCCCGCCGCAGACTGGGACCACTACCGGCCGCTCCTCCAGCAAGCCGTCTCCGCATACTCCAGCCCCTGACCCCGAACTGTGCCGGACGAGTGACTTGACCGCGAGTCCGTATGAGCTACCTGTAGGTAGCCGGCTTTGCCGGGCTTAACCGCGTGCGTCAGCTCGCATATGGATTCGTCAGAAGCATTCGGTCACGCCGTCCAGCGGTGTCCTTCGAGCGCGTCGCTACTGTCGTGCCGTGACTCGACTGGTTTTGATCAATGGCGCTCCCGGGTCGGGCAAGTCGACGATCGCCTCCGCGCTGGCGCAGGACAGTAGGATGACGCTCGCGCTGGATATCGACGCGGTCAAACACGCGCTTGGGCGTTGGGACGAGGACCCTTTGGCTTCGGGGCTGCATGCCAGACGGCTGAGTCTCGCGTTGGCCAGCGAACAGTTACGCGCTGGATTCGACCTCGTCGTCGGGCAGTACCTCGCCAAAACAGCGTTCATCGAGGACTTGGAGCAGTTGGCCGAACGCCACGGCGCACAGTTCTGCGAGTTCGTGCTGGACCTCGATGCCGCCGCGCTCGCTGATCGTCTCGCCGCACGGGCCAGCACCCCAGATCGGCTGGAGCATAAGGTCAACAACCAGCTTGTCGGGCCAAACGACGTCAGCGCACTTGTCCAGTCCATCCAGTCGCTTCGACAAAGCCGCCCCCGGGCCGCCTGGATCGATGCGGGAGGGTCGCTTTCCTCGACTCTCGACGCCTTGCGCGCTCTGCTGGAGGCACAGACATGCTGATACCTCGTCTATCTGTCCGTTTCTCGTGGTGCTGTCGCTTACACGCGTCGGGCGACGGCGGGACAGCTCGGTGGCTGAATCCTGCTCGCCAGCTACAAGACCGGACTGATCTGCACCGATGTCGGGTCCGCCAGCTCCGGTCTGCGCTCTGCCACCTTCTACTACAGATCGCCATGTGGTCCACACCGTGGCCGGCTACACCGTAGCCGGCAACGTGACGAGCCAGACATCCGAGCGCGCCCTCTCCCGCAGGAGCGTCGCCGAGCCGGCTCACGGCGCTAGGCGAGGCGGGCACCGGCCGACTAGTCGAGATACTGACCGACGCCGATTCGCCCGGCCCGTCAGTTCGTGCCAGGGTCCGTTTCGCGCGCCAGAATGAACGCGATCCACACACGGGAGCAGTGATGGTCAACCGACAAGCAGTGTCCACCGACCAGGCCCCGGCGGCGCTCGGTCCGTACAGCCAGGCGATCGTCGCTGGCGGTTTTGTGTTCTGCTCGGGCACGGCTGGCATCGATCCTGCGACAGGCGCCGCCCCTGACGGCATTGACGCCCAGACCGACCAAGCCCTGCGCAACCTCGCTGCCGTGCTGGCATCAGCCGGCGCGACGATGGCCGACGTGGTCAAGACGACCATCTTCTACGCCGACGTCGAGGACTTCGGCCGGCTCAACGAGATCTATGCCCGGCACATGCCCAACCCGCCACCGGCTCGCTCGGCGCCGGCCAACGTCCGGTTGCCGCGCGGCCTGCTTATCTCGATCGACGCGATTGCGGTGCTACCTACTCCCCCGATGTGATCGACGCGCTGCACGACGAGTACCTGCACGGGTGTGACGACGAGTTCGTCACGGGCCCAGCACACCCAGACGCGATCATTGCCGCGCTGATGCGCGACCCCTGTTCGTCGGTGAGCCGCCGCACCGGCGGCTGACCGGTCGCGCGATGCCGGCGCTCGACGCGAGCGAGAAGCGGCTGGGCCAGGTTCGAGTGCATGCGTCGATCAGACAGGTCGACGGGCTGCTGGAGTGGGCGCACGTGGTGGCCAGAACGAACCTGGGCGATCGAGCGAGCAGGCGGCCTGGGTCATCTGCTTGCCCAGCAGCTGATCGGCGTCGGCGAGAAGGTGTTCCATGTGCAACCCAAGCTCGCGGCGCGGATGCGGCTGCTCAACACCGGCCAGGTCAACAAGAAGGTGGTGAACGCACTTGGTGGCGGGCCGCTGGCCTCTAGCTGGCAGGCAGCCAAGCTGCATCGAGTCGCCGATGGCGATTACTCGGCTCAGTCCCGTTTGTCGCTCGCGCTCAAGGACGTTCATCTGGCTCTGGAGGCTGCCGAAGGGGAGCGGTCGCCGCCCTTGCCGGCCTGGCAGACGAGTGGATGCAGGCCGTCGATCAAGGCCTCGGTGAGCAGGACCTGACCGTGGTGACACGCGCGCTCGGCAGCAGGACGCAACGCCATGACCCGCCGATCAGCCTCATTGATGCATGCATACGTTGACATTCGAGGAGCGCCGAGGACTGCTCGGCACCGGCGCCCGCGCTGGGGTGGGCGTCAGCTCGGTCCGATCCGACGCGGCGGCAGGCCACGGGGCCAGCAACTCATGAGCCGGGACGCGGCAACCGCGGCACGGCAGCGCGGGCGGCCACGCAGCGAGAAAGCGCACCCACGCGATCCTGCAAGCCGTGGCAGAACTCCTCCTGGAACAAGGACTGACAGCGGTCAGCATGGACGCGGTCGCCGCCCGGGCCGGAGTTAGCAAGGCCCACGGTTCCCGCGAGCTGGTCTACCTGCAGGAGGTGGATCTCGGCGAGCGACCCGCGATCTTGCGTCGTTACCTGGAGTGCGCCACCGGAGCCAGGTCGCACATTCCGGTCGACCGCCGTTTGTCGGTCAAGGAGTTCGAGAATATTGCTGAGCAATGCCCCCGCCATTATGTGATGCCTGAAGCCGGTAACGCGCGGGAGCATGCCACGTATCGGACTGCTGGTCATGGCGGGACGGGGTGTCAGACTCTAGTGATGGCGGCTGAACGTCCGCGCCGGGTGGAGGTGCGGTCTTTTCCCTCTAACCGGCGGCTGGTCACAGCGGCCATGCGCGCTGGCCGAAGCAAAATGCCGATGTACGGACTGGTCGATGTGGACATCACCACAGCGAACCGGCTGCTGGCTGGACACGATCCGCCCTTGTCGCTGACCGCCTTCGTCGTGGCCAGCGTGGCCCGCGCCGCCGCCGCGCACCCGGCCGTGCATGCTTACCGCAACTGGCGAGGGCAGCTGGTGACCCACCGGCAAGTAGATGTAGGCACGATGGTGGAGATCTCCACTCCGCAAGGGCAGTTCGCCATTCCCCATCTTCTCCGCGACGCCGACATCCGCGAGGTGCCCGACCTCACCGCAGAGCTGCGTCGGGTCAAGCGGGACCCATCGGCCAGCAGCAGCGGCAGGTGGCTGGAACGGGTCGGCCCGGCCGCGACCCGCATTCCGGGCGTGATCCCGGCCATGTATGCCGTGATGGCCCGATCGGTCGCTGCCCGGCAACGCATCGGTACCGTCGCCGTGACGGCTGTGGGGATGTTCGCCGGGGGCGGCGGCCTCGGAATCACGCCCCTGTCCCTGATGTCCCTGGAGATCATTGTCGGCGGAGTGAGCCAGCGGCCGCGCGTCATCGAGGGCCAGGTCACGGTCCGCGACGTCCTGGATCTCACTATCGCGATTGACCACAACGTGGTGGATGGCGCGCCCGCCGCCCGATTCGCCGCCGAGTTTCGGGAGCTTCTGGAAACCGCCACCGTGCTATTGGCGCCCAGCGGTGCGGTCCAAGCCCGAGGGTGATCAACAGGTCCACAGTGACCGGAGTGTGTCCACTAGCTACGCCGGATCTTGAATTTTTCAGGCGGCGGCCATCACGGCTCAGAGTCGGACGTTGACGACCTGGAGGACGAGCCCAAGCTCCTGTCCGGCCTGATCGCCCAGCGCCACCCGGCTGGAGCACCCTTGGTCGGCCGGGTGGAGTGGCGACAGGGGCGCCGGGGGCGCCCAGGTCGCAGCGGTCAGCGGATCCGCCTCAGCCGTTGCAGCCAGGCCGGCTGCCGATTACTCATTCACCCCCTCGACGGTGGAGCGCGTGGGACCTGCGAGGCCGGACGAGAGACTCACAGGTCGCGTACCCTCCGGGCAGATCGTCACCCGGGGGGTGGCGAGCCGAGGGAGGGTCCAGAGATGCGTGTTCGTGGAATTCTACTGCCTTCGACTGCCTTCGACTGCTTTCATTGCGATCTTGATGGGCCTGGCTGCGCCGGGGGTAGCCCAGGCAAGCAGCTCCACGGTGATCGCGACGTACGTTGTTCACGCTGATCGTCGCAGCATCGGCGGAGTTTGAACGGGTCGTGCGGCAGCTGCCGGCGGACTCGTGGGATCGGCCGACGCCGTCGACGTTCTCGGTGCGCGAGTTGGTTCAGCACGTGGTCGTCGGCAATCGCTTCACCGCACTACTGCTGGCGGGCGTCGATCGCGATGAAGCACGGACACTGCTCGCAGGTGATCAGGTCGGGAACGATCCGGCTACGGCCGTCGCCGACTCGGCACGAAGCCAAGCGCACGCGTTCGCCGCGACACCGCCGGCGCGGTCTGTTCCAGGCCCGAACGGCGACGTCCCCGCTGCTGCCTACTTGCGGTTCCGTCTGGTCGACCTCGTAGTCCACGCCTGGGACCTCACGCGTGCTGCAGGGCTTGACGAGACCCTCGATCCGCGGGTTGTGGCAAGTGTCCTGCGGCTGGTCGAGCCGCACCTCGACGAGATGCTCGCCTTCGGAGCATATGGCGCCGGTCCTAGCGGCACGTTACCTCCCAACGCCTCACCGCAGAACCGGCTGCTCGACTGGTTTGGACGACGGCCGTAACCGACCTCAGCGATCTCCCGGGTGGCCTCTTGCGGCTGCCGCGCATGCGGGCCCGGACCGGCGACGTTCTCGGCATGCACGCGACCCGTCGAGGCTTCTAGCGAACTGGTCCGGTTACTGCCGGTTCGGTGGGAGGAGGGCCAGGCGGGGACGATGGCGATGACGATGAAGCCGAGACACCACCAGCCGCACATGACCCATCATCGGGCAGGAAGCCCATCCAGCCGTCACCGGTGGCCCAGACCTGAACTCTTGCAATCCGGCCTACGCCAACCTCGTGGTTCACGCTGAGCGTGGGTGAGCCTCAGAGCGCTTTCCGCATGTGCACATCCTCGGGCTCGCGCTCGAACAGCTCTGGCAGCGGCTGGGCCATGAGCTCGAAGCCGCGACCCTGGTAGAAGCGCACCGTGTGCGCAGACGGCGTCGCCGATACGACCATCGCCGAGTCGCCGGCGCCGTGGGCGACTTGCTCCAGCTCGTCGGACAGGCGGCTGCCGATCCCCGCGCCGCGGAACGTCTGGGTGACATGCAGGAACGCGAGCTGCGCGACCGCGGGCCGCAAATGCGGCACGACGACGCCGACCCCGACCAGCCGCCCGTCCACGAAGGCGCCGAACGCCATCCCACCCGCGTCGACGTAGTGCTCGAGTTCGTGCCGCTTTGCTTCGACGGAGTGTTCGCCGTGCCCGTCCGGGTCCCAGGCCGACGCGCTCCAGGTCCCGGGCCGCTCGACCAGCTCCGTCCCACGCTGTTCGTAGAGGAGCTCGATGTGCTCAGTCCGATCGATCTCGCCGACGCGCGGGAGCTCCATGCGAGCCAGCCGCCGGATCTCGACGCGTTCCTCCACCGCACACCAATCGCCCACAGGTCCCCGTCTCGTCGCCGCGTCGGCGCTGCGCCACGTCGCCCACCAAATCGCGGTGTGCACT
>Ga0070668_100004245_pt1 | contig 10632 bp, 9 predicted proteins | sample KBSS43metaG_FD_64661 | JGI IMG/M metagenome (GOLD analysis project Ga0070668, IMG submission 64661) | Switchgrass rhizosphere microbial communities from Kellogg Biological Station, Michigan, USA - KBS S4-3 metaG | ecosystem: Host-associated > Plants > Roots > Rhizosphere > Soil ... | reverse complement strand
CTCATGTAGGACCTGGCCACGGTGACGTCCTGCATCACGCCCTTGAAGCTGCAACGCCAGCGACGGAACGGTTCGAGGCACTGATACCGCAGGTTGGCTCCGGCCGCCGTGGAGAGATCGGAGGCGCCACCCGTTTCGCGCAGCAACAGGGTCCGGCCGTTGGGGAACAGGATGGACAGCTTGGTGATCCGCTGGTCGAACGCCCCCACGTCCTCGCAGGTCATCAGGTGGCCGTTGATGTGGACGCCGCTGGTCTCGTCATGAATCCAGAAGGCGTGGTTCTCGCCAAATCCCGGTTGGTCCCGGGGTGGTTCGAGCGTCACCTGCTCGTATGTTGCGGGCAAACCCGAGGCGTAGTCCGTGGTCGCTGGCATCGGCGCTCTCCGAAGGTCGTGGCGGACTTGGCCGCGGCCGGCATCGCTCCGAACGCTGGCCGGCTCGGTCGACCCTAAAGAGCTGAACTTGTCTTGTCGGTCAAGTCAACTTTATGGAGGCGGACCGGTCCCTGAAGCGCCTTCGCCACGCAGCATCTCGCGCAGCGCGTCCATGAGCATCAGCCGGGTTCGCAGCACGAAATCGACGCCGGCGTTGGCGTAGAGGAAGTCGGTGAGCGTCCCGGTGAAATAGAGCTCGCGGCAGAGCAGGCTGGCCGAGACGCCGCCCCAGGCGCTCACCACGGTGTAGAAGTCCAGGCGCTTGCGCTCGAACGCGGCCTTAGGGCCGCCGGCGGCCTCGTACTCGGCGATGAAGCGATCCCATCGCCCGGGCGTCAGGAACTCGACCAGGTGGCGCATGCGCGCAAGGTCCTCCGCAGGCGAGCCCAGGTGCGCCAGTTCCCAATCCAGCAGGCCCGTAACCCGACCCTCATCCACCAGCAGGTTGTGCAGGCCGACATCGCCGTGGACGACGCAGATCGGGCTCAGGCCGTCGGCCAGGTGCTGCATGATCCATCGGTAGCCGAATTCGAACTCCGTCACCGGCTCGCCGCCAGCGAGCCGCTCGTAGCTCTCCTGGACCCTGGCGCGGGTCGCCTCCACGATCGAATGCGGCGTGGTGGCCGCAAGTCCGGCCTGGTCGACGGGCATCGTGTGCAACCGCGCCAGGATGCGGGCGAGGTGCAGGGCGATCTCCTGCCGATGCGTGCGAGGGGCGGCGACCTCGGGGAAGATTTCGCCGGCCTTCTCGCCGTCGACCCATTGCATGATGATGAAGGTGCCGCCGAGCGGCCCCGGATCGCGTTCGACGATATAGGGCTCGGGGGAGGCCACGCCGCCCCATTGCTGCAACGCCTTCAGCAACGGCCATTCGTCCGCCGTGTGCGTTGGAAGCAGGGACTTGGGCTTGTCGAGGCGCAGCAGGCTGACCGGTGGCAGGTCGTCCGTCTGCTCGACGGTCAGTCGATAGCTCGCCTTCACACGCCCGCCAGGCATCTCGTCGAGTCCCACGACCCTCAACTCGGGGGAGCTTTCCAGGCGGCGACGAAGGTAGGACTGGACGGCCTGCGGCGTCGTCGTCGGCGCCGGCGCTGGATGCTCCGCATCGGCCGACGACAAGCGATTGCGATGGTCGGCGAACGCGCGCTGGAGACGCCATTCCAGATCGATGAGGTCGCCGCTGGCTTCGGCCCCGGCCCGCAGCCGTTGGGCGAGGTCTTGCCGCAGGGCGCCCAGCGCAGCGTAGCCCCCGGACTCCCGGAACGGCTTGCCGGCCAGGCGGGAAAGCTCCGGTCCGAATTCGCGCCAGAGATTGTCGCCCTGCTCGTCGGCGACGATCTCGATCGTCAGCAGCCGCTCGATCGACTCCACGGCGTCGCGAGCCGCCGCACCGGATAGTTCCGGCGCGACCTTGGTCCGCAGGACCTCGATCATGCCGCGATAGAGCGCCGCGCGGACGCGACGGTCTGCATCGTTGGACGCCATGGATCTTCTGCCTTTGACTGGACCGGTGACCTTTCGGGTGACCCGCCTCAGCGCCCGGCTCCTCCAAAGCCGACGGTGAGTTCCACGCCCCACAGCCGCGGCTCGCCGCGATAGAGGACCTGGTAGCCGAACGGCAGGTCAACGGCCGCGACGTTGTACTTCTCGTCGAGAATATTCGTGCCGAACACCGCAACCTTCACGTTCGGATTGTTCTCGAACGCCAGTGTGGCGCGCGCGCTCAGCAACCCATAGGCGGGCTGCCTTTGGCTGGCCGCGTTGATGACGTTGAACTCCATGTCGTCCCGCCAGGTCCAATCGCCGTGAAGCGTCAGGACGCCCACACTGCTGAGCGGCTGCTCATACGTTGCTGAAAGGCTGTAGGTGTACTTCGGGACGAACGGGAACTTGTTGCTCGAGACATCCACGCCGCTCAGGACGAACTGGTCGTACTTCGCGTGCGTGTAGGCGAGGCTGCCGCCCAGCGTCAGCGCCTCGACCGGTCGCACGAACACCTCGGCCTCGAAGCCCTTGATGGTCGCGGCCGCGGCGTTGTCGACCCGCGTCACCGGCGATCCGCCCGGGCCCGGCACCACGCGGGTGCGCTGGATGTCGTCGTACTTGGTGCGGTAGACCGCAAAGTTCGTCCGCAACACGTGACTCAGCCAGTCCGCCTTGAGACCCAGTTCCAGGTCGCGCGCAGTTTCCGGGGAAAACGGATTCAGCAAGGCTTCGTTGGTGATGTTGTTGAAGCCGCCGGCCTTCTGGCCTTTTCCACCTCGGAAATAAATGAGAGCGTCTTCGTTTATCTTGTAGTTGATGTTGGCTTCCCAGGACCAGTAGTTGAAGTCAGCGTTTCCGTCAGCGAAGCAAATCGTGGGCGCGCGCCGAACGGTGGGAGAGATCGTGCAGGCGCCGGCCACGATGTTGGAAGACTGCACCTTGCGGTTTTCTGAGGTGTAGCGCAGCCCGCCGCCGACGGTCACCGCGTCGGTGACGTTGAAATCCAGATGCCCGAAACCGGCCGACGCCCTGTTCTGGGCGGTGCCGATATTCGTGCGGGCGATCCCCGGGACGATGCTGCTGCTCTCGCCGTCTTCCTTGAAATAGAAGCCGCCCAGCAGCCACTCCAGCCGGTCCCCGAACGTAGTCCCGGTAAGTTGCGTTTCGGCGGTCTTCTGCTCCTGGTTCTCGAACAAGTAGACGTCCAAAAGCGGTGTTGGATATCCGTCGCTATCGCTGATCGTGAAGACGCGTTGCTTGTGGAAGGCAAAGACGGTCTTCCAGCTAATCTCGCCAAGGCCGATCGTCGTGTTCAGCGAATAGTCCTGGGACCGCAGCTTATCCAGGGCGGGCGCCCCGGCGACGGACGTGTAGAACCCGACCGGCGGCTGGAATCCAAAGCCGGTCCTGTTGGGGATCGCCGTGTTCGGCGACTGCTTGGCGTAGCCGTTGGAGGCCCTGAGCACGGTTTCCCAGTTCTCGCTCGGGCGGAACAGCAACTGGCCCCGCAGGGCCAACATGTCGCGCGAATTGCCCGAGTTCCCGTTGGTGACGTTGTTGAACAGGCCGTCGCGATCGATCTTGTTGACGCCCAGGCGAAGCGCAAGTCGCTCATCGACGAGGGGGACGTTGAGAATCGCCTCGAAGCGCCGTTGATCGAAATTGCCGACGGCGCCCAGGACGCGCGCCTCGAAATCGTTCTGCGGCTTGACCGTCGACACAAGGATTGCGCCGCCGGTGTTGTTGCGGCCGAACAGCGTCCCTTGGACGCCGCGCAGGATCTGGACCTGCTGCAGGTCGAACAGGTTTGTCACCGTGCCCTGGCTGCGGGCCAGGAACACGTCGTCGATATAGAGCCCGATCGACTGGTCGTTGGTGATGACGGCGTCGCGCGTCGACTGCCCGCGCATCGATGCGGTCATCGCCATGCTGGACCGCGGGTTCTGTTCGACGAGAAGTCCTGGCGTCGTCAGCGCCACGCCGCGCACGTCGGTGACGTTCTGCTGTTCCAGTTGCGCGCTGGACAGGGCGGTCACCGCGACTGGCACGGACTGGATCGCCTCCTCGCGCCGGCGCGCCGTCACGATGACTTCTTCGAGGGTCGCCGCGCCTGTCGTCTGAGCGTGGGCGACGGGTCCTGCCGCCATCATCGTTGCGGTCGCGGACACGCCGCAGACGAGGCCAATGAGCGCCTTCATGCCTGATCCTCCCAAGGCTCTCCCAGGCGGCTGACTTGAGTCGTGTGCGCCGCTCTTAGTCGGGAGCGTTAGTTTTAGCATGTGCATAAAATAGTGCGCCGCGCAAGGCGCAGCTCAAGGGAATTCCCAGATAATTTTTGCGCTTGCTATAATTTTCCCAGCGGACTGAATATGGCCCCGAACGCTCGAAGAGGCCGTCGTGAGGTCAGGTCCCGTCTGCAGCCAATGGGCCGGTCGCAGCTCCGAACAGGATGCCGTCGATGAAGCGCCAGTAGTCCTCGATCAGGCTCGGGTCGTTGGCGGACCGGCCGGTCAGCAGCTCGATCTCGCCGCCGCGTTGGCTGAGCAGGTTCGCGAGCCCGACGATGATGAAGTTCAGGAGATGAGGATCGCCGGTCGGAAGCCGTCCGGCCGCCTGAAGCTGGCCAACGGCGTCCAGCGCATCCTCGAACCGCTTTCCGTAGAACGTCTGGATTATGAACGACAGCCGTGGCGATTTCTGACCGAACTCGATGGTCGTCAGCGCGGCGATCTCAGGCTTTCTCGCCAGGTAATAGAGCAACCTGCGGACGCGCCTGCGCACCTCGTCGAGCTTGTCCTTCGCATCCGCGACCGCTTTGTCGTTGTCCGCGTGCATTTCATCGAACAACGTGGTGACGGCTTCACGCCACAGCTTTTCCTTGCCGCCGAAATGGTAGTGAACCAGGGGGTCTGGGACGCGGGCCTTGCGTGCGATGGCGCGGATCGACGCGCCCGCATAGCCGTGCTTCGAGAACTCGACCACCGCCGCGGAGAGGATGCGCTTTCGCGTCACCACGGTGCGGGCCTGCGGCGCCCTCGCCGTCGCTCGTGGCTTGAGCGTCGACGCCTTTGCCTGGTTCGCTTTGTTCGCCATGACACCAACTCACCCGCGCGAAAGACCGAAATTGGTCGTGGCCGTGTATCGCGTACAGGGAATGAAAGAAAAATGGAATAGGATTCGTGTCGAACGTCTCAGAAATGAGGAATGTGCGGGCACGTACATTGCAATCCAGGTAGGAACTACGGTTATGGGAAGGGACCAGGTAATGGATGCAGAGTATACGGCGACTTCGCGAGACGACGAGTTCCACGTGCTCGACGCAACCGAGTGGTGGATGGTGGAAACCGTCTGGTTCGCCTTCACGATCCCGGAACGGCGCATGAATGGCGTCGTCTATCTGGTGTGTCGCCCGTCGATGGGTGTCTGCGCCCTGCACGTCAACGTCTTCGACGACACCGGCCACGCGCCGCAGAGCCAGCGCTATTGGCGCTCGCTGTGGCAATTGCCCCTGCCCAAGTCGCTGGTCCAATTCGACATGGCGCCGGTCGGTCTCAAATTCGAAGTGCTCGAGCCGCTGACGCGGTACCGCGTGCAGTATGAGGACGGACCGGAGATCGCAGTGGATTTCACCTGGTCGGCCCTGGTCCCGCCCCGCATGGCCGGTCCCGACCATATCGACCAGTTCGGACGGGTCGAAGGCCGTCTGGTCCTGAATGGCGAGACCATCCCGATCGACTGCCTGCAGATGCGCGACCGCTCCTGGAAGCGCCGCTCCGACCTGGAGGGCCGCGTCGGAGGCTACACCTATGGCCTGGCCTCCAAGGACCTCGCCTTCCTGGTCGGCAGTTCGGGCGTCGAGGAGACCAAGGCCGCCGGCGGGGGGTGGATCCTGCGGGACGGGCAGATGCATGACATCGTCGGCGGCGAGCGGCGCATTCTGGCGCGCGGCGACGCCGGCGAGCCGCTTCGCCTCGCGCTTAGTCTCCAGGATCGTGCGGGGCGCACACTCGAGGCGGAGGGCGATTGCGTCGCCCGCGCGGAGATGAACGTCAGCGGCAACATCTTCGCGTGGGACAGCCTGGTCCAATGGCGTTTCGACGGCCAGACCTGCTGGGGCGAGGACCAGGATGTCTGGACGCCGGCGGCGTGGCGCGCTTCGCCGCACGGCGCGAGGCTCAGCCGCGGCTGAGCATCGAATCGGATGATTTGTTGTCCAACCGGCGAAATTTCACTAAGCCGATCCACCACGGGTGTCGGGCTTAAGGAAAGAATTTGGACAATCTGGCCGCCATTCGCCGTCAGCCGCGGTCCGCCGAGACGCGCAAAAGGATCATGCTGGCTGCGATCAAGGTCTTTGGACGCCACGGATTGAGCGGCGCCAGGACGCGCGCCATCGCCGAAGAGGCGGGGGTCAACCACACCCTCCTGTCGTACTACTTCGAATCCAAGGAGCAGCTCTGGCGACAGTGCGCAGAGTCCATCAGCCGTCGCTACGCCGAGCGGCTGGAGACCCAGGTCCGCGCCAACAGCGGAATGGATGGAAAGACCCGGTTGAAGGTTCTGCTGCGCGCAATCGTCGGTGCGGCCGCGGAAAATCCCGAGATCCACCGGTTCATGGTCCGATACGCCCTGGAAGAGTCTGAGCCGGGGGCCGAAGGGGGCAGGGACAATCCGGCGACCTCGTCCTCATCCGCCGTGATCCAGGAAATCATGGCGCTCCAGGAGGAGGGCGTCCTGCCGCGAAACGCCGATCCTTTGATCCTGCAGAGCATCCTCGCCGGCGCCGCCACGCAGATTTTCGTCGGTGCGTCTCGCTTCCAGCAGCGCACGGGTAAGGACACGCACGATCCTGCGGTGTTGAAGGAGTACCTCGAGGCGCTGTTCGGCTGCCTCGTCCACGACTAGGCGTCGCGAACCTCCATCCAGGCCTGGGTGACGACATTCTCGCCGCGCTCCAGCGCCACGGCTTCGATCACCACGCGGTCGCCTTCCCTCCAGGCGCGTGTCAGAACGGTCTCGCCTGGAAAAACGGGCTTCGCGAAGCGCATCCGCACCCGGCGAACCCGCGCGACATCGCCCGCAAGGACGCCATCCACCACCGCCTTGGTGACCACGCCCATCGAACACAAGCCGTGGACGATGGGCCGCTCGAAACCGGCGCGCTTCACGAGCTCCGGGTCGATGTGCAGGAACGCTTTGTCGCCGGACAGCCGGTAGATCTGGGCGATCTGGGGGATCAGCGGAGAGCGGATCTCGACGTCCGGCGCGCGGTCCGGGCGCGCGACGTCGGATTTCGGGGGCGGCGGTCCGCCGAACCCGCCGGCCCCGCGCGCGAACAGCGTCCAGGTGTTCGAGAACAGCAGCCTTCCGGTATCCCGGTCCGCCGTGTCGATCTTGAAGACGATGGCCGCGCCCGAACCGCGATCGTAGACGCCGGTCACCGCCGCCGTGGAGCGGACCCGCGCTGCGACCGGCAAGGGGCCTTCGACGGCGATTTCGTGCTCGCCGTGCACCACGCCGCTCGGGTCGATGTTCAGGTGCGGCGTTCTGACGACCTGCGGCGCCATGCCGAACCCCGCCAGCACCGAGAACGTGGGGAGCACCTTCAACACGTTCTCGTAGGTGTATTCGAGCTCCTTGGGGTCGGTGAACGCCGCGCCAGCTCCAAGTCCCAGGTGGTAGAGGATCACCCGGTCCTCGTCCCATTCGTAGTCGATCGGCTCGAGCTTTGCGGCCATCGCGGCGTCGACGTTGATCGGCATCGGGCTCCCCCTGTAGGGCGGCGAGTTCAGGAGACGTCGGATCCCGTCCCGCAATATCCTTCACCAACTGGAATATAATTTGTCATAAAAAACTCCATATGGTCAAACGGGACGCGCGGCGCGGGTCTCCCTGTGGAGGCGAGGGATTTCGGGCGAACGCTAGGGCTCAGAGTCGGCGGCGGGCCCAGTCGCAGATCAGCGACACCATATTGTTGCGGGCCTCCTCGCAGTCCTCGAAATAGTGCGCGCCGGGAATGAGCTCCAACGACTTGTCTGACGAGCCGATGAAACCATGGATGTCCCGGGCGTCCTGCGGGAACACGCCGGTGTCCGCCATGCCCTGGACCACCAGCGCCGGGATGCTGAACTTTTCCAGATGCGGTCGGCCCTGGCACTTCGACGTTTCGAGGCTCCACATCGACAGCCACGTCTTCAGGCTGTTGGCCCGGGCGAGCGACGGATGCCTGTTCGCCATCGCGGGGTGTCCGCGGTAGCACATGGGCGTCGGCCGGTCGGAGGGATCGATCATCCCATCCATCATCCGAAGGTCGGCCCAGCACCGGTAGAGGGCGAATAGTCGATCGGGGATGCCTGCGTCGTTCAGGCGCCGAAGCTCCGCCTTGGCCCAATCGGTGATGCGCTGGTTCCGGACGCGCTGGGCGGTGCGATAGGCGACGACGAACGCCTCGGAATAGGGCGGGCCGTGGTCGGGATTGAACGGGTCGAGTTTCGGGTTGGTGGGAACCGGATCCAACTCGTCCACAACCGAGGCGTCCAACCAGTCGGTGAGCACCTCAGGCCGGCCCTGGTGGGCGTTCAGGGAGACGTAGAGGTCGGCTTTTGGAAGCGTCTGCAGCGCTTCGAGTCCTGCGCCCTTCACGAGATGCAGCAAGGTCGGATCGATGGCTTCGCCCTGATAGGCCCCCATCAGCGAGCCGCCGCCCGAGTTGCCCAGGATGATGACCGTCTCCACCCCGGCCTCTTCCCTCAGCCAGCGGACGCCGACGCCGATGTCGATGAGCGCCTGCTCCAGCAGGAACTGGTCCTCAAAGCCGCGATAGCGCGTGTTCCAGCCCAGGAACCCGAAGCCCCGCGCGGCGATGTAGGGCGCGACGTAGTGCTCCGAGAAGTCCGCGTTGTAGTGCGTGGCGATGAACGCCGCAGTCGGGCGGCGCCCGCGCGGCGTCCAGTAGATACCTTGGCAGGGATGCCCTCCGGCCAGCGCCCGCGGCGCGGTGGGCGAGGCGAGACCGAGGAACTGGGTGTCCACCTTTGCGAGCAGGTCGGCCGGGCTTTCCATCGACGCCTCATCTCCTTGTCGCCCTGAACGGTTCTCCGGGGAGCAGCTCAGCCTCTAATTGGCCAGGCCGGTCTTCAGCGCTTTCGCGAGGAAGACGACGCGGTTGACGAGGCCGGGAAGCATCTGGCGGGGCATGCGGTCCGTCAGCTCCGCGCCATCGAACGCCCGCTCCGCGAACGGAACCATCACCTGCTCGGTGGCCACCAGCGTCTGAATGGTCCCCAGGATCTGCCGCAGCGCGAGAAGGCCGCGCAAGCCGCCAGAGGAGGAGATCGACGCGGACATGATCCCCGCCACCTTGCCGCGGAACGCCGGAAGCGGGCCGGGATCGCCCGGGCGGGGCCGCGACGCCCAGTCGATGGCGTTCTTGAGGGCGCCGCTCACGGAGCCGTTGAACTCCGGCGAAGCGATCAGGAAGCCGTCGTGGCCGACGAACAGATTGCGAAGCCGCTCGGCGGTCTCCGGGAACCCCTCCGCCTCGAGATCGGCGTCGTAGAGCGGCAGGTGGAAATCCCTAAGGGCGATCGCGGTGACCTCTGCGCCCGCGTCACGCGCCAGGCCCGAGGCGATGTTGAGCAGACGCTGGTTGTAGGAGCCCACGCGCAGGCTTCCCGAGAAGGCGAGCAGCTTCACCTCTGACATTGGCGCTCCTCTGCGGCCGGCGCCGCGGCCCTATTCGGCGGACTGAAGCGACGGGCTTGCGGCCGATGTGATCAGGCTCTCGTCGTGCACCCCCTCGGCGGTCATCGGCGCGTGCCTGGCGTCGTGCGGCCCGAAGGCGCGGGTCCAGCAAGCGAACTCGAGGCATATCCCGTCCGGGTCGAAGAAATAGACCGACCGCACGAACACGCCGTCGGTCACCTCCGCGCTGACGCCCATGGGCGAGTCGTCGTGGTTCAGGACGCGCGAGACCGCGATGCCTTTGGAGCGCAGCCTGTCGACGTACTCGTCGAACTTCTCCGGCGGCACGTTGAAGGCGATGTGGTTCATCGAGGCGTGGGCGGTCCGGATATCCCCTTCCGTCGGCAGATGACTGGGCGCGGCGACGCCCGGCTGGGCGGGAGGCGCGTCGGGGAACCAGAAGAAGGCGAGCGAGTCGCCGTTGCCGATGTCGAAGAAGAAATGCTGGCCCATGCCGCGCGGCATCTCGATCGTCTTGATCAGCGGCATGCCGAGCACGTCACGGTAGAAGGCGACCGTCTTGGCCATGTCCTTGCACACGAGGGCCAGGTGGTTGACGCCCCGGATGTCGAATTCCCGGTTCTTTTGTCCCATTCGGTCGCCTCCGGTTTTTGGTCCCGGCGGGCTGGAGGCGCCGCCGGCATTTGACGTGGAACGTACCGCTACGGCAGTCGCCCCGCGCCCCGGCTCCTCCGCCGTCGCCACGGGAGCGATTGCTAAGACTTAGGTCTCAAAGTAATTTACGGGGGTCGGTGGGTGCTGTCCAGCGGGGCGAGCCGCCGCGACAGCGGCTGTGCAGCGAACGAAGGCTTTCAGGATCTGACGATGAGCCCACCCAAGGACCTCCGGCCCGAGAGCAGCCTCGGCTTTCAGGTCAGACGGTGCCACAGGGCGTTCGACAGGGTCCTCAACGCGCACCTGAGCCAACGGGGCCTCACCAGCGGGTTCTGGTACTTCCTGAGGGCCCTTT
>Ga0070668_100004238_pt1 | contig 10640 bp, 12 predicted proteins | sample KBSS43metaG_FD_64661 | JGI IMG/M metagenome (GOLD analysis project Ga0070668, IMG submission 64661) | Switchgrass rhizosphere microbial communities from Kellogg Biological Station, Michigan, USA - KBS S4-3 metaG | ecosystem: Host-associated > Plants > Roots > Rhizosphere > Soil ... | reverse complement strand
CCCACCATCGAGCGCACCTGGTGGTGGAGGAAGCTGCGCGCCGCTGCCTCGATCAGCACTTCACTGCCTTCGCGCCGCACATCCAGCCGGTCCAGCGTCTTGACCGGCGATGCTGACTGGCAATGCGCCGAACGGAAGGTCGTAAAATCATGCAGCCCCACGAGCAACTGCGCGGCGGTGTGCATGGCCTGCGCATCCAGCGGCTGCTTCACGCCCCACGCCTTGCCCGCATCGAACGTGAGCGGGGCGCGGCGATTGACGATCCGGTAGAGATAGCGCCGTCCCGTGCAGGAAAACCGGGCATGCCAGTCGTCCGGCTTAGCTTCGGCATCCAGCACCGCCACCGGCTCGCCCGCTCGGCGCAGCTTGGCGTTGAGCGCTTCCACCAGGCGAAACGGGGTCATCGGCTTGGCGATGTCGAGGTGAACGCGCATTGCCCGCGCGTGAACCCCGGCATCGGTCCGCCCAGCCGCATGCATCGTGGCCGCCTCGCCGGTAACCGCAAGCGCCGCGTCCTCGACCGCTTGCTGGACGCTGGGCCCGTGCGCCTGGCGCTGCAGACCCTGATAGGGCGCGCCATCGAATTCAAGGGTCAGCGCAAAGCGGGTCATGGGCTGTGCGGCGCCTTGTCTGGCTGGGTGACAATGGCGTCCTGATAGGCAAGCCCAGCCACGCGGTGAACCTTCAGCGCGGTATAACGCGGATCGCGTGTGATTTCTTCAAGCCGGGCGTAGCTGGGAAAGTGGTTGATCCACACCGCATCCCACTCGCCTTGGCCGATCATGTATCCGGCCGTGTCTCCCCAGTAGACCTGACTGCCGCCGTACTCTTCTATAAGGGTAAGAAAGCCATCGACATACTGGCGGTAGGCGGCGCGGCCGCTCAGGCCAAGGGCGGCTTCGCGCGATCCCGCCGGGTACTGTGCGGCCGCGTGGAACTTCAGCAGATTGACCATGGCGATCGGCTCGCCGTCATCCGCTGCTGCGAGGCTCGCGCGCTGTCCGGCGCTTGCGTGAATCGTTTTCATGGCTTTGTCCTTTCAACCGAGCAAAGAACCGGCCGGGATGGCCCAGCCGCGCAGCATGTCTGCCGCATCCATCGCCGGACGGCCCGCGCGCTGCAGCCGCACCAACCTCAATGCGCCTTCCCCGCAGGCCACTGTCAGGGGCGCGTCGATAACTTCGCCGGGGCTGCCAGTGCCGGCATCCGGCTCGGCCGCCAGCACCTTGCACCGCTCCCCCTCGAAGGTGAAGTACGCGCCCGGGGCCGGATTGAAGGCGCGGACCTGCCGCTCGATCTGGGCTGCGCTACAGGTCCAGTCGATCCGGGCTTCGGCCTTGTCGATCTTGGCGGCGTACGTCACGCCTTGTTCTGCCTGGGGCACTTCCGGATAAGCGGCCAGTTCCGCCAGCACCTGCACCATCAGCGCGGCGCCCATTTCTGCCAGTTCGGTGGTAAGTTCGCCCGCAGTCTTGCCGGCCACGGAGGTGCGCCCTTCCAGCAGGACAGGGCCGGTATCGAGGCCGGCTTCCATACGCATGATGCCCACGCCCGTCTCCGCATCGCCCGCCTGGATCGCCCGCTGGACCGGAGCGGCTCCGCGCCAGCGCGGCAGAAGCGAGCCGTGGACGTTGAGGCAGCCGTGGCGCGGGGCATCCAGTACCGCGCGAGGCAGGATCAGGCCGTAAGCCGCGACAACCGCTATATCGGCCTTGAGGGCGGCAAATTCCGCCTGCTCCTCTGCGCCTTTGAGGCTCGCCGGATAGCGGACCGCAATCCCGCGCGCCTCGGCTTCGCGCTGCACGGCGGACGGGGTCAGTTCCTTGCCGCGCCGGCCGCCGGGGCGGGGGGGCTGGGTGTAGACGCAGGCGATCTCGTGGCCCGCCCCGGCCAGCGCGGCCAGCGTGGGGACGGCAAAGTCCGGCGTTCCCATAAAGATGATGCGCATGGCGTTCCCGGGCTTCCTCTATCTGCCGCTCGGCCCTATCTGTCGGGCAATGGCATCGCAAGAGATCGACGCACTCGCCGGCACGCTCGCCCGGCTTCCGGGGCTGGGGCCGCGTTCGGCACGCCGCGCGGTATTGTGGCTGATCAAGCGCCGAGACAGCGCGCTGCCGGCCCTGCTGGAAGCATTGGCGACGGTGCAGGAAACGCTGGTCGAATGCGAAACCTGCGGCAACGTCGATACCATCAACCCGTGCGGCATCTGCGCCGATCCCCGCCGCGACCAGCGTGCCTTGTGCGTGGTGGAGGACGTGGCGGATCTTTGGGCGCTTGACCGCGCGAGGCTGTTTCCGGGGCGCTACCACGTGCTGGGCGGGCGGCTTTCCGCGCTCGAAGGCGTGCGGCCCGAGGATCTGACGATCGCGCGGCTGATCGAACGCGTGGCGGCCGGCGGGATCGACGAGGTCGTGCTCGCGCTCAATGCCACGCTGGAGGGGCAGACCACCGCGCACTACATCGCCGAGCGGCTCGAGGCGTTTCCGGTGCGCATCACCCAGCTCGCGCACGGGCTGCCGGTGGGCGGCGAGCTTGATTATCTTGATGAGGGCACGCTGGCGCAGGCCCTGCGCGCGCGGCGGCCGCTGGGGTAGCGCTCTCTTGCGATTCGGCGCTGCCGGCCCTATCTGCGCCCCATGGCACTGCGCGAAATCATCGAAGCTCCCGATCCGCTGCTCAAGCAGGTCTCCCGTCCCGTCGAAACATTCGACGACGAACTCAGGACACTCGTCGCCGACATGTTCGAGACGATGTACGATGCTCCGGGCATCGGCCTGGCGGCGATTCAGGTGGGCGTCCCGCTGCGGGTGCTGGTGATCGATCTCCAGCCCGAAGATCCCGATGCCGAATCCGTGGCCTGCGATCATGACGGTCACCATCACCACCACCGCCCCACGCTGAAGCAGCCGCGGGTGTTCGTGAACCCGGAAATTCTCGATCCTTCCGAAGAAACTACGCTTTACCAGGAAGGTTGCCTCTCGGTGCCCGACATTTACGCAGAGGTCGAACGTCCGTCGGCCGTGCGCGTGCGCTGGCATGACCTGGACGGCAAGGCGCATGAAGAGGCGATGGACGGCCTGATGGCGGTGTGCATCCAGCACGAGATGGACCATCTCGAAGGTGTGCTGTTCATCGATCACCTCTCGCGCCTCAAGCGCAACATGGCGCTCAAGAAGCTCGAAAAGCTGCGCCGCGCAGCCTGAACGGCCGGAGCGGGCCTGCCGGTGCGGCAGGGCTTGCCAAGTCAGGTGGTCGGGGGTAAGTTCACGGTTCGTTCCGCTAGGGGTTGGCCGTGAATTCGCCTGTCATTCTGTTCCTTCTCCTGTTGCTTGGCCTCCTTGCCGGCACCGCGCTTGGCTGGTTTCTGGGTGCGCGCCCGCTACGCGAATGGCGCGAACGGTTTGCCGCGCGCGATGCCGATGCGCGTGAGCTTGATGAAAAGTTCCGCCGCGCGATCGTCGATCTGGCCGGGGTGAGCGAAAAGGCCGCCCATGCCGATGAACTGGGCCGCCGGCTGGATGAAGCCCGCCAGCAGCAAGTGGCACTCGCTGCCGATGTCGCGCGCCTACAGGCCGATGCCGTCAATTTCGAGGAACAGAAGCGCCTGATGCTCACCGCGCAGGAAGCGATGCGCAAGGAATTCGAGAACGCTGGCAACCGCGTGCTGGAAAAGGCGCAGGAATCGTTTTTGAACCGCGCACAGGAGCGGTTCGTGCAGTCGGAGGAAAGCAGCGCCAAGCGGCTTGAAACGCTGCTCGCCCCGGTTGGCGAACGGCTGCAGAGCTATGAGCGGCAGGTTGAAACACTGGAAAAGCAGCGTGTCGATGCCTTCGGCCAGCTCAAGGGTGTGATCGAGGAAATGCGCGCCGGGCAGGAACAGGTGAAGGCCGAAGCCGCCCGGCTGGGCAATTCGCTCACCAATGCGCCCAAGGCGCGGGGCCGCTGGGGCGAGCGCGCGCTGCAGAACGTGCTGGAACAGTGCGGGCTTTCCGAACACACCGACTTCCACCTCGAACACTCGCTTGAAACCGAAGAAGGCCGGTTGCGCCCCGATGCGATCGTGCGCGTGCCGGGTCAGAAGATGCTGGTGATCGACGCCAAGGTCTCGCTCAACGCCTATCAGGCCGCGTTCGAATCGAACGACGAGGCCGAGCGCAAGCGCCACATGGACATGCACGCGCGCGCCATGCGCGGCCATGTGCAGACGCTGGGCACCAAAAGCTATCAGTCGCAGTTCGAGGAAGCGCCCGACTACGTGGTGATGTTCGTGCCGGGCGAGCATTTCGTGGCTGCCGCGCTCGAACACGATCCTGAGTTGTGGGATTTTGCCTTTCGCAACAAGGTGCTGCTGGCCACGCCCACGAACCTGGTCGCGATTGCACGCACGGTGGCACAAGTGTGGCGGCAGGACGGGCTTGCACGGGAGGCCAAGGAAATCGGCCGCATCGGCGGCGAACTTTACGACCGTCTCGCGGTTGCGGCCGAGCATCTCAAGCGCGTCGGTTCGGGCCTTTCGTCGGCGGTGGACAACTACAACAAGTTCGTCGGCAGCTTCGAGCGCAATGTCCTTTCGGCCGGCAAGCGCCTGCGTGACAAGCACATCGAAATCGGCAAGCGCGAGATCGAGGCCGTGCCTGTGGTCGAAAGCCTGCCGCGCTACGCGGAAAAGGATGCCGCGGCCGAGGGCGACAGGGTTGCCGAAAGCGACCGGGCGGCTGAAGCGGCGGAATGACCGTGCGCCGGTGCCTCAGTCTTCCAGCCTGGCGAGCACTTCGTAGGCCAGCACCGCGCCGGCGACAGCGGCGTTGAGACTGTCGGCGCGGCCCTTCATCGGCATGGTGACGCGCAGGTTGCACGCCATTTCATAGTCTTCAGGCAGGCCCCGCGATTCGTTGCCCACCATGATGAAGCACGGCGCGGCATAGGGCGCATCGCGGTAAGGCAGGGCGTCGCGCAGGCTGGCGGCAACCAGCTGGCCCGGACCGCCGCGCAGCCAGACGGCAAACTCGTCCCACCGGGCAATGGCGATGCGCTGGGTGAAGACCGCGCCCATGCTGGCGCGCACAGCCTCGACCGAGAAGGGATCGGCGCAGTCGTCGATCAGGATCAGCCCGCCCGCACCCACCGCGTCGCCGGTGCGGAGCATGGTTCCGAGATTGCCGGGGTCGCGCAAGGCCTGGGCCACCAGCCAGATCGGCGCGGCCGCACGGTCGAGACCGGCGAGGCCGGTATCGAACTCCGCGAACACGCCGGCAACCGCCTGCGGATTGTCTTTGCCCGTTATCTTGGCGAGGATTTCCGCATCGGTTTCGATCACGTCGCCGCCGGCCGCCGCAACATCGGCTTCCAGCGCGGCCAGCAGCGGATGTTCATCGCGCCCGCGCGCCATCACCAGCATCTCGGGCAAGTGGCCGCTGGCACGCGCGTCAGTCAGCAGGCGCAGACCCTCGGCCATGAATCGCTGCTCGCGCTTGCGGTGCTTCTTGTCACGCAGGCTGCGAAGGAACTTGACGGTGGGATTGGAAAAGCCGGTGATCGTGCGACGCGGGTTCAAGGGGCCTAGTCCTCGCCAAACCCGTCGCGCACCAGGCCGACCAACTTTACCAGGATCTGGTCTGCGCCATCGCCGTCCACGCAGATCGCGATGCTGTCCCCCTTGGCGGCGCCCAGCATCATGAGGCCCAGGATCGAGCCGCCGTTGGCCTCGTTGCCATCCTTGGTGACCTGCACCGTGAGGCCATCGGGGAGCGCCGCCACGGCGTTCACGAACTTGGCGCTCGCCCGCGCATGAAGGCCGCGCTGATTGACGATCTCGACGATCTCGCTGGGCATCCCGGTCTCCCTAAAACCGATCAGGCGTCGTGCCCGAGGAACTCCGACGCGATTGTTATATATGTGCGTCCGGCATCGCGCGCGGCTACGGCGGCGGCGATAACCGGCATAGTCTTGCGCGCACCGGCCAGCCGGATCAGCATCGGCAGATTGATACCTGCGATGACTTCAACCTTGCCGGCCTGCATCAGCGAGATCGCAAGATTCGACGGCGTGCCGCCGAAAAGGTCGGTCAGGATGATGGCGCCTTCGCCGCTGTCGACCGCCTTGATCGCATCGGCGATCTCGCGGCGGCGGCGTTCCATATCGTCGTTCGGGCCGATGCACACCGTGGCGATCGCTTCCTGGCGGCCGACAACGTGCTGCATGGCGTGAACAAATTCCTCGGCAAGCTTGCCGTGGGTCACCAGGATAAGCCCGATCATGGAAGAAATGCGCTCCGACACTTTATCCCGGCGACGATCCCGGAATGATGCCGGGGCAGAGCCTTGATCCTGCCTGTCACGCGCGGGGGCCTTCGACAAGGTCCGCCGCCCGCGAGGCAAGGTTGCGATGCAGCAATGTGGGCGAAAATCCCGCTGCGCGCAAGGCCGCTGCCATTTCCTCTGCAATGAAGACCGAGCGGTGCCGCCCGCCGGTGCAGCCGAAGGCCACATGGACATAGGCCTTGCCCTGCGCTTCGTAGCGGGGAAGCAGCAGCAGAAGCAGGTCGCGGATGCGGGCGAACGCTTCCTCGTATGCGGGATCGCGGCGGATATATTCGCCCACGGCCGGATCGCGCCCGGTTTGCGGCCTCAGCCCCTCATCCCAGTGCGGGTTGTCCAGAAAGCGCATGTCGAACACCAGATCGGCCACCGGCGGCATCCCGCGCGAGAACCCGAAGCTGGAGATCGTGAGCGTGGAGGTGCTTTCGCTGGCGGGCGCAAACCGTTCGCGCATGACCTGCTGGAGTTCGTTGGTGGTGAAAGCGGTGGTCACGATCACCAGATCGGCCCAGCGGCGCAGGGGTTCGAGCAGTTCGCGTTCGGCCGCGATACCGGTGGCGGCGGGCAGATCGGCGGCGAGCGGATGGCGGCGGCGCGTCTCGTTGTAGCGACGTTCCAGTTCCTGCCCGCCGCAATCGAGGAACAGCGTGGTCACTTCCAGGTCGCTGCGCGCCGAAAGCGACTTTACCAGCGCGATCACGCGGTGCGGATCGAACCCGCGGGTGCGCGAATCGAACCCGATGGCGAGCGGCGGCCCCGCATCCTCACCCTTGTCCGGCGCACCGATGAACTGTTCGAGCAGGCGGATCGGGAAATTGTCGAGCGTTTCCCAGCCCAGGTCCTCCAGCACGCGCAAGGCGGTTGTCTTGCCGGCGCCAAGCAGACCGGTGACAAGCAGCACGCGCTGGCGCCGGGCGGAAGAATCGGGTTCCATGGACGTGGTGTGGGACGCGCCGAACGGCTTGTAAACCGCCCGCTCAAACTGCCCCGTAGCGGTGCAGGGCGGCTTCTGCCCGCAAGGCCAGAACCGGGCTTTCCGGCCACAGCGCGATGGCCGGGACGGGCACGCCGCAGATCGTCTCTGCGGCCGCGTCCTCGACAAAGCGCGGCGCGGCGGGATCGAGCCGGATGACGAGCGCCACCGGCACGTCCTGCGCCACCGGCAGCGTGATCAGGCCCACGCCGCGTACCTCCAGCAGGCCGCGCGTGGCGGGGGCGGGGGAGGCGAGGAGGCGGCCTTCGTGCGGGCTCAGGGCCACGCCGTCATCGCCCACCAGAATGGCGCCCCGGTCAATCAGCGCGAGGGCCAGACTGGACTTGCCGGCGCCGGGCTGCCCTTCGATCAGCAGGCCGCGGCCGCCGATGGCGACGCAGGTGGCTTGGCGCAGCACGGGCGGGGCGATCGTCATGGCGCCTCGGGCAAGGTCATCACGAGGCAGGCTCCGGGCAGCCCGTCCGCCCGATCTTCAGCGGTGAGCGTGCCTTCGTGGGCGGTGACGATGGTGCGGGCAATCGCCAGGCCAAGCCCGCTGTGGCTGCCGAAGTCTTCCTCTTCGGGCCGCACGGAATGAAACCGCTCGAACACCTTTTCGCGCGCGTCAGGGGCGATGCCGGGGCCGTCGTCAGTCACGGTCAAACGGGCCTGGCCGCCGCTCAGCGCGGTGGCGATGGCGATGGTGCCGCCGGGGGGCGAGAACGAGGCTGCGTTGTCGATGAGGTTCAGTAGCACCCTTTCGAGCCGCTGCGGTTCACCCATGACGCGGCATGCACTGCGCTGGTGGTGGAGGACGAGGTTGAGGCCGGCATCGGCGCCGCGTTCGGCCCGGCCGCGCGCAATGGCCTCGGTCAGCTTTACCAGATCCACCGGCTCGAAGGTGGCGCGCGAGAGTTCCGCATCGATCCGGCTGGCATCGGCGATCTCGGTGACCAGCCGGTCGATCCGTTGAACGTCATGAGCGGCGATGCGGGTCAGTTCGCGGCGCAGGTCCGGATCCTCGATCTTGCCGAGCGTTTCGATCGCGCTGCGCAGCGAGGCCAGCGGATTCTTGATCTCGTGCGCGACATCGGCGGCGAAGGCTTCGACCGAATCGATCCGCTGGCGCAGCGCCGTGGTCATGTCGGACACCGCGCGGGCCAGCAGGCCGATCTCGTCGCCGCGCTCGGGCAGGCGAGGAACCACGACCTCGCGTTCGCGCCCGGCGCGCACCCGGGTGGTTGCCCGAACCAGCAAGCGCAGCGGCTGGACGATCGTGCGCGCGAGGAACAGCGAGAGCTGGATCGAGACAACCAACGCGATCCCGATCACGATTGCCAGCGTTTGCCGGGCGGCGCGCACCTTGTCGACGATGTCGCGGGCGTTGCGCGTGGTCAGCAGGATTTCGCCGCGTTCGCCATAAGGAACCGCCGCAGTGATGACCGGGCTGCGATCGGGCGCGTTGCGCAGCCGCACTGCCGCTTCGCCCGCGCCGCGCGCTTCGCGGATTTCGGGCCAGGCATCGGCGGTGGCGATTGCCGGCTCGACATAATTTTCGACCGGCGGCGCGCCAGTCATCCAGTCCATCGCACTGTCGATCCGGCGGGCGGCGGCCACGCTCCACGGTTCGTCCGCCGGGTCTGCAAAGCGGAAGCCCGGCTCGTCCGCGATCAGGAAGGAGTCGGCCAGCTGGCGCCCGCGCACGTCGTAGACCCGCAGTCTGAGCGATTGTTCTGACCCGATCCGGGCCAGAAGCGGCTTGCGCTCCGCACGCGGGGTTTCGGCCAGTGCGTCGGCGATGATGAGCGCTTCGGAGCGTGCCAGCTTGAAGCGTTCGGCGATCAGCTGCTTGCGGTAGGAATCGAGATAGATCACTGCCGCGCCCATCAGCCCCAGCACGATCAGGTTTACCGCCAGGATGCGCGCGGTAAGCGAGAAGCGCCGCGTCCAGAACAGCCGTTCGGGCGGGCGCGCGGCAGCGGCGTCAGTTCTCGGCAAAGCTGTATCCGGCGCCGTAGAGCGTCTCGATCCCGGAAAACTCCGGGTCCACTTCGCGGAACTTGCGGCGCAGGCGCTTGATGTGGCTGTCGATCGTCCGGTCGTCCACGAACACGTCGTCGCTATAGGCCGCGTCCATCAGTTGATTGCGGCTCTTTACCACGCCGGGCCGGCTGGCGAGCGCTTCCAGGATGAGAAACTCGGTAACCGTGAGCGATACGGGCCTGTCGTCCCATGTAACGAGGTGGCGCGGCGGGTCCATCGAGAGGCGCCCGCGCCGCACCGCCTGCGGCGGTTCGCCGTCCGCACCGCCCGCTTCGCTGGGGCGGCGCAGGTCCGAGCGGCGCAGAACCGACCGAATGCGTGCCACCAGCAGGCGCTGGCTGAATGGCTTGGCTATATAGTCGTCCGCCCCCATCGCCAGCCCGCGCGCCTCATCCGGCTCGCCGTCCTTCGATGTCAGGAAGATCACCGGAAGCGCCGATTTCTCGCGCAGCCGCTGAAGCAGTTCGAGCCCGTCCATCCGCGGCATCTTGATGTCGAAGATTGCAAGGTCCGGCGGGTTGTCCAGGATCGCCTTCAGGGCCGCGTTGCCATCGGCATAGACCCGCGTTGCGAAACCTTCGGCCTGGAGCGCGATCGATACGGTGGTGAGGATGTTGCGATCGTCGTCGACCAGGGCGATCACGCGCTGCGCGCCGTCAGGAGGTGGGATGATCGCGGTCATGCCCCGGGTGATAGAGGCTTGTTCCCCGCGCGGGCAAGCGGCGCGCGGCTCGACGATGGCGCTTTTTATTGTCAGCCGGGCAAGGAATCGCCACAATCCGGGAGGATGGTGGCGCAGTCGGTTTGACGGTTGGGCGGCTCTAGACTATGCGCGGGCCCGACTCCGAAGCATTTTCCCGCCTGCGCATCCGCCCTTTGCTTGGGGTGGGGAGCAAAAGGCGACCCCACAGGGAGACGACCTTGACTGCTGCCTCGCTTTCCTTCCCGCTCGACCGCCAGGGTATTTCGACGGGCGCAACCATCTTCGCCAACCTTGGCACAGGCCCGCTGGTCGAGCATGCGGTGCGCAACGGCGAAGGCCTGCTGGCGAAGGATGGCCCGCTGGTTGTCGCCACCGGCAAGCACACCGGCCGCAGCGCCAAGGACAAGTTCATCGTTCGCGATGCCGAGACCGAGAACTCGATCTGGTGGGGCAAGACCAACGTTCCGATGACCCCGGAACACTTCGCCAACCTGAAGGCCGATTTCTTCAAGGCCCTGGGCGACAAGGACAAGCTCTACGTGGCCGACCTGTTCGGCGGTTCGCAGGCGGAACACCGCGTCAACGTTCGCGTGATCAACGAATT
>Ga0070668_100004231_pt1 | contig 10650 bp, 5 predicted proteins | sample KBSS43metaG_FD_64661 | JGI IMG/M metagenome (GOLD analysis project Ga0070668, IMG submission 64661) | Switchgrass rhizosphere microbial communities from Kellogg Biological Station, Michigan, USA - KBS S4-3 metaG | ecosystem: Host-associated > Plants > Roots > Rhizosphere > Soil ... | reverse complement strand
CTATCTGTGCGCGCCGAACATCCAGAAGTACCCGGTAGCCTTTCCGTACCACCGCGTCCGCGTCGTCGCCGATCTCCGCGACCGCCCGCGTGAGGAGATCGCGCACGGCGTGCTGCAGCTGCAGAAGCTGGCGCGCCGCGACGCCGATCTCGCCGCGACGCTCGATGCCGACCTCGACAAGGCGGTCGATTTCGTCATCGGCAACCGCTGGCTGCCCGACTACCCGGCAATCCTGGATCAGACGGTCGCGATTCGTCTGTCATAGGCTGGAGCACGGCCAGCCTGCCTGCCGCATAGACAAGAAGGCGCCCCTCATCCGACCACTACCGTACTGCTGCGCAAGCGGGAGCACGGCAGAGCTTCGCCCGAAGTAGCTACCGCGACGCCGCATCGGAGATGGTTCGCGCAAAAGAAAACCCCGGAGCGGCAGGGCCGCCCCGGGGTCCGGAAATCGCGAAACGCGTATGGGCTCAGGCGACGGCCGAGAGCGACGGCTTGGCGCGCCACTTGAGCTTGGCGCGCTGCACCTTCTCGACGTCGAGGATATCTTCCGACTTCGGCTTAAGGGCCTTCTCGACGTTCTTGAGGTCACGCACGAGACGGCGCAGACCGTCCGGCTCGAGGCTGGCGGCGTGGTCGGTGCCCTTCCAGGTACGGTCGAGGGTGAAGTGACGCTCGACCCAGGTCGCGCCGAGGGTCAGCGCGGCGATGTCGGCGGCGATGCCGAGATGGTGGCCCGAGAAGGCGATCGCCTTCACGCGGTGGCCGAAATTCTCGGTCAGGAAGTTGATGTCGCCGAGACAGATGTCCTCGAACGCCACCGGATAGCCCGAGGTGCAGTTATAGACGACGAGGTCCTTGGCGCGGCCACGCTGCTCGTAGAAGTCGACGATCTCGCCGATTTCCTGCTTCGTGGTCATGCCGGTCGAGACGTGGATCTCGCCGCCATAGTTCTCGCAAAGCCAGCCCTGCAGGTCCCAGTGCAGGTTGGTCGCCGACGGGATCTTGATCAGCGCCGGGTTGAGCGCGGCGATTTCCTTCGCCGAGGTCAGATCCCACACCGAAGTCGCATAGGTGATGTTCTCGGACTTGCAGTATTCCTGCAGCTCGCCGTGCTGCTCGGCGGTGAACTCCAGCGCCTCGCGGTGGAGGCCGTAGGAATCACCGAACGAGTTCGCCGGCACCGGATGCGGGGCGTCGAACTGCTCGGGGCTGAGCAGTTCACGGTTGCAGCGCTTCTGGAACTTGACGACGTCCGCACGGCACACGCGCGCCGCCACGGAGATCAGCTCCTTGGCGATATCCATGCTACCCATGTGATTGCAGCCGATTTCGGCGATCAACTTGACCACTGGCGATCTCCATTCCTACAAAGCGTTGTGTGTTGCGTCGCAGCATACGCCGGACCGAAGCGGATGCAAGCCTAAGTGTGCTGATTTGCCGGAACAAAGCGACGGAAGTGCAAAACGGAGCGACGAACGGTGCACCTGCGGGCCGATGAAACACTTTCGTAACGCTAAGTGTCGAGCGATTATCGAACGACTCGGTATGCAAAGTATTGATGTACTGTACGCGTGGGGAAATAGGTGATGACGGTCGTGGCGACACCCGGGGAAGAGATGTCGCAAATCGCACAGAAAAGCGACCTTAATGCGCTTAAGCACGAGGCCGAGGCGCCGGCAGCGACAGGCGATTTCGCGGGCTCGCTGCTGCGGTGGCGAAAGCTTGCGGAAACTGCATCTCACCCCTCCGCGCTGGTCTATGTTGCGCGGTATTTGGCTCTGACGGGCGAGATCGAGGCCGCTGTCGCGATCGCGGAGACGGTCGTCGCCGAAGGATCGCTCGAGTCGCTGCTCTCGGCGACGACCAAGTTCTATCTGGAGCCGTTGCGCTCGCAGTGGCTCCGCGCCGTCGACGCGCTGACCGTCCGCACCCGCCCGAACGGCGCCTGGTCCGCCTCGCTCGACCGCCTCTATCGCGCCAGCTTCCTGTTCGATCTCGATATCGCCCACCGGATGGTCGCGATCGGCCTGTTCGATCGCCTTGCCGGTCGCGAGGCCGACGGTTTCCAGCCCGACGGGCGCCAGCGCATCGCCGTTGCGGCGTTCATCGCGATCCACGCCCCGGAAAACGTCGCGCGCCGCCTGCTGGACGTGCTGGCCGTGACCCCCGGCGAGCATGGCTCGCTTGCGCGACTTGCGATTCGTGAACGCGTGGCGGGCCGGGCCGACGCCGCGGGCGTGGTCAATCTCGCGGCGGTGCTCGGCAGCCGAGACGCGATCGTGCCGATCGCCGCCTATTTCGAAGAGCACGATCAGGCGCATCTCCAACGCCTGATCCATGCGCTGCCCGACCATGGCTGGTCGACGCGTCAGATCCGCTCGACCCATGCCGCGCTGGTCAAGTCGGCCGAACCCTGGTGCAGCGAGGTTCTGCTGACGCGCATGGTCGGCGATTCGGATGGCGAGGTCGCGACCCAGCTCGCCCGCGCCGAGCTCGCCGCCCTGGCAGGCGACGGCGCGCTGGCGCTGGCCCGCCAGATCCTCGCCACCCGCAAGACGATGTCGGCGACGGTCGCCGGCACCATTGCCGAGCGGCTGCTGTCGCAGGGTTTCCGCAACGAGGCTGCCCTGTTGATGGAGCCGCATGTCGCCGAATCGGAGAAGGCGGCCTTCATCCACGCCAGCGCACTGTGGCGGACCGCCCCCGATCGGCGCGCTGCCGCCCCTTGGGTCGCCGGGGCCATGGTCCATAAGAGCGCACGGCTGATTCGCGGCCTTGCCGCTGCACTCGCCGAGGAACTCGCCTATGACGAAGCGATCGGGCTGATCGAATCGGTCATTCCGATGGCCAATGACGATCCGCTCGCCTGGCGTGACCTCGCGCTTCTGTACGAGCGGATCGGTGACCATCGTGCCTGGAAGAAGCTGATCACCCGCCTCGAATCGCGTTTCCCCGGCGATCTCTTCCTCGCTGGCGAACAGCTCAAGCATGCGCTGGAGACGGCGACCCCGGTCAATCCCGATGCGCCGCCTGGCATCGTCGGAGAAATCGTGCCTGACGTCCACCTCGGCCGCGCCGCCGCACGTCACCTCGTCATGCAGGGCCGCAGCGTCGACGCCTCGACGCTTTGGGCAGAGATCGTCTCCCGCACGAATTCGCCGAACGACCATTACCAGCATGTCCTTGCACGCTGTCAGGAAGGCGCCTTCGCCGAAGCGGCCGAGCATCTGCGCGATCTCATCAAACGGCTGCCCGGCGACTATCGGCTGCACCTCAAGCTCGCGCAGTTGCAGGAGCGTCGCTGCGACTATGCCGGCGCGCTCGACAGCTTCACCGCCGCACTCCGCGTCGAGCCCGAAAACCCCGATTCGCTCGCCGGGGTCGCCCGCTGCCTCACCTATCTCGGCCGCTACCAATCCTGCGACGACTGGCTGGACCTCTTCCCCGGCAACGACATCGGTCGCAGTTGGTCGCTGGCGGCGCGCGCTTTCAATGCCGTGCGCAAGGGTCACCCCGATGCGGCGCGCCAGGCACTGGGCGGCCTGCAGCACCTCGTCTCCCGGTTCCGGGCTGCGCGCGAACAGGAGATCGCCGACAATCCCGAGATGGTGTGGATCTCCGGCCATCTCCGCCAGCAGCCGCGATCAAGCTTCGCGCGCCACTCCAAACGCTTCTCCAGTCACCTGCGCTGGCTGGAACACGGCGAGCGGATCGTTCTGGTCGGCAATTCGCCGAACCTGCTGGGCACAGGCAAAGGGCCGGCGATCGACGCCTTCGACCGGGTGATCCGCCTCAACGATTTCAGCATCACCGGCTTCGAGGCCGATGTCGGCAGCCGCACCGACCTCTGGTACACGTCGGCCAACCGGCTGGCGCGGCCGAACATCGACGCCGATCCGGCGACCCGGGTGTGGCTGTCGCAGCCCTATCCGCAGCACTTCCCGGATCTGGAGAGCTTCACCCGCGGTCGCCTGGGCATGGACCTCGACGAGGAGGTTACCTCGTTCCTGCCGCCATGGGTTCACACCACCAGCGCGCAGCTCATCTACCCGCGCCCGTCCAGCGGTCTGCGGATGATCGGCATCCTCGATTTCTTCTTGGCGCACCCGTACACGATCACCGGCTTCAGCTTCTTCGACGATGCCACCATCCACTATTTCGACGACGAGCCCGGTCGCCTGCAGATCGGCGAGGTCCATGCGATCGATTTCGAGCGCGACTTCGTGAAGGAGGTCCTGCCCCTGACCGAACGGATGAGCTGGCTGTAAGGGCGACGGTTTTCCGCCGTTCAACTCCCGTCAATCGAAACTGTCGCAGCTTGGCTGGGTGACGCATGGGCCGGCGGCCCGGAACGGGAGCGAGCGGATGACGACGCAGGCGCAGTCTCCTCAGGCGCAGTCTCCTCAGGCGCTGACCCCTCAGGCGATCGCGCTCAACCGCTTCGGCCTTGGCGCGCGGCCCGGTGATCGCGTGCCCGACGATCCGAAGCGCTGGCTGCTCGACCAGTTCGAGCGTTTCACCGTGCGCCCCGAGGGCTGGCCCGCGCCGCAGGAGGCGCGGGAAATCTCCCAGACTTACGCACTCGCCAAGGCGGCGATGCGCGGCAAGCCGCTGGAAGAGCGGCAGGGGCCGCGCCGCGATCTCCGCTTGGCTGCCAACCGCATGGAGGAGGTCACCCTGGCCGCGCGGCTGCGCAGCGCCGCCGAAACAACTGCCCCCTTCATCGAGCGACTGACCCACTTCTGGTCCAACCATTTCGCCATCTCGACCGAGCGGGCGGAGGTTGACGTCGTCGCCGGCTCGTTCGAGCTGGAGGCGATCCGCGCGCATGTGCTCGGCCGCTTCGAGGACATGCTGCAGGCGGTGGAGCATCATCCGGCAATGCTGATCTACCTCGACCAGGTCCTCTCGATTGGCCCGCACAGCCCACTCGCCACGCGCGTTGCGGAGCGCGGCAAGACGGCGGGGCTGAACGAGAATCTGGGCCGCGAGATCCTGGAACTGCACACGCTGGGCGTTCGCACCGGCTATACCCAGGCCGACGTCACGGAGAATGCGCTGGCACTGACCGGGTGGACGGTCGGCGGCTACGGATCCCGCTCCAACGACGCCGATCCGTTCGCCTTCCAGTTTCGCGCCGTCCTTCACGAACCCGGCACGCGCACCATCCTGGGCCAGCGCTTCGACCAGCCGGGCGAAGGCCAGGCGAAGGCGGTGCTGACGATGCTGGCCAGGGCGCGGGCCACCGCCACGCATATCGCGACCAAGCTCGCCCGCCACTTCGCCGGCGACGATCCGCCGCCGGCGATGGTCGGCCGCCTTGCCGATGCTTTCAATCGCAGCGGCGGCGATCTGCCGACCGTCTACCGCGCGCTGATCGACTCCCCCGAGGCCTGGGTTGCGCAGCCGACCAAGTTCAAGTCGCCCTGGGACTGGACGGTCTCGGCGGCACGCGCGCTCGGGCCGGAGATGCTCGCCGGGCTGCGCGTCGTGCCCACCCTCACCGAGCTCGGCCAGCCGATCTGGAAACCGGGTGCCCCCGCCGGCTATGACGACATCAACCAGCGCTGGGCAGGTCCCGACGCGCTGCTGCGCCGGGCCGAGATGGCCCCGCGCTTCGCCTCGCCCTTCGGCGACGAGCTCGACGCGCGCACGCTCGCGCCGAAGCTGATGCCGGGATCGCTGAGCCCGGGCACCGCAACAGCGCTTGCCCGTGCCGAGAGCGCTACCAGCGCGCTGAGCCTGTTGCTCGTCTCGCCCGATTTCCTGCGGAGGTGACCATGGACCGTCGGCAGTTTCTCTCCTTCCTCGGCGTGGGCAGCGCCTTCGCCGTCGCACCGCACATGGCCTTCGCCGCCGCCGCGACCGACCGCCGCTTCGTCTTCGTCATCCAGCGCGGCGCCGCCGACGGGCTGGAGACGCTCGTCCCCTATGCCGACCCGGCCTATGCGACGCTGCGCGGCAAGATCGCGCTCGATCCGGCCGCGTTGATCAAGCTGGACGGCACCTTCGGCCTCAACCCCGCGCTGCCGCAGATCGGCGCGATGTACCGCGGCGGCGAGGCCGCCTTTTTCCACGCGATCGCCTCGCCCTATCGCGACCGATCGCATTTCGACGGCCAGAACGTGCTCGAGAGCGGCGGCGAGAAGCCCTATGAGGTCCATGACGGCTGGCTGAACCGGCTGGCCGGCCTCCTCCCCAAGCCGCGCGACCAGGCGATCGCCTTCGCGCCGACCGTACCGCTGGCGCTGCGCGGCCCCCTTCCCGCCACCTCCTACGCGCCTTCGCCGCTGCCGGAGGTACCCGACGACCTGCTGATGCGGATCGACCAGATGTACGACAGCGATCCGCAGCTCCACGCCCTGTGGAATGCGGCGGCGATGGCCAAGGACGTGGCGGGCGATGCCGGGCCGAAGCAGGACCCGGTGACGATGGGGTCGATGGCGGCGGATTTCCTCAAACTGCCCAACGGCCCGCGCATCGCGATGATCGAGACCGGGGGCTGGGACACCCATGTCGGCCAGAACGGCCGGCTGAAGGTGCAGCTCGGCGCGCTCGACCGCATGCTCGGCGCGCTGAAGGCCGGGCTCGGCAAGGACTGGGCGTTCACCACCGTGCTGGTCGCCACCGAATTCGGCCGCACCGCCGCCGCCAACGGCACTGGCGGCACCGACCATGGCACCGCGACAAGCGCGATGCTGGTCGGCGGCGCGGTCAAGGGCGGACGGATCGTCACCGACTGGCCCGGTCTCGGTCAGGCCGCACTCTACCAGCAGCGCGACCTGAAGCCGACCGCCGAGCTCGACACGCTGATCGCCGGCGCGGCGGGCGAGAGCCTCGGCATCGAGCCGGGGCTGGTCGGCCGCAAGGTCTTCGAACGCGAGCTCAAGCCGATGAGCGGGCTGATCCGGACCTGAGGCGGGCCGGAGGGCCGGATCAGAGTACGAAGTCGGCCGCCACCAGCGCGGTCGCGCTCGTCACCTGCATCGCGAAGTCGGCGAGGCCATCGCCGTTGACGTCGCCCTGCACCAGCCAGTTGGCGCCGGCCTTGATGACGGCGAGCTCGCCGGCAGTGTGGCTGAAGGCGGCGCTGCCGATGAAGGTGAACGCGTTGTTCGCGGCACCGCCGCCTGCCACCGCTTCGAGCGGGGAGAGGTCGATGCGGTCGCCCTGGGCGTGACTGAAGTCACGGATCTGGTCGCGCACGCCCGCGCCCACCGGGCTTTCGGAGAGCGCCATGTAGAGGAAGGTGTCCGCGCCGACATCCCCGAGCAGCACGTCGCGGCCGCCGCCGCCGTAAAGGATGTCGTTGCCGGTGCCGCCGTTGATGGTGTCGTTCTCGGTCCCGCCGTACAGCGTGTCGTTCCCGGCATCGCCCTTGATGTTGTCGAGCCCGGCATCGCCGTAGATCATGTCGCCGTCATCGCCGCCGAAGATCGTGTCCTGGCTGTCGCCGCCGAACAGGGTGTCGGCCCCCGCGCCGCCGGTCAGCGTGTCGTTTCCGCCGAAGCCGAGGACGGTGTCGTCGCCCTCGGCGGCGTTGATGTTGTTGGTCGCGGCGTTGCCGCGCAGCATGTCGGCATAGGCGGAGCCGCGGATGTTTTCGACCTGGAGGACACGGTCCATGCCGGCGCCGCCGGTGTTCTGCGCGGCGGTGATCGCCAGGTCGAGGGCGATACCGGCGGTCGCGGTGATGTAGGAGACCGTGTCGGCCCCTGCCCCGCCTATCATGTAATCGTTGCCGAGACCGCCCAGCAGATTGTCATCGCCCTCGCCGCCGGTGAGCTGGTTGTCGCCGTTATTGCCCTGCAGGCTGTCGTTGAACGCGGAACCGACGAGGTTCTCGATCCCGGTCAGTGTGTCGGTGCCGGCACCGATCGTGTTCTGGGCGGTGGTCAGCAGCAGCTTGACGGTCACCGCCGCACTCGCATCCGCATAGCTGGCGGTATCGAGATCGTTGCCGCCGGCGAGCGTGTCGTTGCCGAGGCCGCCGAGCAGCGTGTCCGCGCCGTCGCCGCCGACCAGGCTGTCATTGCCGGCATTGCCGGTCAGCAGGTTCGCCGCGGTCGAGCCGGTGAGCGTGTCGTTATAGGCCGATCCCAGCACGTTCTCGATGCTGGTCAGACTGTCCGTCCCGTCGAGGCCGTCGCTGGCGACACCGGTCGCGAGGTTGACCGCGACCGCGGCGCCGACATCGGCGTAGCGGATCGTGTCCGATCCCGCCCCGCCCTTCAGCGTGTCGCTGCCGGCCCAGCCGTCCAGCGTGTCGTTGCCGGCGCCGCCGTCGACGACGTCGTTGCCGCCATTGCCGTAGAGGAAATTGTCGGAGTCGTTGCCGGTGATCGTGTCGGCGTAGTTGGACGAGCCGTAGACGCCTTCGATCGAGACCAGCGTGTCGGTACCGCCGAGGCCATCGCTGGCGGTGCCGGTGGCGAGGTTCACGACCACGCCGGCGTTCGAATAGTAATAGTTGACGTAATCGGAGCCGGTGCCGCCGTTGATCGTGTCATTGCCGGCCCAGCCTTCGGCAGTGTCGTCGCCATCGCCGCCGAGCAGCGAATCCATGCCGTTGCCGCCATAGAGCACGTCGTGGCCGGCTGCGCCCGAAAGGGTGTCGTTGCCGTCGTTGCCGATGAGCTGGTCGTTGCTGGCGGCGCCGCTCAGGCTGTCGGCATTCGCCGAGCCGTAGAGGATTTCGATCGAAACGAGCGTGTCGGTACCGCCGAGGCCATCGCTGGCGGTGCCGGTGGCGAGGTTCGCGATGACCGCGCTCGACGAATAATAATAGCTGACCGCGTCGGTGCCGATCCCGCCGTCGAGGCTGTCATTGCCGTAGCCGCCGAAGATCAGGTCGTCGCCGCCGCCGCCGGCCGCGGTGTCGTTGCCGTCGATCGCATCGAGGGTGTCGTTCCCGTCATTGCCGGTGAGCAAATTGGCGCTGGCATTGCCGATGACGGTGTCGTTGCCCGACCCGCCAACTGCATTCTCGATCACCGCGCCCATCGCCACCGCGACATTGCCGACGAGGCCGCCGACATCGGAGAAGAAGCCCTGGCGCAGGTCGATCTTCTGGTTCTGGGTGTAGCCCGAGAAGTCGAAGGTGTCGTTGCCGCCGGCATCCCAAACCGCGAAGACCAGCTTGGTCGTGGCGTCACTGGCGAGGAAATAATCGCGGCCGGCGGTTGAATTGAAGCCATAGACGGTGTTGCCCGTCCGGGTCGACATGTTCGCGCCGTAGTAAAGCTGGGCCGCGGCGATGTCGTCGAGGAGCGGCGCCGCGGCGCTGTAGCCGGCAAAATAGGCGCCGGTATAGCCTTCCCACCAATAGCTCATCACCGAGTATTGAACGGTGTCCTCGTAATAGACCGCATCCTCCTCATAGGTCGGCGGCGTGCCGTCGCTGGCATCGTAGTCGCCGGGATGCGCCATGCCGATGGCGTGGCCGATCTCGTGGGTGAAGGTGTTGCGGCCGTAATTGTCCAGCCGGGGATCGAGATTCTCGGCGAACGTGCTCCGGATCCAGACCTCGCCGCTGGTGAAGGCGAAGGCCGCCCCGCCCTCGAAACCACTGGTATAATTGGCGAAGATGATCGTGCCGTCGTTCGAGTAGCCGCTGCCGCCGACCTTGACGAAGGAGATGTTGGCGACGTCAGACCATGACTGCAGCGACTTTTCGGCCGCGGCGATCTGGGCGCTGTTGAAGCGGCTGAAGCCGGTCGTGTCGAACGGCATCGTCGCCGGCGCCGTGTCCCGGAACGAGTAGGTGACGGTCGCCGCCTGGCCGTAGCCCGCGTTCCACCAGGTGCCGTAGCGGGTGATCTGGAGCGCCGCCTCGCTGACGCTGAAGGATGGCTTGCCGTTGGGGCCGTAGCCGCCGCGATCGCTGGCGTTGTAATAGTAGTCGGGCCCGGTATCGGGTGCCGGCCGCGGCCGGGCATAGGCAGTCCCGAACGATCGATCGTCGAATACACGTCGCATTTCACCGCCCCCGCCCCAGAATCCTTCCTTAGAAATCCGTTAAAAGACGGCATTTCGCAACATTTTCCGGACGAATCCGGACAAATCCGGCTGAATCGCTCAGCGGACGGTGAACAGCACCCGGTCCAGCACCCGCCCGTCGAGCGCGACGAGCAGCAGCCGGTGCCGGCCCGGCCCCGGCAGCACCAGCGGCCCCAGATCGGCAGCACCCAGATCGGTGCGATCGAGGACCAGGCGTTCGCCGGATGCAGCGCCGGCGGCGGTCAGGCGGAGGCGCTGGCGGTCGAGCGGGATGTCGGGGTCGAGCGCGTAGACGCTGCCGCTGACCGGGTTGGTGATCTTCGGCCGGCGGGCGGTAGCGGGCGCCGATGCCAGGTTGGCCTGGCCGGTGCCGGGGAGGAAGTAATCGATGCGGGCGGGCTCGATCCCCTGTGCGAAACGGACCGGCCGCGCCTCGATGCCGGCGGGGCGCGGCGGCGGAAGGCTGGGCAGCCCGCGGTGAAGCGCCAGCATCACCTCGCGCCAGACCGGGGCGGCGCCGCTGGTGCCCGAGACGCGGGTCATGCTGTCGCCCTCGGCATTGCCGATCCAGACGGCGACGGTGAAGCGGCGCGAGAAGCCGATGCACCAATTGTCGCGCATCGCCTTCGACGTGCCGGTCTTGACCGC
>Ga0070668_100004230_pt1 | contig 10651 bp, 2 predicted proteins | sample KBSS43metaG_FD_64661 | JGI IMG/M metagenome (GOLD analysis project Ga0070668, IMG submission 64661) | Switchgrass rhizosphere microbial communities from Kellogg Biological Station, Michigan, USA - KBS S4-3 metaG | ecosystem: Host-associated > Plants > Roots > Rhizosphere > Soil ... | reverse complement strand
TCGCCGGCGCGATACAGGTCCCAGCCGTAGTTCCACATCATCGGGCGCCACAGCACGCCGTCCGAAGGCGGGATGAGAATCACGGCGCGTGCGTACAACTCGCGGCCCAGATCCTCGCGGCCCGCGGCCATCGCCAGATGCGCCAGCTGCGCGTGTTCGGCCTTGGCGCGCGGATCGCGCTCGATCTGCTTGAGCAGCCGGGCGTTCGCGGCTTCGCCGGTCTCGCGAACCGCGATGACGGGCTTGGTCGCCTTGGCATCGGCGTCGAAATAGAACTCGGCCGGCCTGGGCATGACGGGACCGGACGATTGGGCGTGCGCGGCGCCGGCCGCGGCCAAAGCCGCCGCGAAGAGCAGATGTCGAAAATGCATGCGTGAAACCCCCTGTTTGCTGCGCTGGAATGCTAACCGGTCGGGCGCACATGAAGCGCGACGGATTGCGGAGTTCGGCGTAATTCCGCCGTCCGTCGCGTCATGTGGACCTGCGACGCTGCAACGAGCGCGATCGGAGCGGCCAAGGCACGGCAAGCGCCGCACCACGGCAATCTTCAATTCACGGTGCAAGTCACCGTGAGCGTCACCGAACCGTTCATGGGCAACGTCGGAATGCCGACGCCGGCCGCGGACTGCAGGCCTGACGCCAAGGCGGGACCGGTGACGGCGGGACAAGCGGCACCATTGGTGGCCCCGCCGCAAACGGCACTGGTGCAGGTCAATCCGCTCGTTGCCGGATCGCGCACGACGGCACCATCGGCAGCGCTGGGCCCGAGATTGGTGACGACGATGCTGTAGTCGACGCTCGAGCCGGCGGTCACCGTGTCGTCGGTGCCGTCGGTCGGGCCGTTTGCAGGCGTGTTGGTCTTGGTGATCTGCAGGTCGGCCTCGTTGTTGACCACGGTCACGCTCGCCACGGGCGTAGGACCGCTCGCAGGTTCGTTGAGCGTTTCGGAGACGTAGTTCACGGTGCCCTGATTGCTGATCACAGTGCCGTTGGCGACGCCAGCATTGACCGTGACCCTGAACCGCGCTGCGCTGGATTGCGCGGGCGTCAGCGTGCCGCCTGCCAGCGCGTCCGCGCCCGTGCCCAGCCGGAATACCGCTTGATTGGGAACGAAGTTGGCTTGATCGTCGCCGCTCGCATCCGTCTTGTTGCCCGCGTTCGCACCCGTGGTGATCACCAGGGAATTGGCGACATACGTGGTGTTGGCGGGAATCGGGTCGGTCAGCACGAGCTGGGTGGCGCCGTCGTTGCCGGTATTGGCGACGTCGATCGTGTATTCCAGGATGTCGCCGGGCTGGACGCTGCCGCCGTTCACGTCGCTCACGATCTTGGTGATGTTGGATAGGACCACGGGCTCGAATACGTCGGTCTGGAAGGTGAGCACCGAAGGAAAATAGGTTTCGCCGCCGGTCGTGAACGTCAGGTTGGCGCTGGTGGCGTTGTTGCCCAACACGTTGGTGGCGAACAAATCGATGTCGAAACCGAAATTATTGAGAAAACTCGGATTGCGCGCGACGACGTTGGTGCCCAGCCTGGAAATGCTGGAATTGAACGCGTTGTCGGCCGGATTGGCCGCGTTCGACAGATCGGTGGTGTTCAGGCGGAAACGATCGCCGCCCGAGCTAAGGTCGCCCTCGAAGGAAACGAAGCCCATCTGGGTGGCGACGGCGCCGGTCGGCGGCGTGCGGAAGCCGCTCACGGCAGTGGTCACCGAAGTGGGCGCGGTGCTGTTGATCACCGCATAGCCATCGAACACGACCATGTTTCTCGGCGGCAGGCTCGCATTGCCCAGCACCACGACCAGCGACCACCCGGCATACCGGTCCTGGCCGGTGCCCGCCTGGATGCCGCTGACCTTGTAGGTGCCGCTGCCGCCGGCCTGCACGCTCGCGGTCACATCGGTGAATCCGGCATAGCGCGTGCCGCTGACATCGACTTGAGCGGCGGTGACCGCTACGTACGCGGATGCGGGCGTGGCGAACTGCACGACGTTGCGTGCGGCGGCACTCGGCGCCGCGCTGCCGCCCGTGCCGGCGGAGGTGTCCGCACCCCAGTAGAGGCCGGCAAACAGGACCGTGCTACCGCCGGGAATGGCGAGCGTCGCGGTGCTCGAATTCGCTGGGCTGGTGGCGACGCCATCGGTGTTCTGATAGGCCATGGCGTAGTCGTTGTTGTTGTTCGCCGCCGCCGTTCCGTCGCGCGCGGCCGCGCAATTGGTGGCCGCGCTGAGGCAGCTCATGTTCGCATTGCCGATCAGGACCAGCTCGCCGCGCGTGGTGGTCGAATAGCGCGGCGTATACGAACGAACGACGGACGACCCCCAGGCGAGCTGAGCGAACAGCATCAGGACGAGCGCCACAATCGGTTGGATGGCGTTGCTTCGCATCTTGTCTCCGCACTCGGCCGCCGTCGTCGGCAACCGATCAATATTTGCCGACCACGTTCAAGAACCAGCCCTTGTGGTCGTAGTCGAAATTGGTGAGGTCGTCGCTGAACTGCGTGAAGTTGTAGCCGGCGCCGATGCGGAAGTTGCGGCCGATGTCGCGGTCGACGCCGATCAGGAAGCCCTGCTTGTCGCCGCCGTCCTCGACGCCGAGCCAACGGTATTCGAGCAGCGAATGCCAGACATCGGCGAACTCGTAGCGAATCTGGCCGGCGGCGAACGTCGCCTCGGAATCGGCCCATTCCCCGCTCAGCCGGCCCAGCCGCACTTCGCCTTCGCGCTGCATCAGCTTGGCGGCGAATTCCCATGCCGTGTTCGGGTTGTAGACGCCTTCGAGCGACAGCACGTTGCTGCGCTGGTCGTAGAAGGCGACGTTGTCGCCGGTCTGTTGCAGCGCGGAGACGTCGTAGAGGTAGGTGTACTTGCCGAGCAATGCGTACTTGGTCGAGTTCCACGGACGCCAGGCGAAGCCGAGGTTGCCTTCGATGAACTTCGCGCCGGCGCTGGCGTCGAGTTCGTCGTCGGTGTCGGAATAGTTGAAGCGCGCGGCGATGCGGAAGCTTTCGTTGACCTTGTGCAGCAGCCGGTTGGTGGTGACCCACTGCTCGCGTTCTTCAAGGCCGCTGTCGTCGCGCCACTCGATCTTGCTCTGCCACTGCGTGTCGTTGTTGGTGTGGCCTCCGCTGATGCTGACGGCGCGGCGGTCGACTTGCCCGAGGTCTCGGTCGAGCTCGGCGTTCTGCAGCGTGAAACCGAGGTTCCAGCCTTCGGCCGGATAGAAATCCATGCCGAAGGTGTGCGCCAGGCCGGATTCGTTCGGCGCCTTGAGGAACTGGCTCTCGTTGAACAGGTTGGCCTTGTTCGACAGGCGCCAGCGCTGGCCGACCGTCCAGCCGGGGTTGCCGGCGTCGTTGAACAGCGGGTCGTAATCGGTGCGATCGGTCGAGTAGGTGTAGCTGCCGTACACGGTGTGTTCGGGGCTGAGGCGGTACTCGGCGCTGACCTGCGCGGCGTCTCCGCGATCGCCGGTGGTGACTTCCGCGCCGACCGAGGACAGGTCGCCGAACAGGTACTTGGCGCCGAGCGTGAATGCATCGTTGTCGGCGTAACGGCCGTCGTCGTCGTCGACGGTGAACTGCGCAGTGCCGTACACGTCGAGCGCGGTACCGATGCGCTGCTTGTACTGCAGCGCGGCGAGCGTGCCGACGGCATCGCCGCCGCTGCGCTGCTCGTCGACGCGGCGCACTTCGCCGGTCAGCGTGGCGTTGTCGTTGATGCGCCATTCGGCGGTCAGCTGCGCCTGCGTCAACGATTCGCTGCCGCGCTCGGCGCGGCTGTAGCGACCGTAGACGTTGATGGTCGGCGTGAACTGGCCGAGCACTTCGACGCCGTGTTCCTCGATTTCCTGGCCGGTGTCGAAGCGCGAAACGGAGAACCCTTTGTCGACGTTGCGCCACCAGGCGCCGGCCGACCAGTCGAGCGTCGTCCAGCCCAGTTCCTTGAAGTTGGCGCGGGCCTCGATCGCGGTCGCATCGCCTTCGCGCGCGCCCAGGCCGGAATTGATTTCCTGGAAGCTCAGGCCGCCGTTGTCGGAGAAGAAGACCGGTGCGCTGGTCGCTTCGGTCTGGGTGTGCTCGATCTTCAGGTACGTGCCGCGACCGGCTTGCAATGTCAGGTCGGCGCCCTTGAGCGAGTAGTCTTCGCCCGCGCGGTTCTCGTCGATGTAGGTCGCGCCGAGCGCGACGTGGTCGCCGAACCAGTGCTTGCCGCGGAAACCCGCGGTGACGTCGTCGGGGTTGAAGCCCTGCGGCACGTATTCGTAGTCGACCAGCAGGATCTGCGCGAACCCGTCGAGCGGCGTGTCGCGAGTCAGCGTCGGCACGTTTTCGCGAGTGACCTGCGACAGCGGCCGCGTCAGCAACAGGCGGCCCTGGAATTCGTCGATCTCGTAATCGGCGCCGCGCAGCAGTTCGATGCGGTTCTCGACGCGGCCGGTGGTGTTGTCGCGCACTTCCAGCACGACGCGGTCCGAACCCGGCAGCACGTCGGTGTGCTTGAGGTAGTACAGGCTGCCGCCGGTGCCGATGAATTCGCTGTGGCCGGGCGCGGTCTGCGCTTCGGAACCGAATGCGCGCGCCTCGGTCGTCGGCTCGCCGAGCACGGTCGCGGCGCGGCTGCGCCACGAGAACGCGCCGCCGTACAGCGCGCGCGAGTACTGGCCGTATTCGGTGCCGGTGATGCCGGTGTTGAAGTTGCCCCACAAGGCCTGGTTCTTGTCCCAGTCGACGCGCACATAGAGACGGCCCTGCGTGTCGACGTCGCGATAGGTCGTCGAATCGTCGCCGTATACCGGGTAGTAGGCGTCGGGATCGAGGCGGCGGAAGATGTCCTGCGGATCGGCGTCCCAGAAGCCGTTGAACAGTTCGCTGACCTCGCGCTCCTGCGTGTCGGCCTGCGCGGTGACCAGGTATTTGCCCTGGACCTTGCCTTTCAGATAGAACGCCAAGCGTCCCTCGAGCAAGAAATCATCGTCGTAGTGCTCGTCGCCGGCCAGCGGCTCGATCGAACCCGACACGCTGTTGCCCGATGCGGTGAGGTCGGCGATCGCGACGGCGAACAGGTAGCGCCCGCTGACGTCGACGTCGAGCGTTTCGCTCAGCTGCTGCTTGTCGGGGCCGGTCAGCGCGATGTCGAACTTGTGCTGTCCGACCGGCACCAGGTATTCGGCGACGAGCTTGCGTTCGAGATCGACGGGGTGATTCTGCCCGTTGATCGTGACCATGTACTTTTCGGGCAGGTTGCGGCCCTGGATGCGGATGCGCGAACCGTAGATCGCGATGTTCTGCTGGCGCAGCGAGTTTTCTCCGAAGACGCCGTCGATCAGGCTGCGCTGCTCGGCTTCCTCGGCGGTGAACACGCTGCCAAGGCCTTTTTCGACCGCGTTGCGCAGCAGTTCCGCACCGCGCTTTTCCTCTTCCGGCTTGACCAGTTGCATGCGCCGCGGATAGGTCTCGTCGTAGCTGCCGTTGGCGCCGTAAGCGCGCACGATGTAGATCAGCTCGTCGCCGGCGCGCGCCGCATAGCCCGCTGGCAGCGTGCCATCCCACTTCACGTCCGCAACCGCCGCCACGGGCAGCTGCACGCTGGCGAGCGGCGCGACCAGATCGGCGTCGCTGGCGCGATAGATCAGCACTTCGGCGCGCTCGATGAAGGCCGAGTAGTTGCTGTAGGCGTAGAACTGCACCGGCTTGACGATGCGCGTGCCGTCGAACGAGACCAGCGACGGCGCGGTGACGTTGAACGCCGGTTGGCCGAGGTTCGGATCTTCGGTCGCCCAGAGCACGCCGCCGTTGGGCAACTGCACCGACCACTTGCCGGTCGCGACGGCCTTGCCGGGCTGTTCGGTTTCGACGGTGACGCGGCGATCGGGCTGCAGCGCCGCCGACGACGATGCCGTCGTGGTGCCGCTGGTTTCCGGTTCACGCTCGCCGCGCGTGCGCACGCGCATCAGCACGCCTTCTTCGGAAGTGCACGCTTCGCCGTTGCAGTCGACGGCCGCCGCCGGCGTTTCCTGCGTTGCGGCGGCCGCCGGGGAAGGCGCCTGGTCAGTTTCATGCTGCGCCTGCGCCGAAACGACGGGCGTCATGCCCGCGAGCAGGCTGATGAGGGTGTAATCGAGCAGTTTCATCTTCATGGTGTTCACTGCCCCTTCGGCTGCGCGCCTTGCGGCGTGGTGTAGTCGACGGGAGCTGCTGGATCGTCGCTGATTTCCACGCGCAGCCGCGCGCGCGCCTCGGGGCTGAGCTTGGACGCGATCGCATCGAACACCGCCTTGGCGCGGCGCAAGCCGAGCGCGGCGTTGTAGGCATCGGAGCCGCGCTTGTCGGCATGACCGATGACACCGATCACCCGCGCGCCTTCGCCGTAGTGGTTGCCGTCTTCGATGTCGACGGCGAGCTTGTCGATCACCGTCGCGTACTGCGGTTTGATCTCGGCCTTGTCGGTATCGAACAGGACCGTGCCGAGCACGGGCCGCATGTCGTTGGCGCGTCCGCCGAGCGAGACGAGCGTGCTTGCGGGATCTTCAAGGTCCGCGCGCAGGCTCACCTTCAACGCCTTTGCCTGCTCTGGCGACAGTTTTGCGAGCAGCGCGGCCTGCACGGCCTTGGCGCGATCGTAGGCAAGCGCTTGCATTTCCCCGTTCGCGGCGATGACCACCTCGCCACCGTCGTGCTGGCGCACCTGCTCGGCGATCTTGTCGATGACGGGCAGGTATTGCTCGCGCAGCTTCGCGCTTTCGGCGTCGAACATCACCGCGCCGAGTTCCATCTCCACGTCCTGCCTGCCGCCCTCGATCAGCCCCGGCGGCAACTTGACGCCGAAGTCGAAGCGCGTCGGCAGGCCGGGCGTGACGCGCCGCACCAGCGGGTTGTCCGTGGTGAACACGGTGCCCGGCGGCAATGTCGCCGGATCGACCTTGAGGATGAAATTGCGTCCGCGTTCCCACGGTCCGCCCTCGACGCCGACCAGGTGATAGCGTCCGAACTGGTCGGTCTCGATCAGCAGGCCTTCCACCGACGCGATGCGCACGCCGGGAATGCCGTGTTCGTCGACGCCGGCATTGCCGATGACGTAGTCCACTTGGAACACGCTGGTGCCAGCCGGACCATCGACCTGGCTGACGCGACGTTGCACGGTCGGCTCCGCAGCGCTCAGGCCCTTGGCGGCATCGCCGTGGGCGCGCTCGAGGCGCGTGTTGCCGGCCGCATCCATGCGCACGGTCGCGCCTTGTCTGGTGGTCAGCTCGAAGTCGTCGGTGAAGTCGAGCGACGTCAGCTTCTGGCTGATCACCAGGGCATGCGCGGCGCTCGGATCGGCGTCGGACTGCCGGCCCGCGATCGTGCCCACCGCGATGCCGTGCAGCAGCGGCGCACTGGCGTCCGCCTGCGGCGTCGCGCCGTTGCCGCGATCGAGCGTCGTCGAGCCGGCCATGTAGGCGCCCGGCGCGAAGCCGCCCTGCACGCGCACGTCGCTCATCGTCGCCGAGTCCTGCCAGCCGTCGCCGTCGCGATCGTCGAATACGGTGCCGACGATCAGCGATTCGTCGAGCAGCGGGTCGGCCACCATCTGCACGTCGGCGGTCGCCACGTTCGACACCGTAGCGCCGTCGTCCTGCAGATAGGCGCTGTTGGTGTGCACGCCCGGACGCACGCCGGCGCCGACGCGCAACAGGTAGGTCACGGTGGCGCGACCGCCGGCGGCGACATCGATCTGGTCGATGCGCACCGGGTAGGTGCCGACCAGGCGGCCCGCACCGTTGGCATCGGCTACGGTCAGCGAATCGGCGACGAAGCTGAAGCCCGCCGGCGGCGTGTCGACGAGGCTGCCGTCGACGACGTCCACGGTACCGGTGTTCTCGATCACGATCGTGTAGCGGACCAGATCGCCGATCTTCACGTCGCGCGGCGTCGCGGTCTTGGTGACGCGCACGGTGGTCGGGTCGGCTTCGAGTTCCACCACGGCGGTGCCCGTTCCCGTGACCGTCAACGGCGTGCCGGTGCCGGCCTGGCCGGAAGCCGTCACGGTGTTGTCCAGCGTGCCGCCGGCATTGGCTTCGGCCAGCGTGATGGTGTGCGTGTAGCTCGCGCACGTCGCGATCGCACCCGGCGCCAGCGTGGTCGGCGCGCAGGCCAGCGTCGTCGGCGCGGCGCCTTCGAGGCTGTCGAGCACCGCGACGTTGACGAGCGTGACGTTGCCGGTGTTGGTGACCGTCACCGCGTAGGTGATCACGTCGCCGGCATTGCCCACGCCTTGCGTGCTGTTGTCGGTGGTCAGCGTCGCGGTCTTGGCGGTCGCGATCGCCGGGCGTTGCGCGACAGTGACGGTCAACGTCGGCGCGCAGCGCGGATCAGCGGAACCGGCCGGGCAAGCCTCAGGCGGCAACGGCGGGCCAGACGGTGGCTGCTCGGTGACGATGGCGGCGGTGTTGACCACCACGCCGGCGTCGGCGTCGGCTTGCGAGACCACATAGCTGCCGGTCAGCACGCAGGTGCCGTTCGGAATCACGTTGCCGCAGGCGACCGACGACGGCGTGATGCGGGCATCCGACACCACCACGTTGATCAGCGGCACGTTGCCGGTGTTGGTCGCGGTGATCGTGTACGTCAGCGTGTCGCCGACGCTGATGCCGCCGCTGCCGTCGGCATCGAACGAACCGGACAACGTTTTCAGCGAAGACAGGCTGGGAGCAGGCGCCGCCGTCGGCGTCGTGGTGGTCGACGGGACGCTGGTCACCGGCGTGCCGCCCGGCGGGGTGCCGGTGGCTGTCGCGCTGTTGTCGACCGAACCATTGGTCACGTCGGCGACGGTGATCGTGTAGACCACCGGGCCGCAGGTCGCGGTCGCGCCCACGACGACGGTTGCCGGCGCGCAGGCGATCGGCGTCGGCGACAGCTTCGCGTCGTTGACGACCACGCCATTGAGCGGCGTGTTGCCGGTGTTGGTCACTACGAAGCTGTAGTCGACCGTGTCGCCGGCATCGGTCACGCCGTTGCCGTTGACGTCGACCGGCGCACCGGCGGACTTGACCAGCGCCAGGCTCGGCGTGGCGACAGCTGTCGGCGTGGTTTCGGTATCGCTGGCGGTCGGGTCGGGAATCGTGCCCGGCGCATCGCCGGTCGCGGTTGCCGTGTTCGCGCGCGAGCCCGCCGCGACGTCGGCGGCCGTGATGACGTAGGCGTTGCCACTCGCCGCACACGCCGCAGTGGCAGCGGGGGCCAGCGAGGCGATCGTGCAGTTCAATCCAGGCAGCAAGGGATCGCCGACCGTCACTGGCGCCAGGGTCACCGTGCCGGTGTTGGTCGCGCTGAAGCCGTACGTGATCGTGTCGCCGGCATCGCCGATCACCGTGTTGCCGTTGGTGTCGGCAACCGTGGCGGTCTTGTCGAACGTCAGCGACGCGACCGGCGTTGCGGCTGTCGGCGTGGTTTCGGTGTCGCCAGCCGTCGGATCCGGAATGGTGCCCGGTGCATCGCCCGTCACGGTCGCCGTGTTGGCGCGGGATCCCGCCGTCACATCCGCAGCAGTGATGACGTAGGTATTGCCCGTTGCAGCGCAGCTCGTCGTGGCGCCCGGCGCGAGCGTCGGGATCGAGCACGACAAGGCCGGCAACAGCGGGTCTGCGACGTTGACCGGCGCCAAGGTCACGGTACCGGTGTTCGTGGCCGAGAACCCGTAAGTGATCGTGTCGCCGGCGTCGCCGGTGATCGTGTTGCCGTTGGTATCGGCCACCGTCGCGGTCTTGTCGAGGGTCATCGAGGCGACCGGTGCCGCAGCCGTCGGCGTGGTCTCGGTGTCGCTGGCGGTCGGATCCGGAATCGTGCCCGGCGCATCGCCGGTCGCGGTCGCGGTGTTCGCACGCGAACCGGCGGCGACATCGGCCGTGGTGATGACGTAAGTGTTGCCCGCCGCCGCGCAGCTTGCCGTGGCGCCCGGTGCCAAGGTCGGAATCGAGCAGGCCAACGCCGGCAGCAATGGATCGGCAACGGCGACCGGCGCGAGTACGACAGTGCCGGTGTTGGTCGCCGAGAACGCATACGTGATGGTGTCGCCGGCATCGCCCGTCACGGTGTTGCCGTTGGTGTCGGCAACGGTCGCGGTCTTGTCGAGGGTCATCGAGGCGGTCGGCGTCGCTGCCGTCGTCACCGTCTCGGTATCCGACGCGGTCGGATCGGGAATCGTGCCCGGTGCATCGCCGGTCGCGGTCGCCGTGTTGGCACGCGAGCCGGCGGTGACGTCGGCAGCGGTGATGACGTACGTGTTGCCGGAGGCCGCACATGCCGTCGTCGCGCCAGGCGCCAAGGTTGGAATCGAGCAGGCCAAGGCCGGCAGCAACGGATCGGCAACGCTGACCGGCGCGAGCGTCACCGTGCCGGTATTGGTCGCGCTGAAGCTGTAGGTGATCGTGTCGCCGGCATCGCCGATCACCGTGTTGCCATTGGTGTCGGCAACCGTCGCGGTCTTGTCGAGCGTCATCGAGGCGACCGGCGTTGCGGCCGTCGTCACCGTCTCGGTATCCGACGCGGTCGGATCGGGAATCGTGCCCGGCGCATCGCCCGTCGCGGTCGCTGTGTTGGCACGCGAGCCGGCGGTCACATCGGCGACGGTGATGACATACGTGTTGCCGCTCGCCGCGCAGCTTGCCGTGGC
>Ga0070668_100004228_pt1 | contig 10652 bp, 7 predicted proteins | sample KBSS43metaG_FD_64661 | JGI IMG/M metagenome (GOLD analysis project Ga0070668, IMG submission 64661) | Switchgrass rhizosphere microbial communities from Kellogg Biological Station, Michigan, USA - KBS S4-3 metaG | ecosystem: Host-associated > Plants > Roots > Rhizosphere > Soil ... | reverse complement strand
TGAGCCCGAAGGACCCGATCGTCGTCAAGGCGTCGGGTGGCACGTTGCAGGCGGTCACGGTCACGAACCCGCAGACCGGCAACGCCGTCAAGGGTGATCTGTCGCCGGACAAGACGACGTGGACCAGCACGGACCGCCTCCGGTACGGAGCCACGTACCAAGCGGTCGCCACCGCGGTGAACCAGGCGGGTGCGGCGACCGAGCAGCGCGGGGAAGTGCGCACGATCAAGCCGTCCGCGGTCGCCACTCCTTCGCTGTTTCAACCGGCGTCCGGCGATTTCGGCGTCGGCCTGATCATCGGCCTGAAGTTCGACCACGACGTCACCGACAAGGCCACGGTGGAGAAGTCCTTCAAGGTGACGTCCTCGCCCGCCCAGGACGGCGGCTGGTACTGGGTGAGCAAGCGCGAAGTGCACTTCCGGCCCAAGGACTACTGGAAGGCCGGCTCGACCGTGAAGCTCGAGACCACGACCTTCGGCGTGCCGATCGGGGGCGGCGCGTACGGCGGCCAGGACGTCTCCGCCACCTACAAGGTGCACGACTCGTGGATCGCCAAGGCGGACGGCAAGACGCACCAGATCAAGGCGTACCACAACGGGCAGCTGGTGCGGACCGCGCCGACCAGCATGGGCAAGACCGCCGACACCCCGCCGCGGGGCCCGACGCCGACCTTCAACGGCACGCACACCGTGCTGGGGAAGGAGGCCAGCAAGATCATGGACTCCTGCACCTACGGCGTGTGCAAGGGCGACCCCGGCTACTACAGCGCACCGGAGAACTGGAACGTCCGGATCTCCGCCGACGGCGAATACCTGCACGAGAACCTGAAGACGGTCGGTGTGCAGGGCAGCGAAAACGTCTCCAACGGCTGCCTCAACATGAACACCGACAACGCCAAGTGGTTCTTCGACAACTTCAACGTCGGCGACGTCGTCGAGGTCACCAACTCGGGCGGCCCGCAGCTGACCATCAACAACGGTCACGGCGACTGGGCCATCAGCTGGAGCGCCTGGCAGGCCGGCAGCGCCCTGCGCGGCTGAGTGCCGCCTCCCCCGGCACGGTGAGCGGAAGGACGTGCCCCGGTAGTAGTTTCACTCACGATCGAGGGGAGCTGACGCCGGTGGCACGTCTTCACGTCGGGTGCGCGATGTGGACCCACAAGGCGTGGCCAGGGCGGTTCCTGCCGCCGTCGCTGCCGGCCGGGGAGCGCCTGCGGGCCTACGCCGGCTGGTGCAACGCGGTCGAGGGCAACACCACCTTCTACGCGACTCCCGCCCGGAACACCGTCGCGAACTGGGCGCAGCAGACCGACCCCGGCTTCCGGTTCGTGGTCAAGCTGCCCAAGGTCGTCACGCACGAGCGCCGGTTCGCCGGGGTCGAGACCGAGATGCGGGCGTTCCTGGACGCGATCGAACCTCTCGGCGAACGGGCCGTCCTGTGGACCCAGCTGCCCGGCTCGTTCGGTCCGTCGGACGTCGATGCCCTCGGCCGCTTCCTGCGCCGGCTCCCCGCCGGCCGCCGGCGCGCCGTGGAGGTGCGTCACCCCGGGTTCTTCACCGACGCCGGCTCGACGTCGCTGCTGGAGGGGACGCTCGCCGGCGCGGGCGCCGAGTGGGTGCCGTTCGACACCACGGTCTTCTTCCGGAGCCCGCCGGTCAGCGAGGCCGAGCAGGACGCCTGGGCCAAGAAGCCGCGGCTGCCGCGGCGGACGCGGGCGCTGACCGACCGGCCGATCGTCCGCTACCTGGGCCGGGACTCGGTCGAGGAGACGGTCGAGGGGTGGCGGCCGTGGACCGCGGTGGTCGCCGGCTGGCTGCGCGAGGGCCGGTCGCCGACGGTTTTCCTGCACACCCCCGACAACGACGACGCGCCGGCGCTGGCCCGCCGGTTCCACGACGACGTGCGAGCGCTGGTGCCCGGCCTCGACGCTTTGCCCGAGCCGGAGCCGGTCGAGCCCGCGACCCTGTTCTGAACGAGGCCACGACCGAGCGGATCCTCCGTCACCTCGCCCTGGGCGACGGCGTGCTCACCGGATCCACAGATCACGGCTGCTCGCCAGGAGCACCCGGCCGTCCCGGAGGCTCACCGCGGCGCTGACCTGGTCCCTCGGGCAGCCCAGTTCGCCCCGCTGCCAGCCACCGGCACCGCGCGTCCAAACCACCGAGCAGCCTCGGCTCGACGCGGTCCGGTCCTGCTCGGTGCGTTCCCCGATCAGCACCGGCTCGCCCGCTTTGTCGACGGTCCCGCCGACGATCCTGCCGTCACCCAGCGCTGCGGGATCCTCGAGCTTCCAGTCGCCGGGTTCGCCGGTCAAGACCAGCGGTCCGGCCGCGGAAACCCCGGCCAGCAGCCATTTCCCGCCGGTCCTCAGCACCGTGGCGACAAAGAGATCGCTCGCCCGCACCTGGATCTCCGACACCGTCCAGGTCTCACCCGCGTCACCGGAGGCCCACACCCGTGCGCCCGCGCCGAGGGACCCGGCCACGAGGACCTGATCACCGTCGGCCGCGATCGCCCTGGGTGACCAGTAGCCCGGCGCGTCCTGCGGCAACGCGATCTCGTGTGCGGTGCGGCCATCGTCCCCGGACACCCACGCGACCGGGTCGTATCGGCCGGGAACCTCACGGGTACCGACGCCGACCAGGTTCCGGCCCGCGCGGACCAGCGCCGCCCCCTTCCCACCGGATTCCGGCTGGAACTGCCGGACGACCGCACCGGAGCGGTCCCGCCGGAAGAACCCTCGGTCGAGCCCGATCACCGCGCCGTCCGGTCCCGGCACGGCGGCAGTGGCGGTGAAGGCGGTGTCGACCTGTTCGGAACCGCCGTCCGGTGGCGGGTCGAGCGCGAGCCGGGTGCAGCCGTCCGTGCCCAGCCAGGTCGCCGGGACGCGGTCGCTGCTCACCTGGTTGCCGCCGAGTCCGACCACGCAGTCGCCGACCGGCACGAGCGTCATCAGTCTCGGGGAGGCCGAGCCGTCCGGTAGCGTGTGCTGGATCGCGCCGGGCCGCACGGCGAAACCCAGCGCGCCGGTCGGCTCCCCGGGCGGCAGGCCCGCCGGATCGCAGGCGACGACCGCGGCCAGCGACAGCGCGAGAACGCCCCCGAGCTTCTTCATGAGCGGGAATCCTGCCAGCGAAAGGTCACTTTCCAGCCGCGAGAAGGCGCTCGTTCACCTCGGCAAGGTGCTCAGCCCGGCGGGGTGAAGCCGCCTCGGACCGTGTGGACGCCGTCGGAGGTGGTGGCCTGGACGCGGTAGCTGTCGAGGTCGGCGTGGCGCGCGCCGGCGGCGTGGTTGTACTGGGAAGCGAAGATCTGTTGCGCGGCCGGGACCGTCCTGCCCGGCTTGAGTTCCCAGCGGAAGACCACGGCGCCGTCGCTCTCCTGCGCGGTGACGGTGAAGTCGTCGGCGGGCCCGGTTTGCCACTGGCCGGTGCTGCGCACGTCGCCGGTCTGCGTGACGCGCACTTCCACGACGAGCGCGGTCAGCGGCTGGGTGGTGTCGAAGGCGAGCGTGCTCTGGGCCCAGTAGACGGTGCTGTGCGGGTCGATGAAGCCCTGCGCCGACAGCGGCCCGTCCGAGACCCGGTTGCCGGCCTGGGTGGCCGGGGCCGGGGTGCTCGACGACGGCCGGCCGGCGGTCGTCCGGTTCGGCTGCCCCGTCGCGGGCGGCGGCGGTACCGGGCCGCCGGTGGTGCCGGGGGTGTGCACGGAACCGGGCGCTTCGCTCGTGGTCGGGACGGTGAGCGTGGTCTCGCCGTCCGGGCGCGCCGGCGCCGTCTGGACGCTTCCGGCGACGGCGAAGCCGGCGACGGCCAGGATGCCGGCCGCGGCGGAGCCGGCGAGCACCACCTTGGGCCAGGACCTCGCGATGCCCGGCCGCCGCCGGACAGTGGTGCCGGCCATGCCACGGTGCACGCGGGCCAGGATCCGGTCGCGGTCGGGCTGGTGTGCCTCGGCGGCCTCGCGCAGCCGCCTGCTGATCTCCTCGTTCACCGGCTTCCCCTCTCCGTCGCCAGGTTCGCGGCCGCTCCCGCGCCGAGCAGGCGTTCCAGCTCGGCCAGCCCCTTCGAGGTCTGGCTCTTCACCGCGCCCACCGAGATGCCCAGCACTCGCGCGGTGTCCTTCTCCGACAGGTCGAAGGCGTGCCTGAGGATGACGCAGGCCCGCTTCCCGAAGGCCAACCGGTCCAAGGCCGCCCGCACGTCCACCACGGCGGCCACGTCCGGACTCCGTTCCTGGTGCGAGCCCGGCGACCAGAACAGGGCGATCCGGCGGCGCTCGCGCGTCACGCTGCGGATCCGTTCCCGTGCGAGGTTCGCGACGACGCCGCGGGCGTACGCCAGCGGGTGCTCGGCCTCGCGCAGCCGGTCCCAGCGCTGCCACAGGGCGATCAGGGCGTCGGCGGCGAGGTCGTCGGCGGCGTCCGGCTCGCCGGTCAGGAGAAAGGAGAAACGGGCCAGCCCGGCGTAGTGCCGTTCGAAGAAGACGTGGAACTCCGCCGACGTGTCATCGAGGCGCATGAGTCTCGGCTGCCCTCTTCCTGTCGATGCGCCTCGCCGAGGAGGCCATGGTCCGGAGGCCACCGGCCGGGCGGGCGCTCGCCCGACCCGGCCGGTGATGCCTGCGCTCAGGACGGTTCGCCGTACAGCACACCACGGGCCGCGCCGGAGCCGAGATAGACCCGGCCGTACACGTCGGGGTCGCCGGTGATGACGCTGCTGCCCGCGCCGTACTGGTGCTGGTCGTCGTTGATCCGTTTCCAGGCGCCGCCGCCGTCGGTGGAGCGGAAGATCCCGGTGACGCCGTTCACGGTGCCGGCCAGGTAGAGCGCGGGGTAGGTCGCGCCGGGAGCGGCCTTGCCGAAGCCGACGGACTCGGCCCCGCGCACGTTGCCGAGCCTGCTGAAGTTCACTCCGCCGTCAGTGGAGTGCAGGAGCCCGCCCCCGTCCGCGATCCACAGGTCACCGGTGCTGCCCGGGGCCGCCTTGAGGTGTCCTCCCGGGAGACCGCCGGCGCGGGCGGTGAAGCTCCGGCCGCCGTCGGTGCTGGCGAACAAGGTGCCGCCGCTGAGCGCGTAGAAGGTGCCCGCCGCGGAACGGTCGGCCAGCACGGCCGTGCCCGAGGGCAGGCCGGTGGACGCGGTCCAGCTCGCTCCACGGTCCGTGGAGAAGGACGGCACCTGGCCCGAGGCGGTCCACACCACGGTGCCGCCGTCCGCCGAGATCGCCACCGTGCCGCCGCCCGCGGCGCTCACCGGTGCCCCGGCGAACGGCTGCCAGGTGGCGCCGCCGTCCGTGGAGTAGGCACCGCGTGCCTGGTCGCTGTAGCCGACGCGGACGACGATGTCCGGCTTGGCCTGTGCGAAGTCGACCCCGGTGGTATTGCTGAAGCGCGGTCCGGACGAGGCCGCGGCCGGCACCTTGGCCAGGTTGTCGTGGCGGAACCCGCCGATGTCGCCCAGCGCGCTGATCAGCTTGCCGCCGGGCGGCGCGACCAGGCCGAGGACCGCGGTCTCCTCCAGTCCCTTGACCGGGACCGTCCAGTGCGTGGCACCGCCTCGGTCCGCTGCGGTGACGTCGTTGCTCGCCCACAGTCCCGCTCCGGTGCCGTACAGGACGTGCGCCGGGTCGAAGGGGTCCAGCGCCAGCGCGCCCATCCAGTGGCCGATGCCGGTGCCGACGTAGGGCGCGGCGGAGGCGTCTCGCACGGACGTGGCGCCGAGGGCCTTCCAGGTGGCGCCGCCGTCGGTGGAGCGGTACAGCTCGTCCGACGGCCACCAGCGGTCGAGGGTCGTGACCATCACTGTGGCCGGGTGCTGCGGGTCCACCGCCAGCCCGGCGAAGCCGAACCCGTCTCCGCGGATCGGCGAGATGTCCTTCCAGGTCCCGTCGGCCGGGGTGTACTTCCACACCGAGCCGGCCTTCACGCCGTTCGGGCCGGGGGCGTCGGTGTAGGTCAGGTACAGCGAACCGTCCCCGGACAGGACGCCGTGGTGCGGCAACTGCCCGGTGGGTTGGCCGGCGACGGCCTGCCAGGTGACGCCGCCGTCGGTCGAGCGGTACAGCGAGGTGTGCTTGTCGGCGGCCCCCACGTAGATCGTCTTGCTGCCGGCCGGGCCGAAGGTCACGAAGGAGAGGCCGACGCCGCTGCTCGCGCCGCCGGTGACGGGGAAGCCGCCGACCTGGCGCCACGTCACGCCGTAGTCGGTGCTGCGCCACAGCCCGTTCTTGCGGGTGCCCAGGTACAGCGTGCGATGGTCGGCGGGGTCGATCGCGAGCCGCTCGCCCATGGAGCGGCCGTCTTCGTTGCCGCCCAGCTTGAACGGCAGGTCGGTGCGCTGGAACGTCCGGCCTTGGTCGGTGGAGCGCAGGAGTGCGCCGTTGCCGGCCCAGTCGTTGGTGTAGGTGCCGGTCGCGAGGTACAGGCGGTCGGGGTCGGTCGCGTCGGTCGCCATGCTTTCGATGCCGTACAGGTTCCAGTCCGCGGCCCAGTCCGTCAGCGGGACCCAGTGACCGGCGCCGCCGTCCCAGCGGTACGCCCCGCCCACGTCGGTGCGCGCGTACAGCAGGCCCTTGCGGCTGGGGTTGAAGACGAAGCCGGTGACGAAGCCGCCGCCCGCGATCTGGACGTTGCGCCAGGTGTAGCTGCCCGAAGAGGGCGGCGGTGCGGCCGACGTGCCGGGGGAAGGTTTCGGTGCGGCGGCGGCCACCGCCGGGGCCGACGGCTTGGCGACGGTGTCGGCTTTGGCCAGGTTCCAGCGCTGGTCGGCGCCGCCCCGGTCACGGGACTGGACGACCGCGTGGCGGTCGGTGCCTTCGGTCACGCCCAGAATCAGCCCGCTGTCGCGCGCGACGATCTTCACCGCGCCGTCGCCGACGTCGCTGAGTTGCCACTGCTGAGCGGCGGCGCCGGTGTCGGACTGCTGTTCGACGTCGGCCGCCGTGGCGGAACCGCGGACGCCCAGTACCTTCCCGCTGTTGTGGTTGACCAGCTGGAAGAAGCCGCCCGTCAAGGGCTTCAGCTGCCACTGCTGGCTCGCGGCGCCGGCGACGCGTTTCTCCGGCTGGATCCGGGCACCGTCCGCGTCGTCGGCCCCGGCCACGTCCAGCGCGGAGCCGTCGCGTACGGAGACGAACTGGTAGTAGGCGGCCGAGTCCACCTGCACCGGCTCCGGGTGGTCCCGGGTGAGCACCAGATAGGGCACGACGAGTGCGGGAACGCCCAGCGCCAGGGCGATCGCCACCCAGCGGCCGCGGTGGCGCTTGCGCGCCCGCGGCACGGCGCCGGCGGGCTTGGTCTCTCTCAAAGCGGCACTCCTCGGGTCTGCCGGCCCGTCCCGAGTACCGCTGCGCGGCGTTCGGGACCGGGCGATCCGGCGTTGGTCTTCGTCGGCTCTGGCCACCAGTTGCCGCCGGTCCCGGAAAGGTTGCCGCCTGCCCCGAAATTTGTTCGCCTGCCGCCCGACAGCACCACGCCGACGCGAAGGAACCCCAGCCGGTGGTGGCTGGGGTTCCTCCGAGATCGGTGTCGGTCGGGTGGAGCCGGCTAGCGCTGCAGCGTCAGGACACCCGGCCGCCACGGCAGCTGGTCGTAAGGACCGCCGGCGTTGGGGGCCTTGCCCTGGTAGAGGAACTGCAGGTTGCAGGGATCGATGGTCTTGGTCTGGTCGGGGTTGGTGCGGACCAGGTCACCGTGGCTGATGTCGTTGGTCCAGCTCGTCGCGCCGCTGTTGGCCTTGCCCGCGAAGGGGTTGCTTTCGCTGGCGGCCTGCGGGGTCCACGAACCGCCCAGGCTGCTGGAGGTGAACGAACGGAAGTAGCGGCCGCCCGCGCCCATCGCCTCGACGATCATCAGGTACTGGTTCTGGCCCTGGACCTTGTAGACCTCGACCGCCTCGAACAGGTTGGCCTGCGTGTCGCTCATGATCGTCGTGTAGTTCGAGCCGAAGCTGCCGGGGAAGTTCCCGAGGGGCATGCTGGCGCGGTAGATCTTGCCGTTGTCACCGGCGAAGAACAGGTACATGTTCGAGCCGTCGGCGATCAGGGTCTGGTCGATCGGGCCGGTGCCGGAGCCGGAGATGCTGCCCGTGAACAGCGGCTGCGGCGAGGACCAGCCGTTGGGGTTGGTGGGGTCGCTCGACGTGCGGTAGATGAACGGCCAGGCACCCCACTGGTACGCCAGCACCCAGATGTTCTTCGGCGCGAAGTAGAGCAGCGTGGGCGCCACCGTGCCCTGGTTCATCCCGGTCTGGCCGGCCGAGGCCATGTCGGACCAGTTCGTGAAGGGGGTGAAGGCCATCGAGCCGTACGACGATCCCGAGACGTTCGACGCGTAGACGAGGTGCTTGCCGTTGTAGACGACGTTGGTGAAGTCCTTGAGCGAGACCCACCCGTTCTTCGGCTGCGCCAGCGCACCCGTCGACGACCAGCGGTACGACGACGGAAGAGAGCAGCCGCTGCCGGTCGTGGTCGTGGTCGGCGTCGTCGTGGTCGGGGTGGTCGACAGGCCCGTCCACTTCTGGTTGCTGCCGCCGTTGCACGTCCAGATCTCCACCGCGGTGCCGTTGGCCGTACCGGCGCCGGTGACGTCCAGGCAGAGCCCGGACTGCACCCCGACCACCGTACCGTCGGCGTTCACCCGCCACTGCTGGTTGGCCCCACCGTGACAGGTCCAGATCTGCACCCGGGTCCCGGCGGTGGTCGCGCTGCCGGGCACGTCCAGGCACTTGCCGCCGTACACCGTCAACAGGCCCGCGGCCGTCGACGTCCACTGCTGGCTCGCCCCGCCCGAGCAGTCGTAGATCTGCACGTAGGTGCCGTCGGTCTGGCTGCCGTTCGGTACATCCAGGCACCGGCTCGAGCCGACACCGTGCAGTGCGCCGGTGACGTCGGCCGAAGCCGCGTCGGGCCCCAGCGTCACACCGAACGTCACCATCGCCGCGGCGGCGAGCAGTCCGATCAGGGATCGACTCCTGCGGCTGATTCTTCCTCTGTTCATGACGACCTTCTCCCAGTCAGCTTCAGGTCCGCTTCTGGTTGCGCCCGCCGCAGCACAGCCGGATCGGCCTTCTCGTGAGCGAGACGACTGTTACCGTTAACATGCGTCGCGCCAGCCTGGACTTCCCGGAGAAGAGTTGTCAATCCGCGCACCCGGGGGCCCGGGGACCCGGACGCGCGGCGGGAAGGCCTTGCCACTTCAAGGCCACGGTCCCCGGTCCACAAAGGACAGCGGGCGGCTGAAAGTTACAGAGACGCGCGGGCGGAGTGCGGGGCGGCACCGCTCGTGCGATGCCGCCCCCTTGCCATTCTCCGAGCCGTTCTCCGAGCTGTTCTCCGACGTCAGGCGGTGGGCCGGGTCGCCCCGGCGTACTGGCTCTGCAGCGGTGAGATCTTGACGACGTCGCCGCTGGTCGGCGCGTGCACCATCTTGCCGTCGCCGATGTACATGCCGATGTGTGACACCGGCGAGTAGTACGCCACGAGGTCGCCGGGCTGCAGCTGGTCGCGCGGCACCGGCGTGCCGTACTGCGCCTGCGCCGCGGAGTTCCGGGGCAGGGTGATGCCGGCCTTCTGGTAGGCCCAGAGCAGCAGGCCCGAGCAGTCGAACGAGCCCGGCCCGGTGGCACCCCAGACGTACGCGCTGCCCAGCTTGCTCAGTGCGGCGTCGACCGCGGTCTGGGCGGCGGCCGTCGGGGCCTTGACGTCGGGCGCCTTTCCGCCGGTGTCCCGTTGCGCGGCCTTGTCGGCCGCGCTCAGGTTCTTGTCCGCGGCCTTGACCTGCTCGATCTGCTCATCGAGTGTCTTCTGCCTGGCCTTGATGTCCTCGGTCAGCTTCGCCGCGGCGTCACGGGCGTCCGTCGCCCGCTTCGCCGCGTCGGTGGCCTTGTCCGCGGCATCGGTGGCCTGCCGGACGGCGCCGGTGAGGTTGCCCATCGCGGCGTTCTTGTCCGTCGCGAGCACTTCGAGCGCCGACGACCGGTCCAGGAAGTCCTGGGTGGACGTGCCGGACAGCAGCGCCGACAGCTTGTTCATCCGGACGCCGCCGGTGAACGACGCGCCGGCGAACTCGTCGACCTCGGCCTGGTACTTCTTCTGGCTCTCGGACGCCTGCGCGGCCTGGTCCTTCGCCGCGTTGACGTCGTTGGTGGCCCGGTCGAGCTCACCCTGCTTGGCCTTCAGGTCTTCTTGGGCCTTGAGCAGGTCTTCGTTGAGCTTTTCGGCCTGCGCCGCGAGATCGCGGTACTTGGCCAGTGCGTCCGACCCGGTGGGCGGAGCCTGGAGGAAGGGGAGGGGGGCGGCGGTGGCCGCCGGCTGGGCGACGGTGACCACGAGGATCACCGAAACCGCTGCCAGGGCACCTGAAACCACGCGCCTGATGGGATGCGACTGCACGGTCGCGCGGGTCTCCTTTGCTCGTCGTCCGCCGGCCGGCACCGGGACGAAGAGGCCGGTCTCCGGCTTCCCGGCAAAAAGCCTTGTCCGGCGGAGATCTCGCGTCGCCGTCCGGTCGACAGCGGCCGCCGCGAGATCTCGGACAGGTTACGAAAGGACATCGGCGGCGTCTACGGTTCGCCGGAAGAAAGTCGATCACATTCGCTTCTGTGCTGGTGGGGCGCGGAAACTCGGTCAGCGCAACGATTACTCACTGCTATT
>Ga0070668_100004221_pt1 | contig 10661 bp, 14 predicted proteins | sample KBSS43metaG_FD_64661 | JGI IMG/M metagenome (GOLD analysis project Ga0070668, IMG submission 64661) | Switchgrass rhizosphere microbial communities from Kellogg Biological Station, Michigan, USA - KBS S4-3 metaG | ecosystem: Host-associated > Plants > Roots > Rhizosphere > Soil ... | reverse complement strand
AACACCGCCGCGACGTTCGGATGAATGATGCGCGCCGCATTCGAGGCTTCGCGCGCGAACCGCGACGCGGACTCCGCGTCGTTCACGAGCGCGGGGCTCATCACCTTGATCGCGCACTGGCGGTTCATCTTCACGTGCTCGCCGAGATACACGCGACCCATCCCGCCTTCGCCGATCCGCTTCAGGATGTGATAGCGGTCGGCGAGCACGCTGCCGACGAGCGAGTCCGAGCCCTTCGGGCGCAGCGCCGTCCCGTCGGCGGGACAGAAGCGCGCCGCCGTCTCGTACTCGGTGCCGCATTGCGGGCACACCTTGAGTACGGCCACCGGCTGGACATCCGTCGGCTGCTGCGCGAGAGCGCCAGAGCCGAGCTGGCTGCCATCCAGCGGCTGATCGGTTTCGGGGGGAGCGGCCACCGGCGCCACTTCCGTCTGGTCGGGCGACGGGGGCCGCCGGGGCGTGTCGGACGTGTCGGACGTCATCGCGTGTAGAGTATGGGCGACAAGCACCCCCGCGTAAACCCGAAAAAGCAAAAAAGAAGCGCCCCCGCGCCGGTATTCGTTCGGGCGCGGGGGCGCTTCGAGAAGTGCGATTCGGCTGCCTGTCTTCTAGTGGCGCTGATCGCGACGGTCGCGGCGCAGGTCGCGCACGTCCTGGCGCGTCTCGCGGCGATCTCCGGCCGCGTCGCGCTGGTCGCGCTTCAGCTCGCGCGAGTCCTTCCGGAGCTCGTGGCGGGCCGCCGCGGCCCCCGCGCTGTCACCGGCGGCATGCTCCTTCGCGATTACGTGGCGATCGTGCCGGATCTCCCGCTTGTCGCCGACGATCTCGCGGTGGTCGGCGCGGACGTCGCGGCGATCCGACCGCACTTCGTGGCGGTCCTGCCGGATGTCGGAGCGCGGATGTGCAGCCTGCGCCGAGGCAGTGGTGGCGGCGCCGAGGACGACGGCGGTGCCGAACAGGAGGGACTTGAGCGTGGACATGGTGAAACGCCTCCAAGGCATGGGAATGGGTCGCGTGAATCCGATTTCGACGCGGGGCCCTCGCGCCGTTCACGGTAGAAGACGCCTCGGCTCGAGCGACGTTAATGCGCGCGTCGCCGACGCCGATCCATGCGGTGGCGGTGGTGACTCAGATCACAAGATCGAAACAGCGACGAGTCAAATCGCCCCGCGCCGCGCGACGATGTCGCGCGTGAGCGTGAGCTGGAGCGAGCCTCCGTTGGGGAGGCATGCGTCGGTCGACTGGGTGGCCTTGGCGGCGGCGGTGCCTGCGGCCGCACCGGCTGCCGCACCGATCACGGTGCCCTTCGTGCCGCCGCCGAGGACACGACCGAGAATGGCGCCAGCGATCGCGCCGCCCACGACCTTGGTCTTGTCGCTCCCCGTCGAGACGCGCGACGTCTCCATCGTGCTGAGCGTCGCGACTTCACCGTCGGCGGGATACGACTCGCCGTTGACGTCGATCGCACGCACGCGGAAGTGGATGCGACTGTTCTCCGCCGGATTGGCGCGCTCCACCGAGGAGACCTCGAGCACGACGGTCGTACCGGCGCGGATGGTTGCGCCGTTCGTGCCGACGGTGGTGTTGTTGACCGTGGCGGTGAATTTGTCGCCCACGAGCGCGGTGAGCGTGCACGCGCGCTCGTTGATCGTCATGCCGATCCTGCTCCCGGTGCCGATCACTCCCGCCGCAGGCCCAGGACTCGGTGCCGGTGCTGGTGTCGGCTGCGTTGCCACGGGAGCGGGCGGCGTCGCGCGTGGCGTGCGTCGCACCGGCGCGGGTGGCGCCGAACGCTTCGGCGTCGGGCGCGGCGCGCGTGCGCGAGGTGGCTCGGGCTTCGGTGCAGGGGCAGCCTTTTCCGGCGCGGCGTTCGTCGTGCCGCCGACCGGCGCATCGTTGAACACCGTCTGCGGCGGAGCCTGGCGCTGCGCCAGTGCGATGTCTCGCGCGAACGCCGAGTCGGCCGCCGCGCTGGCGTCCGAGCTGGAATGGTCGCGACACGCCGCGAACAGCGCGAGGAGCGACAGCGCGGGCAACAATCGTCGGGCAGGCTGGATCATGGCATGAGCGGGTCGGAGCTGTCCTGATTACACCCCAACGTAGGCCGTGTGCCTGTGCCGTCCCGGTCGCCTCATACCGCCTGCTCGACGAGCGCCCCGGGGAAGAGCTCCGTCTGCGGCAGCTCAGGCTCGAGGCGCGCGCGCACACGCGAGGCGATGACGTCGATCGCCCGGGGATCCGCGACGAGGTCGTAGTCACGAACGTCGAGGCTCAGGACGGGACACGCCCGGAAGCGAACGATCCACTGCTCGTAACGCGCGTGCAACGCGGCCCAGTACGACGTCGGTGTGTCGCGCTCCTTCGGACGTCCGCGCGCGCGGATGCGCTCGACGATCGTCTCGAGGGGCGCATGCAGATACACCATCAGCCGCGGCGGCCGCGCCGCGGGCGAGTGCAGCAGCTCGGCGTACAGCCTCCGATACAGGCCCCACTCCAGCTCGGACATCAGCCCCTCGTCGAAGTGCCCGCGCGCGAAGATCTCGGCGTCCTCGTACCAGGTGCGATCCAGCACCCAGCTGCCCCCCGAGCCACGGATGCGGCGCATGCTCTCGAAGCGCGTGGCGAGGAAGTGAAGCTGAAGGTTGAGCGCCGTCTCGCGCATGGCGTCGACGCCGCCGGCGTAGAACTTCTCGAGCCAGGGGTTGTGCTCGTCCACGCTCTCCAGCGCGTGCTGCAGCCCGAATCGCGCCGCGAGTGCGCGCGTGAGCGTGCTCTTGCCCGAGCCGACCATCCCTGCCACGCCGATCAACATGGCCCAAAGCTACGACGCCGGAGGCGGCAGCGCCTCCGGCGTCGTAGTACGCGCGCAGCACGTTCAGGCGGCGCGCTTCACGTCACGATGGACGTCGAGCTGATGGTCAGGATGTCCGTGGCTACGTCGTAGCTCGTGTTATAGGTCGGCAGATTGGTCGCCGAACCGGAGGCCTGCGGCTGCCGCGTCACGCTGCCGTTCGAGTCGTAGCGCGCGCCGTGGTTCGGGCACTCGAACGACGTGTTGCTGTTGACGATGGAGATCATCGTCCCTTCGTGCGTGCACGTCGTCGACAGCGCGAGAAAGGTGTCCGGGCCCGTGCGCTTGACCGCGATGCGGCTGTCGATCGGCGCGAACGCGAGCTGACCGACGGTCGCGAGCTGCGGGACCGTGGAGACCTTGAACGTCAGCGGCGTCAGGAGAATCGGCGCCGTGGCGCCGCCAGCGCCGATCTGACCGTCACCACAACCAGCGACGACGGCTGCAGCACCCGCGACGGCGAGCGTGCTCCTGGTCAGAAACTCACGCCGACTGAGACAGTCCTGGCAGGACATCTGTGCGGGAGTGGAAGGTGGCGTTACGGCAGCGCGACGACCGCGTGCTGCCAGAGGGCGTTGTCCGTGTCTTCCTGATAGAGCTTGTCGACATCGACGACGACGTTGCTGCCGGCGAGCCTCACCGCGTAGCGATCCATGCTGCGCGTCGCGCGACCCTCGATGAACGTGCCGTCAGGGCGATACTTCGACTTGTGCTTCGGGCACTGGAAGCGGTTGTTGGGAGCATCCCAGCGCAGCGCCGTGTTCTGGTGCGGGCAGGAGAGCGCGAACGCCCAGACCGACTTGCCGCTTCGCGCCAGGATGACCTCGTTGTCCTTGTCGATCTGCACACCGTCGGTGGCAGGGACCGGATAGGTCTTCTCCTCACCCTTCGACGCGAGCGCCGAGATCCACCGCAGGGGCATCGCTTCGGCGCCGTTGGGCGCCAGCCCGATCGCCATGAGAGCCGCCGCGCTCGCGCGCAACGCGTCGACCAGAAACTCCCGTCGACTTCCAAGCGTGCATCCGGCGCACCCGTCTCCGGGGCTGCTCGGCTTCGAATCCGTCATCGTCTTGACTCCGTCTACGCGTAGTTCGTGAGTGCCACGCCAACCAGCGTCGTGGCGATCCACAGGGTCAGGCTGAGCACCGAGATGGTGCGAAGCCGGCCCCACAGCATTCCCTGGTCTCCCCCGTTCGCGAGCGCACGCTCGGTGCGCGTCATCACGAAGCCGTTCACGAGGAGGAGCCCGACGAATCCGAGCTTCACCCAGAACCACGGGGAACCCAGGAACTCGTCCACATCCGAGAGGAAGAGCAATACCCCGCTGACGAAGGAGAGAGCGAGGCCGACCAGCACGATCGCGTGCGTCCTGGCCAGCTCACCGAGCTGCCTGGTCCGGTCCTCGACATTGAGGCGCGAGGCACGGATCGTCGCCCGATCGGCCGTCAGCGCGGCTCCGCCGGCGATCAGCAGCGGGACGAGATGGAAGAACATCACCGCCGTCGCGACCGCCTTGGAGTCGGAGTACAGGCCGTTCCACGGTTCCACGAGTCGCGCCAGCGGACTCGAAGCTTCGGCGCGTGCGAGATGTTGAAGGAGCAGCATGGGAGGGTGACTAGTCGCGCCAGATCAGCATCATGCCCGAGCCAACGATCGCCACTCCCATCGAAGCGTAGGCGAGGTTCCGGTGCTGCTTTCGCTTCTCGAGGCTGTTCTCAGCCTCATTGGAGAGCTTGATTCCGGTGTAGGTGAACCCGGCGTCGGAGGCCAGCATGAGCACGGTGTGGATCCAGCGCCGGGTCCTGCCCTGCTGGACCGAACGATTGTCCCAAAGATTCCAGAGCCCGGTCACCGTGTTCACGGTGAAGACCGCGGCGAGCGCGGTGGCGCCGACCCGGTGGCCCGTCTTCGCCCACTCGGGAGCGCCGGAGCTCTTCTGAAAGAGCTGATTCCCCGCGATCGCCTGGAACGCGTACAGGGGAATGGTCGTGTAGGAGAGGTAGCGGTGGATGCGCAGCCGGCGCTCGTACCAATCGCTCACCTGAACCGACTTCCGGCGCTTTCTTGGCGCCGTGGTGTCGGGTTGGAGCTGGAGCGACGTCGGAAACACGAGCCGCGAGGGGATGCGCGCCGCGCTGATGTCGCTGACTGGCTGAATGAGCTGCACCGGAAGGGAGTCCTGGACGGGAACACTGTCCGGGAGGACCCGGGAGGTGTCAGCAGGTCCGGCGAGAGCGATCAGCAAGGCGACGACAGGAGCAGTCATGGCGATGGCGTGTTGAGGGAGTTCCGAGCGATCGAGGCGGGAGAATCAAACGGGTGAATTGTTGCCGAATCCAGTTTCTGACACCACGACCCCATTCGCCTCCTTCGAGCTCGACCTTCAGTCCGGGGACGACTCGACCATCGCTCAGGCCACCCGGCCGGACACAAGTGATGACGGGTTCAGCGAAACGGTTATTCCTCGAAGCAGTCGATACCTCTGCCATCCGCTGACACGCTTCGACGGGGTCACCCCCCGTTCCACGCTCTGAAAGCTCGATTCGCTCCTCGCGCTCGCCCGACTCCGATGAACTCAGACGCCCCGACTACGGTGGACGACTGGCAGACCCTCTCCAACGATCTGCTTCAGGGGCTCGTACACGCGCTCAACAACCGCCTGTCTGCGCTCGGCGCACTCATGGAGCTGGCGCGACTACGCGACGAGACGGTCGACCCGTTGAGCGAGCTCCCGACCGAGGTCGCGCAGCTGCAGGCACTGACCGGCCTCTTCGCGCTGCTTCCGGAGCGCCGAGCGGATGCCGAGGCGCTCGAGCTGTCGGCCGCGATTGACGACGCCGTGCGACTGCACGAGCACCACCTGAGACTGCGCGCCGAGCGCTGCGAGGTGCGCTACGAAGGCGCGCCGCCACCCGTCCGTGCGCCGCGCTGGGCGCTCGTCAGGACGCTCGTCATGCTCGTCCACGCGGCGAAGCGCTCCGGTGAGGCGGCGGGCGAACGAGGCGGAGCGCCGATGATCGTTCGCACCGACGAGTCGATGGTGAGCGTGTGCGTCAGCACCGGCGCGAGCCCATCGCGCGATCTCCTCGACGCCGGCGAGCGCGCGGGAGGGGAGTTCACTCGGGAGGATGACCTGCTGGTCTTCCGCCTTCCAACTCTGGCCGAACTTCGACGCCGCGAGCGGAGGGCGCGCGACGAGCGCGCCTGAGGGTGGGGGAAGCGACCAGCGCGAATGAGGGTGCCGCGCTACGCCGATGCCCGCATCGGTGCGAGCTCGGATCGCAGGCGCCCCAGCGCTTTCGAGCGAATCTGCGACACGCGGGACTCGCTGATGCCGAGCACTTCGGCGATATCGGCCGACTTGAGCTCCTCGAAATAGTAGAGCGAGAGCACCGTCCGCTCCTGGTCGTTCAGGCGAAGGATCGCCTCACGGAGCTGTGCCACCTCGCTCTCGCGCGACAGGCGCTCGTCCGCCCCTTCCTCGTCGGTGCGCAGGAATTCGACGCGTGAGGGAGCCGTCGTACCGCCGCCATCGCCCGCGGACGATGTGAGCGAGAGATGCACCGAACCTTCGACCTCGGACTGCCAGCGCCAGAGTGTCTGGACGTCGGTGCCGAGCTGCTGCGCCAGCTCGGAGTCCTCAGGCATGCGGCCAAGCTGGCGCATGAGGTGCTCGCGGGCGCGCGAGATATCGCGCGCCTTTCGGCGGACCGAGCGCGGCACGTGGTCCTGCCGTCGCAGCTCGTCGAGGATCGAGCCGCGGATGCGCGGGACGGCGAAAGTGCTGAAGGCCAGGCCTCGGCGCGCGTCGAACGCCTTCACCGCCGTCATGAGGCCGATCGTGCCGGCGCTCACGAGCTCATCGAAGTCCGCTTCGACGGCGAGGCTCCGTGAGAGTTGCCGCGCGACGTGATGTACGAGGCTCAGATTCTCGCGCAGGATGGCATCGCGAGCAGCATCATCTCCCGATGCGGTCCTGGCCCACAGGGAAGCGGAATCCTCGATCGAACCCATTCAGCAGAGGGGGTGGCGGGGGGCGAGGCCGACCGAGGCAAAGGCGGGGGGAATCGCACGCTCGGTCGTGATCGCTTGCGGGCCCTGTAAGGGCAGGGCGGGGGCCACCGGAGCGGCGACGAGAACGGGGCCGAAGTCCCGGTGGACTTCGGCCCCGTACGAGTGCATCAAGTCGTTGTGGCGTCGGCATTAACGCTGCCGATGCTCTACCAGTTCGCTGCGGTCCCGGCGCCCAGAGTGGCGCTCCAAGTACCCGGCAGAAAGTGCCGGTTGGGAAAATTTTGCCGAGCAGTTTCTGGCGTTCTGAGAAATTTCTGCAGGGCGAGAATCAGCCCGCGGCGCTGTCCCGGGCGGGGCCGTTCAGCTTGTTCCGGAGGGTCCGGACACTGATGCCCAGCAGCTCGGCGGCGCGGGTCCGATTTCCTCCGCTTACTTGAAGTGCCCGATCGATCAACCGCGCCTCTGCTTCTCCGACGTCCAGGGAGGTGAGGAGGAGGGAGTGCGGCGGGAGCTTGCCGGTGAGGCTCTCCACCTCCTGGAGCCCGGCGGTGGCGGCGACCCGACCGGAGCTGGGGCCCGTGCCTCGCGCGCTCAGGCCGAAGCGCTGGCGATCGAAGGCCGCAGGGTGGAGGATCGGGTCCGTCGACAGGATGACCGCCCGCTCGACCGCGTGCTGGAGCTCGCGCACGTTGCCCGGCCAGTCGTAGCGCTGGAGCATCTCCACCGTCTCGGGGGCGAGCCCGCGAATCTCCTTCTGCATCTCGCTCGCGGTGCGCAGCGCGAATCGGTGCGCGAGGAGCGGGATGTCGCCCGGACGGTCGCGGAGTGGAGGGAGGGAGATCGGCAGCACGCTCAACCGGAAGAACAGGTCCTGCCGGAAGTGCCCCTGCGCGGCGTAGGCGGCGAGGTTCCGATTCGTCGTGGCGATGATGCGGACGTCCACCTTGATCGGGCTCGATCCGCCGACCCGCTCGAACTCCTGCTCCTGGAGGACGCGCAGCAGCTTGGCCTGCAGGTCGAGGCGCATCTCGCTCACCTCGTCGAGCAGGAGCGTCCCCTGGTGCGCTCGCTCGAACGCGCCTTCCACGCGCCGGATCGCACCCGTGAACGCGCCCTTCTCGTGGCCGAAGAGGGCGCTCTCGACGAGGCCTTCGGGGAGAGCAGCGCAGTTCAACTTGATGAAGGGGCCGTCGCGACGGTCGCTCGCGTCGTGGATCGCGCGCGCGAACAGCTCCTTGCCCGTCCCCGATTCTCCCTCGAGGAGGACCGTGGCACGGGTCGGCGCCGCGGTCGAGACGGCCTGGAGCAGGCGCCGGATCTGGATGCTCTCACCGATGATCGCGCGCTCGTTGCGGAACTCCATGATCTCGCGGCGCAGCGCGTCGTTCTCGCGGCGCAGCCGCACGACCTCGAGCGCCTGGGCGACCGAGAGCTCGAGCTGCTCCGGTCGGACCGGCTTGGTGATGTAGTCGACCGCGCCGGCCTTGATCGCTGCCACGGCATGCTCGATCGTCGCGTGACCGGTGAGCATGATCAGCGGGACGTCGTAGCCCTCCTGCTGCAGGAGCTCGAGGAACTCGAGCCCCGTCAGCCCGGGCATGCGAAAGTCCGAGATGATCAGGTCGATGTTGCCCTTCGCGAGCGCCTGGAGCGCTTCGGGGACGTTGTGCGCACCCACGGCGGAATGGCCGGCGCGCTCGAGAGTATCCTCGAGGATGAGACCGATGGCGGGCTCATCGTCCACATACAGGATGGTGGCCATCTGCGGACCGGCGTGAGGCGTGCGACAACTGGGCGAGGCGAGGAATACAGTCGGGACGCTTCGATGTAAAGGTTGCTTCCGCGGCTGCGACAGAACGTCCCGCGGCGAGACGGCCTGGCGAGTCGTGCCGAGACTTGCCTGCGTCGAGCGCACGGGGGTGCGCTCAAGTCACAGGCAGAGCGGCCGATACTCCAGGGAGGACGGCGATACTCCGATGAAGGAGAAACTCATGCATCCACGATCCGGACAGAGCGGGCGGGCGCGGCACGGCGAGAGGGACGACGCGATGCGGCCGGCGCGCGAGGGAGCACGCAACGATCGGATGCGTGAGATTCGTCGTCGCATCGCCGACGATGCGTATCGCTCTCCCGAGGTCGCGGAAGAGATCGCCCGCCGCATCCTGCTCAGCCGGGAGCTGTAGCGGAACACGTTCTGCCGGTGCGACGTTCTCCCTCGTGAGCGTCGCGTCGGCCGAGAGTCGGCCGCGCGTGCAACGACTTGCCGCCGAGCCATGCCGACCGACCCCGCGTCTACCACCACCTCGTCGTTCGTCGCGATCTCCGGCGCGACGGGACTGATCGGCAGTGCGCTCGCCGCTCGTCTTCGCGCGCGCAACGTGCGCGTGCGCCGGCTGGTGCGGACGGCGCAGCCGCAGTCTCCGGACGACATCGTGTGGGATCCGATGCGCGGCGTCCTTTCTCCGAGCGATCTCGAGGGAGCGGACGCCGTCGTCCATCTCGCGGGCGAGCCGCTCGCGCACCGCTGGACCGACGCGCGCAAGCGCGCGATCCGTGAGAGCCGAGTGCGCGGCACGGAGCTCGTGGCGCGCACCATCGCTGTCCTGGACCACCGGCCACGCGTGCTGCTCAGCGGCTCGGCGATCGGCATCTATGGCGACCGCGGCGACGAGCCGGTGGACGAGGAGAGCGCGTTGGGCAGCGGTTTCCTCGCCGGGGTGACGCGCGAATGGGAAGCGGCGTCGGTGGCCGCCGCCGATGCGGGAGTGCGCGTCGTGCTGCTGCGCACCGGGATCGTGCTGAGCCCGAACGGCGGTGCGCTGGAGCGGCTGCTGCTTCCCTTCAGGCTTGGTGTCGGCGGACCGATCGGCAGCGGCCGTCAGTGGATGAGCTGGATATCGCTCGAGGATCACGTGCGCGCGATGGAGCACGCGCTGGCGACGACCGGCATGCACGGCCCGGTGAATCTGGTGTCGCCAAACCCGGTGACGAACGCGGAGTTCGCGGCAACGCTCGGGCGCGTGCTCTCGCGGCCGGCGCTCGTGCCCGCGCCGGCGTTCGCGCTGGAGCTCGTGTACGGCGAGATGGCGCGCGCGACGATCCTCGCGGGACAGCGCGTGCTGCCGAAGATGCTCCTGCGCGCGGGATTCCACTTCGCGCATCCGACGCTGGAGCAGGCGCTGCGGTACGAGCTCGAGCCGCGATGAGAGTTCGCGGCACGGATCCGGTGCGCGCGGTGTAAACTTCATCAAGACCGCTCTTCACCTCGCCATGGGATCGATGCGTCGCTTCATCGCACTCGCCAGCCTGCTGTTGCTCTCGTTGTCGCACGCCGATGCGACGACGCAGGTGCACGCGCGTGCGACGGCGTCCGTAGCGAAGCCCACGCGGGAGATGATCGCCGCGGCGCCGAGTGTCCGGCTCGCCGCCATCGTGGAGCGGGAGCTGTCGCCGCGGGGGCCGGCACGTCTGCTCGCGCCCTGGCACCCCGGGCGTTGGGAGTCGCGCTTCGCGCTCCCGGCTCCGATCGCGGCACGCGCCGCCGTGTTGCCTCAGCCGGCGTCGCTTCCGGTCGGACCGGCGCACCGGCTCACGTACGACGCGACGGCGCCTCCCCACCTCTCGTAGTCACAGCGGAGATCCCGCGTTCGACGCCTCGCGCGATCGAACGCTTCACGCGCCCGTCGCCGGCACTCCATGCCGCCGGCTCGACGAGGCACGCGTGCACCCCTGACCGAGAGTGGGCGCGCTGCGCCCAGGATCACCCATGTCCAACACCATGATTCCCGAGCCTCGT
>Ga0070668_100004217_pt1 | contig 10664 bp, 13 predicted proteins | sample KBSS43metaG_FD_64661 | JGI IMG/M metagenome (GOLD analysis project Ga0070668, IMG submission 64661) | Switchgrass rhizosphere microbial communities from Kellogg Biological Station, Michigan, USA - KBS S4-3 metaG | ecosystem: Host-associated > Plants > Roots > Rhizosphere > Soil ... | reverse complement strand
TAGGTCATCCCCAGCTCGCGCACGGCGGCATTGATGCGGGCGATCCACAACGCGCGGAACTCGCGCTTCTTCTGCCGGCGATCGCGGTACTGGTACTGGCCCGCCTTCATCACCGCTTCCTTCGCGATGCGGTAGACGTTGCCGCGACGGCCGCGATAGCCCTTCGCCTGGTCGATGACTTTCTTGTGCCGCGCCCGGGCGGTCACGCCACGTTTGACTCTTGGCATGGTGATCTCCCTTTACGCGTACGGCAGCATGGCCTTCACCGAGTCCACGTTCGTGCTGTGGACGCCGGCCGAGCCGCGCAGTTGCCGCTTGGATTTAGTGGACTTCTTGGTGAGGATGTGGCGCTTGAACGCCTGCGAGCGCTTGATCGAACCGCTTCCGCGCACGCGGAAGCGCTTCTTCGCGCCCGACTTGGTCTTCATTTTCGGCATGATGCCAATTCCTATTGTTTGCTGCTCTCGGCGGTGCTCTCCGCGGGTTTCGGCGGAGAGACTTTGGCGGGCTTGGCCGCACCGGCCTCGGGCTTGGTTGCGGGATGCTTGGTTACGACCGTCTTCTTCGGAGCCAGCAGCATCACCATTTGCCGGCCCTCCAGTCTTGGAAACGACTCGACCACGCTATGCGGTTCGAGGTCCTTCTTGATTCGCTCGAGCAGGCGCACCCCGAATTCCTGGTGCGCCATCTCGCGGCCGCGGAATCGCAGCGTGATCTTCGCCTTGTCGCCTTCGCCGAGAAACCGGATCAGGTTGCGCAGCTTGATCTGATAATCGAATTCGTCGGTGCCAGGCCGGAATTTGACTTCCTTGACCTGGATCTGCTTCAGCTTGAGCTTTGCCTCGTGCTGGCGCTTGGCTTCCCGGTACTTGAATTTGCCGTAATCCATGATCCGGCAAACCGGGGGCTGCGCCATCGGCGCGATCTCGACCAGATCGAGCTCAGCGGCATCTGCCTTCGCGAACGCTTCTGCGAGCGGGACGATTCCCAGCTGCTCGCCTTCGACGCCAACCAGACGAACCTCGGGGGCGTTGATCTCGCGATTGAGTCTTTGCGGCTTGTCCAGTGTGCACCTTTCTTCGTAAACGCAAAACGACCGTGCTGCCGCGATCCTCGCAACGCGCGCGCATCACAAAATGCGCTAGCGCCGCGCGGACGCCTCCTCGCGAAGGCGATGCAGCAAGGCCTCGAGCGTCATCGCTCCAAGATCCTCGCCGCCGCGGTGTCGCACGGCCACCGTGCCGGCCTCCAGCTCCTTGTCGCCGACGATCAGCTGGTAAGGAAGCTTTTGCAGGCTATGTTCCCGAATTTTATAGGTTATTTTCTCATTACGCAAATCGGCCTGGACCCGGAACCCGGCGGCCCGCAACGCCCCGGCAACCCCCTCGGCATAGGAGGCCGTCCGGTCGGTAATGTTCAGGACAACGACCTGGACCGGGGCCAGCCAAAGCGGCAGCGCACCCGCGTAGTTCTCGATCAGGATGCCGATGAAACGCTCCAGCGACCCGACGATCGCCCGGTGCAGCATCACCGGGGTCTTCCGCACGTCGTCGGCGTCGACGAATTCGGCCCCGAGCCGCCCCGGCATCTGAAAGTCGACCTGCATCGTCCCGCACTGCCACGACCGGCCGATCGAATCCTTGAGGTGATATTCGATCTTCGGTCCGTAGAACGCGCCTTCGCCGGGCAACTCCGTCCATTGGGCGCCGTCGGCCGCCAGGCCATCGCGCAGCGCCGCCTCCGCCCGGTCCCAGTCGGCATCGCTGCCCAGTCGCTGATCGGGTCGCAGCGCAATCTTGACCACCACGTCATGGAAGCCGAAATCGCGATAGACGGACATCGCGAGCTTGTGGAAGGCGACCACCTCGGGCTGGATCTGCGCGGGTGTGCAGAAGATGTGACCGTCGTCCTGCGTGAACGCCCGGACTCGCATGATGCCGTGCAGCGCTCCCGAGGGCTCGTTGCGATGGCAGGCGCCGAACTCGCCGTAGCGCAGCGGAAGGTCGCGGTAGCTCCGAAGGCCGGAGTTGAAGATCAGCACGTGGCCGGGGCAGTTCATCGGCTTCACGGCGAAGTCGTGCTTCTCCGACTCCGTCGTGAACATGTTCTCCTTGAAGTTCTGCCAATGGCCGGAGCGTTCCCACAACGAGCGCTCGAGGATTTGCGGCGCGCGCACTTCCTGGTAGCCGTTTTCGCGGTACACGCGACGCATGTACTGCTCGACCTCCTGCCAGATCGACCAGCCCTTCGGATGCCAGAACACCATCCCCGGCGCCTCGTCCTGGACGTGGAACAGGTCGAGTTGCCGGCCGAGCTTGCGGTGATCGCGCTTCTCCGCCTCCTCGATCCGGTGCAGGTACGCGTCCTGGTCTTCCTTCTTCGCCCACGCGGTGCCGTAGATGCGCTGGAGCATCTCGTTCTTCGAGTCGCCGCGCCAGTAGGCACCGGCGACCTTCATCAGCTTGAACACCTTGAGCTTGCCGGTGGAAGGGACATGCGGGCCGCGGCACAGGTCGATGAAGCCGCCCTCGCGATACAGCGAGATCGGCTCGTTCGACGGAATCGACGCGATGAGCTCGGCCTTGTAGTGCTCGCCCTGGGCCTCGAAGAACTTGACGGCATCGTCGCGGGGCATCTCGGTACGCTCGACGCGCTCGTCCTTCTTCGCGAGCTCGGCCATCCGCTTCTCGATCGCCGCGAGGTCGTCAGGCGTGAACGGCCGCTTGTACGCGAAGTCGTAGTAGAAGCCGTCCTCGATCACCGGCCCGATCGTCACCTGCGCGTCGGGGAACAACTCCTTCACCGCATAAGCAAGCAGGTGCGCCGTCGAATGGCGGATGACATCGAGGCCGTCGGCATCCTTGTCGGTGACGATCGCGACTTGGGCGTCGCGGTCGATGACATGCGACGTGTCGACGACCTTGCCGTCGACCTTCGCGGCCAGCGCGGCCTTGGCGAGGCCGGGGCCGATCGACAGCGCGATGTCGTAGGCGGAAACCGGATGGTCGAAACGGCGTACCGATCCGTCGGGCAGGGTGATCGCAGGCATGTTCAGCGCTCCGGAAAACAAAAAAGTGCGGTCGAGGCCGCACTTTTTTCGTCTACGAACGGACGCGCGAACTCGATGTGGTGGCTACCCCGGGAAAAAACGCGTTCGCGGTGTCATAACCTGGCCCCTTCGATTTCGGCCGACGGCCGTTCCGGATGGAAAATGGTAGGCGCGATTGGACTCGAACCAACGACCCCCACCATGTCAAGGTGGTGCTCTAACCAGCTGAGCTACGCGCCTGTAAGCGTTGAATTGTAGCGCATTTTTCGCCGCGGCGCACCGGGGTGGCCGATCAGCGCCGGAGCAGCAGCCACAGCGCTCCGATCATCACCGGCTGGTGAATCATGTACACGGCGAGGCTGTGCCGGCCGAGCCAGCGCAGGAAATCCGGTGCGCGTGCCAGCCAGCCGAGCGCGGCGAAACCGCGGCGCGCGAATGCGTCGCCCAATGCGATGCCGACGAAGACGACCCCGGCCCACGGGAACAGCGGCACGTAGTCCTCGGTCGGTGGCTTGAATGTGGTGAACCCGATCCACGAGCGCGTCCGTCCGTCGAATGCCGGATGGCTGAACGCGAGCCCGGCGACGATGACGCTCATGCCGAGAACGAGCGCCAGGCGCGGGCGTTGCCGCAACGGCCACGCCAGCAGCGACGCGACGACGATGCAATGCAGGATACCGAAGTGGATCCACGTTCCGGGAAACGCGAAATAGCTGCCGATGCTGACCGCGATCGCGCAAGCCGCAATCATCGCGATGCGCCGAGCGAATTGCGCGCGCGTCGTGCCGGCGCGCTCGGCGAGGACCAGCGAGACGCCGACCAGCGCGAGGAACGACGTGACGATGAGCGCGCGCGCAGTCAGCCAGAACGGGTCGTGCTCGAAATCGGCGCGCGTGACGTTGAACCAGCGGAGGTCGAACGCGAAGTGATAGCCGATCATCGCGACGATCGCCGCGCCGCGCAGCGCGTCGATGGCCGGGATCCGCGCACCGCGTGACGCGGCGGCGGCTACCGCACGTTTCCGCGCCACGTCAGACGTACGCTGCCGTCGGCCGCCTGCGGCCCGAGGGCCGCCAGCGTCCGCGTCACCGTCGCGGGTGTCGATGCCACCGGCGTCAACGTGATGGCGACGCTGGCGCCGCGATCGAGCACTTCGATCTGGCCGGAAATGCGCACGTCGCCGCCGGTATTGGCCACCGGACCGACGAAGGCACGGCCGCGCGCGTCGAGCTGCATCGTGACGGTCCCGAGTGCGAGAGGATCGGCGCCTGCCGCTGCGATGTTCGCCTGCTCCCAGCGCACGCCGATGCTTCCGCTGTGCGTACGGTCGCCGGTGACAATTGCCGGCGCTTCGATGACAAACTCACCGCCGAGCACCACCGGTACGCGTCCTCGCAGCGCCGTTTCCAGCGCCGCGGCCGGCAGCCGCAACGCGAGGCCGTCGACGGCGATCGCGTCGGTCGAGAAGCGCAGCGTGCCGCGCGGCGCGGCGGCACCTTCGGCCGCATCGAGCTGCAACGCGAGTTCGCCGCGCAGCAGCGCCGACGGTATGACGCGCCAGGCAACCGGGATTCGCCAGCGGCCGTCGCTGCCGGCCAATGCGCCGCGTCCCGACCAGACGGTGCCGTCGGCCGATGCCAGCACGATCGTGTTGCCGCTCGCTGCGGCCAGCCGTTCACCGAGCCACGCGGCCGGCGCATTCCACGCCAGCGCGGCGAGCGCAACGACGATCGCGACGACGGCGATGGCGATCGCGCGCAGCATCGTTAGCGGACCAGCGTCAACTCGGCGCGCACCGTACCCGGCTCGACGCGGGACGAGAGCGTCGCCTCGACCGCCCGGATGCCCGATTCCTGTGCCAGCGCGCCCAGCGCGGCGACCAGCGCATCGAAGCGCGCGGCGGCAATGATCACGCGTACGCGGCCGTCGGCAACGCTGACCGACGCTGCAAGCGCACGCTGCGCCAGCGCACGCTCGACGTCCGCGCGCACGTCGACGACGCCGCGCGCGGACGCCGGCGCGATGGCGACGATTTCCGCCGCCTGCTGGCGGGCGACCGACAGTGCGGCGCGTTCGCGCGCCGCGTCGGCGTCCGCTTGCACGAGCTCGCGCGTCACCGGCTGCCACACCAGCGTCCACACGACGCCGACAACAACCACGAGTGTGCCGATCGCGAGCAGCCCGCGTTCGCGCGTCGTCGCGCGCTGCCACAGCGGCCAGCGATCGAGCAGCGCGCTCACGCGCGGGCTCCGATGCGCACGCGGACCCCGTCGGTCGTCGTCGCCTGCAACGCCGACAATCCGGCGGCGGTCAGCCGCGCGCCGAGCGCGGCGCGCGCGGTCGCGTCGAGCGGCGCCAGTTCGAGTGTCCACGCACCGCCGCTGTAGGTTGCCCGCTTGAGCGCGCCGGCCGGCAGCGCGGCCAGCGCCGGGGCGGCGCGCGCCAGCAGTGGCAACGCATCGTCGGCGACCGCGCGGCCCGCCGCGTGCTCGCGCTCCGCATGACGACGAGCGAGTTCGAGGCGCGCCGCCTCGGGCGACGCGTCGGCAACCCCTGCCTGACGCGCGACGTCGACCAGCGCGCGCTCCGTCCGCCAGCCATCGAAGCGCAACCAGGCCCAGGTGCCGAGCGTGGCTGCGATGTGGACGCCGAGCGCCAACGCAACCAGCACACCGGCCACGGTGAATGCTCGCGCATACGAGCGTCGCGGCGCCGGTCGGACCCGCGCCAGGTCGCCTTGCAGCAGATCGACGCCGCTGCCGAACGTGGCGGCGGGCGCGCCATCCCATTGCCAGGGCGTCCCGCGGACGAAGGGCACGCCGGTCTCCCGCGCGGCCGCGGCGATCGCCGCGTCGTCGACATCGGCGTCGACGACGACCCGCGGCGGCGAGCGGCCGTTGCGTGCCGCCTGCGCCAGCGCGTGCACAAGATCCGGAGGCGGAATGTCGCCGGTCGCATCGATGGGGAACGCACTGCCATCGTCACGGCGGACGAATCCATGACCGTCGGCACTGCGGCACCAGCGCCAGCCGGCGTCGGCGGCGGCCAGCGCCGGTTCGGCAAGGACGCGCACGAACGGCGGACGCCACGCGGCGACGCTTGCCAGCAGCGCGCGTGACCCCACCAGCGCGAGCACACGTCCATCGGCGCGCTGCGCGCCGACGGCGACGTGCATTTCATCCGCCGGCGCTGCGAACTGATCGTCGAGCGCATAGCGGACGGCGGCCGCAAGCCTGGCTGCCGGCAGCGGGGGCAGCGCCAGCGACACGATGCGCACCGCGCGGGCCGCGAGCACCGCTTCGACGCGATCGGCGGTTGGCCATTGCGCGGGCGAGGTCCGTCCGCTGCGCACGCGGCGGCCCGCAGCGTCGAACAGCGCCCATTGTTCCGCGCGGCCGGGATCCGGCGCGGCGGACAGCAGTACGCGCAACGTTGTCATGCGGTCAACCGGAAATGCACGCCGGCTAGTTTAGCCGACGTTCATTCGACGACCTGCCACAGGATCACCGGACGCTCCGTGACGTTGCGCCGGATCAGCGCGCGCGCCTGCGCCAGCGTTTCGCCCTGGCGTGCACGGACGGTGACGAGGAAGTATCGGCTCGACACCGAGTACGCCGTCTCGTCGCCGATCACCGTGCCCGGGGGAAGCCGTGCGCGAAACTCGGCGACCGTCGTGAACGGCTTGCGGGCGCGGTCGGCAACCAGTGCCGCGAGCCGGTCGCCTTCGAGGCCACCCACGGCCGCGGCGAGGACCTCGGGACTCGCGGTGTTCACGTTCAGCGGTGTCGTCGGCGGCAACGCGGTCGCGAAAGGCGCCAGCGATGCCAGGGTCGCCGTCGTCAATCCGCGCACGGCAGCCAGTTCGGCCAGCCGCAGCGCCGGCGCGTTCGCCGCGAGGCGCGGCGACGGCTGCTGCGTGTACCAGTTGTCCTCGGCGCCCGATGCGCGCGCGGCGTCGTCCGCATCCACCCAGTCGGCAATCGCGTCGAGTGCAGCGGTCGGCAACCCGAGCCGCGAGAACATCCGCGCGAGCCGGATCCGCTCGGCTGTGGCAACGGCACCGTCGCGCACCAGATTGTTGACGTTGAGCAGGCCCTGCGCATCGATGATGCGTCCCTCGATCGCGCCGTTCTCGACCGGCGTCGGTGGCAGCGGCAGCGCCCACGGCTCGCCCAGATAATCGGGCCCGCCGCCACGTGCGTCGTCCTGCAGCACTTGACGCGCCCACTGCACACCGGCCAGCGCGAGCGCCTGAGCCTGCACCTGGTCGCGGCGATGCTCGAACGTGGCAAGCCAGCGCTGCTGGTCGGCACCCAGCGATACGGCGACTGCGGCGGCAAGCGCCGCGACCAGCATCGCAATCAACAGCGCGGCACCGTGCTGTTGCGCGCGCAGGGTCATTGCAGCGCGATCCATCGTTCGACCACGTTGCCATCGGCGAGCGTCACCTCGACACGCAGGGCGGTCGGCAGATCGGGTTCGCCGAGGACCGGCCATTGTGCGATCCAGCGCCCGCCACCGGCGAGGTAGCCGACGCGAAAGCGAGCGATGCCGCGGGCCAGCACGTAGGCGGCAGGCGTCGCCTCGGCCGGCGCATCCAGTTGCGGCCAGTAGACGATTTCCACGGCGTCGTCGCGATGCCGGTAGCCGATCCGCTGTCCACCGATGCCGGGCTCGGGCGCGAACTCGGCGCTGGCGCGCGTGAACGCGAGCACGGCATCACCTGCCGCATCGACGCCACCCGACCAGGCGGGCGCGCTTTGCGCACCGATGCGAACCCGTCGCGGAACTGCTTGCCGCGCATCGGCTTCGAATCGCGCGAACAGCGCATCGAGCGTGCGCCAGCGCTCGGACTCCGCGGTGAGGCGCACTTCCCCGTCGGCGAGCGCCGCGGTCCCCCGGTAGGCGAGCACCGCGACGACCGCAAGAATGGCCAACGCGAGCAGAACCTCGACCAGCGTGAAGCCGCGGTGCGGCGATGTCATTGCGGCACCACCACGCCCAGATAGCCAATGAGGCGCGCAAGCGCGTAGTCGGGCGTCCCCGGGTCGGCGACGACGATTTCGATCTTGCGAAACGCGGGATTGGGCGTGCCGCTGACGGTGGCGCGCCACGTGAATCGCGTGTTCGCCTGTGTCGCTTCGCCTGCGATCGTTCCAAACGACGGCGACGGCGTCGCCAACTGCGCCGCGGCCAGCTGGTTTTGCGCGACCCACAGCGCGAGTGTGCGCGCCTTCAACGTGCCCGCGCCGTCAGCCGACTGCGCCAGCGCGCGCATGCCGGCGGCCAGCGCGATGGCGATGATCGCCAGCGCGACCAGTATTTCGACCAGTGTGAATCCGTTGCGCTTCACGGATTGGCCGCGACCACCGAGACATGGTTCAGCGGATCGGACGCGACGACCAGCCGGATGCCGGCGCCGTCGAGCACGAATGCGTAGGGCTCGTTCCGGCCCGACGGGCGCAACGGAATCAGCGCGTCCGGCGGCAGCGGCTGTCCTGCGTACGCGAGCGGAACCAGCGTGTGATCGGCGGCGATCGATCGCGGCGACAGCACGTCGTCGTCGGCGACGGCCAGCCAGCGCGCGCCGTCGTCGGCACGGCGCCAGAACCGCCAGGCGCGGCCGTCGGCCGACACGCCGAGGGTCTCGTTGCGCCATTGCGCGCGCGCGGCCGCGTATTCGAGCGCTCCCGCGAAACGACGTGCCTCGCGCTCGGCGGTTGCGCGCGGGTCATCGCGCCACGCGACGGCCGCCACGCCCGCGGCGATGGCGATGATCGCGACGACGACGAGAACTTCGACGAGAGTGAAGCCGGGCGCGCGGGGCGCCGTCAAAGGTCCCACGAGCCGATGTCGGTGTCGAAGCCCGAACCGCCGGGTTGACCGTCGCCGCCGAAGCTGAATACGTCGATCTCGCCCTTGAGGCCGGGATTCAGGTATTGATAGCCGCGGCCCCACGGATCCTTCGGCAGCCGTTCCAGATAGCCGCCGGCCTTCCAGTTCGGCGGCAGCGGCGGTTGCTCGGGTTTGACGACCAGCGCATTGAGTCCCTGCTCGGTCGTCGGATAACGCTGATTGTCGAGGCGATACAGCTTCAGCGCGGCGACGATCGCGGCGAGATCGGAGCGCGCCGCGACGACGCGTGCCTCGTCCGGGCGCTCGAGCACGCGCGGAACAACCAGCGCCGCCAGCACGCCGAGGATCACGATCACCACCATGATCTCGATCAGCGTGAACCCGCCACACCGGGACCGTAGGGAACTCATGCACCGATTATAATCGCGTGCTCCCATGTCGCTTCGCCGTGCCTTCCGTGCCGTTGTCTGGCTGCTGCTCTTTGCGGCGGTCGGCAGCGCCGCGCTTGTCTATGCGCTGCTGACGCGCCCGCTGGCGCTGCCCGCGTCGCCCTGGACCTTCAGCGTGCGTCCGGGCTCGTCGTTGTCTGCGATTTCGCGCGAACTTGCCGACGCCGGCGTGTTGCCGCATCCGGCGGTGCTGGCGATCTACGGCCGTGTTCGCGGCGAGGATCGCGCGATCAAGGCGGGCAGCTACGAGATCGAGCAGGGGATCAAGCTGCCGGCGCTGCTGGCCAAGCTGACGCAGGGCGACGTCACGCAGACGGCGCTGACGATTGCCGAGGGATCGACGTTCGCCGAACTGAAGCAGGCGCTGCGCGACAATCCGCAGGTCGCGAAGACGATCGTCGACCTGCCGGACCCCGAACTGCTGGCGCGGCTCGGCGTCACCGGGACGAGTGCCGAAGGACGGTTTTTCCCCGACACCTATTTTTTCGCTGCCAACAGCACCGACGCCGCTCTGCTGAAGCGAGCGCAACGCACGCTGGACGAGCGGCTGGCCGCGGCGTGGGCGCGGCGCGCACCCGACCTGCCCCTCGCGTCGCCGTACGAAGTTCTGATCCTCGCATCGATCGTCGAGAAGGAGACCGGCCGCGCCGCGGACCGTCCGCTGATCGCTTCGGTGCTGATCAATCGGCTGAAGAAGGGCATGCGGCTGCAGGCCGACCCCACGGTGATCTACGGCCTCGGCGCGAAGTTCGACGGCAACCTGCGGCGGCGCGACCTCGAGGCCGACACGCCGTACAACACATATACGCGCGACGGGTTGCCGCCGACGCCCATCGCGCTGCCGTCGCAGTCGTCGCTCGACGCGGCGACCAATCCCCCCGCGACGCCGTACCTGTATTTCGTCGCGCGCGGCGACGGCACGTCGGAGTTCTCGGCCAACCTCGCTGACCACAACTACGCCGTGTCAAAATACCAGCGCGGCGGCAAGTAAGCGCTGCGTCGTTCGTGTTCGATCCTTCCCCCATGTCCATCGCGCCCGGCCGCTTCATCACGCTCGAAGGCATCGATGGCGCCGGCAAGAGCACGCACGTCTCGTGGCTGGCCGATGAGCTCGCCACGCGCGGCCGTCGCGTGGTGACGACACGCGAGCCGGGTGGCACGGCACTGGGCGAGAAGCTGCGCGACCTGCTGCTGAATGCGCCGATGACCCATGACAGCGAGGCGCTGCTGATGTTCGCCGTCCGCCGCGAGCACGTCGAACAGCTGATACGCCCGGCGCTCGCGCGCGGCGACTGGGTGCTGTGCGATCG
>Ga0070668_100004214_pt1 | contig 10666 bp, 9 predicted proteins | sample KBSS43metaG_FD_64661 | JGI IMG/M metagenome (GOLD analysis project Ga0070668, IMG submission 64661) | Switchgrass rhizosphere microbial communities from Kellogg Biological Station, Michigan, USA - KBS S4-3 metaG | ecosystem: Host-associated > Plants > Roots > Rhizosphere > Soil ... | reverse complement strand
GCCTCCATCGACAGCGAATACGGAAACGACGACGTGAAGACCGCCAGCAACGACGGCGAGAACCGCGCCGATTCGATCGTGAAGCGGACCGGTTTCCCCGTCGCCGGGCGCGTGCGCACGCGGATGTCGCGAAACATCACCGCCAGCCCGAACGCGGGACCGGCCGAGCCAATCTCGACGTCGACGTCGAGGTTCTTGCTGGCCATGCGAATGGCCGCCTCCTTCGCGCGCTCGTACGGGAACACCATGTACAGCGTGACGATGAAGGTGATCAGGCCGAGGCCCGCGTAAATCCCGACGCGCTTGAGGGTGCGCAACGTATCCGGAGTCATCGTCACCATGCGCGTCTACTCTTTCTTCGCCGCCGTCTTCGACGTGTCGGCGGCTTTCTTCTTCTTGTCGTCCTTGACCTTCTCGAACGCCGTCGCGGTCAGCTCGGCGTCCAGCTTGTCCGTCTCCGAATAGCGGTGCTTCAGCGCGACGCGCGTGAAGAAGACGAAACGCGGGCCGGTCTCCACGCGCCGCATGAACTTCGTCAGGCTCTGCAGATCCACCTCGCGGATCTTGATGTCGAGATCGTGCTCCAGGTAGCGGCGGCTGCCGGGGGCAGCCGCGACCTGGCGTTCGTTCGTCTCGGCGATCTGCACGTTCTCGCCGCGCGCGGCCGCCTCGACGTCGGCGGTCAATTGCGGCGGATCGTTGCCGATGCGCGCTTCCTGCACGGCGTTGCGCGTCTTCGCGTCCAGGTACTCGTCGTGGTGCTTGCTGATCTCGCCGAGCGCCTCGCGGATCGCGTCGTTCTCCTCTCTCATCGTCGAGATGTTCGAGAACGTCAGATACGAGCCGCCCAGGACGACGAGACCGACGATCACCGCCAGCAACGCCAGCGCCAGCCTCCGGGTGCGCGGCGCCATGCGCGCCCATTCGGCGCCGATGACCTCGACCGGCCAGCGAAACGCCCGGCCGATCACCTGGCGCACGTTACCGAAGGGGTTTACGGGCATTTGGCACTCACGGTGAGCGTGAACTGCTTCGCGCCGCCCGATACCTCGGTGATCGCTCCCTTGCTGACCTCGTCGAAGCAGTCGATCTCTTTCAGCTTGGCGGCCATGTCGTCGACGGCCGCCGCGGAGTCGACGGTCCCTTTGATGAACGTCTTCTTGGGCCGGATCTCCAGCTCGGAGACGTCCAGCTTGATCCCGCCCCCCGCGGGCTTCGGTTTGGCTTCTTCTGCCGGCTTGGCCCCGTCGGCGGGTGGCGGCGCGACCGCCAGCGCGGGCGGCATCTTGCGTGAGATCTGATCCAGCAGGTCGAACGCGGTCGCCTTGGGGACAGGCGCCAGCTCCTCCCGGAACCCGCGCTTCATCAACTGGGTGATCGCCTCCGCGTCTTCGCGCGGCTGGCCGAACAGCTCCTGCGTCGCCGTCTTGAGGTCCTTGTCCAGCGCCTTGCGCTCGGCGCTGAGCTGCGAGTACTTGGCGCCCACGTCGAAGCCGCCCGCGATGAGCAGCGCGCCCGCCAGAGCGGCGACGTGCACGGCCTTCTGGCGCAGGACCGAGAAGCTGGCCCGATAGACGAAGGGACCGCGGCGGAAGTCGATCTCGCGCGAGCCGCGCCGCGCGGCGATCGCGATCGCCGCAGCCAGCGCGTGCGGGTCCGACTCGGGGGCGGCGCCCTCCTCGCCCGCGCCGTCGGCCGATTGATCGCCCCCCGACTCCAGCGCCGGCCGGACCGACGGATAGCGGGCCGGGATCCCCAGCTCGGCCTCCAGGAACGGCAGCAGCCCCGCCAGGCGGCCACCACCGCCCACCACCAGCAACGTGTCGACCTCGAACTTGTTGCCCGCGCTGAAGCCCGCCAGCGTCTGGCGCAGCTCGCGGATCGTCGGCGCCAGCGCCTCGCGCAGGACGCTGTCCAGCTTCTGGCCCAGCGGCGTGGTCGCGGGACGCCCCGGGCTGACCAGGAAGGCGTCGTCGCGCTTCGCCTGCTCGGCGCGCTCGACGTCGGCCTTGAACGCCTTCGCGATCGCGGCGGTCAGGTGCTCGCCGCCGCGCCGGATCGTCCGCGCGAAGATCGGATCACCCGCGCGCACGAAGCAGATGTTCGTGCGCTGGTGGCCGAAGTCGATCACGGCCTGGCAGGGGGTCGGCGCCCCTGCCCCGCCGTCGGCGGCGAGCGGCAGCAGCGTGCGGTAGATCAGCGGCGCGGCGTACAGCGCCCGCGGGTGGATCACGCGCTCCTCGGCGGCGGCGATGAAGGCGGCCAGATCGTCGCGGCGAGCGGCGGCCGCCATCACCGTCGAGCCCTCCGGCCGCTGGCCCACGACGAGGTGGTCGAACACGACATCCTCGATCGCGTTCACGATCTGGCCTTCCAGCTCGTAGCCGACGACCTGATCGATCTTGCGCGAATCGGAGAACGGCAGCTCGAGCACGCGCACCGAGAGCTGATCGCCCGGCAAGGCGAAGAACGGCGTCACCTCGCTGGAGACCTGCGCCAGCCCCTCGCGCACGGCGTCCAGCTGACGGTGCAGCAAGGGCGCCTCGCCGGAGGGAACCGGCGTCTCCAGCAAGCCGCGCAGCCGGTGGGTGCGGAAGCCGACCTCGAGAAAGGCGAACTTGATCGAGTACGCGCCGACGTCGATGCCGCAGATGGTGTGGGCCATGGTCCGGTTATTCCTCGCGCCAGTACTGGAGAATGCCGGCCGCCTTCTCGGCGGCCGGGTTCATGGTTTGCGGGTTGGCGAGCACGCGCTTGGTGTCCAGGATCGCGGTGATCTTCTTCTTCACGCGCCCGTAGGTGCCGGTGGCGACGATCCGGTAGACGCGCGGCGCTTCGACCTTCGCGACCTTCGCGAGATCGCCGTCGCTGATCGCGATAGGCGACATCGACTGAAAGATCTTGTAGCGGGGATCGTCGGGCAGCACCGCTGTCTGCGGGGTCTTCATCAAGCTGGTGATGCTGGCGATGCTGTCGAACCCCGCCGCCGATGCACGATCGCACGCGACGCTGGCGATCGGATAAAGACGGCTGTCGTCGAGCACGGCGGGATCCGTGGGCGGCTTGGTGGGATTGGCGGGATCGAGGACGGAGGCCCGGATGATGCCCATCAGCAGCGGCGTGCAGTCGCCGCCGTTCTTGTTGCTGATGGCGCCCAGGTTGACCAGGCAGTTCACGTCCGACGCGTAGACCGTCAGGTGGGGCGCAAAGGCCTCCATGAATCCGTCCGACACGCCCCGCACCATCTTCAGCTCTTCGACGCTGTCGAAGCTGTTGTCGTGGGCGCGGTAGCGATCGGCGCGCGCGTCGTACTTGTAATCCTCCGCCCCGGCGTTCCCTTGGGGGGAGAACAGCTGATCGTCGGCGTCCGCCCAGTCGATGATCGCGCGCGCCACCTCCTCGCGGGTGGCGAACTGACCGGTCGCGTCGGCCTCCGAGAACAACCGCTCGAAGCGGCGCGAATACATCAGCCCCATCAGCAGCCGATAGACGACCAGCTGACGGTTACGATCGGGCGTGACGCCCGATCCGCAGGCGACGTCGATCTTGCCGTCCTCGGCGGTGATCTCCGCGTCGAAGCTGCCCGCCTTCAGCCCCAGGCCCTTGATGCCCTCGGTGTCGATGCCGACCAGCGCGCCCAGGCCGGCGACCTCGTCTTTCGACCCGCTGAAGAAGCCCATGAGCGGGCCGGCGTAGTCGGTGACGCGCAGGCTGATGCCCGCCAGCGCGCCCAGCGGGTTGGCGGCGCCCGCGGTTGAACCCGTACCTGACTGCGGGCCCGCGAACTGCGAGAGCATCTGCTTCGCCTGCGCCATCGACGGATCCACGAACTTCTGCTGGATCTTGATGAGCAGCCGGGCCAGGTTCACCGACGACCGCGCCAGGTAGTGCGCGCGCAGCTCGTCGCGCGCGTTCGCCGCCTGCGCCGAGTCGACGGTGGTGCCGTAGGTGAACTCGCTGACCAGGGAGATCATCAGCGCCAGCCAGGTCAGGACGATCAGCATCGCCACGCCGCGTTCGCGCCGGTCCAGGGGCCGCCGAAGCCGTCGAAGCCGTTGCAGGATCTTCTTCATGACGGTTGCGGCCTGTAGCTGATGTTCTCGGTGATCTGGATGCGCGCGTCGGTCGAGTAGCTCACCTCTTTCCCGCGCTCGTCGACGACGGTCAGCGTGATGCGCACGTGCGCCGGCAGGTACGGCGTTCCGTTGCCGGCGTTCAGGGTGCTCCAGTCGGTCGCCCACTCTTTCTTGCGGTGATCGTAGAAGGCGAACTTCACCCGCAGCACGTCCGGACAGAGGATGTACGCCTCGCCCAGCAGCGTGGCCGGATCCTCGGCCTGCAGCCGCCGTGTCTCTCGGCGCATCAGGTTCAGCACCCGGCGGTCATCCGGGTCACGCGCGCCGAAATAGCTGATCAGCGCGCTGTCGCCCTCGGTGGCGCCCGCCCGCAGCCGCTGGTGCGCGAAGCTGGAGAACGTCACCTCGTCGACGTCGGCGCGCGCCGACGCAGTGAAGAACGTGCGGCGGTTGGTGATGGCGGTGTTCTCGTTGTCGGAGAGGTAGGCCATCTCCAGCTCGCGCGACATCCGCATCAGCGCGACGCGCACGGTGTGGGCGCGTTCCTGCTCGTTCTGGATCGCCCGCTTGCTGGTCGCCGTCTGCGAGAACGATCCCCACATTAGCGTCGTGATGAACGCGAAGATCGCCATCGCGAGCATCAGCTCGACCATCGTGAAGCCGGAAGAGGAGCGGCGCGCCGTCATCGGGGCAGGCCCCCCGGGAACGGCGGCTTACCGCCGCCCATGGCGCCCGCTGCCTGTCCCACCTGCGGCTGCTTGTTTCCCTGCTGGTTCTGCTGCGCGCCGGGCACCTGTCCGGCGGCGGCCGCGGCCGCCATGCCCATCGTCTTCTCGAGCTGCGACGGATCGGTCAGGTACTCGACCACCTCGATGGTCTGGTCCGGGCGCCCGTGCTCGTCCCAGATCACGCGCACCGTCACCTTGCGCACCGATTCCTGCAGCCCGATCCGGATCGGCTCGATGAACGCGCTCATCATGCCGCCCAGGAAGCCGGACATCAGCTCCATCGGGTTCTTCGCTTCCTTGCTGGACTTGGTCGCCGTGTCCTGCGCCTTCGTCGTCAGGTCGGTGGGCAGCTCGATGCGCTCGATCATCGTCTCCCAGCGGAAGCGCTCGTAGCCGGGCCCCTCGTCCTTGAAGGTGCCCTTGTCGCTCTCGGTGTCGGTGCTGAACCCGTTGTAGAGGACGTCGTCCTCGACGTCGCTGATCTTGGTGCGCGCAAGGAAGGTCGCCGCGGTCGTCAGCTTCGCGTGGTTGGTCGCGCGGATGTTGTTGGTGACGATACGCAGGAGCACGACCGTCGTCGCCGCCAGGATCGCCACCGCGATCATGATCTCCAGGAGCGTGAAGCCCGCGCCCGCCGCCCTGCCCTGCGTCCTCATTGCTGCACCTGCGTCCCCTCGTCGTCGGTCCGCTCGCGCCCGCGCGGCGGCGGCACGTCCTGGTTGTAGATGCGGACGCGGCCCGTGATCGGGTGAACCACCAGCGAATAGATGGTGTCGTCGGACTCGGGATCTGTGAGCGTGATGATGGCCGGCTCGGTCTGTCCGAGCGGGAAGAAGTAGACGTAGGCGCGCCCGGAGGTCAGCGGCTCGGTCACGCGCGGCGTGTAGACGCTGCGCACCTTCGCCTTCTTCAGCTTCACCGGTTTCAACGCCAGGTCCTTGAACGACGCGAAGCGGGCGCGCTTGGGCCGGAAGTCGGCGACCTCCAGCTTCGAAAGGTCGAAGCTGGAATTCGCGCCGGCGCTCTTGCCGCTCTCGGCCTCGCGTGCCGCCCGCTCGCGCTTCTGGGCGGCCTCTTCATCCTCCGTGGCCTCCTTGTCCTCGCGCGCTTGCAGTTGCTCCACGGTCTCCTCGCGCGGGATGTAGAAGCGATCGTCCGAGACCTCGGCCCAGTACGTCCCGGTCTCCATGTCGATGACGATGCGGTGGATCTTTCCCGTCGTGGACGCGCGGTCGAACAGGTAGCGCATCGCGCCCGACATCTGCGCCGAGGCTTCGCGAAGGTCCGCCTTGCGCAACGAACGCAGCCCCCTGATCGCGAGACCGGCCAGCACGGCGCCGATCGTGACCACGAGCAGGACCTCGATCAGCGTGAAGCCGCGATCGGAGGCCCGGACTGTCGAACGTGCGTTCATTCCAATGTCGATGGTCTATTGGGTCCAGGACAGGATGTCGTCGGCCGTGCCATCCGCCTTGTCAGGTCCCGAGGAGCTGACGTCCGGCGTGTCGCTATCGTGTGTGCCCGGGCAAGCCATCTTGTAGTCCTTGCCCCAGGGATCCTTCGCGGCCGGCCTCGCGATGTACTTCTGCGCCACCAGCTCCTCCAGGGTCTTCGGGCAGGTGTTGTTGTCGATCATGTATTGCGAGACGCCTTGGACGATGTCGCCGACACCCTTCCGGGCCAGCTTCACTTGTGTCCGCGCGTAGCTCTTCATGACGACGACAGCGACGCCGGCGACCAGCGCCGCGCCGATCGCGACGACGATCATGATTTCCAGCATCGTGAAGCCGGCCGATAGATCGCGCCGCCCGCGGCTCCGCTGCCGCATCTGCCACAGTTTCTTGAAGTACCGGATCATGGGTTCCTCCTCATTGCACGAAGTCCTGCATCTCCAGAATGGGTTGAAGAACGGAGAACACGATGAACACGACGACCAGGGCCATCGCGACGATGATCAGCGGCGACAGCATCGTCGTCAGCCGGGCGACCTTCCCCTCCACGTCGCGTTCGTAAGCGCCTGCGACGTTCTCCAGCATCGGCTCCAGCTGGCCCGAGCGCTCGCCGACGGCGATCATGTGCACCATCATCGAGGGGAACTTGCCCGATCGCTTCAGCGGCGCCGCGATCGACTCGCCCTCGCGGATGGATTCGCGCGCCTCCTCGACGACCTTCTCCAGCACCGTGTTGTTGAGCACCTTCTTGACGATCTCCAGCGCGGTCAGCACCGGCACGCCCGCCGCCAGCATCGTGGCCAGCGTGCGCGCGAACCGCGCCACCGCGATGAACCGGACCAGCGGCCCGATCAGCCACAGGCGCAGCTTGACCCGGTCGATGACCGCACGCCCGCTGGGCCGGCGTGCCCAGCGCTTGAAGCTGACGTACGCGACGAAGCCGACGACGATGAGCGCCCACCAGTACGCGCCGATGAAGTGCGACACGAAGATGAGCAGCTCCGTGTTCCAGGGCAACGTCTTGTTCAGGTCCTCGAACACCGACGTGATCTTGGGAACGACGAAGATCATCAGTAACCCCATGACGATCGTGCCCAGGACCATCATGATGATCGGGTAGACCATCGCGCCGACGACCTTCGAGCGCAGCGCGTTCTGCGCGTCGAGAAACTCGGCTAGCCGTGCCAGCACCGCGTCGAGGTTGCCGGCCGACTCGCCCGAGCGGACCATGTTGACGTAAAGCTCGGGGAAGATGGTGTCGTGTGGCGCGAGCGTATCGGCCAGCGACGTGCCCTGGTTCACCTTCTCGCGCACCTCGACCAGCACCATCGCCAGCTTCTTGTTGTCGGCCTGCTCGCCCAGCGCGCCCAGCGCCTCCGCCAGCGGGATCCCCGCCTTCAGCAGCGTGGCCAGCTGCCGCGTCAGCACCGCCACGTCCTCCGGCCGCACCCGTTCCAGCAGGCCGCCCAGATCGATCTCGCGCTTGAAGAAAGGCACCTTCTCGCCGCTGGCGAGCGTCGACTTCGCGGCCGGGCGCCCCGCGCCGGCACCCAGCACCTCCTTGTGCTCGGTGACGTAGACGCCGTCCTTGCGCAGCGCCTGACGCAGCCCCTTCGGCCCGTCGGCGTCCTTGGTGCCCGTCACCGCCTTGCCGGCGTTGTTCAGGCCTTTCCACGCGTAGACCGGCATGGCCTTACTCGATGTCCTGGGTGGTGATCATGAGGACCTCGGCGGTGGTCGTCATGCCGGCCTGCACCTTCTGGGCGCCGTCCTCGCGCAGCGTTCGCATCCCCGCCTTGATGGCCTGGTTCTTGATGGTCTGCGCGTCGGCGTTCTTGACCGTCAGCTGGCGGATCTTCTCGTCGATGATCAACAGCTCGTAAATCGCCGTCCGGCCCTTGTAACCGGCGCCCAGACAGACCGAACAGCCGCCCTCTTTCGCGCGGAACAGCATCCCGGGCGGCGGCACCCAGGCCTCGTCACCCTTGAAATGGACCCGGCGCGCATCGCCGCGCGCGAACGCGACCGGATCGATGCCGATGCTGGCCAGGTCCTCTTCGGCGGGGCGATAGAGCTCCCGGCACGCGAGGCACACCCGTCGCACCAGCCGCTGCGCGAGCAGCGCCATCAGCGACGACGCCACCAGGAACGGCTGCACGCCCAGGTCGACCAGACGCGTGATGGCCCCCGCGGCGTCGTTGGTGTGGATCGTCGACAGCACCAGGTGGCCGGTCAGCGACGCCTGGATCGCGATCTCCGACGTCTCGCGATCGCGGATCTCGCCGACCATGATGACGTCCGGATCGTGGCGCAGGAAGGACCGCAGGCCCGCCGCGAACGTCAGGTCGATCTTCTCGTTGACCGCGGTCTGCGAGATGCCGTCCAGCTGGTACTCGACCGGATCCTCGATGGTCAGGATGTTGAGGTCGGGCGCGTTGATCTTGGCGAGGCAGGCGTACAGCGTGGTCGTCTTGCCCGAACCGGTGGGTCCGGTGACCAGCATGATCCCGTGCGGCTTGTGAATCAGCTCGTCCATCTGCCGCAGGTGATCGTCACCGAAGCCGATGTCGGCAAGATCGTGCAGCACCGATTCGCGGTCGAGCAGACGGATGGTGATGCGTTCGCCTTGCTTGACGGTGGGCGCGGTGGCGACGCGCATGTCGATGTCCTTGCCGGCGATCTTGCGGCGGATGCGCCCGTCCTGGGGCAGCCGCTTCTCGGCGATGTTCAACCCGGCCATGATCTTCACGCGCGAGATGATCGACGGCATGAACTGGCGCGCCGCGCGCCGCGTCTCGTACAGCTCGCCGTCGATGCGATAGCGGACGAGGACCTCCTTTTCGCCTGGCTCGATGTGAATATCGCTGGCCCGTTCCTTGACAGCGTTGAACAGCAACGAGTTCACCCAGCGGATGATCGGGGCCTCGTCGGTGATCTCCAGGATGTCGACCAGCTCCTCGCTGGTGCCTTCGTCCTCCTCGTCCTCCTTCTTGTCGAGGTCGCCGCCCTTGTCCGCCTTGCGGCCGTAGACGTCGTTGATGACCTCGAGGATCCGCTGCGGCGGCACCAGGATCGGCTGCAGCTCCAGCGACAGCTGCATGCGGAGATCGTCGAACGCGCCGATCTCCAGCGGATCGCCCGTCGCCACCATCGCCGTGTCCCCCTCGCGCTTCACCACCAGCAGCCGGTGTTGCTTGGCGAAGCCGATCGGCACCGACGTCGCCAGATCGACGTCGACGTCGTCGGCCTTCAGGTCCTTGCTGTACGGAATCCCGATCTGCAGGCCCAGCGCCTGGAGCAGATCCTCCTCGGTGATGGCGTGCATCTTGACCAGGATTTCGCCCAGCAGGCCGCCCTCCTGCGCCTGTGTCGCGACGGCCTGCTCGATCGCTTCCGGGTTGAGCGAAGGCATCGCCCCAGGCGTTTTCGCCTTGAGCGCGAGCAACACATCACCGAGACGCTTCTTTGCCAACGCGGAATCTCCTCAGGGGGCTCGCGGCGGCGGCGCTGCCGGCGGTGGGGCCGCCGGCGCGGGGGCGGGCGTCGGTGCGGGCGGCGAGACGCCGCCGCCGCCGCTGCTCGGGCCAACCGGAAGCTCGACAGGACCGGATTCGTCCTGCGACTGCCGCTCGCGAAGCGCGTTGATCTCGCTCTGCTCCGACTGGACCTCGCGCGCCACCCGGTTGATCTCCTCCAGCATGCCGCGCTTGCGGCGGTAGTCGGGCTGCGCCTGCGGATTGGGCCGCTCCTGGCCGCCGTAGCGCTCCACGAACTCGCGCCGCTCCTTCATCTTCTTGTCCAGCACGCGGCGCAGATCCGACATGTCGCTGATGACGTACGGCGTGAGCGCGATGATCAGGTTGGTCTTCACGATCTTCTTCGTCGAGCTGCGGAAGAAGAACCCCAGGATCGGGATGTCGCCCAGCAGCGGCACCTTGGTGACGGTGTTGATGACCTTGTCGGACATCAGGCCGCCGATCAGGATCGTCTGCTGATCCTTGGCGACGACGATGGTCTTCGCGGTCCGCTCGGAAGTCGACGGACCCAGGTTGCTCGCGCCGGGCGCCAGCTCCGAGATCTTCTCGTCGACCTCCAGGCGGACCATGTCGTGCTCGTTGACGTGCGGCGTGAGCTTCAGCTCGAGAGCGACCTTCTCGCGCTGCACGTTCGGGAAGAAGCTGGACACGCCGGCGAAGCCGGGGATCGGCGCGGCGCCGCCCGGCGCGCCACCACCACCCAGACCGAAGGTGCTGACCGGGAACGGCACGCGCGAGCCGACCGAGATCTCGCCGTCCTCGTTGTTCATGATGAGGAGGTGCGGGTTCGACAGCACGTCGACGTCGCTGTTGGTCTGCAGCGCCTTGATGAGCACGCCGAATGACGGGATATCCAGCGTGGCGGTCGACCCGGC